>Ga0209007_1000361_pt1 | contig 20066 bp, 17 predicted proteins | sample JacPinW_OM1H0_O2_FD_187961 | JGI IMG/M metagenome (GOLD analysis project Ga0209007, IMG submission 187961) | Forest soil microbial communities from Algoma, Ontario, Canada - Jack Pine, Ontario site 1_JW_OM1H0_O2 (SPAdes) (version 2) | ecosystem: Environmental > Terrestrial > Soil > Boreal... | reverse complement strand
GCGGAGCGGGATGTTGTAGCGCTTCAGCTTGCGATAGAGGGTCGCGCGGCTGATGCCGAGCATTTTCCCGGCGAGCACTTTGTCACCGCCGGCTTGCTCAAAGACCCGCAAGATCGTCATGCGCTCCAGATCGGCGAGAGCCGTGGTCGAGAGGTCGGAGGGATCCTCGCGCGAGGAGAGCGCTTCCTCGTTGCCGCGAATCGCGGGTGGCAAGTCGGCCACGTCGATCGTGCGATGATCGCCGAGCGCCATCGCGCGCGCGATGCAGTTTTCCAGTTCTCGCACGTTGCCCGGCCATTCGTATTGCAGAAAATTTTTCATCACGCTCGGAGCCACCTGGACATTCTCGCCGGGCGCGTAGCGGTCCAGAAAACAGTGCACAAGCTGCGGAATGTCGGAGCGGCGCTCGCGCAGACTCGGTAAATGCACCGTGACGACGTTCAACCGGAAATAGAGATCCTTGCGGAAGGCGCCGGAGCGATAGGCTGCTTCGAGGTCGCGGTTCGTGGCGGCGATCACGCGAACGTCCACGGAAACTGTCTCGTTACTGCCCACCGGGCGAACTTCCTTTTCCTGGAGCACGCGGAGCAGCTTCGCCTGAAGCTCGAGGGGCAGCTCGCCGATCTCATCGAGGAAAATCGTGCCGCCGTTTGCCGCCTGAAATAGGCCAGCCTTCGACTTCAGCGCGCCGGTAAAGGCGCCTTTTTCGTGGCCGAAGAGCTCACTTTCCATCAGTGTCGGGACCAGCGATCCGCAATCGACAGCGACGAACGGCATCGGCCCCAGAGGCCCGCGGAAATGAATCGCGCGCGCGACCAGCTCCTTGCCAGTGCCGCTTTCGCCGGTAATCAGGACGGGAGTGCGAATATCCTTCAGACGTGAGACCATGCGCAGCACGTCCTGAATTTTTGCAGACGTGCCGGTGATTCCGTCAAGGTTCGTCTCAGCGTCCACGCGTTCGCGCAAGAATTGATTTTCGGTGACCAGGCGAACTTTCTCGGCCATGCGCTGAAGCAACTGGCGCAGGCGCTCCACGCGAAACGGTTTCTCGATGTAGTCGTAAGCGCCCTCTCGCATCGCTTCGACCGCTGATTCGATCGAGCCGTGGCCGGTCATGATGGCCACTTCGGCGCGCGGCAGCAGCTCCTTGGTCTTGCGCAGCAGATCCGTGCCGGAAAGGTTCGGTAACTTCAGATCGGTCACCACGATGTCGGGTGGCTCGGTTTCCACCAAGGCCAGCGCTGCTTCGGCCGTCTCCGCTTCGGTGCAAACGAAATTCAAGCCCTGGCCCACCGTCATGCACAGGCGGCGGATGCTCTGTTCATCGTCCACGATCAGAAAACGGAGACGCGATTCATCCTTCATGGTTTACCTATGGTTTTCTCGACCGCATCCATTAGTTCGCGGACGCGGAACGGTTTTTCAACACACGGTGTTCCGTCCTGCTGCAGGAGCTTGATTGTTTCGGCGCTGGCCGTATCGCCCGTGATGAAAACGATTCGCGAAGCCAGCTCCGGCCGGTGGCGCCGCACCCAGTCGTGGAGATCCGCGCCGTTGATTCCGCCGGGAGTGCGGAAATCGGAGACCACGCCGCGGAAATCGCCGGTCGCCAGCAGTCGCAGTCCCTCCGCAGCCGATGGCGACGGCGTCACGTCGTATCCGCGCCGCTCCAGCGCCGTGCGCATGAATGCGGCCACGGCTGGCTCATCCTCGATCACCAAGATGCGCAGTCTTGCGGCCCCTCCGGCGATATCTGCCGCGGTCATGGCGCGCTTTCCGCGACCATCAGCTCCGCGCTTTGCGGAGCGATGGGAAGGCGCACGAAGAAGGTGCAGCCAATGCCGTCCGCGTTGTTTCGTGCCGCGATTTCGCCGCGATGCGAACGAATGATGCCGTAGCAGATGCTCAAGCCCAGGCCGGTGCCCTTGCCGACTTCCTTGGTGGTGAAAAAAGGATCGAAGATTCTCTCGGGATGCGAGATGCCCGGGCCGTTGTCGCGAAATGCGATTTCGATCTGTCCGTCGCGGTGCGCCGTGGAAATCTCTATTTTCCCCGGGCGCCGCACTTCTTGAATGGCATCGTACGCGTTGTTCAGAACGTTCAGAAACACCTGTTGCAGCTGGTGCGAGTCGCCGATGGTGAGCGGCAACCCCTCTTCATAGCGCTCCGATATCTGCACGCCGTGGTTCGCAAAGTCGTAAGCGCGCAGCTGGAGCGTCTGCCGCAGGATGGAGTTCACGCGCATCGGCTCGTGCTGCGCGGGCATGTGCCGCGCGAAGCTGAGCAGATTCTGCACGATCACCCGCGTGCGCTGCGCTTCCTGGAGGATTACGCGAAGTTCTTCGCGCGCTTCCGGCGGAATCGCCGGATTTTCGAGCAGGAGATCGGTGAAACCCACAATCGCCGCGAGCGGATTGTTCACTTCGTGCGCCACGCCGCTGACCAGCTGCCCCAGAGCGGCCATTTTCTCCGTGTGCATCAACTTTGCCTGGAGATCGGCGGCGTCGGTGATATCCGCCATCACCACGACGACGCTGTTGATGTGGCCTTCCTCATCGCGCATCGGGCTGAGGCTGATGGAGAAATGCCCGGCGGTGCCATTGCCGCGAAAAACCGGCAGCTCAAGATTGTCGACTGCCGTGCCTTCGAGAGTTTTCTCCAGTGCTTCGGCCAGCGCCGGACGCCGCGCCTGCGGAATCATCTCCACCAGCGGGCGGCCGAGCAGATCCGACTCGCGATAGCCGGCCTCGAAGCAGCGGCGGTTGGCATAGCTCACCAGCCCCACCGTGTCGAGAACCAGGATCATGCTCTGTGTGTTATTCAAAATGTTGCGGTTGAAGTCGCGCTCGCGGCGGTAGCGGCGCTCGGCTTCGCGGCGGTCGGTGATGTCCTTCAGCACATGGATTGTGCGGCCGTCTTCCTCGCCGCCGGAGTGAATGCGCGAAGTGGAAACCAGATAGGTGAGCTCGCCCGCGGCGTGAATGAATTCTTCCAGCACCGCGCGCGTGTTGCGGCAGAAAGGACACTTTCCCGGCTGCGCGGACGCGGCCAGAATTTCGAGCTTATAGATTTCGCGGCCCACGGCTTCGGCCGGGGCCATCTTCAGCAGGTCGGCGAGCGCGCGATTCAGGCGGAGCACGCGGCCATCTTGATCGTGCACGACAATGTAATCGGTGATGGCGTCGAAATCCTCCACCCACTGCTTGCGCGAACGCTCGACGCGCGAAAACAAACGGACATTTTCCAGCGCCACGGCCGCGTGACTCGCCAGAGCTTCGAGCAGCTGGCATTCGGTGGCGGAAAGCTCGCGCCCCAGATCCACCAAACACAAGACGCCGAGCAGCCCGCCTTTACTTTCCGTGAGCCGCACCAAAATCAGGTCGCGCCAGCCGAGGGCTTCGGCGAGCTCGCTGCCCAGCAACATCGCGCTCGTGCCGAATCGGAGCGCGGACGACGGCACCGCACCCTGTTCGCCGAGCACGTTCGCAAGACGGTCCTCAACCATCAAGTCCCAGCGCTCGGCGGGCCCCGTGAGCGCGGCGATTTCCCAATCGCTGCCTAGGCCAAGAGCCAACACCACGGCGCGCGCCCCCAGCATTTCGGCGGCGCGGGTGGTCAGCCGTCGCGCAAATTCGGCGGTGCCGACCGACGGGTTCAGCTCGAGAGTGGTGGCGGAGAACTGCGCCAGCAGGCTCTCAAACGAGCCGTCGAGACGAGACGGAACTTCGCGGATCTTCTTTAATGCACGCATGAGGTGACCGGGCGATGTGCGCGCTACGCCTATACAATCAAAGACGTTACGGTGTTATCTCATTTTGAGTCAATCGAACCGCTCGACCCTGTTGCCCTATCGAGCACCCCGTCTCATGTCGCAGGCTGAGACATCACCCGCGCTCTGAGTTGCCCGATGAGACAGACCGGCTTTTTTTTCGCGCAAGCGAGCGACGGATGCACGAAGCTAACAGTCCCATTATCAGCGTGTTGCAGAGACAGTAGCGGATTTGCGGCCAGCTGCGTGAGTACTGTTACTGGTGGCCCTACCCGTGCAAATTCTGATTGCGGGGTGGTGGGTATCCAGAGGGTAGGGCCATGAAGTTCAAAGAAATGCTGATTTCAGTCGGCTTGGCATTCGTTCTCCTTGGGGCTGTCGTTGCGCCCCGCAGGGCATCAGCGCAGGACAGTGATTTCGACGCTGGCAAGCGCAAGATTCGCGTGAAGGTGACGCCGACGTATCCGGCGCTTGCCCGGCAGATGAACCTGTACGGCAGGGTGAAGATCGAGGCGACGGTCTCCGCAGACGGGCGCGTGGTCGCAACCCGCGTGGTAGGCGGCAGCCCTCTGCTGGTGGTGGCCGCTCTCGACGCTGTCAAAAAATTTCAGTTCGAACCGGGCCCGAAAAACACCACCGAAACCGTCGAATTTCAATTCGATCGGTAGTGATACCGGGACCCAGGGGTGCGTGGAGGGAAGCAACAGTGAAGCTCAAGCTCCTATGTATCTCAATTGGTCTGGTACTCGTACTGGGGGGCGCGGCGATCGTGCCGCACAAGACCTCGGCGCAGGATAGTCCTGCGGATGCGGGTAAGCGCAAGGTTCGCGTCCGTGTAACTCCGGACTATCCGACGCTCGCGAAGCAGATGAACGTGACCGGCAAGGTGAAGATCGAAGCGACGGTCGCGGCGGACGGACATGTCGTGTCCACCAAGGTGGTGGGCGGCAGCCCGCTGCTGGTGAACGCGGCGCTCGAGGCGGTGAAGAAATGGCACTTCGAGCCAGCGGCCAAGGAAAGCACGGAAATCGTCGAGTTCACCTTCGACGGAGAGGCGCAGTAGGGCGACGCGCTCCATGGCGCGCGGGGACATCGGGACGGGGAAGTGGAGGCTTTTGAACATGACCATCGGCAAGAAGCTGTACTGGGGGTTCGGCGCCATACTGGCGGTCATATTGTTCTTGTTCGTGATCAATATTTTCACCGTGATCCGACAGTACGCCACGCGCGCGGCCGTGTCCGCAACGCTCTCAGACGTGCAGACCATCGAAAGCATTCGCTACAAAATGATCGAGAACCGGTTGTCGCTGGGCAATTACCTGCTGAGCGGCGACCTGCGCGACGAAGCAAGAACCACCAAGGGCATCAACGAACTGCAGGAGATGTTGAATCAGGAAGCGTCCAAGGGGAACGACGCGAGTTTGCGGTCGTCGCTTTCACAGGTGGCGGAAAACGAGCGCGGCTGGGCCGACAATTTCGCGAAGGACATGATCGCCAAGCGGCACTCCGTCGATTCGGGAGATACCACCGTCTCGGACTTGCAGATTTTCTATTTGCAGCACGATCCGGCATCGTGGATCAACCGTTCCTCTTCCTTCCTGGACCAGGCCAGCCAGGCGGTGCACCAGGCGCAGGATGACTCGAACGCCTCGTCCGCTTCGGCCCTGTTGATCAGCACCATCATGATGACGCTGGGAACATTGCTGGGCTTGATGTTCGGCGGATACGTGGCGTATCGCACCGCCAAATCGATCAAGGATCCGCTACGTCACCTGATCGAAGTGGCGCACAAGATCGGCACTTCGGGCGATCTCGACCAGACGATCGACATTCACCGCGACGACGAAGTCGGGCAGCTCGCGGAAAACTTCAACAACATGATCGTTCACCTGAAGGAAATGGCCGGCGTTTCGGCGGCGATTGCCGAAGGCCAGCTTTTCGTCACCGTACAGCCGCGGTCGCAGCAGGACACCATGGCCAAGGCTTTTTCGCGCATGACCCAGGGATTGCGCGAGCTGGTGCGCCAGGTGCGCGACAGCGCCTCGCAGGTGGCCAGCGGCGCGGGGCAAATGGCCAGCGCCTCCGACGAATCCGCCAAGGTGAGCGTGCAGGCCGCGTCGGCGATCGACGAAGTGACCAGCACGATGCACGAAATGAGCGTGAACGTGCAGAACGTGGTGAAGAACACGCAGGTGCAGGCGTCGAGCGTCGCGGAGACCTCGTCCTCGATCGATCAGATGGTCACTTCCATCCAGCGCGTGGCAGACACGGCGAAAATGCTGGTGGATATCTCGCACCGTTCGCGCGAAGAAGCCCGCACCGGCATGGCCACGATGGATAAGGCTACCGAAGGCCTCAACCGCACGAGCCACGCGATTCAGGCTTCGGCGGAAATCATCGACGTACTGGGGCGCCGCGCGGACGATATCGGCAAGATCATCGAGGTGATCGACGATCTCGCCGAACAAACCAACCTGCTGGCCCTGAACGCTGCGATCGAAGCGGCGCGCGCCGGCGAGCATGGGCTCGGATTCGCAGTGGTGGCGGAGGAAGTCCGCAAGCTTGCGGAAAAATCCACGCAATCCACCAAGGAAATTTCCGAGCTGATTGAGGGAATCCAGAAAGAGGCCCGCGAAGCCGTCGAAAACATGGACAAGAGCACGTCGATGGTTCAGGAAGGCCTGGTGCTGAACAAGGATCTGAGCCTGGCGCTCGACAAAATCTCCGACGTGGTTTCGGAAGTGTACAAATTCTCGCAGGAAATCGGCCAGGCGACGATGGAGCAGTCCAGCGGTTCGGCGCAGATCGCCAAAGCCACCAATCGGCTCACCGAAATCACGCAGGAAATCACATCTTCGGTCGAAGAACAAGCCTCGGGCGCGCAAGCCGTGGTCCGTTCGATGGAGCGGATGCGCGAGCTGGTGCAGCAGTCGACCTCGAGCTCAACCGAGCTGGCCGCCGCCGCCGAACAGATGTCCAAGCTATCGCGCAACCTGCTCGATTCGATGGATCGATTCGCGCTCGAAGAATCCCACGGAGATCAACGGCATTCGCACCGGCGGTCGCCGTCGGATCGCCACGCGCAGCCTGAATACGCGGAACTGGTTCGCTCCTGAGAACTCACGCGCATATGGACAAGGAACTCCAGCTCGTTGGATTCCGCATCGGCCGCGAAACCTTCGGATTGCCGATTGAGATCGTGCGCGAAATCGTGCGCGTGCCGGAAATCACGTCCGTGCCGAACGCGCCGGACTACATTGAGGGCGTCATCAATCTGCGCGGACGGATCATTCCGGTCGTCGATCTGCGCAAGCGGTTCGGCGAGAAAGCTTTCGAGCCGCACAAGACGAACCGCATCGTGGTCGTGGAGCTGGAAACGCGCGCGATCGGTCTGCTGGTGAATTCCGCGTCGGAAGTGCTGCGGATTCCCCCTTCCGACATCGAGGAGCCGCATAACGTATTCAAGGAAGGCGAGCTGAGCTACATCACGGGCGTGGGAAAGCTGAAAGGCCGGCTGGTGATGTTGCTGGACCTTCACAAGATTTTGCAGCGCGGGGAGCTGCAGCGCCTGGAAGAAGTGACGGAAGCTGTCGCCGAGCCCGTGGGCGCCGGCCCTGGCTCGGCCAAGCGTCGCAAGTAGCCGTCTGGGCCCAGCAACTAAACCGAGGAACGAATGTCGACGACGACGTTGACCACGCAGGTCCCGCTGACTGAACCGGAATTGAAGCTGCTGCAGACGCTGGTCTATCAGGAGTGCGGCATGTATTTCGACGAGCGTCGCACGCATTTCCTGCGCGACCGGCTGCAGCGGCGCATCAAGGCGTGCCAGCTCGATTCGTTTTACAGCTACTACCACTTGCTGACCAGCCGCGAGGGCAAGAAGGAATTGGCGGCGCTGCTGGAAAATCTGACCGTCAACGAGACCAGCTTTTTCCGCATCCGCCCGCAGCTCGATCTGTTCCAGAAAACCACCCTGGAAGACATCCTGAAGCACAAGCAGGAGCGTCGCGATTGGTCGCTGCGAATCTGGAGCGCGGGATGTTCCACGGGGCAGGAGCCCTACACGCTGGCGATGATGGTGTGCGACGCGCTGGCCTACTACTACCTGCGAAATCCGCTGCCATTCGAAATGCCGACGCCGAAGCCGCTGATCCCTCCGCCGTGGAAAGTCGAAATCGTCGCTTCCGACATCAGCTACTCGGCTCTGCTCACCGCACAGCAGGGCATTTACAACGAAGTGCAAATGGAGCCCGTGGATTACACCACGCGGCTGCGCTATTTCGACAAAGTCGGCGATAAATACTCGATCAAGGCGGCGCTGAAGTCGCTGGTGCAGTTCGATTTTCACAACCTGAAAACCGAATACCTGCCGCAGCACAACGACGCGATTTTCTGCCGCAACGTGATGATTTATTTCGACGAAGCCGAGCAGAAACGCCTGATCGACAAGTTCCACCGCTGCCTGAACCCCGACGGATATCTTTTCGTCGGGCACGCGGAGAGCCTTTTTGGCCTGACCACGAAATTTCACATGATTCACGAAAACAACGCGACCGTGTACCAGCGACTCGAGGGGGGGCAGTGAGCTTTCCCTCCGACGAGCAGGCATCCGAGCTCCGCGATCTTTTCTTCGAGAGCGCCCAGGAAATTCTCCAGGGCATGAACGAAGCGGGGATGGCGCTCGAGGAGCGTCCGGGCGACGTCGAGCAGCTGCGGCACGTGCGCCGGGCGGTGCACACGCTGAAGGGCGACTCTGCGGCATGCGGATATCGTGAGCTGAGCGAGCTGGCGCACGATCTCGAAGACGTCCTGACGCCGGAGCTTGCGAAGCAGAATGCCGGGCTGATCGCCGAGGTGATTCTTACCGCCGCAGATACGTTCCACGAAATGCTCGCGGCGTATCGCAGCAGATTACAACCCCCGGCCGGCGGCGCTCTGAAGGACTACATCAACCGGCTGCTGAACAAGCCCGCGGCGCAGGAACTGAGCGCCCCGGCGGCAACGAAGTTCGCCTGGACCGAATATGAGCGGCTGATGATCGTGGAGGCGCTGCGGCGAGGCGAGAATGTCTACAACATCGCCATGCAACTGGATCGCGAGGCGCTGTTGCCGGCCGCGGCGTTCGAGCTGGCCCGCAAATCACTCGAGACAGCGGGTCGAATTTTAGCCTTGCGCCCGGAGAGTGTCACCGAAGGCTGCGAGTCGATTGAGGCGGCGCTCGCCACGACGAACACCGCGGACTGGATCCGCAAGCGGTGCCAGGTGCCAAGCGTGGTGACCGCCATCTCCGTGGATCGCGCGCCCGCGCTCGAGTCTCCGCCGCGCGATCTGCTCGAAATCCTGATCGAATCGGAAGCAAAGGCGGTCTCTGCCGGCGTGAAAACACCCGCGGCATCGCCGGATGCGGCTTCGGGGCTGGCGCAGCCCGCGCCGCCCGACGAAGAGGACTCCCACGAACATTCGGCGTCATCCGGCATGGCGCACGCGGCCTCGGAAAACATGCTGCGCGTGGACGCCAACCGCATCGACACGGTGATGAACCTTGTCGGCGAAATGATCATCGGCAAATCGATGCTCCAGCGCGCCATGACGGAATTCGAGCGCCGTCATTCGAAGGACCCAATTCGCCACAAGTTAGCGGACGCGCTCGGATTCCAATCGCGCGTGCTCAGCGAACTCCAGAAGTCCGTGATGAAGATCCGCATGGTCCCTGTCGAGCAGCTCTTCCGCCGTTTCCCGCGCATCATTCGCGATGTGGCGCGCCTGCGCAACAAGGAAATCGCACTCGAGCTCAGCGGGCAGACGACCGATCTCGATAAAAGCATTCTCGACGCGCTCGGTGATCCGCTGGCGCATCTGGTGCGCAACGCAGCCGACCACGGCATCGAAACCACAGCGGAACGCGAAGCAGCGGGAAAATCGCCGCGCGGCACGATTCGCCTAAACGCCTATCACGACGGCGATCAGGTCGTGATCGAAGTTTCCGACGACGGCCACGGCCTCGACCGCGCCAAGATCGTCCGCCGCGCCGTCGAGCGCGGAATCGTTTCCGCGGAATCAGCCTCGCAGCTCAACGAGCTCGAAAGCCTCCAGCTGATTTTCGCGCCGGGCCTGAGCACTGCGGACGAAATTACCGAAATTTCCGGCCGCGGTGTGGGGCTTGACGTTGTGAAGTCGTCCCTGGAAGCGCTGAAGGGGACGGTCGAACTGGAAAGCGTGCCCGGCCGCGGCACTACTTTCCGCCTCTTCGTCCCGCTGACGCTTGCCAGCATCCGCGCGCTGATGTTCCGCGTCCACGGCCGTCTCTACGCCGTGCCGCTCGCATCCGTGGCCGAAATCACGCGCATCACCGAGCAGGGCATCCACCGCATCGACGATCACGAAGTATTTCAGCTGCGCGAGCAGGTGCTGACGCTGGTGCGCCTCGATCGTCTGGAGCGCAATCCCGCGCGGGAACGCGGCAATCGCATCTTCGTGATCGTGATCGGCACCGGCGGCCGCAAATTCGGGCTGGCCGTCGACAGTCTGATGGGGGAGGAAGAGCTCGTCATCAAGGCGCTCGAAGATCAGCTGGTCACTTCGCCGATGATCAGCGGCGCATCGATTCTGGGCGACGGCACCGTGGTGCTGATCCTCAACGTGCCCGCGGTGGTCTCGCATCTTTCGCGCATCCCGGCGGTCGGAGCGATCGCATGAGCAAAGGTGAAAAGATCCGCGTGCTCGTGGTCGATGATTCCGCGCTGATGCGCAAGCTCATCCCGCAAACGCTGCTCCACGACGACTCCATCGAAGTTGTCGGAACGGCGATGGACGGCCTGATCGGCCTCCGCAAAATCCAGGAATTGCATCCGCACGTGGTCACACTCGATCTGGACATGCCGCGAATGGACGGCATCGAGATGCTGCGCGAAATCACGCGCAAGCACCGCGTGCCGGTGATCGTCGTCAGCGCGCACACCGAGGAAGGCGCGTCGCTCACGCTCAAGGCCCTCTCGCTCGGCGCCTTCGATTTCGTCACCAAGCCGCAGGACGCCGCTTCCGGCCACCTGCAGCAGATCGCTTCGGAGCTGGCGCTGAAGATCAAAGTCGCGGCTTCGTCCGGCCCGCCGAAGATGATCATCACCATGCCGCCGACGAGCCGGAAACCGCGGCGGAATTTCCCCACGCAGCCGCGCTATCCATCGAAAATCGTCGCCATCGGCATCTCCACCGGCGGCCCCAACGCGCTGCAATATCTGTTTTCACAGATTCCCGAAGATTTCCCGGGTTGCATTCTCGTCGTGCAGCACATGCCCGAGGGATTTACGGAAATGTTCGCGCGCAGGCTGGACGAATCCTCCGCGCTCGAAGTGAAAGAAGCGCAATCGGGCGATCTGCTGCTCGCCGGCCGCGCGCTCATCTGCCCCGGCAATCGCCATATGAAAGTCTGCCACATGGAGCACGGCGACGTCGCCATTCTCGTCGACCAGCCGCGCGTCAATGGGCATCGCCCGTCGGTCGACGTGCTCTTCAACTCCGTGGCGCACACCTTGGGCAACAAAGTAGTGGGCGTGCTGATGACCGGCATGGGCGAAGACGGCGCCGCGGGCATGGGCGCGATCCAGGCGGCGGGTGGAGTCACGCTCGCGCAGAGCCCGGAGACCTGCGTGGTCGACAGCATGCCGCGGTCCGCCATTTCGCGCGGATTCGCCAGCCGAGTGGTTTCGCTTTCCGGGCTTTCCAGTGTTCTACAGTCAAAGGTTCTTCCCGAACGGCCCGCCGCTGACCAGGCAACCGATGTCCCCAGCGGCGTGGGCGCCGGAGATACAAGCACTCGAAGGAGACCGTCATGAAACAGTTCGAAGCATTGACCAGAAAAGACAATCAGCCGGTCCGCTATCTCATCGTGGACGACTCGGTCTTCGCGCGCAAAAGCCTCGCGAAGATGATTGAGTCGTTCGGGGGCAAGCTCGCGGGCGAAGCCGGGGACGGCTGCACGGCGATCACCGAGTACGCGCGCACCAAGCCGGATATCGTCCTGATGGACATCACCATGCCGCAGATGGAAGGCATCGAGGCGGTCGAGCGCATCGTGCAGGAACATCCCGAAGCGCGCGTCGTGATGGTCTCGTCGGTCGGCTACCAGGACAACATTCTCGCGGCGCTGCAGAAAGGCGCGCGCCATTTTGTCCAGAAGCCCGTGAAGCCCGACGCGCTCTACGAAATCATCCGCTACGTGCTGAATGACGACGGCGTGACCGCGCCGCCCAACATTCCCGTCGAACAGGGCCCAGTCGGAGGAGGGAAGACGCGATGAAGATGGATCTGATCCAGCCGTTCGTCGGCTCGCTCGACACGGTGCTAGCCGAAATGATGCGCGAGCCGGCGAAGATCGCCGACCTGGTGATGGAAGAGGACGGCTATCGTAAAAAGGGTATCGCCGCCGAAGTCACGTTCAAGGGACAGATCGAAGGCCGCATCATACTCGACATGGACCTGCCCGCCGCTGCGAAAGTAGCGGCCTATCTTGCAGGGGCGGAAGTCGATCCGGGCGAAGCGATCGTGCCCGAAGCCGTCTGCGAGCTCGCCAACATGGTGATCGGCAATGCCGTCACCCAGCTCAACGACCGCGGCTTCACCTTCAAAGTTTTCCCGCCCGCGCTGCTGAGCGAAGAACAGTGCGCCAAAGCCGGATACGATTCCGAGGCCACTATCCTCTCCTTCGAGACTCCCCACGGTAACGTGTACCTCAACATTTCCATGCACTATCAATCCCGCCGCTCCCGCGAACGTACTCACGTAGCGGTGTAACCTGAGGGCGCCGATCGCCCGATTAGCGGTTTTCGTAGGGGCACAATCGATCGTGCGCGGCACACGACCTTGGCGCCGAACACCCATTTGGTAGCAGTTATACAGTGGCCGGTTTCTGACAGACGGACGCGGAACCGCTGGGTTCCGGGCCGGGCGGGATGGTGCATGCAGCCTGGTCGGCCGGCCGCGAGGGCGTTTCGCTCCCACTCTGGTCGCAAGCTCTAACGTGGCAAGGGATTGCCTCCGGGCGGAGCCGACGAATTCGGCTCCGCCTTTTCTGCACTACGTCTGTCGCATGTGCGCTGCAGACCTGGGCATTTCCAAATTGCCGCGCCACGCGCGGGAGACATTGGAACCGACCGTTCCCCCGTACTAGGTGAATTCCTTTCGAGGAAATACGGCGAATACCGCAGTTCTATGCGCAGCCCGGCGGCGCATGATGGCGAAGACGTCCCCAACACGGGCGAATCTAAGTTTGCAAGGAGCCGTCTCCATGATCGGAAAAATCAAAGATCTTCGCGAGCTTTTCGAAGTAGAACTACGCTACGCATACGATTGCGAGCAGAAATTGGTGAACAAGGGCCTGCCGTCGATGATCGAATCGGCCAGTTCACCGGAGTTACGCAGCGCGTTACAGCATCATCTCGGTGAGACGCGCGGACACGCGTCGCGTCTAGAGGGTATTTTCCGTGCGATTGGGGCCGAACCGAAAACGAACGATAACGCCGTGATCGACAAGTTGCTGAGTGCGGCGAAAGATTCGATCGGTCACACCGAGGAATCGCCGCTGCGCGACACGGCGCTGATCGCGAATGGCAACGTGGTCGAGCACTACGAAATCGCGCTCTACGGCACGCTCGCATCGTATGCCCGCGCGCTCGGTTTGCGCGACGTGGTCGCCACGCTCGACCAGATCCTCGCCGAGGAAAAAGCCGCCGACGCAAAGCTGACGCAACTAAGCGAAACCTCAATGAACGCGAAAGCCGCCAGATTCACGACCGCGTAAATCGCGGCCGCCAAAGCAGCTCTCAAGCAGGAAATCCCGGGCGCGGCCAACAGCCGCCCCGGGATCTTCGTTTAGCGCCGCAGGCACGCCACTGGCGAATTCTGAATCAGCGAGTCCGCGCCCCGATGCGGCGGTATTCCGTGCCGTGACGGAAAAGGCCGGCCTTCGGCATCTGCTCTGAATAGACCACGCGCGCGGGAAGAAAAATATTTGCAGCGTCGGGCGAATACGGCACGGCGACGTCGATCGTGGCGTCCGATTCGTAGCGGCGCTTGCTGCGGAAACACATGCCGAACGGCGAAATATCCTCGCACACGGCCAATTCGTCGTCCGCCCCCGATTGCCGGATGCACGCCGTGAGCCGCGTTTTCAGGCGCATGCGCTCGCGTTCGCGCTTCTCGCCTCTCTCGGGAATCGCGCCGGCGCCGTCGGCTCCGCGGCGCCTCCGCGGCGCAAGCTTGTCTTCGTCTTCGTGCGGCGCCTGCGTCCAGATGCTAGGCACCCCGCAGGTCTTGCAATGGCGTGCGATGCCGCGATTGGTTTCGAACGCGCGCAACTCGAGCTCGTTCATGTGCACCACTTCGCGGCTGCGACAATAGGTGCATTCCAGAAGCATCCGAGCGACCGCTTCCGTCGATTCCGCGCTCGGCGGAAATTCCACGCCCCATAAATCCATGGAAGCGTCGGGAACTTCGATGCCGTAAAGATAGCCGTCCTTCTGCCGGCCGAACTGGCCCACCACGCGGACTTGCCCTTTGCGATGCGATTCGTGCGGCGCGCGGCGCTGCAGGTGTACGAACTGCTCCGCCGCCAAATCCTGGTCCAGAACGATCACCGCGCCGCCGCGATTGATCAGCAGCGTGCGTGACGGCAATTTGAATTCCTCGCCTTTGGCGTTTCTGCCGGAAGCTTCCAGTAACAGAGTCAGCGAAACGCGATCGGTGCGGCGCAGCGACGCCGATGACATTCAGCCCTCCTCGAAGGGTCAGACCCCAGTACATGAAGAATAACATGGAGCTCGGTGCGGGCGCGCGCGGTGCCTCGGAGCACCGATGGCGCTCGTTCGAGTAGCACAGCACCCGCCAGGGGAAGCGCCGAATGTGCTGCTACCGCCTCCGCTTCACGAGGATTCCGGAGTCTCCCGTGGAAAAAGCCGGAATCATGCGGGGTTTGGACGGTAGACCCAGTCCGATTTAGGCAACTGTGATTCGGCGATAGTCGTAGGTGAATTCGCCTCCCCCAAAATCCCATCAACAATTGCCCGCCCAGCCGAAAGCGAACAAACGGGATCCGTCGCCGCAGCGTCCTGCGCCAGCAGGAAAGCCTGGCACCGGCACCCACCGAAATCCTGTTCGCGGCGCTCGCAAGTGCGGCAGAGATCGGGCATCCAATCGATGCCCCGATACTTCTGAAACGCGGCCGATTCTTCCCAGATCTGCCGCAGTGAGCTCTGCTCCACATTTTCAAACGTCATCCCGGGCAGCACATTCGCGGCGTGGCACGGCAGGACATCGCCGTTCGGTTTCACGAGCAGGACTTTGCGCCCCCAGCCACCCATGCAGGGCTTGGGATATTTCGCGTAGTAATCGGGAACAACGAATTCGACCTTGATGCGCCCGCGCAGGCGCGCTTCGGCGGCTTTCAGGACTTCGAGCGAACGCTCTAGTTGCGTGCGCGTGGGCAGCAGTCGCGCACGATTGTCGAAAGCCCAGCCGTAATACTGCACGTGCGCAAACTCGACGCGCGACGGACCGATCCTTTCAGCGAGGGCGATCATGTCCTCAAGCTGATGCAAATTCCCGCGGTGAATCACGAAATTCAGCGTCAGCGCGATACGATGCCGCTTGACCCATTCGGCCACGCGCAGCTTTTGCGCGTGCGTGCTCGTGCCGGAAAATTCGCGCGCAGTTTCTGCTTCGGCGCCCTGAAAGCTGAGCTGGAAATGGTCAAGTCCGGCGACGACGAGTTCCTCCAACCGTTTCTCGTCAAGCGGAAGTCCAGACGTAATCAGACTCGCGTAAAGCCCGGCGGCGCGAGCAGAACGGATAATTTCCGTAAGGTCGTGACGCGCCAGGGGCTCGCCTCCGGTGAAGTCCGCCTGCAGCACGCCGAGCTGGGCCGCCTCGCGAAACACGCGCGCCCAGGAATCGGCGGAAAGCTCGCCTCCGCGCGCGGTCAGCTCCAGCGGATTGGAGCAGTAAACGCAGTGCAGCGGGCAGCGATGCGTAAGCTCCGCCACCAGCGCCAGCGGATTCCAAATGGGCGCGCTCATGTAAGAATGCACCTAGCTTACGTCACTGGGATGCCGTTCCGCACGCACTCGTGAGCGGCGGATCGAGTGACCAAACGAAGTGACACACCACGCGAAGTCATTTGCAGCGTGCCTTGTTGAAGACAAAGACAAGGGGCACATGCGAAGTCGGGCACAAACTCGATGTTGGGCCTATTCGAAGTCGAGCGCACGCTGATCGTGCAGCCGGCCCAAATATTCGAGAATGTCCTGCTCCACTTTCTGCGGCGCAGCTTTCGAGTACAGCTTCTGCAGATCGGCGATGATTTCGGCCACGGTGCGCGTGCCGTCGCAGCGCTCGACGATTTCAAGGCTCGGGCCATTCAGCCGCAGCGCGCGTTCCGGCATCAGCAGCACGCGCGAGGGCTGCGACTTTTCGTTCAACCGGCAGCCGGGCGCCAGGCGCGGGCGCTTCGAAGGATCGGGCGTCATAGGGATGCCTTCGCGGGAACGAATGCGCCGGGCGGCGGCCATCCCGGTTCGACGTAGGCGAAATAAAGCGCATCGAGCATGGCCCACAGGATGTCGCATTTGGCGCGCAGGGCCGCGAGCGCCAACTCTTGCTCTTCGCGATTGCGCGCGTGCTTCACGACCCAATCGAGCGCGAAGTTTGCGTCTTCCGGCGCCTGCGTCATGCGGCCCTGAAAATAGTCCAGGCCGCTCGAAAGCCACGGATAATGTTCGCGCAGGCGATCTACGCGCAGCGTGATCAGATCTTTCGAGAAAAGCTCGGTGAGTGACGACGCTACGGCCTCCAAATGCGATCGCTTGCTGACGAAATCGACGTAGGCGCCCACAGCAAAACGTGTGGCCGGTAAAATTCCCTCGCCGCGGATGGCCTGCTCGCGCGATAGTCCGGTGGCCTCGACCAGCTTGAGCCATTTTTCGATTCCGCCCGGGCGCATGCCGTCGCCATCATGGTCGATGATGCGCTTGCGCCACGCGAGGCGGAACGCAGGATCGTCCGTGCGCGCCAGAATCGCGGCGTCCTTGATCGGGATGCTGCTCTGATAGGAATAGCGATTCAGCGCCCATGCCTGCAATTGCCCGCGCGTGAGTTTTCCCTCGTGCATCAGCAGGTGAAACGGATGCTGGTGGTGATAGCGTTGTGTGCCGATCGCGCGAAAGCGCGCGACGAATTCCGGTTCGGTCAGCATTTCGGGTGAGTGGCCGGAAGTCATGGCAGCTCAATTTCCATCCCATCATATGCGACTTCGAGCCCGGCGTCGCGCACGGCGCGGTGCGCATCGCTCGATTCGTCGAGCACAGGATTCGTGTTGTTGAGATGAATCAGCACGCGGCGGCTTTTGCGTGCGGCGGGCGATTGAGCGAGCTGCATAAGCAGGCCGTCGGTGCCCGAAAGCGGAACGTGGCCGATCTCGCGCGCGGTTTTGCCGCTTCCGCGCACAGCGATGAGCTCGTCGTCGGTCCAGAACGTGCCGTCGAGAAGTGCAAGATCGGCATCATTCGCGTAGCGTCTCCAATCACCGCTCTGGCCGGAGATTGACGGCGCGTAGAAAAATTTCCTTCCCTCATGCGCTAACTCAAGTCCTATGACGGCTTCTTCCGGAGCAAGACTTTTTCGCAACGCGGCGCTGACGTAGTCGGGATAATCGCCACCGAGAGGAATCGCTTCGCACTCGAGGCCGCGAATCGCGACCGCGCGATCGAGCGCGAGCGGCTCCCAGCTGATGGGCGGCGAAGATCGCTCGAGACATCGGACGAGCGAATTTTCTTCCGTGAGAATGCGGAGCACGGAGGCCGCTGCGAAGACGCGCAGCGGCTGGAATTCGCGCAGATGCAGCAGACCCATCACGGAGTCGACGTCGGCGCTGGTCAAAACGATGGTCGAAACAGGTGTGGCGCGAGTGTTCGCCGCGGGAGCGAAATCGGGATCGCGCAGAAGCTGCTGGCGGAGGTCGGGTGAGGCGTTGAGTAGAATCCACGAACCGGGCGATACGGAAACCGCGACCTGGGCTTGCGCGCGGGGCCTGAAACCGGAAAGTCCCCGGCGAGCGCGATCGCAGTTGGAGCATCCGCAATTCCATTGCGGAAACCCACCGCCCGCGGCAGAGCCGAGGACCTTAATCTTCATTCAAAACTTCAGAACTAGAGTTCAGCGTTCGCGTACGAGCTGACTTCGCAGTTCAGGTCGACAACTTCGTGCTGCGGTGTGGTCCATTCCATGATCGTTCCTCCTGACTGAAATAGTGCCAAAGACACCCGCGCCGGTTAAGCCCAACGCGTAGAGCCAACTATAGCCGAACGGTCCTTCCCCGGCAACTGGCATTTCGGAAACCGGGGCTTGGGCGTTCGGTCCGCTTGTAGGACCCACAGCCCCTGAATTCGGTTGCGCCCCATGTCGCATGTACTGCAGAAGGGGCAGTTTGCGTCTATGGGTTCAAGAAACGGGCCGTGAAACAGGACCGTAATTTCCGGCGTACAGGCTACAATGCGGGCCATCGTTTCAGCCAGGGCGAGGTGGGTAAAGATGTTTGAGGGATTGCGGCGATGCGGGGGGCTGTTTTTACTGTTGGCGGTTGTGTGCGTGCCCCGGGTGCTGGCGCAGGGGATGCGAGTCGAGGGCGCGGTACGCGACGTAAGCGGGGCTTCGGTGCCGGGCGCGCAGGTGAAGCTGAGCGCGGGTTCGTATTCGGCGCAAATCACCACGGACAATTCCGGCGCGTTCGCCTTTGACGGAGTTCCCGCGAGTGCGGGAACGATTTCCGTGACGGCCAAGGGATTTCAACCCGTCGAGCAGGCGTGGACGGCCGCGGCGGGAACGGCGGCGCAGATCAGCGTGACGCTGCAGCCGGCCGTACTGAATCAGCAAGTGACGGTGACCGCAGCGCGCACCTCGCTGCCCGTAGGCGAAACGCCGGTCGGCGACATTCAACTTTCCTCCGATGATTTACAGGCGACGCCGGCGCTGGCGCTCGACGACATGCTGCGGCAGGTGCCGGGATTCAGCCTTTTCCGGCGGACGAGCAGCCGCACGGCGAATCCGACAACGCTGGGAGTTTCGCTGCGCGGGCTGGGCGCGAATGGTGCGAGTCGCGCGCTGGTGCTGGTGGACGGAATTCCGCTCAACGATCCGTTCGGTTCCTGGGTGTACTGGGATCGCGTGCCGGAGGCGGAGGTATCGAGCGTTGAAGTGACGCAGGAAGGCGCGTCGAGCTTGTACGGCAGCGAGGCACTGGGCGGCGTAGTCCAGTTTCTGACGCGGCCTCCAGAGCCGGGCGGCGTGACGCTCGAAGCATCGTACGGAAACCAGAACACGCAGGAGATGTCGCTGGCGGCGAGCGGCGGAATTGGAAAATGGGAAGCCTCGGCCTCCGGCGAAGCGTTCCATACGGACGGCTACGTGCTGGAGCCGCCCGAGGATCAGGGAAGCGTGGACACCAGCGCGTTTTCACAGCACGGCACCGGCGATCTGACCATTGCCCGAAAAATCGGGGCGGACAGCATCCTTTTCGCGCGCGGAATGTATTTCAACGACACGCGCAACAACGGAACGATCGGGCAGGGCAACAGCATCCGGCTGGGCGAAGGCGCGCTGGGCGCAAATCTGGATCTGGGCGAGTTTGGGAACGTGCAACTGCGAACGTACGCGGATTTTGAGACCTACAAGCAGAGCTTTTTCTCGGTGGCGCTGAACCAGAACAGCCAGCATCTGACGGATTTGCAGACTGTGCCGGCGCAGGGTATCGGCGGGTCGGGGCTTTGGACGAAAAATGTGGGCAAGCGCCAGACTCTGGTGGCCGGTTACGACGACCACGTGGAGCTGGGGCACAGCAACGAACAGATTTTTTCGGCCGTCACCGGAGACAATACAAAAGATACGGCGACGGGCGGGCACCAGCGGACCATGGGCGTATTCGGCGAGGACATTATCCAGCTTACGCCGGGCTGGACGCTCCAGGTAAGCGGGCGATTTGACGACTGGCGCAACTTCGACGCGTTTCTCTACACCGACCCTTTCATCCCGGCAGGGACTCCGACGACGTTGAATTATCCCAGCCGGTCCTATACGGCCTTCAGCCCGCGCGCGAGCATCGTGAACGCGATCAACTCACATGTGTCGTGGTCGGCGAGCGTCTATCGCGCATTTCGCGCGCCCACGCTGAATGAACTCTACCGTTCGTTCCGGCAGGCGAACAATTTGACGGATGCGAATCCGAATCTGACCGCGGAGCGGCTGACGGGCGGAG
>Ga0209007_1000360_pt1 | contig 20094 bp, 20 predicted proteins | sample JacPinW_OM1H0_O2_FD_187961 | JGI IMG/M metagenome (GOLD analysis project Ga0209007, IMG submission 187961) | Forest soil microbial communities from Algoma, Ontario, Canada - Jack Pine, Ontario site 1_JW_OM1H0_O2 (SPAdes) (version 2) | ecosystem: Environmental > Terrestrial > Soil > Boreal... | reverse complement strand
TGTCCAGAACGGCGTAGGCCTCCCCCGGCAAGCCTGCATCGCCCAGCAATTGCGCCATTTCAATATAGTCGCTATCCGCATTCATGGAATTGGTATCGAACATGATGCGGTAGATCATCAGGGTATTGTGATCGTCGCGCTCGTCCTGGCGCTCGATGCGAATCAAATTATTCCAATACGAGGTCTTGTTGGTGAGGCGAATCAAATCGTATAGCCCGGCCTTCATGCCGGCCGTGTCGTTGGCGTCGTTCGCGCACTGCAGTTTGAGCTGGTAGAGCACTTCCTTGGGCGGTTGGCCGGCCTTCTTGAAAGCCGCGATGGCCTTGTCGCCCCACACGCCTGAATTCTTGCAGTCCTTTTGCTGGTAATAGAGCTGAGCCATGATCAGCAGGTCATCGTCGGTGGCAGACCCGGCATCCGCCGCCTGCTTGCCGTATTCAATCGCCTTGGACTCTTGCTTGTTGTTCGCGGCCAATTGGAACAATAGACGGTAGGTCTTCGGCAAATCTTCCGGGGAGTAGCCTCCGGTTGCCACCGCTTGTTCATAGGCGGTTTGCGCCGCCTTGAGATTGTTCAAGCGAACGTAGCAAATGCCTTTGAATTCAGCGACGGTTTTCTTATCGAAGGTCGTCTGCCCGGGTTTCGCTTCCGCAGCCTCCAAATCTTTCAGCGCCTCGGACCATTGGCTTGCTTGCATGGCCTTTTGCGCCGAGGCGATTTCCTTGGCGATGGCTCGGCTGATTTCCTGCTTGGGCTTATCGGCGGACTTCTCAGCCGAATACGCCGCCGGCGAGATGCCCGCAAGCCCTACGAGTGCACACACGCACAGAAGGAGTGGGCGGTATCGAATACCCATTATCGAATGACTCATTGAGCAGACCTCGCTATGTCGCAAATTTAGTTGGCGCGGCCTCAAGCTCGTGCCGGACGTCTTATTCGTTCAAACAAACGGCGCGTATCCCAACAGGGCATGACGCGCCGTAAAACCACTCAGGGGTACCTTTCTCAGAAGAAATCGTTGTTGACGAATCCTATCTTTTTCAATCCACGATGCTGTAAGTCCGCCAACGTCTGCGCGACGATCTCGTATTTGGCGAACTTGTCCACCGTGATATGTACTTCAGGCTGCGGGTCCTTCTGCGCTTCGTTCTCGATGTAGCCCTGTAATGTCTTGCGGTCCACCGGGGTCTTGTTCCACAGCAGCGTGCCGTCAAAGTCGATCGTCAGGTCGATCACTTCCGGCGGCGGCGGCGGCACGAAGTTCGGCGGAGGGGGCAACGGGTTGTCGATTTTCACCGCGTGCGTCTGACTCGGCAGCGTGATGATGAAAATGATCAGGAGCACCAACATGACGTCGATAAGCGGCGTCATGTTGATTTCCGAATAGGATTGGCCCTCGCCGCCCCCGCCTACACTCATAGCCATGAACTAATCTCCTACCGAGAGTTGGGACGATCGGGTTCGGTAATGAACGCAACCTTGCGGATACCGATCTTCTGCGTCGCCACCAGCACTTGGCCCACGAATTGATAACGAACGGACGCGTCGCCCTGAATGTGCACCTCAGGCTGCGGCTCTTGGCGCGCAATGCCGCGCAGCCGGTTCAGCAGGTCATCCTGGCCTGACAGCAGTTGGGTGTTCCAGTAAATGGCGCCCTGCTTGTCGACCGCGATGGTGATGTTCTCGGGACGCGTTTGGGTGACCAAATTGGTCGCCTTCGGCAAGGTCAGCGGCACTTGATGCAAGATCACCCGGATGGTGATGATGAAAATGATCAGCAGCACCAACATCACGTCCACCAGCGGCGTGACGTTGATGTCCGACATCGCCGTGCCCTCTTCCTCAACGCCTCCTACGTGCAACGCCATGGTCGGATCCTAGCGGGCGACCGCAGCAGCGGGCGGCTTGATGCCGGCTGACGGCGGCGGCTTATCCATGCCCAAGCCCATTTTGACGCCGGAGATGAGGTAGGCATGCAACTCGTGCGTGAAATGGCTGACCCGCTCCTGCACGGTCTTATTGCGGCGCAATAGAACGTTGTAGCCGAGCACGGCCGGCACAGCGACCACCAACCCGATGGCGGTCATGATCAAGGCTTCACCCACGGGGCCGGCCACCTTATCGATGGAACCCTGTCCGGAGACGCCGATCGCGATGAGCGCGTTGTAAATGCCGATGACGGTACCGAGCAGTCCGACGAACGGTGCCGTTGCGCCAACCGAAGCCAGTACCGGCAAGCCGGTTTGCAGACGGCTGATAATGGCATCCGCGGTTCGCTGCAGCGACTCGGTGATCCATTCGCTGGTGCCGATCGCACCCGACAGGCGCGTCTTGTTGACTTCGTGATACTCATACGCTTGCTTGCCGGTCTCGGCGAGCGCGCGAAACGGATTGGATCCGCCCTTCAGCTTGCCGATGGCATCGGTAAGACTCGTCGAGCTCCAGAACTCCCTTTCAGCTTCGATCGCCTGACGCCGCAGCCGTCGTTGGTCGAAAAACTTCGTAATCATGATGAACCATGTCATCAACGACATGATCAGCAAAACGGCGAGGATCGATTTGCTGACGATATTGCCATTTTGAATCAGCGCGCCTAGGCCATATGGATTTTCAACAACTGTCTCTTGCATTGACCGATTCCCTCTACTTATAAAAGCTTATTAATAGTGATAAGTGCTAACAAATCGAGCCGTCGCTCGTGAACGGCTACTTTCCAGTTAATTTCCAAACGATTGCAAACGCAAACTGGCCTTCGACGGGCTTGCCGTCTTCCATGCCGGGAAGGGCTTTTTGTCCTTTGACGCCCTTCAAACACGCGTCATCCAGGCGCGGAAATCCCGAGCTGGTCTGGATTGAGGCATCGAGAATGTTGCCCTTCGCGTCGACATGCGCGAGCACGATGCAGCGGCCTTCTTCACCGGCGCGCTTCGAGGCGTCCGGATAGTATTCCTCGCCGATCTTGAACGGGTGCTTCGGATCCATCTTCGCGCCGACGATATTGTGTTGCACGGGGGCCGCCACGACGGGTGCCGGCGGCGGAGTGTTCGTGTGCGTGACCACTGAAATCGCATTGTTCTCAGGCGGCGCTGCCTGAATGTCCACAAACTCCGGAGGAGGAACGTAAGGTTTGATTTCTTCGAGCTTGGGCGGGGGCGGAGGGGGTTTATCGACTTCCTTGGGCTTTTCGATCTGGGCAATTTCGACCGGAGGAATGATCTTTTGCACCAGCTGCCCGGCGAGTCCTGAATAAAATCCCCAAACAATGAACACGTGAATAATGATAACGGCAATTAAGGCGATGCCTCTTTTGCCGGAGAATAACGAAGGTTGTTCGTAATACATAAATCTATGCGACCCTACCCCTGAATCTTGATCTTGCGCATCGCGCACGCCACAAACTCGCGGCTAGATTTCCCAGCAGCTTCTCAGCAAGTTCCCTTCGGCGAGTAAAGAAGACTGACACATATGCAGCCCGAACTGCAAGCGCGATGTAAGTCCAATTTCTCTCATACGAACGTCAGACTTTACGAGGTCTTGGCGACTTTTAATGTAGCTTGCTCCAGATCCGTCACGGCTCCCAACGAGGCGCTGCTGACCTGCCGGGAGTACTTCGCCAACGCGCCCCGCCGCGCATAAGGTGGCGGCGCAGTCCACGACTTGCGGCGGCGCGTAAGCTCGCTGGGAGCGACATGCAGTGTGATTTCACGGCGTTGCGCATCAATCGTGATCGCATCGCCGGTCTTGACCAAGGCCAGCGGGCCGCCCAGCGCGGCTTCGGGTGACATATGACCGACCACGAAACCATGACTGCCGCCCGAAAACCGCCCGTCTGTGATCAGCGCAACCTCTTTTCCCAAGCCCTTGCCCATAATGGCGCTCGTGGGACTTAACATCTCGCGCATGCCGGGACCGCCCTTGGGTCCTTCGTAGCGGATAACGACGACATCGCCGGCTTTTACTTTGCCGCTCAAGATTCCCTCGAGAGCCTTTTCTTCGGAATTGAATACGCGCGCGCTGCCCTTGAAACTCAGGCCTTCCTTGCCTGTAATTTTTGCAACCGCACCCTCGGGCGCAAGGTTTCCGTACAAGACCACCAAGTGGCTATCTTTCTTGATCGGATCGCTCAGCGATCGGACGATCCGCTGCCCTTGCGGGTACGCTGCCACGTCGCGAAGATTTTCGGCCAGCGTGGCTCCGGTTACCGTCTGGCAATCGCCGTGCAATAAGCCCGCATCCAATAGGGTTTTCATCAACGGTTGAATGCCGCCCACCGCCACCAGCTCCGACATCGAATACGCCCCGCTCGGGCGCAGATCCGCCAAAACCGGCACACGCTTACCGATGCGAGTGAAGTCGTCGATTTTCAGTTTGACGCCGGCGGAGGAGGCTATCGCCAATAGATGCAGCACAGCATTGGTCGAGCCACCGAGCGCAATCACCACGGTGATGGCGTTCTCGAAGGACTTCCGAGAGAGAATTTGGCGCGGTGTAATGTTGCGCCTGATTAGGTTAACTACGGCGGCGCCGGCTCGTTGGCAATCCTCGCGCTTCTGGCTCGAAATGGCGTCCTGCGCCGAGCTATTCGGCAAACTCATTCCCATCGCTTCGATCGCTGATGCCATGGTATTGGCGGTATACATGCCGGCGCAGGCGCCAGGGCCGGGAATCGCTGTGCGCTCAACGAATTTGAGTTGCTGCTCCGATACCGTTCCCCGAGCATGTCCCCCAACGGCCTCGAAGACGGAAACGATGTCGCGCTTATCGGCACCAGGACGGATCGTGCCGCCATACACAAATATCGCGGGGCGGTCCAGGCGGGCCAGCGCCATCATGCAGCCAGGCATGTTCTTGTCGCAGCCGCCGATCGCGACCACGCCATCGAAGCCTTGCGCGCCCACGACGGTCTCGATCGAATCGGCGATGACCTCGCGCGACACCAGCGAATAGCGCATGCCAGGGGTGCCCATGGAGATCCCGTCGGACACCGTAATCGTATTGAAAGTGACGGCCTTCGCTCCCGCTCCATCGGCGCCGCCCGCCACCAGTCGCGCGAGTTCGTCGATATGCATATTGCAGGGCGTCAAGTTGCTCCACGTCGAGGCTACGCCCACCTGGGGCTTTTCAAAGTCGGCGTCACTGAAGCCCACGGCACGCAGCATCGATCGGCTTGGTGTCTGCTTCAGCCCATCGACCACAAGACGTGAGTGGCGGCGCGTGTCGACGGCGGCAGATTTCTTGGGCATGGGGTCAAGCTTACGCAATGCCGAAGCGCTCGACCAAGTAGCGATAGACGCCTCGCAGCGCCTGCGCCTCCCCGCCCACACCGCGGCCTGGACGGTCCTTGGAGTTCCATGCGTATAAGTCGATGTGCACCCACGGCGATTCGGTGACAAAGCGCTTCAGGAACAAGGCGCCGAAAATCGCGCCGGCGAGGGTCGAGGACGCAACATTGTTCAAGTCCGCGATTTTGCTGGCAAGCTCGTCCTCGTAACCGGCCCACAATGGCATTGGCCAAAGTGGGTCATGCTCGGCAGCGGCCACCCGTGCCAATTCATGCACCACCCGCTCTTCGTTGCCAAAGAGAGCCGGAAGCTCAGGTCCGAGTGCGACTCGCGCGGCACCGGTCAGCGTGGCGAAATCGATGATCAAGGCAGGATGGTCGGCGTCTGCAAAAGCAAGGGCGTCGCATAAAACCAGCCGTCCCTCCGCGTCCGTGTTACCCACCTCGACTGTCAGACCCTTGCGGGTCGCAAGCACATCGCCCGGCCGATAAGCGTTGCCGCTGATGGCATTCTCAACCGCCGGCACCAACACGCGCAGCCGCGCGCGGATCTTGGCGCTCATCAGCAGGTTGGCGAGCCCCAGCGCGACTGCGGCGCCCCCCATGTCTTTCTTCATGAGCGCCATGCCCGAACTCGGTTTGATATCCAATCCGCCGCTATCGAAACACACCCCTTTTCCAATCAGCGTTACGCAGGGGTAGGCCTCGGCGCCGGAGGGCGCCCAACGCAATTCAACCAGGCGCGGTGCCTCGCTGCTCGCGCGACCCACGGCATGAATGGCGGGGAAGTTTGCGGCGAGCAGATCCTCCCCCACCCATTCCTTGAACCCGGCCTGATGGCGATCGGCCACCTGACGTGCCGCGGCAGCCAGTTGCGCGGGGCCGAAATCGCCCGCCGGGGTGTTGATCCAGTCGCGCGCCATGCGCAGCGACTCGGCGGCATTGGCGACGTATGCCATATCGGCATTCGCCGGCGGATCCAAGCTTGCCAATTCGCTTTTGGAGGAACGGTACCGATCGAAACGATATGCGCCGTAAGCGAATCCCAGCGCCAGCTGTGTGGCCTCGGCCGCACTGAATTCTTGCGCGAGCCGAAAACGGCGCGTGGGCAGTCGTTCTGCCAATCCTGCCGCATGCCAAAGCGACAATTCTCCGAGCCGCTTGCCCAGTCCGGCCACGGCCGCGGCGAGGCCGCCATTCACGTCCGGCAATAGCACCACGCGATGCTTCTCGCCTTTGAAGTTTTGTTCGACGAGCCACTGGCGTGCGAGCGGCGTTTGGCCTGTGCGCCAGCCTTCGATTTCGTCTTCGTATAGCAACCACAAGGGGGTTGGAAAATGACTGCCGAGATTCATGGAAACGAGTCCTCACGAGCGCGCGCTGATGCCTGGATTGAAGCGCATGGTATATTTTAACTCCACACGGACTGCAGGCGCACTCAAACTGGCGGGGTCGTCCTAATCCTTAAGTTCACGATTGGTTGAGGAGATTCGAATGCGTTTGTATTTCCAAAAGGACGTCGACAAAAAGGCTCTGCGCGGCGCGCGCATCGCGGTTCTCGGCTACGGCAGCCAGGGTCGCGCGCACGCGCTCAACTTGCGCGACAGCGGCTACGACGTGGTGGTCGGCGTCCGCAAGGGCGGCAGCTGGACGAAGGCCAAGAAGGATGGGCTGCAGGTCGCGGAGCCGGCCGCGGCCATCAAGGGCGCGCAATTGGTCGCCATGCTGGTCCCCGATATGACTCAAAAACCGCTGTATGCGGAACTGCGCAAGGGATTTGAGAAAGGCGCGACGCTGCTGTTCGCGCACGGCTTCAATATTCACTTCAAGCAGATCAAACCGCGCAAAGATCTCGATGTCGTGTTGATCGCGCCCAAAGGTCCGGGGGACCTGGTGCGGCGCCAGTACCAGCAGGGCCGCGGTGTGCCTTGCCTCCTGGCGATAGCTCAGAATCCCTCCAAGCGCGCTAAGCCAAAGGCGTTGGCCTATGCCGACGGCATCGGCGGAACCCGTGGCGGCGTGCTCGAAACCACCTTTGGCGAAGAGACGGAAACCGACCTGTTCGGCGAACAGGCAGTGCTGTGCGGCGGTGCGACGGAGCTGGTCGTCAAGGGCTACGAAACGCTGGTGGAAGCGGGCTATCAGCCCGCGGTGGCTTATTACGAGTGTCTGCATGAACTCAAACTGATCGTCGACCTGCTGCATGAAGGGGGCATTACGAAAATGCACCGCTTCATCAGCGAGACCGCGAAGTACGGCGACCTCACCCGCGGACCGCGCATCGTGAATGCGGCCACCAAAAAAGAGATGCGCAAGATTCTCACGGAGATTCAGCAAGGAAAGTTTGCGCGCCAATGGATTGCGGAGAACAAAGGGGGCCGACGCAAGTACTCAAAGCTGCTCAAGGCGGATTTGAGCCATTCGATCGAAAAGGTCGGCGCGCAGCTGCGCGCTCGCATGCCCTGGCTGGAAGCGGGCTGACATCGGGTACGCATGACGGCGCGCACGTTATTCGACAAGGTCTGGTCGGCGCATGAGGTGGTTGCCGAAACGCCCGACACGCCGGCCGTTCTGTACGTCGATTTGCACCTCGTTCACGAGGTAACCACACCGCAAGCGTTCAGCATGCTCAAGGCGCACGGGCTGCCGGTTCGCCGGCCCGACCGCACGCTCGCGACCATGGATCATTCGACCCCCACCCAGAGCGCACAGGTATTTGGATCCGTGCCGATCAAGGTGGACGCCGCCGCAAAACAAGTGCGCCAGATGGAGCGCAACGCGGCCGAATTCGGCATCGAACTGTTCGGCATGCACGACGCGCGCCGCGGCATCGTACATATTATCGGTCCTGAACTGGGGATGACGCAGCCCGGCATGACCATTGTGTGCGGAGACAGCCACACGAGCACGCATGGCGCGTTTGGCGCCCTCGCCTTTGGGATCGGCACTACCGAAGTCGGCCATGTCTTCGCGACGCAGGCCCTTTTGCAACGCAAGCCCAAAAGCCTGGCCGTCAATATCGAGGGTCCGCTGCAGCCGGGCGTCACGGCAAAGGATTTGATTCTGGCCATCATTGGACAGATCGGCGTATCGGGCGGCACAGGCCATGTATTGGAATATCGCGGCTCAACCGTGCGGGCATTGTCGATGCATGAGCGCATGACCGTGTGCAACATGTCGATCGAGGCGGGAGCGCGCGCCGGCATGATCGCGCCGGACGAGGTCACGTTCGACTACTTGCGCGACAAACCGCGCGCGCCGCGCGGTCAGGATTGGGAGGCTGCCGAGGCACGCTGGCGTACCTTCGTGACGGATCCTAGAGCTCAATTCGACGCATCGGTGGACGTCGATGCCGAACGCGTCGAACCGATGATCACCTACGGCACCAATCCCGGAATGGTCGTGCCGATCGGCGCCGCGATTCCTGACAAGAAAGGCGATGAAGTATTCGACAAGGCCCTGCGCTACATGGGATTTCACGGCGGCGAGGCCATGCTTGGCAAACCGGTGAACGTGGTGTTCATCGGCAGCTGCACCAACGGCCGGTTGGAGGACTTGCAAGCGGCGGCAGGAATACTCAAAGGACGCAAGGTCGCACCAGGCGTGCACCTGCTGATCGTGCCCGGCTCGCAGCAGATCAAGCGGCAGGCCGAAGCGTCAGGCTTGGCGGAGATTTTCAAAGCCGCAGGCGCGGACTGGCGCGAATCCGGCTGCTCCATGTGCCTTGGCATGAACGGCGACACCGTGGCCGCGGGGCAATATTCCGTCAGCACCAGCAATCGCAATTTCGAAGGCCGTCAGGGCAAGGGAGCGCGAACACTGCTTGTCAGTCCCTTGACCGCAGCCGCCAGCGCCGTCAAGGGCAGCATCGCCGACCCGCGCGAGTTACTGTAATGCAGCCATTGAAGCGCATCACGTCGCGAACCGTCGTCATTGCCTCCACCGACATCGACACCGACCAGATCATTCCCGCGCGCTTTCTGACCACCACCACCAAGGAGGGCTTGGGTCAGCAACTGTTTGCCGATTGGCGTTATCAAGAGGATGGCACGCCGAAACGGGAATTCGTGTTGAATCGTCCCGAAGCTCGCGGCGCGCAGATTCTGGTGACCGGACGCAATTTCGGCTGCGGCTCGTCGCGCGAGCACGCGCCCTGGGCGCTGCTCGATTATGGATTTCGCGCGGTCATCAGCACGGAAATCGCCGATATTTTTTGCGGCAATGCCCTGAAGAACGGTTTTTTGCCCATCGTCGTCGATGAGGAGACTTGCCAATGGCTGCTGCACCATCCGGGTACCGAGCTTGATATTGACCTTGAGGCGATGCGCCTCGCCCTACCGACAGGCGTATCGATTTCCTTTGCCATCGAGCCCTTCGCACGCCACTGCCTGCTGAACGGCCTGGACGAATTCGGTTACCTGCGTAGTAGGCTGGCCGACATCGAGCGTTTCGAGGCGGCGCGCAGCTGATGCAGGCAAGCATCGCAGTGCTGGCCGGCGACGGCATCGGCGCGGAAGTCACGGCCGAAGCGGTGCGCGCGCTCGAGGCAGTGGCGGCCCGTTTCGGTCATCGCTTCGAATTCGAATCAGCGCTCTTGGGAGGCGCCGCCATCGATGCGACAGGAATGCCGTTGCCGCCCGCCACGCTCAAGCAGGCGATGCAGGCGGACGCGGTGTTGCTAGGCGCGGTAGGCGGCCCAAAGTGGTCGGACCCGAACGCCACGGTTCGCCCGGAACAGGGTTTGTTGCAGCTGCGCAAGGCCTTGGGCCTGTTCGCCAATTTGCGGCCCGTGGTGCCGCACCCGGCGGTGCTCGATGCCTCGCCGATCAAAGCCGAACTGCTGCGCGGCGTGGACATCATGGTGGTGCGCGAACTCACCGGCGGCATTTATTTCGGCGAGAAATCCCGCACGGCCACCGAAGCGGTCGACGTGTGCCGCTATAGCGTTGCGGAGATTGAACGCGTCGTGCGGCTTGCCGCACGCCTGGCGCGCGGCCGTCGCAGAAAACTGACCTCGGTGGACAAGGCCAATGTGCTGGAGACCTCGCGCCTTTGGCGCTCCACCGTGAATCTCATCATGCCGGCTGAATTTCCCGACGTGACGGTCGAACACATGCTGGTGGATTCTGCGGCCATGCACCTTCTGCAAAGGCCGCGCGATTTCGATGTCATCGTCACCGAAAACATGTTCGGCGATATTCTCACCGATGAAGCTTCCATGCTCGCCGGATCCATGGGGTTGCTGCCCTCGGCGTCGCTCTCTGCCGAGGCGCGCGGGGGTGTTTTTGAACCCATTCATGGATCCGCGCCCGATATCGCCGGCCGCGGTATTGCTAACCCGTTTGCGGCGATTTTGAGCGCGGCGATGCTATTGCGCTACTCGCTGCAACTGAACGCAGAAGCGCAAGCGCTGGAGAACGCAGTCAATCGGGCGATCGGCTTAGGTAAGCTCACCGCCGATCTCGCCGCCCCAGGCAAGGCGATTACGACGCGCGCAGCTGCCGACGCAGTGCTGACTGCTCTTTAGCAGCGTGCGCAGCAGTGTGCGCAGAGGCACGCGCCAAGCCCTCGCGCAGATCTGCCACGAGATCCGCGGGGTCTTCGATGCCCACCGAGATGCGCAGCAGTCCAGGACTAATCCCCGCTCGCAGCCGCGCCGATTCCTCCATGCCGGCATGCGTCATGCTCGTCGGGTGGGCAATGAGACTCTCAACCCCGCCCAAGGATTCAGCCAGGGTAAAGCACTGCAGGCCGGTGAGAAACGCCTCGATGGCGGTCTCGCCGCCGGCGAGCTCGAAACTCAGCATCGCGCCGAAGCCGCTTTGTTGCCGGCAGGCGATTTCATAGCCCGGATTGTCGGGGAGACCCGGGTAATAGACGCGCTGCACGTCTGGATGCCGAGTTAGAAACTCCACCACGCTTGCGGCATTTTCAGCATGCACGCGCATTCTCGCATGCAGGCTGCGCACGCCGCGCAGCGTCAGGAAACTGTCGAATGGCGCGCCGGTAACCCCGATGGCATTTGCCCACCATGCCAGGGTCTGGTGCAGCTCCGGCGTCGCCGCGATCACCGCGCCGCCGACCACGTCGCTGTGGCCATTCAGGTACTTGGTGGTGGAGTGCATCACGTAGTCGGCGCCATGCACTATCGGCTGCTGCCAGATCGGCGACAAAAACGTATTGTCGACCGCCGTCAAGGCGCCGGCGGCATGCGCGGCATCCGTGATGGCGCGAATATCGACCACACGCAACAAGGGATTACTGGGTGTCTCGATCCACACAAGCTTAGGTGCAGCCTTGAGCGCCGCGTGCAGCTCGGCCAGATTGCTTTGATCGATGAAATCCACGACCAGATTGCCTTTCGCATGCAGCGCCGTGAGCAGCCGATAGGTGCCGCCGTAGCAATCGTAAGGCGCGAGCACGCGCGCCCCGGCCGGCAGCGTCGCCAGGATCAGCGCAATGGCAGCCAGCCCGGTGCAGGTAACAATTGCCCCGGCGCCCCCTTCCAGGTCCGCCAGCGCGTCGGCGAGTTGATCGCGTGTCGGATTGCCGGAGCGGGTGTAATCGTACTTGCGCGGCTGACGGTAGCTTTGAAAGGCAAAATTACTCGACAGGTAAATCGGCGGCACCACGGAACCGTGGTGCGAGTCCGACTCGAGACCGGCGCGGACCGATCGAGTCGCGATGTTCTTGGGCGTGATTTTGTTGCTCATGACTGCTGCTCCGCAAGGGCGTGCTTGATAATGGGGGTGAGGGCCGCGCCTTCTTTCAAGAAGGCGTCATGACCGAAAATGGAATTGATCTCGATCAGTTGGCGTGGACCGTTCAAGCGAGCCGAAAGCGCCTGCATGTCGTTGAACGGCACCAACTGATCCTCGCGCACGGCAATCAACGTCGCCGGCGTATGCACTCGAGTCGCATCCATCTCGTGCAAATCGATCGATTCGCTCAAGGTCAGGAACGATTCAGCGCGGTATTTTTGTACGTAGTCATCGCCGCGCGCGAACAGATATTCTTCAATCGGAAATCGAAATCGATCAGCCATGCGTTTCGGTGCTCCGCCAAATCTGATCGCGAACTCGATGGGACTGCGGTACGTGGCCATCGCCAGCGCGCGGGCGAGCTTGAGGCCGGCCGCCCCGTCGCCGCGCGCAATGGCCTCGCGCACGATTTGGCGCTGCACGCTGCGCCACGCGGTTGACAGAACTTGCGAACGGTCGGCGGCGCTCAGCACCACGATGTGGCCCACCAGCTCCGGGTAACGCTCCGCGAAACACAGCGCCACCATTCCGCCGTACGAGGCACCGACGATGGCATGCAGGGATTGCATTCCCAAATGCCGGACAATCTTGGCGATCGCCCCGGCCTGATCATAGGAGCTGATAGGGGGGAATTGGCCGCCTACGCTGGGCGTCGCGCTGTCGCCGCGGCCGCCGATATAGTCGATCCCCAACACCCGATACTGGCGCGTATCGACGCCGAGCCCCGGCCCCACCATCTCGGGCCACCAGCCCTCGCCCGGCGCGCCCGTGACGATGCGATGCGCGGAGATTCCGCCGAGCACGACCACAACCGGACCTTGCTCGTTGCCCACGAGTCGAAAGCAGACGCGCGCATCCGGCAGCGAATCGCCGTAATGCAACGCGAAGGGCGTGAGACGCAAGGTCTCATCGATGGGATTTAGGGAAACTTCGACCACTACGCTTAAGCTCCTTAAGGCAACTACCCCTGGAGCATCGGCTCGTAGCCCATTGAAGTCGCGGGAAACCCGCGCAATCGGCTGCCCATCTACCGGATCCGCGACTTTCGGCCGCCTCACCGCAGGAGTTGGCACCGTTCCGAGCGTTGCCTTGCTTAAGGAAACAGATCGTTGGTTGCCCCGGCTTCTAAGGGCCTTTCCCTCAGCCGGTCTAGATAAGCCGTTGAATTTTAGGTATTCGCGGCCGGCCCGTCAAGCATTTTAGCCGTCAACCGCTTGCGCCGTTTTTGTCAATGTATTAATGTAATAGCGCGTTAGCACACGATTGAACGTAATATTCGCGCAGCTTCAGGATTCGACATGAAAACCAATCGGCCGGTGACCCAGCGGCAAGAACAGCAGCACGAACGGGCGCTGTGCGCGGCGATTCTGGCGCTGCGCTCGGTCGATGAGTGCCGCAGTTTTTTTCGCGATCTCTGTACGCCCGCCGAGCTGCAGGCCATGGCGGATCGCTGGGCCGTGGTTGAGCTGTTGGAGCGCGGACTCCCCTACCGCGAGATTCACAAGCAAACCGGCGTGAGCGTCACGACCATCGGCCGCGTTGCGCGCTACCTGATGTCGGGCAACGGCGGTTATCGCGCCGTGACCGAACGGTTGAAACTCAATGCGTAGCGTCAAGCCACCCGGGGACTCGATGCGCCTCAAGATCGCCGTTCAAAAAAGCGGCCGTCTCACCGACAACTCGTTGGATTTGTTGTCGCGCTGCGGCCTGAAATACAGCCGCGGTAAGGACCAATTGATGTGCTATGGCGAGAACATGCCGCTCGACGTGTTGTTCGTTCGCGATGACGACATCCCAGACTTGGTGCAGGAAGACGTCTGCGATTTGGGTTTGGTCGGCCTGAACGTCGTCGAAGAGAAACGGCTTGCGTTCGAGGCGCGCGGACTCGGGGCCTTGTTCGAGACCGTGCAGCTGCTGGATTTCGGGCGCTGCAGATTGTGCATCGCCGTGCCCGACGGCTTCGACTATCAAGGTCCGGGCTCGCTGCAAGGCAAACGCATCGCCACGACCTATCCTCATATCCTTGCGCGCTTTCTCAAACAGCACGACGTCGCCGCCGAAGTCGTGGTGTTGTCGGGATCGGTCGAAATTGCGCCGCGGCTGGGCCGCGCGGATCTGATCTGCGATTTGGTCTCCACCGGATCGACTCTCGCTGCGAATCATCTGCGCCACGCGCAAACGGTGATGGAGAGTCAGGCCGCGCTCATCCGCACGCCCATGCCGATCGCACAGGAAAAACAAGAGTGGACGCGCCGCTTGCTGATGCGCATCGATGGCGTGGAGCAAGTCAAGGGCAGCAAGTACATCATGCTGCACGCGCCCCGCTCCGCTTTGGCGGCGATCGCGAAACTACTCCCCGGCAGCGAGGCGCCCACTGTCATACCCCTGGAAGGATTGGGCGATCGGGTAGCGGTTCACGCCGTGTGCCGCGAAAATGTCTTCTGGGAGACGCTCGAGGACTTGAAGGGTGCGGGCGCCACCTCGGTATTGGTTCTGCCGGTCGAGAAAATGCTGGCTTAACGTGATGAGAATTCTCGACTGGAACTCATCGTCAACTGCAGCGCAATGCGAAGCCCTGCAACGCCCCGCGCTCGCGGACGCTGCCGGCGTCAACGCCGCGGCGCGCGACATCATCGATCGCGTGCGCCGCGACGGCGATGCAGCGCTGCTCGCGCTCACGCAACAATATGACGGCGTGCGCCTCGAGACGCTGGCGGTGACCGAGCAAGAATTTGCCACCGCCGAACGTGCGGTGACGGCGGAGCAGCACGCGGCGATCGAGCGCGCGATCGAGAACGTGCGCCGCTTCCATGCCGCGCAAGCTTCGCCGCCGCTGCGCGTGGAGACATCGCCCGGCGTGATCTGCGAGCGCTTCAGTGTGCCCATCCGCGCGGTAGGCCTGTACGTCCCCGCGGGCTCTGCGCCCCTGCCATCCACGGCCATCATGCTGGCGGTACCGGCCGCGCTCGCGCAGTGTCCGGTGAAGCTGATGTGCACCGCGCCGAATCGCGCGGGCAGCGCGAATCCAGCGGTTCTGGTCGCCGCGCGTAAAGCCGGCGTCGAACAGATATTCAAAGTCGGGGGCGCCCAAGCCATCGCCGCCATGGCGTACGGCAGTGAATCCATTCCGAAGTGCGACAAGGTTTTTGGGCCCGGCAATGCCTACGTGACCGCCGCGAAGATGCTGGTGGCGCAAGACCCCGGCGGAGCGGCGCTCGACCTGCCGGCCGGCGTGACTGAAGTCATGGTCATCGCCGATGAGGAAGCGCGCGCCGAGTTCGTAGCCGCCGACCTGCTGGCGCAAGCCGAGCACAGCCCCGATGCGCAAGCCATTCTGGTGACGACGCAGCCGGCCTTGGCCGCGGCCGTATTTACCGAAGTACGACGCCAGAGCGCGCTGTTATCACGCGCTGCGATACTGGCGGGGTCGATCGCGGCGATGCGCCTGATCGTGGTTGATACGCTGCAAACCGCGTTCGACATCGCCAATACCTACGCGCCGGAACATTTGATACTGGAAATTCGCGAGGCACGACAGTGGTTGTCCAAAATCAGCAGCGCGGGCGCCGTGTTTCTGGGGCACTGGTCGCCGGAGTCTCTGGGAGATTACTGCAGCGGTCCTAACCACACTTTACCCACGTACGGGTACGCCCGTTCTTACAGCGGCCTGTCGCTCGAGGACTTTCAAAGGCGCATCACTGTCCAGGAACTCACGCCGTCCGGGCTCAAGGGATTAGGGCCGACAGCGAAAATATTGGCCGCACTTGAAGGCTTGGATGCGCACGCGGCGGCAGTGAGCATCCGGCTCGAGGCGCTGCGGTGAATCCGCTGATCTTCTTGGCGCGCCCGGAGATTGTTTCTCTGAAGCCTTACGCGCATGCCGCGTGGCTGCCTTCCCTGACCCGCATGCACGCGAATGAAGCACCCTGGAGGCCCAAGGGCGACACGACCAACGCCGGTCTCAATCGCTATCCTGAACCGCAGCCTCAGGCGTTAATCGAGCGCTTGGCGTCGCTCTACGGCGTAGCCGCGACGCAGGTGCTCGCGACGCGCGGCGCTGACGAAGCCATCGACGTTCTGTCCCGTATTTACCTGCGTGCCGGCAGCGATGCGATCCTGCAATGCGGGCCCACCTTCGGCATGTACCAGGTTGCGGCCCGCATTCAGGGCGCCGAGGTGATCGAGCTGCCCCTCGAGCGCAGCCAAGACTGGCGAATCGATCCGGAACGCGTGGTCGCAGCGTGGCGCCCCTCTGTCAAACTGGTGTACTTGTGCTCGCCGAACAATCCAACCGCCAATCTCGTCAGCCAAGCCGCGCTCGAGCACATTTGCACGGCGCTCGACGGCAAGGCCATCGTGGTCATTGATGAGGCCTACATCGAGTGGTCTCGCTCGGGGAGCCTGGTCGGTTGGTTGGAGCGTTTTCAAACACTGGCTATCTTGCGCACCTTGTCGAAAGCGCATGCGCTGGCCGGTGCGCGCCTCGGCGCACTACTCGCGGCACCGGAGCTGATTGAAATCGCCAGGCGCGTGATACCGCCCTATGCGCTCGCACAGCCGACGATTGAAGCAGCCCTGCGCGCACTGGAACCCGACGAGTTAGCCGCCTCACAAGCCAAAGTGGAAGCATTACTCATGGAAAAGGACTACTTGCGCCGCGGTCTTTGCGGTTCCCCGCTGGTAGCAAAGGTGTGGCCCAGCGACACCAATTTTCTACTGATCGATTGCCACGATGCGGATCGATTTATGAACAACAGCGTCGCCGGCGGTTTGATCGTTCGAGATTTGCGCGCCCATCCAGCGCTGCCCCATTCGTTGCGGGTCTCGGTGGGTACGCGCGCACAAAACGATGCCTTGCTGCGTTGCCTGGAGCTCGCATGAGCGCGAGACGCATCGTGTTCCTCGATCGCGACGGCACCTTGAACGAAGAGGTCTCCGACGAGCAAATAGACAGCTTGGCGAAGATCCGCCTGATGCCGGGCGTCATTCCGGCGTTGCTCGAATTGAAACGCGCCGGCTTCGCTTTTGTCATGGTTACCAATCAAGACGGATTGGGGACGCCTAGTTTTCCGCGCGAGTCCTTTGACCTTGCGCATCGCTTTATTTTGGAACTGTTCAGTTCGCAAGGCATCGAATTCGAAGCGGTGTTTCTCTGTCCGCATTTCAAACGCGAGGACTGTGACTGCCGCAAGCCAAAACTGGGCATGGTGCAGGCCTTTCTGGATGCGAATGACCTTGATAAGGCGCACAGTTTCATGGTCGGAGACCGCGAGACGGACCTGCAATTCGCCTCCAACCTGGGTGTGCAGGGCATGCGAATCAGCTTGGGCGGCCCCACCGAGGAGACCTGGCCGGTCATCACCGCCCGCATCCTTGGGCAAGCGCGCCGCGCACGCGTGCAGCGCAAGACCAAGGAAACCGACGTCAGCGTCGAGGTTGACTTGTCGCGCGAGGGTCCGAGCGACATCGCCAGCGGCCTAGGGTTCTTCGATCACATGCTCGAACAGATCGCAAAGCATGGTGGATTCGCCTTGAAGCTCAAATGCAGCGGAGACTTGCAGATCGATGAACATCACACGGTCGAGGACTGCGCATTGACCTTGGGCGCGGCGCTGCGCGAGGCGCTGGGCGACAAGCGTGGCATTGCGCGCTACGGGTTTCTGTTGGCCATGGACGAGGCGGAAGCGCAGGTCGCCCTCGATCTGAGCGGCCGCCCCTACTTCGTGTGGGAGGGGAAATTCAGTCGCGAGCGCGTCGGCGAACTGCCTACGGAACTCGTGCCGCATTTTTTCCGGTCGCTGGCCGAATCCCTGGGTGCGGCGCTGCATATCACGGTACGCGGCGACAATTCGCACCACATGATCGAGTCCTGCTTCAAGGGAGTCGGCCGCAGCCTGCGTCAGGCCATTCGCCTCGACAGCGACGGAGTACCGAGCAGCAAGGGCACGCTTTGAGCGCGAGCAATGTCGTGATCATTGCCGGCGGTGGCGCCAATATCGCCTCGCTGCAATTTGCGTTGCAGCGGCTCGGCACGACTTCCGCGGTATCGGCAAATGCGCGCAAGATCCGCAGCGCAAGCCATGTCATTTTGCCCGGTGTGGGGGCCGCGGCGCATGCCATGTCCCGGCTCAAGGAACAAAACCTGGACTCTTTGATTCCTTTGCTGCAGCAGCCGGTGCTCGGCATTTGCCTCGGAATGCAGTTGTTGTTCGAGGCGTCCGAGGAAGGTGAAGCGCAATGTCTCGGGTTGATTCCCGGGCGTGCGGCCCGTTTGCCTGGCGACTTGGGCCTTCCGGTGCCCCATATGGGATGGAACACGCTCAAGATAGATCGACCGGGCCCCCTACTCGAGGGCCTGCACCAGGACGACTACGCGTATTTCGTGCACAGCTACGCGCTGCCTCCGAGCCCCGCGACGATCGCGAGCAGCGACTACGGGCTTACCTTCAGTGCCTGCGTGCAGTGGCGCAATTTCTGCGGTGTTCAATTCCATCCGGAACGATCCGCCAAGGTCGGCGCCCGCTTGCTGCAGAATTTCCTCAGCCTCTAGCCGCCCGACATGAGACTCATTCCCGCCATCGATTTAAGAGCCGGTCACTGCGTGCGATTGCTGCATGGCGACTTTGAAGCGGAGACAGTTTATCCGACGGACGCTTATTCGCTGCTAACCAAGTATCGCGAGGCGGGCGCCGACTGGCTGCACATCGTCGATCTGGATGGTGCACGCGATGGGTCGCTCGGCAATCGCGCAATCATCGTAGATCTCGCGGCACGAAGGGCGCTCAATCTGCAAGTCGGCGGCGGCTTGCGCAACACCGCGGCACTCGCACAAATGCTGGACGCCGGGGTCGGCCGCGCGGTGGTCGGGAGTGCGGCGATCGCGCAGGTCGAGCAGGTACAAGAATGGCTTGCGCATTTCGGTGCGCAGCGTCTTACCCTGGCGTTCGATGTGTCCATCGATGACGGCGGCGTCCCGAGGGTGATGACCCATGGGTGGCAACGGCAGTCCGAACACTCACTATGGAATGCCTTGGACAACTACGCCAACTCACCGTTGAAGCACGTGCTGTGCACCGATGTGGGCCGCGATGGCGCTTTGACCGGGCCCAACGTCGAGCTGTATCGCGAGGCGGTGCTGCGCTACCCGCAGATCGAATGGCAGGCTTCCGGCGGCATCCGCAATGCGCACGATTTACATGCCTTGTCCGAGGCGGGTGCCGCGGCGGCCATCAGCGGCAAGGCGCTGCTTGAAAACTTGATTCCCATCGAGGAATTGCAGCCATTCTTGCCAAACGCTTGATTCCTTGTCTTGACGTACGCAACGGCCAGGTGGTCAAGGGCGTGAAATTTCGCGATCACCGCGTGGTCGGCGACATATTGGAACTCGCCGCGCGTTATCGCGATGATGGCGCCGACGAACTGGTGTTCTACGACATCTCCGCCAGTCCCGAAGGCCGCACAGTGGATCGCACCTGGGTCGGACGCGTGGCGCGAACGCTGGATATCCCGTTTTGCGTTGCGGGCGGAATTCGCTCGGTAGCGGATGCCGAAGCAGTCTTGGCGGCCGGCGCCGAAAAAATCTCCGTCAATTCACCGGCGCTCGAGGATCCGGAGCTCATCAATGCATTGAGCGAGCGATTCGGCGCACAATGCGTGGTTGTGGGCATCGACAGCCAAACCATCAATGGCGAATACCGCGTGCAGCAATTCACCGGCGATGCAGCACGAACTCGCGATGCTGCGCGAAATACCCTCGATTGGGCGATCGAAGTGCAGAAGCGCGGCGCCGGAGAGATCGTGCTCAATTGCATGGCGAGCGACGGCGTGCGCCGCGGGTATGATATTGCGCAATTGAGTGCGGTGCGCGAATGTTGTCAAGTGCCCTTGGTGGCCTCCGGGGGCGCCGGCGCGGTGGAACACTTTGTCGAGGTGTTCCGGGCTGCGCGCGTCGACGCGGCGCTGGCAGCGAGCGTATTTCACTCCGGCGAGATGGTAATTCCAACCCTACGGCGCGAGTTGCGCGCCCGAGGCATCGAGGTGCGCCCTTGAAAC
>Ga0209007_1000359_pt1 | contig 20164 bp, 16 predicted proteins | sample JacPinW_OM1H0_O2_FD_187961 | JGI IMG/M metagenome (GOLD analysis project Ga0209007, IMG submission 187961) | Forest soil microbial communities from Algoma, Ontario, Canada - Jack Pine, Ontario site 1_JW_OM1H0_O2 (SPAdes) (version 2) | ecosystem: Environmental > Terrestrial > Soil > Boreal... | reverse complement strand
ACCCACTACACTCCGCCTCCCAATCATCCATGGCGCAAGCCCTGGAAGCGGACAATTCTAAATTGCAAAAAACCGGACATTTCTACTTTGCGTTGACAGGCTACGGACAGGCGGGACAAAAACAGGTTTACAACACTGCTTCGCCGGTTTCCTCCAACCGGAATTTGTCGAAAGCGCGCCGGTGCAGCGTGCCCTTACATTATTCTTCTGTTGATGCGCGCTTCCGATACAGCACTAGGACTTCTGGCCCTGAATAACTTCCGGGAAGGCCGCAATGCGTCCACTGAGGTCGCCGTGAAGGAATCAGCGTTGTGAATCCGGCGGCAGCAGGAGGATCTTCCCAATCCCACCTTTCTCCCCTAGCACATGTGCTTCTGCCGCATCACGCAACGGCATCCGGCGACCAATAGGCAGAACGAACTTGCCATCGCGCACGTCATCGGTAAACTCACGCACCTTCGATGGATCAGGCTGCGCAGACACGCGCGTAATCTTCACTGTCGGGTTTTGGGCCGCCGCGCTTTCCGGCAAGACAGCGGTGTAGCCAAAGGAGCCGTTCTGCCTTACCTTCGCGATCAGCTTCGCTGCAACGTCACCGCCTACGGTGTCCGCAATTGCATCCACTAGGCGGAATTTCTCAATCGCTTTATCGTCATCAATCGCGAGCACGTCAGAGACACCGAGGGAGCGGGCTTCATCCAGCTCTTTCCCGCGAACACCTGCAATCACCTGCGCGCCTATCTTCTTCGCCGTATGCACCGCCGCGCGCCCAACACTGCCGAGCGCTCCCGTTATCAGAACAACCTGTCCCCTTTTCACGTTTGTCGCAAGGCGCACAAGCTGGTCTCCCGTGAGGGAAATCAGCGGGATCGCCGCCGCGTCCGCTAGGCCCACGCCATCCGGCAGATGGGTCACGTCCGAATCGTCCACTGCAACTAACTCGGCATAGGTCGCGTTGGATAGTGCAAGAACGCGGTCGCCGGCCTTGAAGTGCTTCACATTGGCGCCCACCGCCCGTACGACGCCACTCAGATCGCGGCCCAGAATGGCCGGAAACGATAACGGAACATCTTTCTGCCGCATCCCTGAGCGCACCTTCCAGTCGATCGGATTAACGCTCGCAGCGGCTGCCGCGATCAGCACCGTATGTCCGCTGATCTGCGGTTCGGGAACGTTGTCTTCAAATTTCAGCTTCTCGGGACCGCCATACTCATGCAGGACCACTGCGTTCATCGCGTATCTCCCACCCGCTGAGCTTCAGGCATATATCTGACGAGATCATACCGCGCCCCAGGCCTCATTTGAACGAAGTCTGCCCCAACTCCCGAGTAGTCGGCAATTGGGAAGTTATCCAGAAACGTTTTGGGAAATCACCAAGAATGTTCGGGAAGGATGGTCGGCTAATCGGAAACTATGCAACTGATCGGAGCGGGACTCCGCCCACGACTTGTGTCACTTGCGCCAGGGCACTTGTCGCGATGCAACCGTCGAACCAGAACGTCGCTTTATCTAAGCTCCGCGGAAGATGATTACCTCAAAAATGTCAGACCACACCGAAATTCTGGACGCAAACGGGCGCAAATTGAAAACGGCGTGCCGCGGTACCAAAAGAGTTTTTGGAGAAAATCTTGTCGCCTGCGGGGAGAGCCCAAGTAACCGACCGGGTCTTCCTTTGATTCGCAAAAACCGGCAACCCGCCCCTACTGCGACTGACGCCCGCCGATTCGAAACACGGAATACCAGCCCTCAGTACTACTTGGGAACTATTCTTGGCCCTCGTTGTTTTACTGATTGAAAGAGGTATTCTTGCATCAAAGATTTTCCGGACCTCGGGAACACCTTTATGTCACATGCACACAGCCTCGGCGGCGCGAAAGAAAACACATCAATCTCGCCACGCCGAAGCCTCGCTCATCGCGTTGCGCTTGTCGCCGTGGTTTCGCTTGTCTTTATGACTGCGTACGAACTCCTCAAGACTCTGCTTTTTCCATCAATCAAACGATGGGAATCGTACCTCGTCACTATTGTCGTGAGTGGCGCGATCGCGACCGTCGCCGCGTGTTTTGCGCTACGAAGGGACGATCGCCTTCGACAGAGCGAGGAGTCCTACCGTCATCTTGCGGAGCAATCGCCGGATGCAAGGTGTTGCATACTGGCCTATGTGGCGGGCATCGTAGCGCCGACCGCCGCCGGGGTGCGTCCTTCTCTCGGAATGGCTGCCCGCTGCGCCCAATCATGGGCCCACGAAATGCTCCGACTGGACCGCCAATGATGTGGCCCATACTGGCCGTCGTCGGATTCCTCGCCAGCGCCGTTCTGCTAGTATTCGCCTGCCTCCAAACCCATCGCTTGTCCGAAGGACGGAGAGTCCAGCAGGAGCTCAAGAAGTCATCGCAGGCCCTCGAAGAAGAGCGGAAAGTACTCGAGTTGATTGCCAAGGGCGGTTCGCTCAAGGAAGTACTGGACGCGCTGACCATGGCCATTGAACGACTGGCTCCCGACTGTTTCTGCACGATTCTGCTTCTCGACGACGATCGCCGCAGATTAGTGGAAGGCTCAGGGGGCAGCCTGCCTTCCGAGTACATGCGTGCCCTCGATGGACTGGAAATAGGACCAAACGTAGGCGCCTGCGGCACCGCAGCCTTTCGAAACGAAACGACTATTGTAGAAGACGTCGCCACAGACTTTCGCTTCGCACTCGCCAAAGATTTCCTGTTGTCGTTTGGCCTACGCGCCTGTTGGAGTGTTCCGATCCGAGATTCCAACCAGAATGTTCTGGGAACATTTGCGATGTACCACCAGCGCATCGCAAGGCCTCGCGAGCACGAGATTAATCTGGTGGAGGCGGGCGCCCATCTCGCTGGCAATGCCATCGAGCGCCTCCGCTTTGAGCAGAACCTTCGAGAAAGCGCGAAGCGCTTTCAACTGGCCGAGAAGGCAGCCGCGTTTGGCGTCTGGCAAATCAATTTCCTTTTGGGAATGGTCACGATCTCAGACGGGTTCTCTGCCCTGGCCGGTCTCGCGGATCGGCCCCTACGCCTGACGCTCGGCCAATGGCGGGAGATGATCCACGTCGATGACCGGCCAGCTTGGGACACTGCCGTCGAGGGAGTCGTCGCTCAGCGGGCGTTTCAGGCTGAATACCGCATTCTCCTGCCAGATGGCTCCATCCGCTGGCTGCGTAGTCACGCCCAGACAGAGCTATCTGACACAGTTTTGCATTTGCTCACGGGAGCGTCCATCGATATTACCGAGGCAAAAGAGTTGCTCATGAGGTTCTACAAAGCATTTAATGTGAACCCAGAGCCTATTATCATCAATGGTTTTTCGGACGGCCGCTACGTCGATGTGAATGACAGTTTTCTTCGAGTGACTGGCTATCGACGCGAAGAGGTTCTTGGACATACGGCACGGGAAATGAAATTGTGGAATCGACCAGAAGATCGCGCCCGATATCTGGAAATACTCGAGAAAACAGGTTCGGTCCGCGACTTAGAAATCATTTTCCAGACGAAGGCAGGAGCCCAACGCATCGGGTTAGTTTCGGCGGAGTTGATCGATATCGGCGGCGAGAAGTGTGCTATCGCTGTCATTAGAGACATTACGGAACGAAGTCGTCTGGAGGTACAACTTCGCCAAGCGCAGAAGATGGAAGCGGTCGGACAGTTAACGGGAGGAATCGCGCACGACTTCAACAACCTGCTCGGGGTAATCCTCGGCTACAGTGAAATTCTCGAAACGCAGTTGGACCCGAAGGGCAGTTTGCACAGGAGCGCAGAACAGATCAAGAAGGCTGGGCAACGCGCTGCCTCTTTGACCCGCCAGCTACTGGCGTTTAGCCGCCAGCAAGTGTTGGAACCGACAGTTCTGTTTCTCAACACGATTGTGGTAGACACGGAGAAGATGCTTCGGCGTCTAATCGGAGAAAATATCGAACTGAGAGTCGAACTAGACCCTAAGCTCGGCCGCGTCAGGGCGGACCATGGGCAAATCGAGCAAATCATAGTCAATTTAGCCGTCAACGCCCGGGACGCAATGCCGCAAGGGGGGACTTTGATACTCGAAACGGCGAACTTCGAGGCGAACGCCGATTATGCCAGCCAGCATCCCCCCATGTCCGCTGGCTCGTTCGTGCTGCTGTCCGTGAAGGATGCCGGCGTCGGGATGGATGCGGAAACACAGGCCCGCATTTTCGAACCTTTCTTTACAACCAAGGGGCCTGGCAAAGGCACCGGGCTGGGTCTAGCGACTGTCTATGGCGTAGTGAAACAGAGCAACGGCTTCGTATGGGTTCACAGTGAGCTTGGGCGTGGCACTACGTTCGAGATCCTTCTGCCAAGAGTCGAAGCACCCGTCCCAAGGGTGGAACCCGAGACGTGTTCGACAAGCTTATCGGAGGGAACCGAGACGATTCTGCTTGTGGAAGATGAGGAGTCTCTGCGAAATCTAATCTCGGAGATGCTTAGAGGAGACGGTTACGCCGTCCTGGAAGCGGCCAACGCCGCCGACGCCATTGAGATTGCTCGTCAAGCGCCGAGGAGGATAGACCTGCTCTTGACGGATGTGGTGATGCCAGGCATGAATGGCGCAGAGTTGGCTGACCAATTGGTCTCGCTCTATCCTTGGATTAAGACACTTTACATGTCTGGCTACACGGAGTTCGCTGTCCCGCTGCGCGAAATGATTCAGCAGGACCGTACCCTGCTGCAAAAGCCCTTCACACAACAGAGTCTCTCGCGTAAGGTTCGTGAGGTATTGGAGAACCATCGCCCAGCGGTACATACCTCGCTGTGATCGGCGGTGTTTCGCCGAAAGCTCATTGGACTTAAAGGTCGCGAGTCTGTTTCGCAAAGACCTGCTGAGACAGCCCGAACGCGCCCGGAAATGCCAGCTGTCCTTTGCGAAATCCGGCAGAGCTTCAAGAAACCGCCAAAGACGCGGATAGATTTCGTTTTCTGCATCGATTTTTCGAGAAGGAAGCGCTCGCTCTTGCCTCTCGCATTGATACTGAGACAGCCCAAGTAACCGACACGGGCCCTCTTTTTCTCCGCGGGAACCGGCAACCACCCTAATAGACAAGCAGGTTCCAGTACGAACTCGATTTCATAACAAATGTCGGCCGACCTCGACTGAAGCGGCTTTAGCTGATAGGTTTGGGGCGACGGAGCCGGATTTCCGTTCGCACGCGGGACAGCTCGGTACCGGACATGGCGCGCGCGGCAAAGCGCCGTCCACTTGGCGATCTGATGTCGTCGTGGCTGGCCTTTTACTTGGACATGAATTCAAAGTGAAATCCTTGTTGGGAGGACCGTTATGAAGCGTCGCGATTTTCTGAAATCTGCAGGTGCAGTGTCGGCGACTCTGACATTCTCAAGAGTGGGCGAGCTTCTCGCCGAAACCGGAGCAGCCAATAGTTGGCGCACGTTCGAGGTCACCACGCGAATCGAAGTGCTGAAGCCGTCCGGGATGACGCGCGTCTGGGTACCGGCTGCACTGATTGACAAAACGCTGTTCCAGCGAACCCTTTCGAACAAGTACCATGCCGAAGGCGGAAAAGCAGGCATCGTCGAGATTAAGCCCGACGCTCTAGGCATTTTGTTTGCAGAGTTTCCGGCTGGACACAAGCCAGTTCTTACGCTGACGAGCCGCGTTCAGACCAAGAACTATGCGGTTGATCTCTCCATACCCGGCAATGCGCCGAAGGCGAGCCAAGCCGAACTTGAGTATTTCCTTCGGCCTTCGAAGCTTCTGCCGTCGGACGGCATCGTGAAATCGACAGCCGACGAGATCACAAGCGGCGCGAACACGGATGTTGAGAAGGCCAGGGCGATTTATGAATGGATCGTTGACAAGACATTTCGTGATCCAAAGACGAAAGGATGCGGCCTCGGCGACATCCGTTTCATGTTGGAGACCGGCGATTTGGGCGGTAAGTGTGCCGATCTTAATGCCCTGTACGTGGGCCTAGCACATGCAGCAGGTTTGCCAGCCCGCGATGCGTATGGCATTCGGTTGGCAAAATCGGAACTGGGCTACAAAAGTCTCGGCACGTCATCTGACATTGTAACGAAAGCACAGCATTGCCGTGCTGAAGTTTATCTGGCGTCATACGGTTGGGTTCCGGTCGATCCCGCCGATGTGCGGAAGGTTGTTTTGGAAGAACCGCCCGGAAACCGCTCAATGGAAGATGACATGGTGAAGAAAGCTCGTGCGCGCCTGTTTGGGTCTTGGGAGATGAACTGGATGGCCTACAACTTCGCGCATGATGTCGTTCTGCCGAATGGAAGCGGCGCGCCGCTGCCATTCCTGATGTATCCCCAAGCTCAGACTTCGGACGGTAGACTTGACAGCCTTGACCCCACAAACTTTGATTACGAAATCACTTCCAAGGAAATCACGGCACCGAACACATGATTCTGCGACGAGAGACTCAGTCAACTTGAACGCGGTCTCGGTGGGGCTCTGTCGCAGTAGAATATGTTGATGCAAGTTCCACATTTTCCGACGGACGAGGTTGCACTAAAGCTCGGCACTTCTCTCGGCGTCGGGCTCTTAGTCGGATTCGAACGCGAATGGGCAAACAAAGACGTAGGCGTGCGCACGTTTGCGCTGATTTCGCTTTTCGGAATGTCCACGACGCTCGTCGGGCTTCCGCTGGCAATCGGGGGATTGGTCGCGGTTGTCGTTTTGACCGCTGCAATGAATGCGCGTAGCATTGCCGCAGACCGCTCGCTTGAGATCACAACGTCCGCTGCACTCTTGGTGACATACGTGCTCGGCGTGCTCGTAGGGCTGGGCCACCTGTTCACCCCCGTTGCTTCCGCAATCTTGATGACAATGCTGCTCGCGTGGAAAACCGAGCTACAACGGATTGCCGGAGGAATTAGACCAGAGGAAATTAGAAGCGCTGTTCTGCTCGGACTGCTCGGGTTCGTGATTTACCCGATTCTGCCTAATCGATTCATTGACCCCTGGCAACTCATCAATCCGCGCGAAGCCTGGGTGACTGTCATCGTCGTGGCTGCATTGGGATTTTTTAACTACATCCTGCTTAGGTTATACGGCACTCGCGGCCTTATCTGGAGTGCGAGCTTGGGCGGTCTCGTAAATAGCACCGCTGCGATTGCAGAACTGGCAGCCTCTCTCACGGCGAGTGGCCTCGTCGGAATGGTTGTTTTTGTAAATCTCCTAACCGTCATAGCGATGTTCGTTCGCAACCTGGCGCTCATTGCGATTTTTCAGCATCGGGCGTTATCAACCGCAGTCTTCCCCCTTGCTGTCATGGCTGCATTCGGAGGCATTCTTGCTTGGCACTCTCGCCGAACTTTGGAGGCTCAGGATGGTCGACTCAAGTTGTCGTCGCCAGTGTCACTGGGACGAGTTCTGCAGTTCGGAGCATTGTTTCTCGTCATTGAAGTAGTCGGCGTTCTAGCCAGCCGCAAGTTTGGACAAGCAGGTTTTCTGGCGGTGAGTGCCATTGGTGGGCTATTCAGCAGCGCATCCTCCACGGTGGCGGCAGCGAACCTCGCTTCGCGCGGTTCGGTCTCCCCGGAGCTGGCGGGAACCGCCGCGATTCTAGCTTCGCTCGCGAGCGCAGTCGTCAACATTCCGGTGATCGCCAAGCAAGCGAAGAGCTCGAACGTCACGACAAGGGTGGCGAGTATTACGGCGCTCCAAACGGCGGCTGGTCTAGGGGCCATCATCGTGCAACATTTCTTGATGAAGTTTGCTTGGTAAAACTCGAGGATCGGGGTGCAACTTTGAAGATTCATCCGGTGGTTTTGATTCTCGGACTCGCGTTCTCCTATCCGCTTCTTGCGCAAGCCATTCAACCAACGGGAGAACGAGGCGAGACCATTGTGCTCGTTCGGCATGGTGAGAAAACGGAAAACGAGATGGGGCAACTAAGCTGCAAAGGGTTCAATAGAGCGGTTGCGCTTCCAAGCGTTCTTATCGGCCGTTACGGCAACCCGGATTTTATTTTCGCACCCAATCCGTCGGTGCAGAACCATCCGCCCTATTCGTACGTGCGACCTCTTGCAACTATCGAACCAACCGCCATTCAGGTCGAGAAACCCGTCAATACTCAAATCGGTTTCAATGATATCGCGACGCTTCAGAAAGAACTTATGGAGCCAACATATGCGAACTCCGTCATTTTCGTTGCATGGGAACACGTATATCTCTATAAGTTTGCTCGTCAGATGCTTTCCTCCAACGAGCAAGATTCGAAAGTCGTGCCCGATTGGCCAAACGACGACTACGACACGATTTACGTTATCCGGATAACAAGGCTAAGGGGAAAACCCGAGATGAGTTTCAGAATAGCCAGGGAGATGCTCGACGGCGCGCTCAGCGATCGCTGTTCGGTTACTCGTTGACGTGGAACTCGCGACGTCGTGATCACAACGACTGCGTGTCGAGCCATACCGCGCCACCGGTGATTTTGATGCTGTTTGCTTCGATCTGAACGCAGCGAAGCAGAATCGTGAATATCGCATCGTACGAGCCGACCATGGAGACATTCTCTGTAATTTTCGCGTGAGGATCGTGGGGGAGTTGTGGCCTTCGTTTCCCAGCCTCGCAGAGCTTTGTGATATCAGCACCGTTGCGCCTGATTAACTCATCGGGAGCTGGCTTGGAGGTCTAAATCGCAGCGGAGAATCCAGTTGCGGGGGCCCGATACGTGCCGAATACACAATTTTCGTCATACCCTTTCGGAGCGAACCGACTCATTGCATTGCGTAAACGCCACAAGTGACAGCTATTTCGGGGTTGGTTTCCGTGTCGCCGACGATCCGCCCCGGACCAAGTCGTTCACTTCCCAGAACGCGTTTCTGGATATGCGCATAGCCCGACCACTCCCCCAGAATGGACGTAGCCAGCGCAGTCTTAGAACTCTAATTCGGCAATCAGCTTCAAGAGTCGAAGAAGTGTTGTGCGTACTTCCGGAGTCAGTTCTTTTCGGAGTTTATCATCGGCAGCCACCCTGGCACTGGTGGCCTTTTGGCGTCAACTTAACTTAACGTGAATTGCTCTGCCCGATCTTGCTTTTCTCTCCGACACAAGCCCTTCCTGTACCATTGACTTGATGGCTCGGTGCACTACGGTTCGGTCAAAACCTAGAAGTGTGGCGATTTGATTCTGGTTGAGTGCAGCGCCGCCCCGGAGTGCGGATAAAATGAAGCCGCGAGTCGCAGAGCACCGAGTTTTTCGTTCAAGTCTCTTCCCGGCGGAAAAATAGGCCGCAGCGACATGGGCAAATAGCGAATCCCTTAGGATGTCTTGAGGAATATCCTTTTTTGGAACGATGATCATAAGACCGTTACCGTGGCGTCGAGAGGTCTCCGCCACTGAGGCGGTCCCACATAAGCAGGCGATTTCTTCCCGATTGCAATCACCATCACAATTTCATGATACCGGGTTGACAGCCCGAGAAATTTGGAGAGTCTGCGCCCATCAAATCCTTCCATGGGGCACGTATTGAGTCCCAGCGCTTCGGCGGCGATCATCAGATTCTCGCAGGCCAATGATGTGCTCTTCGTCGCCCACTTTAGCAAGTCCCGTCGAGATAGGGGCGGCATGCCGATTGTCTTCCACAAATGCACTAGTCGAAAAATCGACCATTTGACTACTCCGAAAATACCGAACGGCCCGGGCATGAACAGGATACGGCCTATCTTCGCCGTTCGCTCGTAGTCTCGGACTTTGGCGTAACTAAAGCCGCTTTTGCGCATCCACTCCAATTGGGCTTGGGAGGTTGCTGCCAACGAGCCGATGTCGGCCACCGCAACCACCAGCGCCGACGCGGTTTCCGCAGGCATCTGTCCAAGGCAGAGTTTCGCCGCAGTCGCCTTTCTCGCTGACGATTCCACCCAAAACAGCTGGTACGGTTGCATATTGAAACTGGAGGGAGCATGGCGGGCTGCATCGAGGACTTGTTCGCGCAGTGCTTCTGGGATTTCGACCGGCTCAAAAGCCTTAACTGCTCTCCTATAGAAGAGCGCTTCCAGGATCTCGCTCATGGATACCTCCATGTTGTCATTACAACATAGAGGTGTTGCAAGTGCAACATAAAAAAGGCAATGCTAAGGTTGCGATTGGGTATCAACTGCGGTATTCAGAAAGCGATTCGGGACCAGAAATCCGCTTCTAGGAAATTACTCCAATCTGCTTCCCACCGATTCCGAGTGACGGGCAAACAGGAAACTATCCGGCAAGCGTCCTCGACCGTCTGTCTCGGCCCCGACTTCGAGGAAGCGAGTGGGAATCGTCCTTTTTGAATTGTCAATTCGGATGGTTGCGGGGTACAGAGAACTCGCTGAAATACAAGACCTTCGTGGTTGCGGAGGCTGGATTTGAACCTCCGGGTTATGAGAATTAAGAACCGCCGGTAAAGTCCGTTGAATGTGCCGCACTTATGTCCACGAAACATTGGAAATCAGCCCTAAACGGGTCATCCTTGCAAAGTGGCCCATCTGGCGTGTCTCAGTTCAAGGGTTCATTCCATTCTGGGGTAACGCCCTTCAAAGGATCCGTTTGTTTGTCCTTTCGGCTCGTCTCAAGACGCCTGGGCAAACTCGCGTCGGTAGGCGTCACCTTCGCGTTTCAGCTTGGCGAGAAGGCGCTCGTAACGCTGCTTGCCCTTTAGAGGCTGGAGGAACTTATCGTCGCGGAACAATTCGTAATTGGGCAAGCCGAAGCTTCCTGCCTTCTCCAACAATTCGATCGCGGGTGTCGGTTTCCCAAGAAGAGCGAGGGTAGCAGCGGCGGTGTGCCACATGTGATGAGTGTGAAGCAGCGGCTTGGTCTTGGCCTGCAGCGCCAGATGCACGAGGCGCGCGGCCTTGGCTCGCTCGCCGCGCAGCACCGAGAGAAGCGCTTCGCAGGAAATCAGCCACGAATCGGCCGGCAGCGTATTCTGCGCCGCGCGAATTCGCGCCTCGGCCCCATCGAGCTTTCCGGCGTAAATCAAGACCGTCGGCTGGAACACGTTGGCCCAGATGTTCACCGGGTCGTAGCGAAGGGCGCGGTCGAGACACTCCTCGGCTTCTTCGAAATTCCATCCGTTCATGGCCGTCTGGCCGAGAAACACATTGGTGAACGCGTCGTCAGGCCGCGCGGCGAGAGCCATAAGCAATCCCTGTTTGGCCTCCTTCAACATACCAATGTGATTGAGGATCAGCGCTTGCCAGAGGCGCGCGGGCTGGCAACCCGGATTGATGCGCAAAGCCCGCGAAAGAGCCCGCAATGCCGGGCCATTCTGAAATTTCTTCGCAGGAGTCCACAGGATCCGGCCTTGCGCGCAATGGGCTTCGGCATTATCAGGATCAAGGGATATGGCTTTCCGTAGGGCTTTCTCAGCATCGCGCACCCAGTGCAGCGAAGAGCTGGAAGTAGTTCCAACAAGCATGAGCGCTTCAGCCAGGCGGGCCCAGGCTTCGGCAAATTTCGGATCGAGCTTGGTGGCATTCTCGAGCATGTCCACTGCTGCGCGGTTGTCCCAACTGTTCAGACGAATTAGCCGGTCGGCGGCACGCAAGTAGAGCTCGTAGGCAATTGGATTTTTCGTTGGAGGGCCGGTCGCTTCGCCATTCGGATGCACTTTGAGCCCGAGGGACGTGCCAACGCGCTCGGCGATCGAGTCCTGCAAGTGGAAGAGGTCCGCGGCGTCGCTATCGTGCTTGGAGGAAAGCAGGGTCGAACCATCGGCGGCGTTCCAAGCGCGGACGTGCACGCGCAGCTTATCGCCGAGTTTTTGAATGCTGCCGTCAACGACGACGTGCACGTTTAGATCGCGCGCGGCGGCGAGTGGGTCGGTTTCGCGTTGGGCATAACGCGATACGGACTGGGCCGGGCGAACGAGCAGCTCGCCGCTGGAACTGAGATGATTAATTACGGCATCCACCAGGGCCATGCTCAGGTATTCATCGCTCGGATTCGGCGTCAGGAGCTTGAAGGGGAGCACTGCAACGGAACGCTGGCCGGCAAGGGCCGCTGGAAGGAACGCCCCGAGTTCGAGCTCGCGACCCAAATTGGTGAGCTCGCGCTGGAGATCCCGGGCGCCTTGAAATCGATCTGCCGGTTTCTTCTCGAGAACCTTTTCGACAATGGAGCAAAACGCGCCGGGTGCGCCGGGCGCGACATCTTTCAAATGCGGCGCGGAGCCGGAAACAATCTGTGAAATGAGCGCGGCGACAGTCGGAGCGGAAAACGGCCGCCGACCGCTGGCAAGTTCGTAGAATACGACGCCGAGAGAATACAGATCAGCGCGGCCATCGGCAGGCTCGCAGCGCAATTGCTCGGGCGCCAGATAGGCAATAGTCCCCTGAATGCCTGGTGTTACTTCGGCCTCAGGCGGCGCGCTGATCGTTTTCGTGACGGATTCATCGACGCCGCGGCGGGCTACACCGAAATCGAGCAGCTTCGCGCGGCCGTCCGGTTGCACCACGATGTTTTCCGGTTTGATGTCGCCGTGAAAGACGCCGCGCGAATGGGCTGCTTCGAGAGCGTCGGCGAGCTGCGTGCCGAGTTCTACGATGCGTTTCGGATCCAGCGGTCCATCGGAAAGGAGGGACCGCAACGTGCGGCCCTCGACCAGCTCCATCACCAAAAAGATGCTGTCGCCATCCTCGCCGACTTCGTAGATGGTGGTAATTCCGGGATGATGCAAGTTGGAAGCAGCTCGGGCTTCCGCCAGCATGCGCGAGCGCGTTTCCGCCGACCCACGGGAGACATCGGACAGGATTTTGATGGCTACGGAGCGGAGCAACCGCTCGTCATGCGCACGATAAACGACGCCCATTCCGCCGCGGCCGAGTTCTGCGTTGATGCGGTAGTGTGCGATGGTTTGGCCAATCATAGACGACTCGTAATTCAACTAGAGCGTCGCCCTGGGGAAATGATTAGTCTGCGAAGTCATCGAAATCCAAGGCTACTACGGGCGCTTTGTTTTGATTCGTAATCGCTATTCACCATCGCCTACTTTGGTTTTTTCGGCGGTTCGCTCTCGTCAGGACTGACAAAATTCACCACAAAGGGTGCAATGCCATGTACCTGCAGGATCGTGTCGCCCTTGCATTGCGCAAAGTGTCTCATCTGCGGTCCTGCCGAGAAAAACCCGCCTAACGGCACGACTTTGATGGCCGCGTCATCCCACTTCGATCCCATACCAACAGCCGCCGCGCCCTTTACCACCGTAACGTTTTCTGTCGTCGGGTGCCAGTGAGGAGCGATCTTGAGTCCGTCGGTACACGAGAGGCGCAGTGTATACGTTCGTCCAGCTTTAGTTGGATCGCCTTGGATCACGGCGAGGCGCAATGTTCCGCCCATTTCCACGGATGGCGTACCAACCAGCGCCGCCGCAGGAACTTCGCCCCACTTTTCCGATCCCGGCTCAACTACCGTCGCACTCTGCTTTCCCACAGCATCCCTGGTTTTCACGGTCGCATTCGTTTGAGCGCTGGCGGTCCAAGCTAGCAGCGCGAGCAGAGTCGACAACACAAGCTTATGCAAAGGCATGGGACCTCCTCTCAACCACGATCTAGGTGCGCGCAGGCCGAAAACTCACGGCATTTTACTCCCATTTTGCTTCTTATAGCACAGAGGTGACACCGCGTCGCCTTGGCTTGGGCTTCCAGTTCTCACACCGCAAATTTCGCTCGCCGCGATTCGCGACTATGGTCACAGGCGGTGGGACTGACCGGGAAGTGAATCTCCCCCTGCACCGCCGTGGTGCAGAACCACTTCAAAATTCCTTCGGGTCTGAACGTGGAGCCTTGAAGGCGTGTAACGCTCCGGTTGGGATGCGTTGACCCCGGCCTCGACTCGCGAAAAGAATTACTTTCCGAGCCTTAACCGAGAAGCGTACTAGAACGAACTTGATTGCATAACGGTGTCGGCCCGCTCGACTCGGACGGCTGTAGCTGATAGGGTCGGGTGGACGGAGCCAGGATTCGGTTCGTACGCGGGGCAGCTCGGAATCAGGCAAGGCGCGTAGGAAAGCGCCGTCCACATGATGGGGCATCCGGCCCCCTGCAAAGGGAGTTTGAAGTAGTAATCATGGTCGAAGTTTAGATCGAAGAGATGTATGGGTCGGACCGAAGCCGACCGAACGATTACAGACGAGCCGTGGTGAAGTCTAGTTCCACTTTGCCAAGTATATCTGGTCGACGCTCGTGTCGATCATAATGGCAGGCTGGCCTTCCGAAGTGATGCTGGGAAAGACGCCCTGTCCGGGGTCGCCGATAACAGCGAGACGATCGTAACCGGCTACCCGACTCCACGCTCCGTCCGCAATTGCCAGCCGATAAAATCCGCGCACCTGCTCTGGACCGGCATCGGGCATGTCGAAGTACAGAGACTGACTGTCGTTCGACCAGACCCAGTTCCCCGACGGGCGGTCAGAGACCCTCAGCACCTTCCAAGTCCCAGTTTGCGCCGAGTAGAGCACCACGCGCATCGGATTATAGCCCCAAGCTACCATGTACTTCCCGTCAGGCGACCAGCTGGGACTAATAATGCCCTCCGAACCGGGCATGATGGATATCTTCCGCGTGCCAAGATCGAGAACTTTGATTCCGATAAACTGGCCTGGTAGCGGATAGTCATTGAACACGATCGATTTGCCGTCCGGCGACCAATTTGGTAGAACGTCGTGGTTGGGATTCGGAATCAGTTTTTCCGGAGTGCCGCCGTCAGCCGATATCACGAAGATCTGGTTCCAATCGGAATAGGCGATCTTCTTACTATCCGGGGACCATCGCGGCATGATCGAATAAGAGTCCGTTAGTTGGAATTTCTCGCTCCCGTCCAATCGGCTGCGCCAAAGATGATGCTGGGGGTAATCCACATATACCATCCACTTCTTGTCGGGAGAGATGACGAACTCCGTAGCGGGCAAACCGCCCAGAAAGGGCACGAATCTCCTCTGCGCCGGATCCCATGCTTGCATCTCTCCCTGGGCAATCTCTCCAACCACAAACAGTCCCGCGCTGTCGCGAGAAGGCGTCGCCGCCAATACATTAGTCTGGCCCTCCGTTAACCGCACCGCGGAGGGCTTTTTCCAAGACTCGAACCAGGGGGGCCGGATCACCTCGTAAATGTTTGTCTGACCACCCACACTGGATAGGAAGATGAAATGTTTTCCATCGGGTGTCCACTGTCCGTGCGACTGATCGGCGTCCTTCGGCCAATCCAGATCAAGCCGATGCGGCGACCGTCCGTCAGATTTCAACTCCCATATCTTTGTCCCTTTCGTGCCTTCCGCCACGCTCGCAGCAATCAGGCGGGAATCGGGCGAGAAACAAGCTGCATCGACCTCACCCGGAGCGTCCCACACCTTTCGAACATTCGCCCCATCCCCGTCACCGACGTACACGGAATTCAGCTCAGCATAGACCATCATGCGGCCGTCCGCCGACCAGTCCGCATCGCGAGCGGTCTGGTTCCCCAGCATCCTCGGGTAGCCTCTGAGAACCGGGACCGACCAGAGCGAGCCCCGAAACGTCTCGTCATTCAGATCCCTCTTCATCGCCAGCATTTCGGATCCATCCGGAGAAATGTCCATCATTCCCATTCCGGGGAAGGAAGCGCGCAGCGGAGCTGTGGCGCCGCCGTTCACGGACATTTCTACCGGACCATCTTGGCTCTGAAAAAAGAGGCGTGTTCCATCCGTGAGGATGGGAGCTGCCTTGTGGTCGGTAGTAAAAGTGATCTGCTTCCAGACGAGGGGACCAGAAACGGGCGAGGGCCCGTTCACGATGGCAGTCAGCACGAACAAGAGAACGAGAGCCGCCACGGTGGCAACGCCCCCTAGAGCCCACGGAAGCGCGCGGCGCCAGCCACTTCTGATTGCTGGTGGAGTGCCCGCGAGCGCCGCATCGGGCACGCCGGAGAGGATCTCATCCAGCGCGACGCGCGCGTCTCCGATCGCCTGCAAACGCTGGCGCGCCTCTTTTTGCAGACAACGGCGCAAAAGAACTCGAACCTGCTGCGGCGTGGCGGGCGGCAGCGGCGTCCAATCCGGCTCCGTTCGAATCACCGACGCTAGCGTATCCGTCACCGAATCGCCTCGAAACACCATCTTTCCCGTCAGCATTTCGTACAGCACGCAGCCGAACGCCCAGATGTCCGCGCGGCGGTCTACCTGCTTGCCCTTCGCTTGCTCGGGGCTCATGTATGCAGCCGTCCCCAGCAATACTCCCGTCTGGGTCGCCATCTCGCTGATCGTCGGCGAGTTGGTCAGATTCGTTTCGCTTCCGTCGCCCTGGATGGCCTTCGCCAGGCCGAAGTCGAGCACCTTGACCGCGTCGTCGCTCGTCATTTTCACATTTGCGGGTTTTAGATCCCGGTGCACAACGCCGCGCTCATGCGCGTATTCCAGCGCGTCGCAAATCTGCTTCGCAATTCGGAGCGCCTCGTCAATCGGAATCGGTCCTCGCCCGATGCGCTCGGCCAGCGTGGAGCCTTCCAGCAGCTCCATCACCAGGGCCCGGATGCCGCTTGATTGTTCGAGGCCATACAGCGTGGCGATATTCGGATGATTGAGCGAGGCCAGCACGCGCGCTTCGCGTTGGAAACGCGACAACCGCTCGGAATCGTTCGAGAAGATTCCGGGAAGAACTTTGACCGCGACCGTGCGTCCCAGCAGCGTGTCGCGCGCGCTATAGACGACGCCCATACCGCCAGCGCCGATCCGCGTCAGAATTTCGTAGCCGCCGATCCGGGAGCCGCTTCCCAGCGCATCGTCGCCTGGCAAGCCTGCGCGTGGCTGCTCCATAAAACTGCTATCCCCTTGTTCGTGCGAAAGAATCAGGGATTCGACTTCACGGCGCAGCGACGGATCGGTGCACGCAGCATCGAGATAGGCGGTTCTGTCTGCCGGCGCCTTTTCGAGCGCCGCAAAGAGTACGTGCTTCACTTCCTGCCAGCGTCCGGTCTTCACCTCGCCGCTTCCCTCTTCAGCTCCCGGCGCAGCCATTCACGGGCCGTTACCCATTCGCGCTTCACCGTGGCCGACGAAACATCCAGCACTACTGCGGTCTCTTCGATCGAAAGCCCTCCAAAGAATCTCATCTCGATGACTCGGGCCTGCTGCTCGTCCAGCACCGCAAGTTTGCCCAGAGCGCCGTCCAGCGCCACCAGATCGATCGTTGGCTTCTCCGCCACGGAGAAATCCGGATCGAGGGCTAGTCGCGTCACGCCCCCGCCGCGCTTCGCCGCCACGCGATTACGCGCATGGTCAACCAAAATATGGCGCATCAGATTCGCGGCTACGCCAAAAAAATGCGCCCGGTTGCGCCATTGCGGAGCTTTCTGGCCCGCCAGTCGCAAATAAGCTTCGTTCACCAGGGCGGCGCTCTGTAGCGTGTGGTCAGGACGCTCGTTCCAAAGATGACGCCGGGCCAGCCGCCGCAGCTCTTCGTACACGACGGGTATCAACGCGTCCCGTGCTTCCTCATTCCCTTGACCCCACTCGGCAAGCAGCTTATCGATCCGCTTCGATGAAACAGCACACACTGCTACCTCCCGCCCGGCACTCCGCAGGTTTACCCGAAGCTAGCTCGCCAAACGGATAAAGTCAATTGAATGAGTTGCCTGAATCGTAGACTTTCCCATCACGAGCTAGTGGAATCTTTCGGGTCCGCTGGCGGCGTAAGAAATCTTTGCCTCGGATGAGCCGATTTGCCTCGCGTTCTCGCTTTTATAGGTAAGGGCGCGATGCGGACTCTCGCTGGTCAGCGAAGACGTGCCGGGCCAAAAGACGAAAAACAGGAGATCTGCGATGAAAATGAACTATGTGCAGAGTTCGGCGAATTGTGCTTGGCTCCCGCGTATTTCAACGACTCGAGTAAGTATTTCCAGTCTGTTGCGCAACGGGCGGTTCTCCGCTCTTGTTGCATTGGTAGGATTGGGGCTCTTGTTCACTGCTTCGGGCGCCAAGGCTGCTGGTTGCGCCGGTTCATCTAAAGCGGAAGCCGCTCCCTCAATTCCCTTTGTGAGCCCTCACGGGGGCGACCCTCAAGGGGGCGAAGATTGGAACGGGCCTGCTTCCATCGTGGGTTTGTGGCATGTGAATTACACCGCCGAAACCGAATCCGGTGCCCCTATTTTCCCGCCGGTTCCCTTCCTATTCGCCGAAACGTTTAAGACCTGGCACGCGGATGGAACTGAATTTGAAAACGCGAATCTGCCGCCCGCGGGTGGAATCTGCTACGGCGTCTGGAAGGACTTAGGTGACGGCAGCGTCAAGCTTCACCATATTGGTCTGATGTTCGACTCGACGGGCCAGCTTTCAAACATGTTTACCGTCGACGAAAAAGCTACGGTTGCACGCAACGGCCAAACCTACACCGGTTCCTTCGACTTCAAACTCTGGCCTCCCAGCTTCGCTGCCGTGGGCGTCGGAACCCCCATCGCGGAAGTCACGGGGCAAACGGCTGCTACCCGCATCAACGTTGATTGACCGGCCTCCAACCCGAAAAATGCATGCCGCGCACCGTGGCAAAGGGGATTGCACTTTGGTCCCCTTTGCCACTGCTGCACGCCGATCGAATCCTTGTTCCAAATCGCGGCTAAGTCTGATTAAACCGTCCAAGTGAAGCACCACTTTACATCTCCGATAGTCAGTTACAGGTTCACAGCGCGTCAACTGCGCCATGTTATTTGCCTATTCCTGACGACCTCACTAACAACACGGATGCAACTAGGCTGTAAACAAATCCCTGAAGCAAGCCGGGAAGCAACAAATCCGTCGTATACGCAGGCAGGTGCCGACCCGGTTCTTGCGTCCAACTAAACGTCCAATCGGACCACGACGGTTCATTTGGGTGATGATGTTCGCTGCTCGTAGCGGCGCACCGTGGGACCTAAACATGCAACGCAAGCGCCGATTCCGGTCGCTGCTGAAAGCGTTCTACGCGGAGACTTGCCACGGGCCGGAAAAGATTATTGCTTGGGTGACATGATTTCGGGAAACTTGAGCGCTTTTGCGGTGGGCGGACTCCACCTTGCTTTCACGCGGCTGCGATCAAACGAGACTTGGGCTTGGCGGCCAATAGAAGGGAACCGCGAGCGATGAGTAGCAGACCGCGGTCCTTCTGGTACTCAAGCCGGTAACTCTCGGAGCAGAACTTGCAAAGCCAGAAGTGACGCAGCGATTTCGTGTTTGCAGGTGCGGCCGGGCTTTCCGAACGATCTGCTTGAATACGAAGGAGCTGACCTTGCTTAAATCTGAACCCAGCCGTGCAGTCTGGATTTGCGCATTTTGAAACCATAAGCGCTCACTCAATAGATTCAACCAAGTGCAAAAATACCAAGTAGGATTGGAATCGTCAAACTCATTAAATCTATCGGCCGCATTCAGCTAAATGACCTGCCCCCCGATTTCATCCAGTTATAAGTTAACACTTCGGGGTTGTTGCATATCCGTTTGTTCCCAGGCCAACGGCAAGGAGACGACCGGCGGGCCGACCGACCGCTTGACGAAGTTACCGCAAGTGCCTCCGCTGCAGCGATGTGCCGTCCGTTTTGACGGATGATTTGTAGGTTGTAGCATAGGGCCATGGAAGGGATGAGGCCGGCAGCACGATAGGCGGACGATGGGAATCGACGGCACCGACAAGAATGCCGGCGCCCTCAGCACATGGCGCGAGCCGCCGCCTGCGCGGCGTGGCGCGCCTTGATTGCTATTCCTGGCTCGTCGTCGGTACCGTTTGCATCGGTGCCTTCGTGGGACAGGTGGACGCGACAACCGTCTCGCGGCACTGCGTGTGTTTTCTTGGCGAGTTCCGAGAGCCGTGCGCAACGTGTGAAGCGTCTTAACCTCTTGGTGTCATGCGCTCACGTGTAGTATGGCCTGCGACAATGCGGAGGTGTAGCGACCGAGCCGATGGGTGGCGGGTGGTTACGTGATTTCGTCATAACTCGAACACCTCCGCCTCCGGCTCTCGTGGAACAACTCAAGACCTTCAATGATCCATTCTCGTCGAATGGACCACTTTGAGCAGGATCTTGTCATCGTCTGAGATAATCGCTGGAAATTCTGGACGCAGATGGACGCAGTGTTGGAATGAACCCTTGAACTGAGACACGCCAGATGGGCACACTTTGCAGGGAAAGGAACTGCAAAGTGAAGCGGAAGAGATACTCCCGAAAGTTTCAA
>Ga0209007_1000357_pt1 | contig 20228 bp, 14 predicted proteins | sample JacPinW_OM1H0_O2_FD_187961 | JGI IMG/M metagenome (GOLD analysis project Ga0209007, IMG submission 187961) | Forest soil microbial communities from Algoma, Ontario, Canada - Jack Pine, Ontario site 1_JW_OM1H0_O2 (SPAdes) (version 2) | ecosystem: Environmental > Terrestrial > Soil > Boreal... | reverse complement strand
CGCGGAATCCGCGAGTCCGATGGCCGACATTGCAGGTGAGTGTGATGGTCTCACCGGGTGCCAGAGGCTGCTCCAGGGCATAGATGGAGTACATGTTCCGCGGCGACGAACTTACGAGGTGAAATGGCCGATCAAACTTGAGATCGGTGACCGATTTTTTCTGATCCGTGATATGGATTTGCGGGATCGGTTGGCCGGTCTTGTTTTCAAGAGTCATGCGGACGCTGCCATCGAACGAGCGGCGCTCGGGATAGATGTTGATTGTGGCGTCGACTGCAGTGACTTTGGGTTGGAGAAGGTCTTCGTACTTCTTGTAGTTGCGTTCGTAGTCAGCCTGGATGCTACGGCGCGCGTCGGAGTCGAGATATTCGTTGAGGACGTGGGCGTTGTAAAAATACCAGGAGCCTGCGCCAATCGCGATGATGGCGAACAGCAGCGCGACCGGGACGAGTCGCGGGGCCCGTTGAAGGGCCAGGCGCGTACGCGCGCGCAGCGAGTCTTCCGGCCCACGACGAGCCAGGGCGATTGAGATGACACCTAGAACTCCACAGATCCCGAACCAGTACGTGATCGACCAAAAGAGAGAAGGCACAAAATGCCCATATCCGTTCATGTCTGAATAGGTATAGGTGGGCGTCTGGCCGACCAGGTAAAGGGTGTTCTCCCAGCCAAAGTTGTAGAGGATCGGCATGAGAACGAACAGGCCAATCAGAATGCCGTAGCCTACAAATCGGTTCGAAACCACCGTTTGTACGAAGAGGGCGAGAAGGATGAAGGTGAGGATTTGAGGGAAGGTGACGACGTAGAGTTCTTTGAAATACTGAAGCAACTCATAGTGGTAGTAGCCCTGGATCGTCTGCATCACAATACCGATAAATCCGGCGAACGCGAGGAGGATGACTTCGACGATCACGATGGCAGTGAGGCGAGAGAGCCAGTCGATGGACTCCCGCATGGGTAGGGCGTCGTGGATGCCGTCGAAATGCGCCTCACGTTCTCGCCACAGAAGTTCCGCCGCGTAAAGAGCCGCCACAATGAAGAGGAAAAGCATGGCGCTTCCCTCCACCGCTTGAACCATCAGAAAGGTGACAGGCCAGACGTTCTGCTCAGCGACGCGGCCGGCGAAATATCCGTTGTTGATGGCGAACGCCACGATGAGGGCCACGAGAGCCCAGAACACAATGTCGCGGAGAATATTGCGGACGCGAAGGCGTGACAGCGAAAGATATTGGGCAAACGTAGTGGACCGCGTGAAGCGCTGGCGAACGGAAGGTAGCCGGGAGGCGACCAGGGAGCGCACCGGCAAGGCCTCTGCGAGTTCTTGTTCCTTCGCTTTCGCCGCACGGCGGCCCTGGGAGCGTGCAGTGAGTGCCTCTACCGACATGGGGAAGAGCGCCCACACAATCCCCAGCGTTAGCAGGCCGATCGAGATCCAGAGGATGCGGTTGTAAAGAAAAACGCCACCCGAGAGCGCGGGAGACCATGTGACATACATTGTGTTTTTTTCGACGACGGTCCAGTATCGGGTCACGTCGTTGAACATGACGAGACCGATAGGATCGAGGATGCCGGACCAGAACCGCTCCAGCGAGCGTGTCGCGAAAAAAACAGTGATTCCAATGACGTAAAACATGAACAGAGCGACGCCCTGCAGATAAACGATGAAGATCTTGCGCGTTAGCGCCGCGACGACAAAGAATCCACTGCCGATGAAAAATATTTGGACGACGAGGATGGAGAAGAACGGCTGAAGGTAGGCCCAAAGATGATTGGGACCGATCCGCGTGTGGTCGGCCCAAGGTGCGAATGTGCCGAAATAGGTTCCGAAAATCATGCCGGAAAAGGCGAAGGCGGTGGTGACGAAGGATCCCGCCCAGCGTCCGCCGAGATAGGCGAACTTGGAGATGGGTTGAGTAAACAGGATCTGGTAAGTGTCGCGCTGGAAATCGCGAAGGATCGCGGTTCCGAAAATGGCAGCGATGACAATAATGCCGAATAGCGACGCGCCGAGATCGTTAAAAGCGTTGGCGTAGGCCGAGTTCAGTAAGACTTTTCCGTTGCTGTTGCCGATCGGACCAAAGCTTTCCGACGCCACGCTGAGAAAGGAGAAGGTGAACCAGAGCAGAAAGTAGACGTAGGTCGAGAAGCTCTTGAAACGGAACTTCAACTCGAAGGTAAAAAACTCCCAGAAAAGTGCCATGTAGGATCCTCCGCGTAAGAAGCGTTAATTCGGCTGCTGGCGTTTGGACTGTTGCGAAAGATTGAGAAAATAGACGTCCTCGAGCCCAGAGTCGACGGAGCGGAAGCCGTCGCCGGGGGCGGTGTCTGCATAGACCCGAATCTCATGTTGTCCGCCAACCAGGTGAGTGGAAATGACATGGAGTTGCGTTTCGATCGTGCGTACCTCCTCGTCGGTCGCAACCACCTTGGACCAGATCTTGCCATTGAGTGCAGCCAATGTGTCGCTGGGGGAGCCTTCCAATAGCAGTTCGCCGGAGGCGATGATGGCCATCCGCGGGCAAAGTTGGCGCACGTCGTCCACAATGTGGGTCGAGAGGATCACAGTGCGGTCGCTGCCCAAGGAGGAAAGAAGATTCAGAAATCGATTGCGTTCCGCCGGGTCGAGGCCGGCAGTAGGTTCGTCGACAATAATCAGGCGAGGGTTTCCGAGCAAAGCCTGCGCAATGCCGAACCGTTGCTTCATGCCTCCGGAATAAGTAGAAAGAGCCTTCGTTCGTACTTCCCACAGGTTGGTCTGATGAAGCAAAGCGTCCACCATCTCCTTGCGCTCGCCCGATGAGGTCATCCCCTTCATCACCGCGAGGTGCTGGAGCATGTCCTGCGCTGAAATCTTGGGATAAACGCCGAACTCCTGCGGCAGATAGCCGAGTACACGCCGAACCTGATCCTTCTGGCGAAGCACGTCGATCCCATCGAGATCAATCGTGCCGGAATCGGGATCTTGAAGCGTCGCAATTGTACGCATCAACGAAACTTTTTCCAGCGCCGTTCGGCCCCACCAGACCGAACATGCTATTGCCGATGGAAAATGAGAGGTTCTTGAGGGCCTTGACCCCGTTCGGGTAAGTCTTGGAAAGATTGTTAATCGTCAGTGCCAAAGCTGCCTCCACGTTCGAGAATGCGCCTGACCTTAGACTGGAAAGCGCGAATGGGCAGCTATTCTACTACCAACGGAAAACGGAGACTTTCCTGGTGGCGGTGGAATCTTCAAGTCATTCCAAGCAGAGACTCTCGAGCACGCTGCTCAGAGTTCGGCTCGCCCGCGGGAACGCAGAGGAAACAGTCGGCCTCGCGGTACGGATTGACAGATAACCGGTTGTCGCACCTAAACTCTGCGCAGACCAGCGAGATAACCACTCTCAGGCAGATTGCGCTCACTAGCCCTCGCCGTTACGACATTGCCGCGCCGGTGTCCTCCAGCAATCCCCAAATCCAGGTATTCGCCGGTTTGTCCTGCAGTGGTATCCAAAAAACCACCTATCTCGCGATGTGCGATTTTTTCAAGTCCGGCATAGTACGTCCATGAACATCGGAGTGGACAAGTCGTGTGAGGCCGGGAGCGAAGCGGAGACACCCGAATCCAAGGGGAAGCGCACTGCCTCACGCGCGCGACGAATCGTGGCGAACCTGCTGCTGATTGTGGGGCTGGCACTGCTAGGAATCTATGTGTCAGCCCGGATCCACTCCGCGTACACGTCGCGCGCTGCCATACGGAAATTTGAAGAGCAAAAGAAGGCGGCACGGGCGCCGGTTCAGGGGGAAGAGAAGTGGAACCCCGAAGAAAAAATATCGGCGCCCAATTTTCTGACCTGGTCCGAGAAGCGAATTCAAGGATATGCAGACAGCCTGAACCAGCATTTGGACACGCCGGTGGCAATACTGCGGGTTCCAAAGATTCAACTGGAAGTTCCGGTTCTGGAGGGAACCGACGAGCTGACTTTGAACCGCGGTGTGGGCCGAATTGAAGGTACAGCACGAATTGGGGAAGCCGGAAACATTGGGATCGCAGGCCATCGGGACGGATTTTTCCGCGGGCTGAAAGACATCAATGTTGGCGATCGGTTGCAAATGGAAGAGCGGGACGGAACCGTGACCTACGTGGTCGACGAACTCAAGATCGTGAAGCCGGCCAACGTTGAAGTCTTGGAACCGAGATCGAAGCCGTCGTTGACGCTGGTGACTTGTTACCCGTTTCACTACATCGGATCGGCGCCGGAACGCTACATCGTTCACGCGTCACGCTTGGACTCTGAAACACAGAAATACAACTCAACTGCGCAGGGCAGTTAGAACCTTGCAAACGAAAGAAGAAGGAGAATAGTCATGAACTCATCACTGAAACAGAATCTGGGGCGGATCTTCGCTCTATGCCTGCTTGGCATGGCGATGGCCGGAGGTTTGTTTGCCCAGGAAACCACAACCAGTATCACTGACGGAGAAGGCACGAAGAACGTGAAGGTCGAGAGTGGAGAAGTTGTTTACGTCTCCGGCCACGACCTGGTCGTAAAGAAAGATGATGGCAAGATCGTGCACTTCGCCAACATTCCCGACAGTGCAAAGGCAAACATTGACGGCAAGGAAGTCGGTATTCACGACCTGAAGCCGGGTATGAAGCTACAGCGCACGACAATCACGACGGTCACGCCTAGAACGGTGATGACGGTGGAAAGTCTGACGGGTAAGGTCTGGCACGTGAATCCGCCGAGTTCACTCATTCTGACGCTGGATAACGGAAAGAACGAGCAATTCACTCTGCCGGATGACGCCAAGATCACAGTGAACGGTCAGCTCACGGATGCATGGGGATTGAAGAAGGGTATGATCGTGTCGGCCACCCGAGTGACTGATTCGCCCGAAACCGTGATCTCCCAGCAGACTGAGGTAACGGGAACTCCGGCACCGCAGGCGCCCGCGCCAAACAAGCCGATATTGTTTGCGCTACTGATGTCACCGGCGATTCCAGCCGCTGCTCCGGCCGCACCCGCACCGGCGGCCACACCGGTTGAACTGCCGGCCACTGGAAGCTTGTTGCCCTTAATGGGGCTCATGGGTCTGGTGGGCGTCGGTTCATCGCTTGCGCTGCGAGTGATCCGTCCGACCGCGTAGAAATGGAAGGACCGGATTCGAGAAATTCGGTACGGCGATCCGAATCACGGTCCTTCCTTTTTGTTGACACAATTCCCTAGGTGTCTCGCCGCAATCCACTGAAAACGTCCGCAGAGAGTGTTCAATATGAAAACCGTCGTGCTCATGACGGTGCGGTGCAGACTTGCACGGTCGATTGCGACTAGGTTAGCTTTCCGAAACGGCATTTTCAGCAGTCTTGGCAGACGCGCTGCTTTTCGAGACTAGAATACAGACGGAATCCACCAAGTTGAAAGAGAAAGCACAATGACTGACGAATCCCGCATTCGTGTATTTTGTGTTGATGACCACCCGTTGTTGCGCGAGGGCATCGCTACGCTCATCAACAACCAGCCGGATATGGAAGTCGTGGGCCAGGCGTCCAATGGTCAGGAAGCGATTGAGGGGTTTCGTCGACATCTCGCCGATGTTGTTCTGATGGATATTCGCCTTCCAGATATGAGCGGCATCGATGCCATGGCAACCATTCTGCGCGAGTTTCCCGAGGCCCGCGTCATTATGCTCACTACGTCCGAAGGAGATGTGGAGATCCAGCGGGCACTGGAAGCGGGGGCGCGCAGTTACATGCTCAAGAGCATGCCTCCCAAAGAACTGGTGGAAACAATTCGACAGGTCCACGCAGGGAAAAAGCGAATTCCCCCGCAGATCGCGGCACACCTTGCCGAACACTATAGTGATGAGACGATCACTGCGCGTGAGGTGGAAGTCTTGCAGCAAGTCGCGAATGGGAATCGCAACCGCGATATCGCAGAAAAGCTCTTTATCTCAGAAGAGACTGTCAAGGTTCACGTCAAGCACATTATGGAGAAACTGGGGGCGAACGATCGGACGCAGGCGGTTTCGATCGCCGTGCGCCGTGGGATCATACATCTATGAGCTTTATTTACGAGCTTTGTTCCCAACGAAATACCTCGATAGTGGTACCTGGAAAGTCCTACTTTTAGGGATTCGGTTCACCGTCAAGATTGATAGCCTGACCGGGAGACTGGGTGAGTATGCCCAATTTCCGGAGGCAAATTGCAACAACCTTATTCCAAGTATCCGGGAGGCTGGCCTGGATTCGCGCTATGGCTATTGCGCGCGGCAGTCGGAAGCACGTTGCTCGTGCAGAGCTCGATTTGCTTGAGCCAGCAGCCCGACATGCGCGCAGCGGCGATAGCATCTTGCATTTTGGCAATTGTCGGCGGCGGAGCGTTAGTTGTCGGCTTTCTGACTTCCATTGCTTGTGGCCTTGCAGTTCTGGGCGGTGTTGGCATCACCCTATTGGTTCCTGCGTCTGGGAGTTTGAATCTGTTTAGCGCGAATCCGCTGACATTTGATCTTCTCGTCATGTGCCTGGTTTCAGGCTTACTCGGCCCTGGCGCGCTGTCTCTGGATGCGCACCTGTTCGGGCGGCGAAAGGTTGTTATACCTCGTTCTTCGCATTCGGGGATCTCAGGTACTTCGAACCTGGGAATCCTTGCAAATTCTCGCGAATCGCACGTGGGCCGCACTTCGCCCTCCAAGCAAGGCTCGTCAGCCACTCGCCCACCACTCTCCTAAGCTTCCAGCGCATAGGTCTCGCTCGACTCCCCTATCCTTGGGCGAGTGGGACCATCGGGAGGCCTACCACTTTTTGGTACCTCGCCAGAACCATTTAGAGGTACTCAAGAAACATCCTATGTCGGGATGTGCGTTCCGACTCAAGCCTTCATAGTTACATGTGTGGGACAGATGGTTAGAACAACTGGAGATGAGAGTTCTGACCACTGCAGCCGCTTGGATGCGTACTCGTTTCGCTTTGGCGCAACGGATCCGGGCGACACACGGCTTCTTAGCAAGCAAAACTCATAAATACTTAGGAGAGTGAAAAATGAAATCTAGATTCAAAGCGATGTTTCTTTACGCTCTTGTGGGGTTGATGGCTCTCACCAGCCTTGTCCCACTTAAAGCGCAAGAGGCGAACAAGCCGGTTCCTGTGACGATGACGGTCACGGCGAATGTCGCAAGCGACAAACGCATGCCTGTCATCAATCAGGACGACGTGGTGGTGAATCAGGGCAAAGAACGCGTGAAAGTCACGGATTGGATCCCTGCCAAAGACGAGCGTGCCGGCTTGGAGCTGTTCCTCCTGATTGACGATGCTTCCAGCTCGAGTCTTGGATCGCATCTGAACGATCTGGCCGAATTCATAAAGGCGCAGCCTGCCACGACTGCGGTTGGTGTCGGCTACATGAGGAACGGCACGGTTCAGATAGTGCAGAACCTCACCACGGATCACGAAGCTGCGGCTAAGTCGTTGCGGCTGCCTATGGGTTATGCGGGCGCATTTGGAAGCCCGTACCTCTCCGTGATCGACTTGATGAACCGTTGGCCGGAGAGCAACAACCGTCACGAAATCGTGATGGTAACGGATGGAATCGATCGTGCGCGCCGCGGAGTTCCTTGGCGAGGATTGTCGATTAATCCCGATGTGGATTCGGCCAGTGATGTAGCTATGCGGACCGGCACGATTATTCATTCGATCTATACGCCGGGCGCGGGTCACAGCGCTCGCAACTACTGGCAAGCGACGAATGGGCAGCTGGGAATTTCGAAACTGTCCGATGTGACCGGTGGCGAGTCCTTCTTCCTGGGACTGCAGACTCCGGTGAGCTTCAGACCGTATCTGGACCAGTTGCAGCGGATTCTCGACAATCAGTACCTGTTGAGCTTCTCGGTGACGCCGTCCAAGAAGGCTGACTTGCGGTACGTCAAGCTGAAGACTGAGGTCGCCGGTGTCGACTTCTCTGCTGCGGACGCAGTTTGGGTAAAACCTGCGGCAAACCAGTCAGAGCGTGAAATAGCGTTGCTCTGAAATGGGGGCAGTCGTAAATTACGACTGCCCCTGATTCTTTTGGGCTTGAGGACCCAGTGACGTGCGAGATGGTCGATCAAACTGCGGATTGATTATCGGACGGCCGCTCCACGTGTTTTCTGTGGAACAACCCGCTGAGCCATTTCGGCCAGCGGCGACTGGAAGTTGTTTCGAAAGCCACATTTCCTGGGACGGAAAGTTCCACCTCGGTTCCAGCTCCCGTCCGGCTAAGAACCTGCAGGTTTGCCCCTACTCTCTCCGCACGCTCTCGCATTCCGGCAAGGCCCCAGTGGCCCTCACGACCCGTTTGCAACACGTGCGCATCGATTCCGCGACCGTCGTCCCGCACAAGCATACGCAGACCGCTTCGGGAGTATTCGATTTCAATCTCAATTTTCTTAGCGGAGGCATGCCGGAATGCGTTGATCGCGGCTTCGCGGCCAATCCGGTAAGCTTCATCCCAAATTCCTTGGCGCAAAGGACGAGGCGTGCCTTCCACAACGACGCTGAAGTCAACCTGATTGCCGCCTGGAACTTCCTCACAGATTCGCGACAGAGCTTGTTCAAGGTCATCAGCTTGGGGATCATCGGAACGGAGTCTAAGAATTGCACTTCGACCTTGCTCTCCTACCAGGTGGATCAATTCGATCACGCGCTCGACAATAGGCTTGGCGGGCGAATCCGTCGGCAGTCGATCGTTCGCGACGTCAAGCTGCATGCCGGCACTGAACAGCCCCTGCAAGAGCGTGTCATGCAATTCCTGGGCAATGCGGGTGCGTTCGGAAAGGCGCTCCTCAAACCGGACACTCAGCAGCCGGACTACCTGCTGCATGCGCAGGCGATAAATCACTATTGTCACAAGCGCAATGCCTGCGACGAGCGTCAGCCGAAACCACCAGGTCTGCCAAAGTTTCGGCTCGATATTAAAACCGACCGACGCTTCCGACCCGTTCCAAATTCCGTCACTGTTGCTTGCGACAACCCGGAAACGGTAATTTCCGGCGCTGAGATTATCGAAGGCGGCCTCTCTGGTTTCTTCCGGTTCACTCCAGCCCTTATCAAGGCCGTCAAGGCGGTAGCGGTAGCGGACACGCTCGGCATCGGCGAGACTCAATCCAATAAATCGAAATGTGATTTTTTCTTGTCCCGCTGGAACTCGAATGGAGCCTCGGAGATCGAAGGGACTCCCATTCGCTAGCACAGCTTCGATCTGAACAATAGCTGGGGCGCGATTCATTCGCTCACGCTCCGGGTTGACGACCGAGACGCCGTGGTTGGTAGAGAACCAGATGCGTCCATGAGAGTCTTCAACGACCGATTTGAATCGCCTCACGCCCTCGGTGCCATACAAACCATCCGCAACGCCAAATTGTCGTATTGCGCTCCCGCTCAGAGTTTCATTGCTAGAGCGCTTGACCTGCAATACGCGATCGGCTGTCGAAATCCAGAGCCATCCATTCGTGTCCTCCTCAATTCCGAGTATCGGCTCACGCAGGGACTCGGGCTCTCCGTTGAATACGTGCAACTGTCCGCCTTGTAGGAACGCAAGCCCTTCCACCGTGCCGATCCACAGCACTCCGCCCGAATCTTGTAGTAGACAATTGATGTCCTCCGACGGCAGTCCGTCAGAGACTCCGTAGGTTCGCCAGCCGCTCTTCGACATCGCGCTAAGGCCGTTTGGAGTGCCGAACCACAACGTTGCATCCGCCCCTTCGGCGATCGACGACACTGTGTTCGACGCTAGGCCATCTTTGGTTGTGTAATTCGTGAAGCGACCGTTTTTCAATGCACTCACCCCGGCTGTGAGCGTGCCGGACCAGATTGTGCCATCACGGGCTTCGAGAACCGCATAGACGCTGTTCTGGGCCAGACCATTCGCTTTCGTATACGTCGTCGAGGTCATCGCACCGTGGATCGACTGCAGGTGAGTCAGGCCACCTTCCTGTCGTCCAATCCACAAACTATCAGTCCGAGTACTGGCGATTGAATAAGCTACATCGTGGGCAAGTCCTGCGACGGTAACGGGAGCGTATTTGCTTCCTTTCAGCCACCACAACCCTCCCTCGAGCGGCGCGATCCATGTGTAGTCTTCAGAATCGACGTAAAGGGCTCCTGCGCTTTGCAAGGCAGGAATAAGGTACGTGACAAACGGACTGTCCCGGAGAAGTTCGAGCCGCTGCACGCCGCCGATCCAAAGATTGCCTTCGCGATCTTCGAATAGGGCCTTAACTGGAGTGGCCGCGGACGGCACTCCTTGCGCAAACGAGGCAACACCCTCTTCGTTGACCCGAAACAGTCCACGAGTCGTTCCGACCCATATATTGGAGTCGCGATCCCGGATCATGGAAAGTACTTCGAGATCGGGAAGTTCAGGAGGAATTCCAGCACGTGTGAGTTCCTTCCCATCCCAGTGCATCACACCTTTGTTCGTTGCAACCCACAAGTCCGAATTTGACAGCGGCAGGAAGCAATTGATCCGTAAATTGGGGATCGCCGCGGCCGCTGCAGAAACACGGCCCTGCTGCAGGTAATAAAGTCCTCGATCTTCCGTGCCGAGCCAGATTTTTCCGTCTGTGGTTTCAGCCAGAGAAATCACCGCGGCTGTAGGCTCCATCAAGCGATGAGGGGCAAGACCGGTGGACCAACTGAAGGTAGTGGGCGCTTCGTTGCGCGATTGCCCCGACGCGAGAGACTCAGAAGCTGCAGTGAAATTTTCGCCGTCTGCCGTCAGAACCCCGACCGCTAGAGAGGACAGCAGAACCTTGTTGCCCGCACCTTGACTCATTGCGGTGATGCCATTTTCGGCCTCACCCGGCACCAGGGTGAAATTGCCATCGCGGTAGCGCAGAAGCTTAGTATTCTGCAGCAGAATCCAAAGGTTGCCCTGCTTGTCCGTGAGCAGCTTTCGTACGGGACCAATGGCGAGCGAAGCTGGCCTCGCACGATCAAAGCGGCGAAAAGAGAGCCCATCAAACCGCGCCAGCCCTTTATCCGTTCCAATCCAGAGGTAACCGTCGGGAGTTTGGGCGATTGACGAAACCGTTCCGCTCGGAAACCCTCGTTCGGTCCCCCACGTGTCGTGCACGTATTGCGACAGCGTTCGGCTTGGATCAATCGCTAACGCAGATGCAGCACAGCACACGAGCGCAACAACGGCGACCAAGTTGGACAGCCGTCGCTTGGAATGCCCACTATGGGAAGTATTGGAATGTGTCAATGACAACTTCACCACCTTGCTTGAGGGGATTCTTGTCGCTTGCGACGACGTAGAACTCCAGCTTCACCTTTTCCTGACCCGGGGAAGGAACGCCGGCGGTGAACATGTGTTCAGCGATCGGCTTCGTGCTATGTGCACGAGTGGTCTGGAAAGTCGCACGACCTGATTCCCAGCGCATGGAATGCGTCAAGGTCCCAGTGGGCGCCAGGAACGGAGACACATTTCCTGGGATATAAAACGGCTGAATGCCATATTGCGCATTGTTCTGATTCGAAGCATCACCCCACCGGCTGATTTCGACATCCATCTCACGGTAGTACTGGTCTCCGTGCCATTCGTCGAACGTGTACATGCTTAGAACCGCTGCAGGCTCCAGATGCGAGATGTCGCGGACAACTAAAGCGTAAGTTCCATATCCCAGGCTACGATTCAGCGCCAACTGCGCGCAGTGCCATCGACCGTCCCTGTTCGTAATCCGCATATGCAGCGCGCCAGCGTTGTCTGTCCAGGCGTTATCCGGATCATAAAGGTTGTTGGTGCCGCCACGGTCGCTCGCGATGGTTCGCACGGACCAGTCATAGCCGCTGAACGTTAAGGATTTTGTGGGAGCGAAGGCCGGGGGGCCGGTCCCTTTCACAATCGCAACCGCAATGACGGCCCCTCCCGGCGTAGGAGCGATATCCATCGTGGGGGGCGGATGATACCCCGGATCTACCAAGAGCGCGGCATACTCGAACCCCATGTGAGTGGCAGTGCTCCAGGTGGAATCCGGTTGAATCTGAACGAACGGCCGGTCGTAATAGGGCTGTACCCACCAGGGTCCGCTTCTCGCATATATAACGACTTGCTGTCCTGGGCGTGCGCCATGGACGCGTCCGGAAATGATGTCCACCTTGTCTTGACCGCCCTGTTCCGCCGGTGGAACCTTGGTAAATTCGATTGAAGCTGTTTTGTTTCCTTGCCGCGATTGACAACCACTTAGGGTGATCGCGAGCATCAGCAGCGCCCAGTGAAACTTCATTGGATGGAGCCTTGCTTTCATATAACCCCAGACGGGGCCCTGGGACCACACTTTGACCGGCCTCTAACCGCCCAGACTAAGACTACAGCAAACTAACAGTCCATAGACGATACCGGTTTGGATCTCCCGCAATATGGGGACGCCAGGCCCATCGCAGTCCCGATCATCATTGCGGTGAGAATGATGAAGAGCATCCCGCGATACGGTCGGACGAGTTGCCGGATCAGGCTCAACATAAGGGCATCCTCACTTCGCCGCCTGCATAACGGCGGACACAGCCTTGGGTTCTCCATTTGCTGGCATCGTTGCTCGGGCAATCTTGGTATCTCCGGAAGGCTGCGATTTGGCAATATCTTCCAAGTGAATAACGGTTGCTGCCGCTGTAAATCTCACTTCGCGTTTTGAGTCTGAGATTCTGGGCTCGATTTCCGGCATGAGGCTGGCGTCTCCACGCTTGGCGATTGCTTCCAACGCAGCCACCCGCAGGATCCAATTCGGATTCTTGCTCGCATTCAACAGAAGTTTTCCGGTGCGGGGCTCAGGATCCGTCGCGAGAGCTGTAATCAATGCGGCTTTTGCAGCCGCGCCGTCCTTGCGATCCTTCATGATGGTTTGCAAGGCTTCCCAAGGGATGCCTGCGAACGGGATATATCCGACTCCTTCGTTGAATCCCATTTTTACAACTTGTCTTGGATCGTGGAATACTTTCATTTCTTGGGAGATCATGCCGGCGTCGTTTTTCTTCTCACCCGTGAAAATCTCGTAGTAGGCGTCATAGCACGCGGGGTCATTCAACAATCGCAAGGCATGTGCGGAGGCCATTACAACTGACAAGCTCTTGTCATTGAGTGCCTGCTTCAGGCTCGCGTCCACTCCTGTCGCGTGCATCTGGCCCAAGGCCGTCGCAGCTGCCGCGCGGACATCGCTCCTGGGGTCTTTCAATGCCTTTCCGGCGAGCTCGGCCGCGTGAGAGTCATCGGAGATGAGCCCCAAGACTCGAACCGCAGCGACCCTCTGTCCGGTAGCCTTTTGCGCAAGCGCTGTTTCAAGAACAGGCCAACCCTGGCTGGCCGCGATCTGCGCACAACAGGGAACGGTCAGGGCGTTAAAAAGAAGGATGAGAACGTTGCGAGTGACAACTTTCACTGTCAACCTTTCCTTTGAAATAAAGGACCTCATTCGTAACTCCTTGCGCGGTTGTCGTGACTCACGCATTCCTTTTGGCAAATTCAGGCGCGGAAGGATATGCTCAATAATGGTCATCGGCCAGTCTCCCGAGCCTGTCGCGCAGCTTCCGCCTTGAGTTCCTCCACGCTGACCGTGTTTGAATTGAGTGCGCCGTGTGTTGCTTTGTCCGCAGGTGACGCGTTCCTGGCAAGAGATGCCTTTTCAGCGTCGATCTTCTTGTCCGACTCCAGCCGCGCATCGTAGACAGCTGAAATTGCATCCAGCCGGGAAATCATCTCTCTGGTAGCCGCGAGCTTTAAATCCCGGGCCTGGTCGGGAGTAAGGGTTCCAGCTTCTATGGCTGCGGAGATCTTTTGCAGTGAGGCGTGAACATCGCGAAGCAGTCCGTCGACGTGTGCGTTGTAGTCTTGGGCCAACGCTGTGGCCTCGTCACACTCTCGGCATTTCGAAAGGGCAGCGTTCTGGGCGGATGCCGGGAGTACAGCAAGAATTATGAGAGCCAGACACATTGTATTTTTCATTGCATCATTCCTATAAGTAGTTTCTGTTCTTCGAACTGTTCTTCAATTTTCTTAGTTGGTGTAGAAGCGGCGCTTGTCAATCTTCAGCGCCCGGATTTTGGAATCCAGGGTCGACGGTGGCATTCCAAGCTTCACGGCCGCCCCGGACGGACCAGACACTCGGCCTTTGCATTCCTCCAAGGCCGTTTCAATGAGTTCTTTCTCCTGCGAAACCATATCTTCTACTAGCGGTCGCGAAGGATGAGGCTGCGAAGCAAGCCAGCATTCATCGACTGAGAAACTCTCGGAGTCACAGAGAATCACCGAACGCTCGATGATGTTCTGCAACTCACGAATGTTGCCCGGCCAGGAGTAGGCCTGCAGCCGATCTAGGCTCTTCTTTTCAATCTGACTGATTTGTTTCCCGTTCTTGCGGGCAAAGCTGTCGATAAAAGACTCGGCCAACAAGCGAATATCTTCCTTCCGATCCCGGAGGGCGGGAACTTCGAGCGGAAATACGTTGATGCGGTAGTACAGATCTTGTCGGAACGTGCCCTCTTCAATTGCGGCTGGCAAATCCCGGTGCGTGGCGCAAACGACTCGGACATTGGCCCGGATCGTCTGATTGCTCCCGACTCGCTGAAACTCTTTCTCCTGAAGGACACGCAGCAGGGCAACCTGAGTTTCAGCCGGAAGCTCGCCGACTTCGTCCAGGAAGAGCGTGCCTCCTTCGGCCAATTCAAAGCGTCCAATGCGGCGTTGCATCGCTCCGGTGAAAGACCCTTTCTCGTGGCCGAAAAGCTCGGACGCGATTAGGTCTCTCGGAATCGCGGCGCAGTTCACGCTTACGAATGGGCGTTTCGCACGATCCGAGCGCTTGTGGATGGCGCGGGCAATCAGTTCTTTGCCCGTGCCAGTCTCGCCCGTGATAAGTACCGTAGACTCAGTTCGCGCAACCTTCGCGACTCGCGCCAACACTGCCCGCAAACGAGGCGACGTGCCGACGATCTCTTCGAACATCGACGTCGCGTCGATTTCTTTCCGCAGGACCAAGTTCTCCTGTTGTGGCGGCTCCTTTGAGGTTTTGTGATCATCGATGTCGATTCGAGTGCCGCACCAACGGACGATCCGGCCATGTTCGTCGCTCAAAGGAAACAATTGGTGCAAGAACCAGCGGTACTGCCCATTCTTGCCCCGCACGCGGGCTTCAGCTTCAACGGATATCTCGTGCGCCATGGCATCGCGGTACGAACCGAGGAGGCCATCAAAATCGTCGGGATGAATAATGGCGCGTAGCCGCTCGCTTGGCGAAACGATGTCAATCTTTCCGAGATACTCCCGCGCCGCACGATTCACAAACGATAGAGCACCGCTCGGTTCGAGCATGAACATTTGCTGCGGAACGAAGTCCATAATTTGCTCGATGTGCCGGGCACGCATGCGAGCAGGGACGTCCGCATTTATCAGGTCATCGAAGGCCCGGATGTCCAGAATCGGAACTGCTGGGCGGTCGATGTGAGTCACGCGAAAGTCGCGGATGTCTCCGGCAGAGATCGAGCCTGTTTCAACGTCGGCACCTGGGTAATTCATCGCACTCTCCACAACAACTTGATTGTTTGTGACTACAAGAGACACTATGCAATGTGTTGAACGGAGGGCGCATCCCGCGATATGCGGTTTTTTCAGTACTCCTGCCGAGTGTGAGTGGAATACCACTTTCTAGGGTGCGTTCCCAGATCGTGCGGTCTTGGGTGACCTGCCAGGATGCAAGCGAGCCATCAAAAGGAGTGAGAACCGGAGTTTCTTGATTTCAATTCGTCCAGTACCACGAAAGCGGTATCTCGATATACTTCGCGCAAGAGTTGCGGCATGAGTTCGGATGCGGGTGAGCGGGATGGCGACCGAATGCCGATCGAATGCCGATGTGCGCCAGATCCGCTTTAGTCGGAAGAAACCACGCTGACAGTTACCGCACGTGTGCAGTCGCTGCTATCCCGCTTGTGACTATCAGTTTCGTGGACGAGGGACCGACTTCGCCCCGACAACCGAGGGGTGTGTGCTGATATGAGACGTGCGACCACCACGGCAACAAAGAAGATGCCGGACATGCTTTCAAGCGCCGCAACGTTGCGCACGTACGGGTTGACCGGCACGATCCCTCCATAACCAACGCTGGTCAAAGTAACCATGCTGAAATAGAGCAGCGTCGCGTTCTGCGTGTATGGAATTACCTGGTTGAATGCATGGTCGACGAAACGGTTCAGGATCCAATAGACCTGGGAATAGGCTGTGGCGATCACGAGATAGCTAATAAACGCTTGCGAGATTACGCTTCGGGAGGTTTCGGACCGCGTGCGGAATTGGGCAAAGACAGCCCAGAGAATCGTGCACGAGAAGACCAAACCCACGATAGGAGCCAGATTCGCGTAGGCGTTGCTGCGGTCGGCAAAGGCTTGGATGGTTCTCGTAACCATCCAGATGGCAGCGACCGGAATTACGACGCGGCGAACGATAGCGGCATTTGCGACGTAGCCGATGCCGGTAAGCACCATTCCCAGCACCGCGGTTCCGAAGACTAAGCCTGCATGAGGGTGAGTATCCGCTAGAGGCGAGGCAAGTATCTCGAGGATCAGTGCTCCCATCAGGAGTTCGACAACGTGCCGCGAGAAGAACCTCGATCGTACCGATTTGACGTGCATAAAAGTACTCCTTTCCGCTGTTCTGAACGTCGAGGTTCTCCATTACTCCACAGGCGACCAATCGTCGGTCGGATTGAACTCCTGAATCGAGGCACCGATCTTTGCGGTATCTGGTCCGAAATCGGTCTCGTAGACCGTTCCATCCTGGTTCGTCATGAAAGTCATGACGCCGGTTTCTCCGTACTTAACCGGGGTTGCCAGAAGCGCGAAGCCGCCGATCATCCTGCCATTCACGACGTAGTCCTGGGAGCCAGTGGGGGCATCGTCGCCTTGAGCCATGAGCATCCGAAAGGCATAGCCGTCGATCACCAGAGTCTCGCCGGGAGAAAGCGACGTCAGAGAAGGCTTGGGGAGTTCGCTCAGACTGGACAGTGGACTAGGACCCCGCTGTTCCGACGCGGGCCAATACAAGCCATCCTGTTCACCCTCGCTGCTGATGATCCGCTGCGCATATTGAGAGCCATTATCGATAAAGTAGACCTCCTGCGCAGCAGCAACCGCGGCGCAAGCGTCGATCGCCATTAGTTCGTTGCGGCCGATGTTGCGTGCCCGTACTTCCTCGGCCCCTGCCACGCCGTCGAAGTGCCACCGCCCAGACGAATTCTTCGCCAGAGGCACGGGGAAAGAGAAGTTGTCCGCTCCGACGTACAGCATGCGGCTGCCGTCGCTCATGTCGACCCAACGATTCATCTTTTCGTACTTGTAGGCGAAGGCCTGCATGGCTGCCATATCTGAGTCCTTGTCTCCAGCACTGAGGATGGCCTTGGTATCCACGCCGAGAATTCTCTCAAGCTTGTCTTCATCGCCACTCTTCGCCGCGTTGACCAGTGCGGTGCCAGCCTCGGTCGAGGACTGAAAGGTCATCTGACCGTCTCCGGCCCGGGCCGAATGTTTTGTCTCCAGTCGTAGGACCACCAGCACGAGAGCGACGAGCGCCACCGCTCCAACCACGACCTGCTTCCACTTCTTCGTCGTTTTCTTAGCATTCGATTTCATTTCTAATCTCCTTCGAAATTCTTGATTTGTTTTTTCTATATCCTGACTTTGTTCTTCGAGCCCATTACCGCCGCCGTCCGCCGCCACCGAAAGAACGTGCGGCAGGCATGTGCTCTCTTGCCATGTGCGGCTGGGAGCGGCGACCTGCCATACTGTTCCAGCCGCGGTTACTCTCAGCGCGGTTGGACGCGCCATTTCCGCTGAAGCGTGAGCGATTCTGTTCGGCGCCGGCAAAATGGTTGTCTTGCGTGCGATTTTGGGCGAGCTGACTGCCGCTCTTGTTCCAACCATTGCTCGAGCGCTGGACGCCACCATTGCCGCCGATCAGACCGTGATCGCCGTTCTGGCCGCCATTGGGTTGGTTTTGAGCAGGAGCAGATCCAGACTGATGTTGAACGCCGCCGTTGCCACCGATCAGTCCGTGGTTTCCATTTGCGCCACCATTTGGCTGATTGGCTGGACCCGTTCGAGGAACGTCGTTGTGCCACCCGCCGTTCGGGCCGAAATACCCATTGGGGTGGTATCCGCCATTCGGACCGTAGTGAGTGTCAGTGCCCGGATGGTAGCCGTTGTAGTGGGTGTTGTTCCAAGTGTGGTTGTTGATGTAAGTGTTGTGGTTGTAAATGATCGTGGTCGAACCGCCACCGCCGCAACATCCCCAGTTCACTCCCCAGGCATGCCATCCCCACCCTAACCCGCCACCCCAACCACCGCCGCCAAACACCGCGCCGATCGTGATGCCACTACCAAAGTAGAGACCAACCGACGCAACTGGTATTGGCGGAGGCACGTAAAGCGGTACTACGACGGGCGCGCCGAACACGATGGCCGGGTTGTACTGCGGGATATAGACAACCTGCGGGTTCGCTGGCTGGATCACGATGGTGGTCGGCGTAGGCTGCGTGACGGTGACCTGCGAACTCGATTGCAGGGTACCGGCCGCTTGCGCCTTCGCACGCATCGCTTGTACTGCCGCCATCACATCATTCTGTTGATTCGCGAACGCCTGCCCGAGGCTCGACGTCCACGAGAGGTTATGAGCCAGGTTGTCCAGCACTGAAGGGAACTGTGTCAAAGCCTTAACGCTGGGATCCCAAGGCTGCTGATCCACTGCTTGCGCCAGAGCCGAGCCGGTCAAGTTCTTATTTTGTTGTAGCCAGTCGTCGGCATACGCGACTTGGTCCGGGTTAGTGGCTGCGGCGAGTACCTGCGCAACCAGAGCATCGGGGTAAAGAGCGATCGGGGCCACCATGGAGTCGAGTTGATCCGTTGAAAGAGGTGCTGGCGTTGGCTGAGACGCGATTGTTGGCTGCGAGCCGGTTTGCGGAGCATAGCTCGTTGTCGGCTGCTGTTCCGACTGTGGCGCAGGTGCCGCTGCCGGATTCGGGTACTGATACTCAGTCTGCGTTTCACTAGGAACCAAGACTGGCTGAGATTGGTAGACCGTTCCGGTACTTGGGGGAGGTAGTGTCGCGGGCGCGGCCGCACGCACAGCTTGCCAAGGCGCATGCTTCCCGTGAAGCCCGTAGGTCCCTGACATCTGATCTCCATATATCTGTCCCGAAAAGTGAAGAACATTTCGAGTCACCGTGCTGAATCTGATGTTGTGTCCCTTGATCTCGCCTTGAATGGGGCCCGATTGCACCGGACCCTCGAAGTATCCCGTGATGCGGTCGCCGTACTGGGCGATTTGGACGTGCTTCACGACAGTCTCGCCGTTCCCGGTGTTCGTCGAATAAATTGTCCAGTTTCCCTGGACATTGTCCGGTGCGATGTCGGCAAGAGCTGTGTTGCCCGTAATCAGCGACATAAGTGCAAGAACTGCCATGCTGATTGCCGCGCTAAATTTTTTCATGACTTCCTCCAATTTCATTTGCGCGACCTATTAACTGCCTTATGTCGCTCGCTCATAAGTAGTGCAACCGGCGAGCCAAAGCTAACTTGCTTCTTTTGCTAAGGTTGTGAGAGCTGCTACTCCCGAAGAGATCGGGAATTCACGAAATCTCAGGAAGGACGCGACGAAGGGAAGCCACCGGGAGACCACAAGATTGCGCCGACTCTCAAACATCCAGAGTGGCGCAATCTAGTGGAGACGAAGGGCCAGCATTACCGACGTGATTGGACAGCCGGAGGGACGGCGCGAGGACCCAAGCCAAGGTCCTACAGCGAAAATGCGGCGGTCAGGATAACCGCTTCATTCGGTACCACAACGCAGGGGATTCGCGTTCACCAGCAGGGCTCTGGTGCACGCTGATGGGCACTTTGCGGTCACGGACGGTGGTTCTGCTCGGGAACGCTATCGAAGGCGTGCTTCAAGCGAAATCCTTCTCTCTCCCACTCCGCTTGCTTGGCGCGAAGGTTTAGACGGGAACTCACGTTCGACGTGCACCCATCTAGGAAGGCAAGCACTTGACCATGCATCTGTTCCGCCGCCATTCCTTCGACGAAGGTCGCTATCTCACAAAAATTGTAGAGACGGTCATCCTCTAAACCATGAACTTCGATTCCTAGTTCCGCCTCGCAATAGACGAAGGTGTCCTCTCCGAGCATCTGTGCGCACAGACATCGGTACTCTGTCCCACGACGGTAAGCGAAATCAACCCCG
>Ga0209007_1000356_pt1 | contig 20268 bp, 22 predicted proteins | sample JacPinW_OM1H0_O2_FD_187961 | JGI IMG/M metagenome (GOLD analysis project Ga0209007, IMG submission 187961) | Forest soil microbial communities from Algoma, Ontario, Canada - Jack Pine, Ontario site 1_JW_OM1H0_O2 (SPAdes) (version 2) | ecosystem: Environmental > Terrestrial > Soil > Boreal... | reverse complement strand
GAAACGCATCTCCGCATCGCGCGCACACGCCTCGCCCTTTTCGACGCGGCGATCTTCGACGTAGTCTCTGCAGGCTGCCTCTATCGTGTAGCTGTCATCAGTGATGCCTGATTCGAACGACTTGAACCACCGGAAGGCTGCATCCCGCGCATCGTCATAGTCGAAGGTCTCTGCGAGGTCACCGAGAACTCGACTGTGATGGCCGGTGTGATTGCGAAGTTTCGCGATCCATCGGCCGCGGTGCGCATCGATCTTGCGAAATCCGAGACTCTTTCCTTCTCCGAGCGGTGGCCCCCAGTATGGCTCGCGTCGTGCGGTGATTGAGTCGCGCGTCTTTACCTTCCAGATTGCAAGCGTCATGGGGCCATTCCTCGGGCACCTTTTCGGGTCGTTTCCGTATGGCAGCAGTATGGCAGATGCCCTGCCATACCGCTGCCATACGAGGCCCTACACTACCATGGACGCGATTAGAGAGATATCACGAAAGGCCTATTTTTATAGGACTTCACGTATAGATGCCGGTGAACACCAATGGACGTCTGTGCTGCCTTCACACGGCAGGGGCCACTGGTTCGATCCCAGTACCGCCCACCATTTAGAACAACAACTTAGACCAATTCCCTTGGTCTCTTTGCCGCGAATTTGGGACAATTCTGGCGGCCCGCTAACCCAAGCGTTCGGTTTGCATGCATAAATCAGACCTGATACCCGGCTGGATAGAGAAGGAGCTGCGCGCGCATTTCGCTCGGGCCTCCCGCGCTGGGCGCCGCGCCGCAAAAACAGAACCGCGAGCTGCCTTTGCTGCATACCGCTCCCAAGAGCGTGCACTTCGGATCGAGCTCACGAACGGGGCGACGATAACGTTGCCGGTAAAGCTCATTTCGGGTCTCAAGGGAGTCAGACCCAAAGATCTCCGTGCGGTTGAAATTCTTGGGCGCGGCAGTGGCCTGCATTGGGGAGGCCTTGACCTCGATCTGAGCGTACCCGGACTCCTTTCCTCCTTGTTTCCCGGTCCCGAGTGGCTGGCAGAGCTCGGCCGCATCGGCGGTCGGAATTCCTCCGCCGCCAAAGCAGCTGCAGCGCGCAGAAACGGGCGCAAGGGCGGCCGTCCACGCACCCGATCGAGGAAGGATTCCATGGAATCTTGACGTCTCGCCCTTGCGGTATTACTTTATGACTACCTCGGAACATGAGCATGAATCAGCCTGATGGCCGCTACCAGCCTGAAACTCCCTGAAGACCTCAAACGCCGCATCGAGCGACTGGCGAATGCCGCAAATAAGACGCCCCACGCGTTCATGGTCGAAGCGCTGGCTCGTGAAGCTGAGCGATCGGAACTGAGGGCGCGCTTCGCCGACGAGGCAGCGCGTTCAGAGGAGGAAGCGCTTTCGAGCGGAAAGAGCTTTGAGCTCGCCTCTGCCTTTGACTATCTGGCCGCGCGAGCGTCCGGCGCCAAGGCGCGGCGCCCCAGGGCCCGTGCATGGCGGCGGTCGAAATAACTCAAAGAGCGCTTGCTGACCTCGAACGGCTCTTTGACTTCATCGCCGCCGAGAATCCCCAAAAGGCGCGTGAACAGATTCTGAGCGTGCGAAAGGCTTTTGAGCTCCTGGCTGATCATCCTCTCCTCGGGCGGCCCGCTGAAAAGGGTCGACGCGAGCTCATCCTCTCGCGCGGCCGTTACGGGTACATCGCGAAGTACCGTTGGCTCCCGGCCGAAAACATCGGCCTCATTCTTGCTGTTCGACACCAGCTTGAGGCGGGATACGCCGGCGAGTAAAGCGCTCCGATCCCAGCACAGAATTGGAGGATTGTTTAAGCACCCTACCTCCGTTTCACACCGCCGCGTTCGCTTAATGACCGCTGCTCGCAGACGGCTGTGGCGCCCGTCGGCGAGCGTCTGCTCCCGGGCCATCTGCTGCCTTTGGTGGACGGCAGCTTTGGAGCAGGCTACTCACTCAGGCTCCGCAGTTTGATGGCGCCACCAGTTTCAGTAAGCCAAAGAAAAGGGCACCCGAAGGTGCCCTCATTCTGGCGAAGTACGTGACCCGCTGGATGCGATGGACGCGGGCGCAACCTCGGGAGTTAAACCGAGCGTGCCTGCCGTCGCCGGGCGAACCCGAGACCAGCTAGGCCGAGGCCTAGCAGCGATAGAGTGGCAGGTTCGGGGACCTGTGCGGGGGCCTCTGTTACAGAGACAGTCACCGTGGAGGCATTATCGACGCCTGTGCCGACAGGATTGCTTATCGTGTTGATCACGTCGTAAACGCCTGAATTATAGTAGACGTTGAAGGAGATGCCGTCGGCAGCGTCAAACGCCATTCCGTCAAAATCGAGATAAGGGGAAGTCGGCGACAACAAGTTATCGGGCTCACCATAAGAAGTGTTGATATCGCTTATCGCGGCAGGGCCGGCACCGCCTGGCCCACTGACATCCCCGGTTATCCCGGTGATCTGATAGTACCCGCCGACCAGAACATCAGTCGTCACGATCTGCAGGTCTGCATCTACCACCGGTCCGGAGGTTGATGTGAAATCAAAAGTAAAGGTGTTGGCCCGCACCTCACCTGCAAATGTTGCAGCGATGGCCGCTGTAATCAGTACTCCGAGCTTCATTTGTTTACGTCTCCCTAGAATAATTGCGTTGTCACTCGGCGGACTGGAGCGCACGAAGTGACCCTCCTCCACCCAACGTGCCGCAAACTTCCCGAAGGTGATCAGCCCCGATGGGACAGTCAGATCGTGACATTGCGTGATATCAAATGACATCACGTGATACCAAGTGCCTGTTGCAACTGGGGACCCGGCTCGCATATTGTTGATTCGTAGGCACCCTACTTCCGTTTCACACGGCAGGGGCCACTGGTTCGATCCCAGTACCGCCCACCATCCGATGCACCGTAGCTAGTGCCGTAGTTGTTTGCAGGAAGTGCGGCGATTAATTGGAGGCGACACCCTCGTTCTTGGGTCGTCCGTAGCGTGATGGCTCTCAGGTCGCGCGGCGCCGCCGCGACCGCCACCACGCCGCGCCGATGCCGGCCAGCAGCAGCGCGCCCGTCGCCGGCTCCGGTACGGTCGTAGCCGGCAGCAGGCCCTCGATCTCGTAGAGTGTCGAGATCGTCGTCGTATCGGTCGTCGTGGTCGTGGACGTGATCGCATCGATCGTCAGGGTCTCGGGGTCCCAGTACGTGAACGGATAGGTGCCGCTGATCGTCGTCGGCGTGCCACCCGAACATCCTGAGAACGTCCAGCCCGTGAAGTTGCCGTACGCGGCGGGCGCATCGCCGGTGCAGGTGCCTAAGTCCCCGTAGGTGATCGATACTGGGGAGCCCGATGCCGGAACGATGTGCAGCTCGCCGTATTCGGTCGTGGTGCCGGTCGTGGTATTGGTGGTGGACGTTGAAGGCGTCGTATTGGACGAGCTCGCTGACGTCGGCACGAAGGAGGTGGCGCCGTCGCCTGTGAGCACCGTCTCCGCGAGCGCCACCGCCGATGCAAAGGCCGAGCTCGATGTGCTCGCGGCGAGCGTCTGGTCGAACACCGGAGTTGACGAACCCTGCAACAGCCCTTCGACCTCGGTCGAGTACTGCGTCACGTAGTTCGTGTCTGAGACATACGTGGTCTGATCGACCGTTGCGGTCGCAGTCGGCAAGCAGAGTGTCGTATTCGACTCAAGCGGCGTGCAGTCGAACGGCGACGGCCCGGCTAAGGCGAGCCGCGGCAGTGCGACAAAGGCCAACACGGCCGGCAGCACGAATTTGAGGCGAAGCATCGTCAATCTCCCAGTTCCACACGCCCAGTTCGCGGTTCGAATCGGCTCGGTAGTCCCAGAGCCACGATGCGAATAACGCTGGTGGGCCGCGCTGTCTCCGGACCGACCTGGTTCATCCAGTGACTGATTTTTGCAATATTCGAGCCCAAGGAAATTGTTTCCAATACATACAATGATTTAGCAGCCGTGGCCTGGCGCACCTGTAAGTATTTCCGACACCCAAGGCCCTGATCTGGCGGAACCATCGTCAGTAGGGCCATTCCAGAGGTGCCAGGCGGCCATCTGCGCGCGGAACGCGGAATGAGGGCACGTCGGTTGCGGTCGTCGACGGGTTCGTGCAATCGTCTTTATTAATGTCACGATCAGGCGCCCCGAATCTGCTCGGTCGACGGCGCCGGTGCTGGCGTGCCCCGCGGGCGTCGCGATGACCCGCCAGGGCGTAGACCTCGTGACCGGCGGCGCTGGTTTCGTCGGCTCGCACGTGGTCGCAGCACTGGTCACGCGCGGCCGTCGCATCATCGTCCTCGATGATCTTTCCACCGGCTCCGCCGCCAATCTCAACCACATTCCTCCGGCGGATGTCGAACTCGTGGTCGGTGACGTCGCAGAGCCAGCGCTGCTCGCGCGGCTGCTCGCGCGCGCCGAGCGCGTCCTGCACCTCGCCTGCGTTAACCTGCGCCGCTCGTTGCGCGCGCCTTTCGAGGCAGACCACGTCAACGCCGGCGGAACGCTCGCGCTGCTCGAGGCGGCGCGCACCGCGGGCATCAAGCGCTTCGTGCACGTCTCGAGCTCCGAGGTCTATGGATCAGCGCTCAGCGCGCCGATGGGCGAGCACCACCCGCTGCAGCCAACGACGCCTTACGGAGGGTCGAAGCTCGCCGGCGAGGCCTACGCGCGCGCGTTCCACTGCACCTATGGCCTCCCGGTGACAGTGGTTCGGCCCTTCAACGCCTACGGACCGCGCGCCCACCACGAGGGCGACAGCGGCGAGGTCATTCCACGCTTTATCGTGCGCGCGCTTGCGGGTGAGCCGCTCGTAGTGTTCGGAGACGGGCTACAGACGCGCGACTTCACCCACGTCACAGACACGGTCGAGGGTATCGTCGCGGCGGCCGACGCACCGGCTGCCGTCGGCGGCACCTATAACATCGGTTCCGGGGTGGAACTCAGCATCTTGGAACTCGCGCGGCGTGTGCTGCGCGCGACCGGCGCCCGTCCCGATGCCCTTTGCTTTGATCGCGCCCGGCCCGGCGACGTACGCCGGCTCGTCGCCGATATTGCTCTCGCCCGGCGTGAGCTGGGCTTCACGCCACGCACGCCGCTCGATGAGGGGCTTGGGGAGCGGGTCGCCGAGTATCGCGCCCGCGGCGCTGCTAAGGCACGCGAGGCGGCGACAGAGATCGCAGACGCCTGGCGACCGGAACAGCTTGCGTGACCGCGGCGCCCGAGCCGATTCCACTTGCGCCACCTGATGTCGGCGAGGCCGAGATCGAGGCGGCTGCGCGCGTCATCCGCTCGGGCTGGCTGACGCAGGGCCGCGAAGTCGAAGCGTTCGAACAGGAGTTCGCTCAATTCGTCGGTGCACCGCACGCAATCGCCGTCAGCAACGGCTCGCATGCGCTGCTGCTCGCCCTGCAGGGACTTGGTGTCGGTCCCGGTGACGAGGTGATCACGGCGAGCCACTCGTTCATCGCAACCGCAGATGCGGTGCGCCACGCCGGCGCGCGACCGGTGTTTGTCGATGTGTTCGCGGCCACCGGCAACATCGACCCGGAGCGAGTCGCCGCGGCGGTCAGCGCGCAGACGCGGGCCATCCTCTGTGTCCACCAGTACGGCATGCCGGCCGACCTCGAGGCGCTCGGCGCGATTGCGCGCAGCGCCGGCATCGCGCTCATCGAGGATGCTGCATGCGCTGCCGGCAGCGAGATCCGCATGGGCGGGCACTGGGAGCGCATCGGCCGGCCGCGGGGCGCTGCCGCGTGTTTCTCGTTCCATCCGCGCAAGGCCGCAACCACCGGTGAAGGGGGCCTCATCACCACGGGCGATGCCGAGCTAGCTGCGCGGCTGAGACTGATGCGCAGTCACGGAATGACGCATCCCGCGCACCAGCGTAATACCGCCGCGCAGGTTACCTTCGAACGCTACGAGATTGCCGGCTTCAACCACCGTCTCAGTGACATTGCCGCGGCGATCGGTCGTGTACAGGTCGGCCGCCTTGCCCACAATGTCGAGCGCCGCAGGGCGCTTGCGGCGCGGTACATGTCCCGACTCGCCGATATCCCGGGCCTCACGACTCTGAAGGAGCCCGACTGGGCCCGCAGCAACTGGCAAAGCTTCGTCGTGCGGCTGCCCGACGGGGTCAGGCAGCGCAGCGTCATGCAGGCGCTCCTCGAGCGTGGCATTGCGACGCGGCGCGGCGTGATGTGCGCGCATCGCGAGCCCGCCTACCCGCGAGGCACGTGGCGCTGCGTCGGCCAGCCTTCTTGTGACTGCGCCGCAGGTGAGTGCCACGCGCTCGCGGTCAGCGAGGCCGCCCAGGATCGGATGCTGGTGATTCCGCTGTACCCGCAGATGACCGACGCACAGCAGGACAGGGTAGTAGATACGCTGCGCGAGGTCCTCGGTGCATGAGCACGCCGGCTCCCGACCCTGCGTCCCGCGGCCGCATCTCGGTAGTGACGCCGGCCTTCAACGAGGCCGCAAACCTCGCCATCTTCTACGAGCGGCTGGTCGATGCGCTCGCCCGCTCGCCGGTAGACTGGGAGTGGCTGCTCGTCGACGACCACTCCGCCGACGGAACGTACGCGACCGCCTGCACCCTCGCCGCGTCTGACCCACGCGTGCGGCCTATACGGCTTGCGGCCAACGTCGGCGCGCACGCCGCCATCGGCTGCGGATTCGACGCGGCTCGGGGAGAAGCGGCCGTGGTCTTTGCGGCCGACCTCCAGGATCCGCCTGACCTCTTGCCGCGCATGATTTCGGCGTGGCTCGAGGGGGCAAAGGTCGTGTGGGGTTCGCGCCTCAAGCGCGCCAGTCAAAATCCGCTGCGGTACGCCGCGACGCGGCTGCACACCGGCATCGTGCGCGCCTTTGCCGGGCCAGGCTTTCCGGCCGACGGTGCGGATTGTGTCCTCGTGGGCACGGAGGCGTTAACGGCGCTCAAGCGCGTTCGCGAGCGGCGTGTGCCGGTGTTCGCGCTGATTGCCTCGCTCGGCCTGCCGTACCAGGTCATCGTCTACGATAGGGCGCTGCGCCTGCGCGGCCAGAGTGGCTGGACGCTGGAAAAGAAGGTAGGCCTCGTGACCGACTCCATTACGGCACTTACGGACCGGCCGATCCGCTGGGCGATCATCGCTGCGGTCGGGATCGCCGTGGCGGGCTTTGCCTACGCTGCAGTAGTCACTGCTCACTACTTCGTCGGCCAGCCGCTCCAGGGATGGTCGTCGCTGATGGTCGTGTTCCTGGTGCTGAGCGGGCTGCAGCTACTCATGCTCGGCATCCTCGGAAGTTACGTCTGGCGGATCCTTGAGGAAGTTCGACGCACGCCGCGCTATGAAGTTGAGGCCCGTGCCGAGCCGGCGCGACCGGACGAGCGCGTGCGCGAATGAGCCACCTCGACCGGCCGCTGACGAGCGCTTTGTGGCGGCTGGGCCAGGCCCTGCTGGCACCGGGCGCCGAACGTGGGCTACGCGCACACCTCGAGCGCTGCACAGCCGAGCGCGCGCCCGGCGAGCGCGTGCTCGATGTGGGCGCCGGACCGCGCTCGCGGCTCACCGGGGTCGGGCTCAACCCGGTGGTGGTGGACTGCGCGCCGTGGGCCGTCGCCGCGGTGGTCGCGCACGGCCACCATGGGGTCGTCGGTGACGCCGCACGCTTGCCGTTCCGTTGCGCAGCCTTCGACAGCGTCTGGAGCTTCGGCCTCCTGCATCACCTGCCGGATGCTGCCGCACGCGCAGCGCTTGAGGAAATGCTGCGCGTCGTCAAGCCGCTCGGCTACGTCGCGGTCGTCGACGGCGTGCGACCACGCACGGGCCGCCCCCTGGCACGCTGGCTGCGCAATCACGATCGCGGTCGCTGGATGCGAGGTGAACCGGAGCTGCGTGCGTTGCTGCCGGGTGCCCGGGTGTGGCGTACCGAACGCTTTGAGTACGCCTGGACCGGACTCGAGGCGCTTCTCTGTGTCAGCCAGCCAGCCGGGGCCGCCTGATGCCGGTCTCGGGCGACGTCGTGCTTGGCGAGGGAGTCCGGATCGTCCACCCCGAGCTCGTCAACCTATACGGTTGCGTGATCGGCGCTGGCACGACCGTGGGGCCGTTCGTCGAGATCCAGACCGGCGTCGTGGTCGGGCGGCTGTGCAAGATCTCCTCACACAGTTTCCTGTGCGAAGGCGTGACGATCGAGGACGAAGTGTTCGTCGGTCACGGTGTGATGTTCGTCAACGATCTCGCGCCACGCGCGACCGTCGGCGGTCGGCTGGCCGGGCGCGATGACTGGCAACTCGCCCCGACGCGAGTGTGCCGGGGTGCCTCGATCGGCAGCGGCGCGGTGATCCTCGGCGGCCTCGTGATTGGCGCTGGTGCGCTGGTCGGCGCGGGCGCGGTGTGCACTCGCGACGTGCCGGCTGGCGCGATCGTGGCGGGCGTGCCGGCGCGCGCCCGCAACCTTCGCAACAGCGGCGCACCATGATTCGCGTCGGCCTGCTCGGCTACGGCTACTGGGGCCGCCAGCTGGCGCGGGTCTTCGACGAGCTCGACGGTACGCAGGTGGTCGCGATCGCCGATCCAGCCGCCGATGCGCGCGGCGAAGCGACGCGGCGCTTTCGAGGCGTCGCAATTGCCGCCGACCCCTGCGCGGTCACCGACGATCCGGGCGTCGACGCGGTTGTCATTGCCACACCGCTCGCCTCGCACGCCGAGCTCGCCGAGCGGGCGCTGCGTCAAAGAAAGCACGTGCTGGTCGAGAAGCCGATCGCCGCCACCGCGGCGGACGCCCGGGCCCTCGCGGCCATTGCGCGTGACTGCGCTCGCGTGCTGATGGTGGACCACACTTATGTGTACTCCGAGCCGGTGCGCGCACTTAAGTCGGTGCTTGAGTCGGGGGAACTGGGCGAGCTCCTTTACTACGACTCGGTCCGCGTAAACCTTGGGCGCTTCCGGCCTGACGCCGATGCGCTCTGGGATCTCGGCGTGCACGACCTCGCGTGCCTCGACTACTTGCTCGGCACGCAGCCGCTGCGCGTAACTGCCACCGGGCGGGCGCACACCGCTCTCGACCGGCACAGCCTGTGCTATGTCACGCTGCACTACCCTGGGCGACTGATTGCCCACGTCAACGTGAACTGGCTCTCGCCGATCAAGATCCGCCGCGTCATGCTCGGCGGTGTGCGGCAACTCGCCGTGATCGACGAGCTCGATCCGGTCGCCCCGGTCAAGATCTTCGAAGGCGCTCCCGCGCAGGTCGAGAGCCCCGAGTCGATTCGCGAGGGACGCGTCAGCTACCGCACCGGCGCCATCCACATGCCACGGCTGCGCCTCGTCGAGCCGCTGGCCTCAATGGCACGGCATTTTCTTGATTGCATCTGCGATGGCACGACTCCACTCAGCGACGGTGTCTGCGCGGCACGCGTCATCACCGTACTCGAGGCGGCATCGCGCTCGCTCGCGGCTGGCGGCTGGCCGGTCGCGCTGGACGCGGGCGGCGGCCAGTGAGCGCCGCGCCACCGTCGCGGAGCGCACCCCTCACCCGCCTGTCGCTCGTGCTGCTCGTTGGCACCGGTCTTGCGGTCGCAATTGCCTACGCGCAGCCGACGGCGGACAACGATCTCTTCTGGCACCTCGCCTATGCGCGGCAGATGCTCGATCGCGGCACGCTCATTCCGGACGCGGCGCTCTACTCGTGGACGCCGACGTCGGGCTCCTTCATCTACTGCGCATGGCTCGGCGAGCTCGCTCTCTATCTGGTCTGGTCGCTGGCTGGCCTCGCGGGGCTTTTCGCACTCCGCTACCTCGTCGTCTTCGGCGCCGGCGCGCTTCTCTTTGGCTACGCACGCCGGCGCGGCGTCGCCGGTTCAGCGCTGACGGGCCTTGCGATCCTGATCACCCTGCTGGGGGGGCAGGCCGGCACGCTGCTCAAACCGGAGCTTTTCTCGTTCCTGCTGTTCCAGGTGCTCGTGCTGCTGATTCTGCGCGGGCGCGAGGCCGCCCGCGCCGGGGACGGCGGCGCGCGCCTGTTCGCGTGGATTCCGCTGCTCTTCGTCGTCTGGGCCAATACCCACGGCGCCTTCGCCATCGGCGGCGGGCTCGTGCTCGCCGCGCTAATCGGCGAGCTACTGAATGCGCGGTTCTCGCCGGGCCTCGCCCTGCCGTCGCGCGCGCTGCGCTGGCTACTCGCCTCAGGTGCGGCCTGTGCGGTTGCCGTGTGCCTGACGCCCTATGGCATCGCCTACCCGCGACAGCTCCTTACCGACGACGTGTTCGGCGCGCTCGCGCGCCCTGACGTCGGCTGGAACAGCGCGATGCACCCCATTTTTGCCGGCGACTGGCTGGGCTCACCCCCCGTTACGTACCTGGCCGTTGGGCTCGCAGCGCTCGCGGCGCTCGCGATTCGCATGCGCAAAGCGCCGCCGGGCGCGCGCTGTGACTGGACCCTGATCCTCGCGCACGCGTTCTACCTGCCGTGGTACATCGTCCACCTACGCACCACCTACTTTTGGGCGACGCTCGTCGGCTGGACGCTGATCGAATGGCAGGGCGCGGCCGCCATGACTGGCACCGGAGCGTCGCCCGCGGCGACGCAGCGCAAAGGCCCATGGGTCGCTGCGTGCGTCACCGCCTGGGCGGGGCTCGGTGGACGCGCGCTCGAGCTCGCCGTCCATGAGCCTCAGCCGTACCAGTGGCTCGGCTTCGGAATCGGCTACGCCGCGCCGGTCGCGGAGGCCGAGTATGTGGCGCAACTGCACTTCGGCTCGCGCCTCTACAACATCTTCGACTCGGGCGGCTATCTGCTGTGGCGACTCTACCCGCAGTACCGCGTCATGGTCGACTCACGGTCCTTTCCCTACCTCTCCTGGTTCGCGGACCAGTACCGCTTCACCTCTGGTGCCGACCATGCCGGATTCCTTGCGCGCTATCCGGCGGACGTCGCCGTCATCGACCTCGCGAAGCACGACGCCTGGGGCGAATTCATGCGCGATGCCGGCTGGCGCCTGGCGTACTACGGCCCGACGGCGGCCGTGTTCGTGCCCGCCGATCACACGCGCGACCTACCGGCGACGCCTGCGGATCCGGCCCGCTTCGATTCCCTGCGCAACGCGCGCGTTGCGCTGGCCGTATTCGATTTCGCGACCTTTGTCGGTGACTTCTCCGTGGCCTGGCGGACGCTCGATCACATCGAGCGCGACCTTGCCGGACAGGCGGACCCGGCGCGGCTGCTGCTCGCGCGGGAGTATCGGCTGGCTTACGGGGCCATGCGCGACCACCAGTACGCTGCCGCGCTCGATCACCTGAAGCGCGCCCTGGCCGATCGGCGCATCGACCGCGCGCGGGAAACCCACCCTTCGCCACGACCTCCGGTCTGCGACCGCGACCGCATATTGCTGACGTTCTTACTCGCGATGCAGCGGCTCGAGCAGAGCGGACGGACGGATGAGGCCGGCCCGATTGTGACCTCGATCGACCAGCTTGCGGCGGGCAGGGCGGCTCTATAAAGGAGACACGGTCGTGAAGCAGTTCGCGAAAGCCAAGCAGACGCGAGTCGTCAAGACGTGGCACTCGCGCCGGCGCCTCGCGCCGGAGCAGCCATTCGAGCGCGACCTCGCGCGCCACCTCGTCCGACTGGTCGGCGCGCACGCTCTGGCGGAGCTGTACGCGCGTTACGCGCACGGCGAGGCTGCGTACGACGCGCTGATGCGCCGCATCGTGATGCTCGCGCTGCTGCGAAGACTTGGCCGGGCAGTGGAATTCAGGCCGGGCGTGCGCGTGCGCCACCCGGAGACCTTTTCAATCGGTGACGGCGTCCACATCGGCGACGACACGCTGCTTGCCGGACGCGTCGGCGGGCGCTGTGTGATCGGTCGCCGCGCGTGGATCGGGCCGCATTGCTTCATCGACGCACGTGACCTCCGGATCGGCGAGGAGGCCGGCCTAGCACCCGGCGTGCGCATCATCGGTTCGCTCCATACGAGCGAACCGGTGGGCGTGCCGATCATCCGCACGCCGCTCTGGATCGCGCCAGTGCGCATCGGTCGCGGCGCGGTCGTTGGCAGCGGCGCAGTGATCCTGCCGGGCGTCACGATCGGGCAGCACGCCTGGGTCGGCGCCGGAGCAGTAGTGACCCGTGATGTGCCGCCGTATGCGATCGTAGCCGGCGTCCCGGCGAAGAAGCTGCGCGACCGGCGCAAACGCCGGCCGCGCGGGCGCTGAGCTGTGCGCGTGGCGCGTGAGTTCTTCTGCTAGTGACCTGAGTCCCGATTTTGAGGTCAGTCTAGAGCTGGACTAAAGTCGCAGTCGAAGTCCTCCAGAAGGCGGGTGTCCTGCTCGACTTCATCCGACGCGGAAAGCCTGTCGAAAACGGCTTTATCGAATCCTTCAACGGCAAGCTGCGCGATGAATGTCTGAACGCGAACCAGTTCTTGTCGATCGAGGATGCGAAGTGCAAGATCGAAGCTTGGCGGACGGATTACAACCATCACCGACCGCACAGCGCGCTGGGCAACAGGAGCCCGACAGAGCACCTGGAGGGGCAACGAAGGGGACGACTGCGCTGCGTTTTTTCCAGCAATGATCCGACCTAAATCGGGACCAATCTCACTGGTGAGCGGACTCAACTACCGTTCCGGACTAAACTCGGGTTTCACGTCGATGGGAGCAAACACCTATGCCCACTACAAAACTTTGGACGAGCGTCGGCTCTGCTGGGACAGTGAACCCGCCCGATGCTGGGAAGGTGGTGCTCGCTGGGTCGCTTGTTCAATTGGGCGGCCTAGGCGGTGTGATTAACCCATCGCCTGGGGCTGCGGTTCGTCGGAGCATCGGCCCCGGCCAGGGTCCCGAGTCGCAAGCGACCATCCGATATAACGTTACGGCGGTTGATGGAGTCTTCAATCCAGACATGACCCTCGGTCTTTCTGTGGGTCTTGGAGTAGTTTGCCGCAGAGGTAGCGGACAGGTCGCAGCGCGGCTCGTGCAGGTATCAATCCCGGCGCTGGAGGCCAGACCCAACAGCGTGATGGAGACTACCCTGGTTGAGTTTCAGAGCGAGCAACCCAACCCGAATGCGTTCGCTTGGGAAGACAGCCTCGGCAGTTTTAGCGGCCTCTTCGATTTCACGGCAAATGCATACTATGTCGAGGTCGTACTGACCACGTCCGGGGATATCGTGGCTGAGCTTCCACCAGCGGTTTCAATCGTACAAGTGATTTACGGGACCGGCTGACGATGATGCATGGCTGACCGCCTAGTGCGGAGTCCTTGGTATCTCCCGTGGTCTCGCCTTGGCGACCGCCATCAGACGGTCGCCCTCGGATTTGGTCGAAGGCCACTCCCTAAGACGGGTGATCCCTGCACGCAGACGGCAGTGACGGCCATAGGCAGTCAGGCCTCCCGCCTCAGCAGTCCTATGAAGCCGCCATTCCCGCGTGCCCTCGACCATTCTTGAATCTGCGAACCCGCGGCGATCCAGCGTACCGGCTGCGCTACATCCGAATGAAACTTCCCCGAAGCATCACTGTCCCTAGAAACATCGTCCCGCTCCTAAACAAAGAGCCCAAAACGAACATGCGCCGAGACGTTGTTTCACGCCTTCTCGTACCCACCTTCGCACTTCGCGCAATCCTGGCCGCTCTGGCAGCCGCCCTGCTGCTTTCCATCAGTGACATCGTCCTTGCCCAGGCGGCGTCGGGCATGGCGGAGGACCAGAGGATATTGCCCTACGTCAAGCCGGGTCAGCTGGTCGATATCGGCGGCCGGCGTATCAACGTGCAATGTGCAGGTGCTGGCACGCCTACGGTCATTCTGATGGCTGGCATATTCAGCTGGTCGGTGGTCTGGTACAAAACCCAGCCCGTAATCGCGCAACAAACGCGGGTTTGCGCTTTCGACCGAGCCGCGTATGGGTTCAGCGATCCGGCGCCCCAGCCGCAAATCATCTCCGAAGTAGTTGAGGATCTTCACAAGGCGCTCCATACCGGGTCCATACCGGGACCGTATGTGCTGGTGGGGCACTCGTTAGGCGGCGTGGAGGCGCGGGTTTATGCGCAGCGTTGGCCGGAGGAGGTCGCGGGCATGGTCCTCGTCGATACCAGCCCGGCCGGAGAGGGGCTCATCGACGAAAATCAACCGGATTTCGATGAGGCGGCCGGGCGAGAACGCTACGCGCCCTACATGCTGCATTGCGCTTTCTTGGCGATGCATGGACTCTTCGAGCCATCCAGCTCGGAATTCAAGGACTGCTCAGCTACGTTGCCGAGCGACACGCCCGCCGCGTTCAGAAAGATCTGGCCTCAGTTCTTCACTGCCTACTATTTCGCCGACAAGGTCTCCCTCATGTCGTCGCTGTACACACACCGATACGACAGCGCCGACCACCACCGCCTTGGAGCAATGCCCCTGGTCGTGCTGTCGATTGAGCACCCTTGGGATATCCGCACGCCTGCCGGCGCACGGCTCTCCCGATCCTACGGCAAGATCTGGAACGCTCTGCATGCAGACCTGGCGCGCCTCTCCTCGCGTGGCGTACACCGGATCATCAAGAACTCAGGCCACGAGATTCAGTTGGACCAACCGCAGGCAGTCATCGACGCTGTAGACGAAGTGCTTCGCCAGCTTCACTGTCTCGTACTTGGGACACTTAGCTATGGCGGCGTGATATCGATGGGTTTGCTCGAGGCTCCCCCGCGCTTCGCAGAGCGCAACTTTTCGCCCGAAGATTCTCTCGCTCGCGGTCATAACCACGTTGCTATCGTCGTGCCCGCCGCGCTTCGCCCCGCACATGTCCCGCTTGCCCCAAACTGCGGGTCCCTCGCCCCGAGGCCTGACTACAATCGGCCATGGCCATCGCGCATCACGTAGGCCCTGCCGTTGCCCGCGTCCGATCCGACCTGGCGTATTGGCCTGCGGGGCTGTTTTGGCTGTGGGGATTGTTCTGGCTATTGATGATCACCACGGCCGTGCAGGACGCGCTGCGTAACCCCGGAATCAGCTGGTGGGAACCGATCTTGTGGGAGGGGACCTCCGCGCTGGCCGCCACCTGCTGGATGCTCATTGCGGCGCGCGCGCGCGAATACTACGCGCAATACCTCGACCGGCCGCTGACCTGGTTCGGCTATCACGTGCGCTGGCTGCCGCTGGTCGTTCCCACCTTCATTGCAGCGGTGTACTCCGTGCGTCATGGGGTCTACGAGCTGGTCGGTCGCCCCTACCACCATCCGCCCTGGTTATGGGTCCTCGTGAACGAGACCCTCAAGCTCACGCTGTTCGCGGGGCTGTGGCTCGGAATTCTGTTTGGATTCGATTCCTATGCGCAGTCCCGGTTGCATCGACAGCGCCTGCTGGAGTTGCAGAAGGCCCTAACTGAGGCCGAGCTCGCGCGGCTCAAGTCGCAGCTGCGGCCTCACTTCTTCTTCAACGTGCTTAACACTATCTCGGCCCTGATGCACGTGGATGTGGCGCGGGCAGACCGCCTAGTGGCAGGACTGGGTGATTTGCTGCACATCGCGCTGCGCTCGGGTGAGCAAGAGATGACGCCGCTGCGAGAGGAGTTGCGGTCTCTCGAGCTGTACGTGCAGATCATGCAGGAGCGCTTCAGGGATCGTGTGACGCTCAACTGGCGTGTGGATCCTGGCATCCTCGAAACGCCCGTACCCTCGCTGCTGCTGCAGCCCTTACTGGAGAACGCGTACAGGCACGGCGTCGAGCGCAGTACGCTCCCAGTGCGGATCGATGTGACCGCTGGGCGGGAAGGGAATTCGCTCAGCCTGGCCGTAAGCAATACGGGCTCGGAGCTCTTATCGGATTACCGCGAGGGCGTGGGACTCCAAAACTGCCGTGAGCGGCTGCGCATCATCTATGGCGAAGCGGCGGCCCTGCAAGTCCGAGACGAGGGCGGCGCGGTCGCGGCGCGAGTCTCGATCCCGTTGACGGGCGGTGCGACATGATCCGCGTCCTGATTGCGGACGATGAAGCTCCGGCCCGCGAGAAGCTCGCGCGCTGGGTCGCGGAACAACCAGGCATGGTGGTAGGTGGATTCGCCGAAGACGGCCTGATGGCGGCCCAGCACATCGAGCAACTCCGTCCCGAGGTAGCGTTCCTCGACGTTCAGATGCCCGGATTGAGCGGTCTGGAAGTAGCCGCGCAGCTCGAGGAGTCGAGCGCGCCGCTGATCGTGTTCGTGACCGCCTTCGACGAGCATGCCGTGAAGGCATTCGAACTCAATGCGGTCGACTATCTGCTCAAACCGTACGACAAGGACCGGCTGCTGCGGGCACTGCAGCGGGTGCGGGAACGGTTGAGTACCGGTGAATCGCGCACGGCGCCTGTAGCTATAGCACGATCACAAACGGCTTCCAGCGAGCGCTTACTCGTGCCAGATGGGGAACGGCTGCAGCTGATAGACAGCACCGCGATCGAATGGCTGGAAGCGGATGACAACTACGTTCATGTTCACACCGCGGCGAGCCGCTATCTGCTGCGACGGACGCTGCAGGACCTGCTTATGCAACTGGGCGAGCAGCGCTTTGTGCGCATCCATAAATCGGCCGCAGTCAACCTCAGCGCGATCGCATCGCTCACGCCGCTTTTCAAGGGCGACTACGAAGTTGAGCTGCGCAATGGCCGCGCTCTGCGCCTCAGCCGGCGCTATCGGGACGCTCTGTTCGCCCGCATGGGGCGGTGACGCCCGACTGACCCCGGCCTGATCTCCGCTCACCCCAAATCCACTGCGGCTCAAGCAATGCCCGCGCAAACTTGCTCACACCATGAACGTGACGCGAGTGGTCAAGTTTCGCCCCGATTTCTCTGAGATGGGATCTAACCATCGAGGTCCACGATGAATAGACGGGATCTTTTGCGGACGGCGGCCGCCGTTCCCTTTTGGGGGTTGATGTCAGAGACGAGTCTGTCGGCTGCGGCAGTTAACAACGCGAGACTCGGCCCGCGCGTGCGCCCGGCAGATCCTGGCTGGCCTTCCGTCGCTGATTGGGATCGGCTCAAGGCAGCGGTAGACGGGCACTTGCTCAAGCCCGAGTCGCCGTTCGCGCGCTGCTCGGTCGCATTGCCGGACGACACCTGCACGGACGCGATCAAACAAGTCCGGAACCCCTACTTCCTGGGCGACAACCCCGCACTCACCCAGAGCAGCGGCTGGGCCGATGCCTGGAGCTCGCAACCGAGCGTCTATGCGGTCGCCGCGAGAATCACGGACCATGTCGTCGCGGCAGTGAATTTCGCCCGCGAGCACAACCTGCGGCTTGTGGTAAAAGGCGGCGCCCACAGCTATCAGGGCACCTCCTGCGCTCCCGACTCACTGCTCATCTGGACCCGACATATGAACAGCGCGACTCTGCATGATGCTTTCGTGGCGCAGGGCTGCGCCGGCAGGGAATCTCCTCAACCGGCGGTAACTGTCGGTTCCGGTGCGATGTGGAGGGATGCGTATACCGCCGTCACTACAGAGGGCGCACGATATGTGCAAGGCGGGGGCTGCCAGACAGTCGGTGTCGCCGGCTTGGTCCAAAGCGGGGGGTTCGGCAGCTGGTCTAAATGCTACGGAACCGCGGCCGGTGGTTTGCTCGAGGCGGAAGTCGTAACCGCCGACGGTCTGGTGCGAATCGCAAACCCTTGCATGCACCCTGACCTCTTCTGGGCGATCAAAGGTGGGGGCGGTGGCACGTTTGGAGTGCTGACGCGCCTGACCTTGCGTACCCGCGAACTGCCGCAGTGGTTTGGCGCCGTGAGCGCCATGATCAAGCCGGCCTCTGATGCCGCCTACCGCGCTTTGACCGCCAAGGCTCTGAGCTTCTATCGCACCGATCTCATGAACCCGCACTGGGGCGAGAAAATGATCTTCGGCGGCGAGCACTTCGAGGTCTCGATGCTGTTCCAGGGACTCACGCAGGAGCAGGCGCGGATCACGTGGACGCCATTCTTCGACTGGGTACGCGCGCACTCGGAATACTCCTTCGTTGACGAACCACGCGTGCTGAGCGTGCCAGGCCGCCAGCTCTGGAATCCCGAATACATGAGGCACGTGCCCGGCTCGATTCTGCTTGATCAGCGGCCCGGTGCTCCGTCGAACCGCGCCTACTGGGCGGAAAATCGCGAGGAGGCCGGGCAGTTCCTCCACGGCTACAAGACGGCATGGCTTCCCGCGGCGCTGCTCGACCCGGGACATCTGCCCGCCCTCGTCGACGCGGTCTTCGCTACGACGCGGCACTGGAGTGTGGCATTTCATTTCAACAAAGGGCTCGCCGGAGCACCCCTGGAGGAAATTGCCGCGGCGCGAAACACCGCGCTGAATCCGGCGGCGCTCGATGCTTTCGCCTGCGCCTTCATCGCTGGCGAAGGACCGCCGGCGTTCGCGGACATGCCAGGAAGCGGGCCCGATATGACCCAGGCGCGGAACGACGCCCGGCGCATCGGCCTGGCGATGGACGAGTTATTGAAGGTGGCGCCAGGCGCAGGCTCTTACGTGTCAGAAAGCGACTACTTTCAGGCGGACTGGCAGCAAGCCTTCTGGGGTCCGAACTATCCACGTCTTGTGGCCACCAAGCGCAAGTACGACCCGGATGGGTTGTTTTTCGTACATCACGGAGTCGGCAGCGAGGCATGGAGTGCGGACGGATTCACCCGAGTGTGACATCGGGCGGTCGGTTCAAACCGCGGGCGAATGACAGATAAAGGGTCGGAAGCGGGCCGCCGCGCTGGGACCATTTTTTTGGGACAATCAGACCCCGCAGGGGCAAAACTGCCAGATTTTAGGTGAAAGGATCTATTACCGTTACGCCCGTGGGCTCGTAGTGATTGGTATTTCGGGTAACCACGGCAAGATCGTAGATCAGCGCTGTAGCTGCGATCTGCTTGTCCAAGGGGTTCTCAGGATGAGGCACCCGCAGTCTTCCCCAAATCTGGGCGGTCTCTTGATCGAACGGCAGGATGGCATCGGCATAGTCAACGGTTAGACGATCGAGCCAGCGCTCAAGACGTGCCGATTGAGCAGAATCGCCGCGGTGCCGGATTATTTCGACGCCTTGCCGAAGCTCGCCAATCGTAATGGCGGATAAAAAAAGGGCAATGTTGTTCCGACTGGCGTTGTCAAAGAACTCGCGGACGCCGGCGTTGGCTTTGTCGCCCTTTCGCGCCTCGCTGATCACATCGGTATCCACCAGATACACAGTCACCCTCGGCTATCCACTTGCTCTCTGGAAAAGTCTTTGTCGCGGCCAACATTAGGCATGGCAGCCAGGACATCAGCCAGAGCCCGTCGCCGGGGACCTCGAAGCGCAGACTGAAGAATCTCGCGATGCTCCTGCTCGGCACTGCGATTGTGCTTTGCAGCGCGTTGCTTAAGCGCTTTAACCAACTCGTCTGTCAACTTGCGAACCATGAGCTGCGCCACAGATCCGCTCCTATTGTCCTGAATGCTAGCAATGATAGCGCTCCTGGGTTCAAGATGCAAGCAGTGCTAGCACATTACGTTGCTGTTAATGAGGTGTCATTGGCGCGCCCGGAGCGCGTTCTTGGCGTAGGTCGCCGTTACGTAGTCGATATATTCGTAGTAGCCGATTAGCGAGCCCGGATCGGCGTTTGCGACCACCGCGGCGGCGAATCGCTCGGGGGCCTCGGTAATGGCTTTTGAGACATAGAAACCCGTCCGACTGTAACCGGATATGCCGACTTTCGTGGGATCTATCAAACCTTCGCGGGCGAGTTGATCAATCGCGGCGACATAGACGTCGGTACCGCTCACGGTGGGCTCGCGCCAGGTTCCGTCAGCGTCAGTGTGCGGCTCCCTTACCTGCAGGACCAGCATGCCCCTGCAAGCCAGCGCTCGGCCTGCGGTACGGTCTAAGACTAATCCCTATATCAATCCGATTGTTCGGTTTATTGATTCGCAAACTGGAAGTACCCTGATTCTCGTCTACTTCGATAGACCATGTCGATTGTCGGGGACTGTTGCAACGAAGATCCCATCAACTCGCGAGAAGTATGCCGTCGACTATGATGTTAGTCTCGACTCTGCCGGCTGGGTATGGCTGACAGAAAAGGGAGTCGAATCCCGGCATTTTGTGGCTACGCGTGCAATTAGACCCTATCCGCTTTTGATCATTGGCCCCTTCAGGTGCTGGCTGATGGCTCGATCGTGGAAATGAAGATCTGGGAAGTACCGGAATCCGTGCCCGGGAGAGTAGCCCTACACCTTCAGTACGCCGGAGCAGCTGCTCGAGGATTTCCTGGCGGATGTGCGCCGCCTACGAGGTGAGTGATGAGCAAGCGAGTCAAAGTTCA
>Ga0209007_1000355_pt1 | contig 20291 bp, 15 predicted proteins | sample JacPinW_OM1H0_O2_FD_187961 | JGI IMG/M metagenome (GOLD analysis project Ga0209007, IMG submission 187961) | Forest soil microbial communities from Algoma, Ontario, Canada - Jack Pine, Ontario site 1_JW_OM1H0_O2 (SPAdes) (version 2) | ecosystem: Environmental > Terrestrial > Soil > Boreal... | reverse complement strand
GTAAGGCCAGCCGGAATATGGGCAACATAATTCGGATCGGCTAGGAGGTATTCGGCGAAACCGCCGTTCCTGGTGTAGCCGCCGAACTGCGCCTGAGCACACACCGTTTCCCAACCGGTCAAGCAGTACTCGCAGTGACCACACGCCGAGTAGAGCCACGGCACCCCGACCCGATCACCCTCCTTTACAATTGTCACGCCCGATCCAACGGAAGTGACCAAACCGATAGCCTCATGGCCAGGAATGAACGGAAGTGTGGGCTTCACCGGCCAGTCGCCGTGGGCCGCATGGAGATCGGTGTGGCATACTCCGCAGGTCTCGGTTTTCACCAGGATTTGGCCTGCTCCGGGAGTGGGAACGTCCCTTTCCAACAACTCCAACGGTTTCCCGAATTGCTCGACGACCGCGGCGTGCATCTTGGGCGACATGGATAGCTCCTCATTTTCGTCTGTTAGGAGGTTCGAGCTTAACAACGGACCTCTCGTTCTTCTGAGCAAGAGTGCTCACTCCTCCTCCGCCTGTTGGGTGTACTTTCCGCAAGAGGGAAAATATGGATCACAATGAGTCCATCCGGAAATTTGAACACTTGATGTTGAAACAAGCCGACCACGCACACGACGCGGCAACTGAACTTGAAGGCTTGGTCTTGCTTATGCCCAGCGAGAAATCTCGACAGCTCGCACAGCTTCAGGTGAAGGGCAGTCACAAACAAGCCAAAGAATTTCGTGAGCTAGCGCAACAAGTTAAAGAGAGCTAGTCCCGCACGCATTCGGTCCTTGCAATAAATTGTTTATATGACTGTACAAAAGATGGGGCACACCAAAGTCATTCGCAGGCACCTGAGCAGGAGTGAGGTCGTGATGAATATCGGTTATTTCGGCAAGCGGAATTCATTTGCGCCGGAGATGTTGAGGCGACTTAAGTTGGAACTCTCCGCAACTCGAAACTGAGGATGAAAATTCTCATCTACGGCGCGGGTGTGCAGGGATCGCTCTATGGCGCGCGATTGTTCGAGGCCGGGCATGACGTGAGCCTGCTTGCGCGTGGGCTCAGGTTCGCCGAGCTGCGGGCTCAAGGGATAATCCTCGAAGACAGAATCTCGAAACGCCGCACTGTGACACGCGTTCCGATTGTCGACCAACTCTCTCCTTGCGACGAATACGATCTGGCGATGGTCCCGGTGCGCCGGGAGCAGATTGGAGACGTGTTACCAGCCCTTTCAGCGGCGCGGGGCATCCGGTCGGTCTTGTTCATGCACAATCACGCCGGAGGTTCCGACCAGTTAGTTGCCGCCGTCGGACGCGAGCGCGTCTTGTTGGGTTTTGCCGGCGCCAGCGGTTCCCGCCAGGGCAATGTCGTTAAGTACTTGCTAATTCCGCAACAGCCCACGACGCTCGGCGAAATCGAAGGCCCACCTACACCTCGCATTCGGGAGATCGGAGCCGTGCTGAAAGAAAGTGGATTCAATGTTGCCCTGAGCCAGAACATGGATGCTTGGCTTAAAACTCATGCCGTGTTCGTGACCGCTGTGTGCGGAGCGCTTTATTGTGCTGGCGCTGACAACTATGAATTGGCGCGGTCCTCAGAAACAATGGTCTTGTTCGTCAACGGCGTGCGCGAAGGACTACGGTCGCTCCGAACACTCGGCCTTCCGCCCCCGCCGATCAACCTACGGGCCATCTTCGATTGGATGCCGAGGAGTATCGCAATCGCCTACTGGCGCCGGTTCTTTGGATCCGAGCGAGGTCAGTACTATTTTGCGGAACATGCGCGAGTAGCCTGGGCAGAGATGAAAATGCTTTCCGATGAAGTTAGGGCTTTACCGGGAATTGGAGCATCCGCAGCGCCTTCGTTCGATCTCCTGTGCGGTGCGATCGACGCTTATGCAGGTCGGATGAGCGCCTCCGCTCTCAATCTCGGATTCGCTCATTGAATTTTGAAGCGAACCGGCGGAATTGTCCCGTTGCAGCCATCCACATACGCCGAGCGCCGTTATTCGTTGCAGACTCCAACGCTTTCTGCTACTTCATTCCTAGATCCGTCAAGATCTTGGGCTTGTTTTCTCCGGATGCAATAATTTGATGGCATGCTGAACAGTCATTGGTAATGGTCTGGCCATCGGCGCTCGTATGGCTACCATCGTGGCAGCGGAAACAGCCCAGAGAGTCAGTGTGCCCAAGATTGTTCGGGTGTGTGCCCCAGGTCACGCGCATGTTTGGAAAGATGTTTCGCAAGTAGATATTCACCACTTCCTGGGCAGCCTGCTTCACTGCGGCCCCCCGCGCCCCATCGATTTCAGGATAGTTGCTCTGATAAAACTTGATGATCTCGCTGGTGATGCTCTGCTGAGCTACTTCGCGAGTGGTGTAATTCACCTTAAGCACCTCGACCGCTTTCTTCCTGATGTAGGGAAGATCCGGGCTGATGCGCCCAATCGACATTTGCTTGTCCACAGCGTTTTCTGGCAGGTCGGCAACATGTGCGGGCCGGTTGTGGCAATCCAGGCAATCCATCACGCGATGCTCGCCTCGGTCCAGCTGTTCTTTGGTTGGCTTGGCGTCGCTGGAAAGGAATTCGGTGGTCTTTCCTTTATCGTCGGTGTAATACACAGCCGGGATCATCTGTCGCTGGGGGTCGGTTGAAACGTAGCGGATGCGAGCCGCGTCAACTAGATGGTGCCCGTGGATTCCGCTCACGCCCTGACCATTGCTTCCTCCCACCTTCAGCATGACAACGTCTGTCTGCGGCGTGTTTGTTTCATCTTCCGTGTAGCTGGTGCGAACCAGCAATTTGTCGCCTGCGAAGCGGCCGGGCCAATGACATTGTTCGCAGGTTTGGCTGGCCGGGCGGAGTTCCTTTACCGGCGAAGGGATTGGGCGCGGATAGGTATGAGTGGCGACCATATAAACCTGCCGCAAGCCGGTCAGTTTGGCTCGCACCATCCAAGGCAGCCCAGGGCCAATGTGGCAGTCCACGCAAGCCACGTGCGCATGCGGGGAAACGTGGTAAGCGGTATTCTCCGGAAGCATGACATGACAAGTCGTTCCGCAGAAATTCGTCGAATCCAAGTACTCCACGCCGCGGTAGGATGCGGTGCCAATAATAAGGAGATTGATTCCGGTGGCCAGAGCCACCCACTCCAAGGTGCGTCGAACCACGGGCAGGCGCAAGTCAACTGCGGGGAAGATCGCCGGCAGTTGCCCACTTCCGTGCAGACTTCGCCGTTTGAGCCAGATTCCAAGAGGAATCAGCAGGAGGCCTAGCACAAAAATGGCTGGGAGGATCAGAAAAACCAGGATGCCGATATAGGGATGCGGAGGTCCCGGCAGGAAGATCTCATAGAACCAGAAGGCGATCGTGGTAAGTGCCGCGCTCGTCGTGATCACCGCACCGGTGAGCGAGAAGGGATTCTGGCCCAGAAAATAGATGGGCTGCGACCAGCCTCGGAAGCGGTCTCGCAGATTCACTTTGAAAAGCGCTCCTCTCCTTACTGAGTTTCTATGCACTCTCAGCGTGCACACATATTCTGCCGCGCGGTGGATCGTAGTCGCCTGAACGAGGCTTCACAATTGCCACTACTTTTTCAGGGTGCGGATATAAGCCACCAAGCCCTTAATGTCATCCGCCTTCAAAGACTTACCGTACGCGGGCATCTTATTCTTGCCGTTCGTAATGATAGTAGAGAGTTCCGCATCGGACATTCCCTGCACCTCGGCCGTTGTGAAATCGTGAGCGCCCATTGTCTTCCCCGTCGCCGAACCGGTTCCGTCAGCGCCATGACACATGGCACACTTTGATTTGTAGAGCGCCCCCGACGCGTTCTGCGCCTGAGCCGACAATGAGACAACAAACCCGAGAGAAATCACCGTCACCGTGGCGAACACCTGCAATCTGCTTCTTTTCATCTTTAAGCTCCATTCGGTTCTGTACTTGTATTCGTGCCCTCAATTTGCTAACTACAACAACTCTGAAAGCGTTCTTGCGATACATCTCTGTTCTTGCCATGCCCTGAAAACGAGAGCATCAGAATGAGTAACGCAGAGACTCGGTTAGGGAGTTGGCGTGAAAATAGCGTGGCGCGGTCGGGCCGACAAACGAACCTTCCCCGTACTGGTAATAATTCCAGCCCATGTTGTAGGCGAGCTTATGGCCAATATCCACGCTCAAGTTGGCTACAGGCTGCTGATACTTGTACTGCACTGTGCCGAGAGGCTCCAGAATATTGAACTGCGGCACGCTGCCGTCAACACTGGAGATGCTATAGCCAATGTTAGCCAGCACTCGCTTCGCGGGCTTGAACCTGACGGAGGCCACTCCGAAATTAGTGTGGTTGGTGTAGTACGAGTTGGCCATAAGGTTATTCGAAGTATCGTTTCCTCCACAATTATTGTTATTTGCATTGTTCACGAAGGGAAGAACTACTCCGGCTGGCGGCGTGTCGTTGAAGCAGATGATGGCGTTCTGAATCACGCTGTTGAAGTTGTATGCGAGATCCAGCCCGAAGCGTTCGCGCGGCGCGAGCGACGCGGTCAGCCCGTAGTTTTGGTTGTGGCCCACGTACTGAGTTTGTGAGTCGCCATTGGATTCTTGCCGGATATTGATGGAACCACCCAGGGTTGCCCACGAGCGCGGTGTGTAGGTCATCTGGAAACGATAGCGCGCGTCTTTGCGCGGCGACAGGCGGACGAACACGGCGTTGTAGTTCGTGTGCTCCAGATCGAAATTGAATCGCAAAGCGTGGGTGGGACGTGCCCAGAACCCGAGAAGCGCGGTTTTCTCCAATCCCACGAAATGGTCCAAGTCGCCGGGCAGAAAATCGTTGAAGTGGTTGAACTCCCGGTCGCCATAGCGGTAGCCGATGCGTGCCCCGGCTTTTTTCGAAATGTCCCAGGCCAGTTCGGTCTGATTTCTCGTCCAGGTCTGGTTGAAGGATGACTGGATAACGGTGGGGATCGCCGTGGGCGTGGTCGCGCTCAGCGGAGTCAGCAGTGTGCACGGTGTCGGCGGCGTGGTGGTTGGACAGTCACTGTCGACTTCGTTGAAATTGCCATTCTGCGGGATTCGGTAGGCCCAAAAATAGAACTTCTCGATCAGCCGCAGATGTGTGGTGAGATGCACGGTCGCCCCGAGATCGAGTACGTCCGAAATTCGATTGGCATCGGCTTCTCCAGTGCCGAGAAACGCGCGGGTGGCGGTGCGGGTGATCAAGCCGTCGAAGGATTCGTCCAACGGCGTGCTCGAAGTGGCAGAGCTGTAGGAGAAAGAAGCGACTAGGTCTACTCGCTGGAAGTAATTGCTTCGCAGGCTGACCCGCTCGGTAGGCGTGGAAGTGCGAATCCGCTGATTACGCGAGTAGCTGAAGTAGGCGCTGCATGTGACATTGGTCAAGGTCCCGTTGACAATAAGACTGGTTGCCGGCGGCACTACAGCGCAGGGTTCCTTGTTCACCGTGTCGATGGACAAGCCCAACGAAACAGAACTTACCGGCGTTGTGGGTACGAGTGCTTCATTAATCGGATTCAGTTGGTAGTCTGTATCTCCCTTGTAGTAGTCGAGAAATTGGTCGTAGCTGATGACGGTCCGCGGCGCGATTCTAAAGTCAACCCCTAGGCGGTAGGAGTTCATGGTCGTGTTCCAGTCCTGCAGCAGCGAAGCTTCTGTACCCTCGTGGATACTGCTGTATGAGGGCCCGGTCATGTTGTTATGCGAATATCCCAAGCGAAAGCTCACTCGGGACTGCGGGAGCAGCGTGAGATCGACGTCGCTTATGCGTCGCGTGGTAGCAAGTTCGTGAGGCGAGTTCAATATCGGGATCGAAGGAGTAGAGCCCCCAGGAGCGGGTGGGGGCGGCGGATTCAGTGGATTCGCCAGCAAGTCGTAGTCAGAAAAATACTGATCGCGACGGAAACTGCTTTGCAGGTTGTACCACTTGTTCTTGTCCGCCCGCAGGCGCAAGGCGTTGTTGGGATCGCCTCCCCATCCGAAACTGTTGAGGTAAAGATCGTCGAACAACAGGCCCTGGTGATCGACCGACTGCATCGTAAGGGTCTGGTCGAGTATTCGTGGGCCAGTCTGCAGATTCACCAGTGTGTCGTACATATCGCCGCTTCCGCTCACGTCGTTGGAGCGGTAGCCCAGCTCGACGGAGGAGTGAATCTGATACCCGCCGCTGGTTATGCCATCAGGCTCGGCAGGCGGAGCTGCGGCCGGGGTCGGACTTGCGGTGGGAGTTTGGGCGAAGAGTGTTTCTGATGACCAAACGATCGTTGCGCACAAAAGCACCATGAGAGTTATCGCCGTCCGACGTTTCCCGTTAGCGTCTGCCGAACTGCGCTTCGATTGCGCGCATTGGGATGCCCCTCTCTGTACTAGCGAAGATTGCAGGACGAGTTTTCTTGTCAGCTCCATCGGTACTTCCTACTTGAAGAACACATCGCTGAAATTGGAGCCATGAATCTGTGTATGACACATGGTGCAGGCCTGATACTTGGCCGATTGGTTGTGCGCGGGACCGATTGGCCCGCCGGCCGTCAACGTGGTCGAGAAGGTGTGGCACTGCAGACAAAGCATGTTCACCGGCATCACATTGAGCAGCTTCGGATTAGTGGATCCGTGGGGCGAATGGCAACTGGTGCAGCCCTCGGTCTTCACCGGCACATGCTCGAAGACGAAAGGGCCCTGTTTGTCGACGTGGCACTTGTAGCAAATGGCGTCACCACTTGGCAGGCTCCGTAGCTGCCGCACGGTGGCCGTCCCATGCGGGTTGTGGCAGTCCACGCATTGCACCAAGCCCTCATTGACGCGGTGGTGATACGGTTTGGCGAAATCTGCCTTGGCGGAGGTGTGGCATCCATAACACAGCTGGGGTTGCTCCTGAACTAGCAGAAACTCTCTTTCCTTGGCGTGATGTGGCGAGTGGCAATCAAGACATCCGACATCGCTGCTGGAGTGGGTAGATTCGGCGAAATGCGATTGCTCGTGTGCTTCGCCGTGACAGGTCAGACAGCGAGCGCTCGTCTCCTGCCGTGATTTCCCCTCGAACACGAATATCTTGGTCTTGTCTCCGCCGCCCGCTACATGATCGGCTCCCGGACCATGGCAGCCCTCGCAACCTTGCTTTGAGGGGCCGCCCTTTATGTTAAGTGTGGTCTTCCAATGGGGTGTCTTCTCCCAGGCGTCATAAATTTCCTCGTGACACGTCTTGCAGGTCTCCGCTCCCACATACTTGGAAACGTTGATGGAAGGCGCAGTGGGCGCGGATGCACTGGTGGATTGAACACTCTTCCCCGCGGCCGGCGGATTAGTCTGGGCGGGAGCAAAGGCGACGCATAATAAAACAAAGATCAACAAAAGAAGATTTGATTGGACTGGTATGCCACACCGACAATTAGGGCCTGAAACGACATGCAACAAATGATTTTCGTGGCTGGGAATATCTCTTGCGCAGATGATCGTGCCCAACTCGGCATGCCATGCGCTCTTGCGATCCTGACTCGCGGCGATCATCGAATTTAGAAGAGTTACAAATCTAATAGGATTCACAATGCTGCCGCTGGTCAATATTGCACACTCTGAAAAGAGTGCAGATGATTCGCCCCTCAGGACGGTGCCTGCCGTTGCTCAAGACGCTTTCGCCCAAAAACCATAAGGGCGCGGCTGTCGTTGTAACAACTTAAGTGACTCCAGGTGGCCGCCTAAGTCCTTGAGAAGCCGTGAGAGACATGCGAATCGTGGGTTGAAATCGTGGGTTCGAAAAGACAGTCGCAGAAAGCTCCACAACCAGCGGTTTCACTCGATATTGGCGAGCAAGCTCCTCATCTTAAGGTTGTCCCACATGCTTGACCTTCGTTACAAGGCGCGCCAGCACGCTTGTGCAGCTCCGCCCGGCGGAAAAACCAAATACCCACCGTGCTCGGTTTCGATGGCGATACATCAGTGGTTACGCTCATGGGTTCTTCGTTGCCGGATTTCCCGAGTTCGAGGGTGGCAACGCCGTCAAATCCAGGTTGTGCATCACCACGATCTGCCACTCCCCGGCATTCTTCGCCATAACAAAATTCAACAATCCTCGACGATCGGGCCGCGGATTTCCTTGGACATCCGTCGCTCCCGTCATCTCCCAACGCACATCCACGGCCGCCACATCCGGACGGATGAACCGGGTCTTGATGGCCGTATAGCTCTGGTGACTTTTCTTAAAAATGGTCGCGAACATCGGTGCGTGGAACTCTTCAATTTTCGATCGTCCGCTCGCGCCTTCGCCCCGAATATTGCTAAAGTCGGCATCCTCGGCAAATACCGCCGCGAACGCCTTTGCGTCATGCCGGTTCCATCCGTCCACGAACCGCTCCACCACCGCCACGATTGCCTGCTGGCCTGTTTCGCCTTTCGTCTGGCCCCGCACAGTCAAAGGCAACCCAGCGAAGGCTATCGTCAGACCGGTCAGTAGAAGTTTCCAAGCGAGAGCTGCATTCTTCATAGGGTCCTCCGTGTATTTGCTTCGAGCCCCCAATTACCAATATATGTACCAGCTTGACTCCCTCACTGGTTGAGATAGCGGTTCTTTGAGAAGTCCGTACTGAGACAACGTAGTATGGTCGCTCCCAAACGATCGTCATGTCGGCTAGTTGACCGCCTGAAACACAGTCACTCCCCAACTTGCGGAGACGCCGTCCTGCACTTGGATAAAGATGTAATCAATATCGCTGAGGTCGGTCTGCGAAAGGCCGCCAGCGGAAAAAGTTGAAAACGGAAAACCTACGGAGGTAGGATTGGCTTCAGGGCCCAGCACTAACTCCAGGCTATGAGGAACCCCGTTGTCATGCGGCCATACAGTGATAATCGCGAGCAGGGCTTCGGAGGTCGAGAGGCCTGCAAAGTTCAGTTGGAAACCCGAATATTCCGCGAGGTTCAGGCCCAATGGAACCTCGGTTCCGGAGAGAGTCTCCCCGTAGAAAATCGACAGAGCAGGGGTGACGCCAAAACCACCGTCCACGATGCAAATGCCTTTGCCAAGGTCAAATGTGCTCCATTGCGCATACGGATTTGACCCGATCTGAAAAGTTGTTTGGCGAGCCGCGCCTAAAGGACTGTTTGGGGGCAACGCGGCATTGTGGATGTCCTGTGCGTTGACGGTATCGAGGCGTTTGACGTAGTGTCCCGACGTAAAATCGTCGAGCGTGAGCTGGGCCGATGCCTGAACTGGGATCCACACCAAGACAATGACCGCGATGCAAAGGATGAATTTGTGAGTGGTCATGTTTTTTCTCTCTTTCTCTTTGGCTGCGTTCGTGAATTTTGACAGGGTGAGGGTGGGTAGCAGCTGAGAAAATCTGTGTAACAACGTTCCTTTTGTTTCTTTCATAAAGCCTCCTTATTGAAGTGCTCCGTAATGGAGCCTGAGTTTGTGACGGTGTGTCGGCGGGTCTCCGTATTCGCCTGCGAGGGCCCGTCACTTGGCATCGCGGGAACATGGGGCAGGAGGGGTGATCCTCGGGGCCAAAGAAATCCGATCCCGGCTAGCGCACCACGTTGCCGACTAAAAATTGAGACGTATTTTTCTCCAGCCTCAGGGGCCGACGACGCTGGTCAGCTTGTTGTTGATGCCCATGACCACGCACACGGCCTGCCCTGTGCCCAGCGCGGCGCAGGCGGGCGTGCCGACACCTGTGCCTCCTATCAAAGCCCAGCTGGACCAACTGGATCCGTTAAAGACGTTGGCGTAGAATGCGTTGTCGTCTGCTCCAACGCCGATTGCTCCGCAGACGAGCTGACTCGTAGCCTGCGACGTACAACCGGCGTTGTCATTGACTTCGCCTCCGAGGCTGCCATAGCCGCTCCAGTCGCCACCGACCCATGCTCCTCCGCTGAAAACGCTCACATTGATTCCCGAGTTGTATCCTTTTGCGAAGCACACCACCACTCCAGGAGCTTCCCAGAAGGTACAATCCGGCTCGCCACCAGCGGTTCCGCCGATGTTGAGGAAACCCTGCCATGCGCCGCCAGTGAACCGATTAACCAGCGTAGTGAACCCGGCTGTGTAAACGGCGCAAATCACGCCGCTGTCGTTATCGGTAGTGCAGCTCGGCGCAGAGGTGGCGGAGGTCGTGAGGTTGGCGAATGCGCTCCACGCGGTCCCGTTGTAAAGCGACCACGCTAAGCCGCCTGCCGTGCTTCGCGCCGCGCATAGCACCTGACCGGCTGCCAGTTCGGCACAACTGGGGGCCGAAAACAGCGCCGCCTTAATTTTTGCGGGAGTGCTCCATACGCCACCCTTTAGAACTGTCACCTGCAGATCGCCGTTGATTGCGGTTGCCGCGCAGAACACATTGCCGTCTCCATCGCTGGTACAGCTTGGATCGGAACTGACCGCCCCGGCTAGGCTCTTCCATGTTCCCCACGTAGTCCCATTGAACTCATTGACCATGATGGCGGACGTTCCGCTCCGCACCGCGCACGCAACCTGTCCGGTCGAGACAGGGGCGCAAGATGGGTTGCCGATACCGGTGGCGGTGCCGGTGGAGGTGAAACTCCCCCATGCCGCCCACGCCGCGGGGGCCATTAGCAGACAGGTAGACAACATTAGACACACTGCGATTTTCTTCATCTCTTCCTCTCTTATTCTTAGGGCGCTCCTGAGAATCGGAAACGCCTTGCCCTGCAAAAATGTTCTACTGGGGCACCTGTATCGCTCTCATCTATATAGGCGCGAACGGCGGCACAGAACTATCATGCTGGGATCGCTTTTCTTGAAGGAAGAGAAGCTGATCCCGCTTACTGCACCCCGTGTGGGGTCCCACTGCCCACACGGGCTGGTACGACCATGTTCACGTGTTAAAAGAAAAATCGGTTGTGACCCTCTCCGCAATGGGCCGTTGCTCAATGCGTGATCGCGGGATCAAAGATCGAAAAACGTCGATTATTTGTGGTTCTCGGTGTCTCCTTCCGGGTTGTCCACGCGCACACCAGTGCTGCCGATATTAACCGGCACCATGTTGCCGCCCATGGTCAGGGCTGAAACAACGGTGCGAAACTCACGTCCCTGGTTGACAACCACCAGCTCCAGATCGATCCAAGACCCGTCCGGATAATTTATGGTGGCTGTGCCGGTGCAGTTGGAGTTGACCGTATAGGTGCCGGTTTCGCTCGTCTGAAATCCGGTTGTCGTTGGGACGCCGTCAATGACGACGAAATCCTCTTGCGCGAAGGTTCCTTTTCCATCGAAGGTTGTCATTGCGATTCCGTTTTGGGGGAGCACCACGCCCGGCCCAGGCAGGAGTTGGCCGGAGATGGTCTGGCCGTACTTGCCTTTGAGCGAAGCATTCGAGCACGCTCCTGCGTGCACGGTGGATGCTGCCACAAATGTTAGGCAGGCTAATGCTGCCGCCAATGTTCCTTTGCAAAACGTTCTTTTGCAGAACATGCTTTTGCCGAATAACGTTTTCATTTTCTTGTCTCCTCGAAGATTAGTTTTCTGGGCCCTAAGACCTCAGTCGTCCCGTTCGAGCGGCAGATTGCCTTAACCCTGCAAAGTTGGCAATGGCGAGTGCCTGACGATTAACTGGTTTTTTTGTGACCTCGGAAGCTGCTGAAATAAATGGCGATATCGCTGCCGGATCGAGTCCCTGTAGAATGTTTTCCTCTTCAGCAAGTGGTGGCGATATGCCCGCGGACGTGGTGAAATTCGGAGACGGTCTTGAACTCGACCGCATCTCCTATGAACTGCGGCGGGCCGGCCGCTCTCTAAAGCTGGAGCGAATCCCCCTCGATATTTTGTTGCTGCTGGTCGAGCGCCGAGGGCAACTCGTCAGCCGAGAGGACATCATCGCAAAGATCTGGGGTAAGGATGTCTTCCTGGATACCGATAGCAGTATCAACGGGGCCATCCGAAAGATTCGCCAGGTTCTAAAGGATGATCCCGAAAATCCAGTCTTCGTACAAACAGTAACGGGCAAAGGATATCGGTTTATCGCGCCGGTAACAGAGGCCGAAATTCCGGACCAGGAAGGCTGTGGCAAGAAACTGGATTCCTCGAAAACAATCTCCTCAGAGGAACCTGCGGCTCTGGCAGCGAGCCGAGAGCGGCGAGTCTCTTTGACCTTCGGGCCATGGGTTGCCTCGCTGGCTGCCCTGCTGGTCGTGGTTCTCGTCGCCGGCATTTATGGGGTGCGGCTCCGCGGCCGGTCGCAGCCTGCGTCTGAACACCGAGTGATGCTGGCGGTGCTGCCCTTCGCAAACCTGAGTAATGACCCGGAGCAGGAGTACTTCAGCGACGGTCTGACCGAAGAGACCATTACAGATTTGGGCGAGCTCAACCCGGAACGGCTCGGCGTGATCGCTCGAACGTCCGCTGCGGCGTATAAGCACACCAACAAGACGATAGCTCAAATCGGGCGCGAACTGGGAGTGGACTATATTCTCGAGGGCAGCGTCCGGCGAGAAGGCGGTGTCGCTCGCATCAGCGCGCAGCTGATTCGGGTCAAAGATCAAGTCCATCTGTGGGCGCACAATTATGACCGCGAAACCGGGGGACTTCTCGCACTGCAAAACGAATTGGGCAGAGCGATCGCACAGCAGGTTCAGGTGAAACTCGCGCCGCCTTATGCAGGTCGGTCGACCAACAAGTACGCCCCAAGTCCAGAGGCCTACGAGCTTTACCTCAAAGGCCGCTTTTACCTGAACCAGCGGACCTTCCCGGAGATCGATAAGAGCACGGAGTATTTTCAACGCTCCATCGATAAAGATCCCAGTTTCGCGCTGGCCTATGCGGGGCTTGCCGATTCCTACCTCGCTAACGCCATTCGCTCCCCACAAAACTTCTACCCGAAGGCGAAGGCCGCAGCTTCCAGAGCATTGGAGCTAGACGACGACGTTGCGGAAGCCCACGCCGCGCTGGGAGCGGAAGAAGCGGACTTTGAATATGACTGGCAAGGCGCTGAGCAGGAATTCAAGCGAGCGATTGAACTCAATCCGAACTATGCCGAGGCGCACTTTCGGTATGCGTGGACTTACTTAACACCGCTCGGCAAATCGGAACAAGCCATCACCGAGATGAAGAAGGCGTTGGAGCTTGATCCATTTTCCCGGATTTACAATACCGTCTTCGGTCTGACTTATTTCTATGCCCGGAAATATGACCAGGCCGAGGAGCAATTCAAGAAGGCGATCGAGTTAAATCCTGATTTCTTTGTGACCTATTACCACTTTGCCTGGCTGTACTCCCAGCTCGGGCAATATCAGAACGCCATCGGTGAGCTCACGAAGGGACGGCTCCTTTCAGCCAACGATCGCGCCGTCAAAGATGCTGCCTCTGAGGACGTTGCGCTCAGAAAAGCATTTGCGGCAGAGGGCGGTACAGGATTTTGGCAGCAACTTTTGACGTCGAACGAAAAATCGGGGCGCGACCTTGGCGAGTTCGACAATCCGCAACTTTATGCCCGGCTCGGAGACAAGCAAAAGGCATTGGGATGGCTGAACCGCAACTATGAAGAAAGAAGAGCTCTTGGGACGCTCTTGAATGTCGATCCTGCCTTCGACTTGCTGCGCTCGGACCCGCGATTCGGGGATCTTGTTCGGCGTATGGGGCTCACTCCGAATGCCAAGGCCGATTAGGGGAAGCCGAGCAGTCTTGCCGTGACGAAGTCATAATCGCACTCTCGGCAGGACCTTCAACATTTACTCTCGGCACCGGGAGACTGAAGAAGAAGAGAGCAGGAAATTTCCCTGCTCTCTATAATCGCCGATCAGACTACTCGACTTCTCGGGTTCATACGACGGCAGGGATTGGTATGTTCCGGTCGGTCATTGCGGCCCCATGTGCCCAACTCCGAATCGGCCGAAGCGTAGTTGTTGCTTAAGCAGGTTGCGGGCATCGTCGCTTAGAACCCTCGGGCTGATCACGCCTTGTGAAGTGCTCTCGCTGGTCGCAACACTGTGTGTCGGGCGCGCCAGATAGGTGTGAGTTTCGCCGGTGCTGGTCAGACCCAAACCAGTGATCTCCCCGCGGGAATTGATGGAGCAACCAGTTAGTAGATACAGGGGAGAATCACCCGCAATCAGGGTGTTGAGGTCGGTCATCACGCCTTTCTCCCACAGAAACGCACGTGGGTCGAAGTTTGCGTCCAGGGACGCGCCCACTACCGAGCCGGCATCGTTAATGCTGAGGCTGACACTCGCTACGTCCCCGGAGAGTGTGCCCAAATCCTTCATCCCAGTTCTCTTGGTCCAGAGAAAAGCGTCAAAAGTTGTGTCGCCTGCCAGGTCCGAGTTACCGACCACCTGGCCTTGGTTATTAATGTCATAGGCGATGTTTCCGCCCGCCTGTCCCGTTGTGCCCCCGAGATTGCCGAGATCAGTCGCTTTGCCTTTTTCCCAGAGCAAGGCATGAACCGGCACGAGGTTGTAGAGGAAATTCGTGTTGAAAGTTGCACAAGTGCCCGACCCGCCGACAACCTCTCCGCTGTCGTTGATCTGCTGGGCGACGCCATCTGGATCGCCCCCAAACGTGGGCAGTTCGTGAATCACTCCTTTTTCCCAGACGACGGGTTTAAATTGGAGAACTTGGGGAGCTGGGCATCCTGGGTCCGGTGTCAAGTTCTCCGCAAATCCGGCCACTTCTCCCCGATTGCTGATCGTCTTAGCCACGCCGTTGTTGCCACCGAATGTCGGCAGCTGAATCATTCCCCCGTCCTGCCACAGGAAAGGTAGACAGGTGAGGTGGGTACCGAATCCGCAAAAATCTTCACCCTTGGGATCTGGAGTAGAGGTTTCAGCTTCACCGGCCGACTGGAATCTTTCGTTGTCACCAAACGCGATGCTGTTCGGTCCCCCGAGTCCCGGCGCGCCGATGTCGACCTTCAGTTCTTCCAGCCAAAGGGTTGCGTGCTGATCGCCGTTCGGGAGGCTCGACGAGCCACTCACTAGACCATATCTGTTAATAGAGAATGGTTGGCTAAACGTTCCGCCCTCCAGCGTGCCGAGGTCGGTGATGGTATAGCGGGTAGGCTCGGTCGTTTGTTCCTGCGTCGCTGACCGTTCCTGCGCGGCTAGCCGAAGCGGCATCCATAGCGCAGCCAGTAGACTCACTGCAGACATGGACTTCAATAATGTGGTTTTCATGTTAGCTCCTTTTTTGATTGTTTCTCGAGGGCTTTGGCCACTCTCGATCGCTCTCACCTAGATAGGCGCAAACGGCGGGGCAGAACTATCACGCGGAGATTAGTTTTCTTGAAGAGGCCGCGTTATGGGTTAAGATTCCCGAGACGTAGCACAATGCCGAAATCAATACGACCAAACGATGCTGACGCTAAAACGCCCGGTTGTGGGGAGGTGAGCGGATTGCTCCGAGCCTGGGGTGACGGAGACCGCGCCGCGCTCGATAGGCTGACCCCCATCGTTTACGACGAACTCCGCCGCCTCGCAAAGCTCTACATGAGACGCGAGCGCCCCGGTCACAGCCTCCAAGCGACGGCCCTGGTCAATGAGGCCTACATGCGCTTGGTGGATTACAAAGCAATGAAGTGGCAGAATCGCTCCCATTTCTTCGCTGTTTCGGCTCAGTTGATGCGGCGCATTCTGGTTGAACATGCGCGACGCCACAACCTGAAACGTGGCGGCGGCGTACAACATGTTTCCCTGGAAGAGACGGCCATAGTGGGTGGCGACCGGGCCGCGGACCTGACCGCGCTAGATGACGCGATGGTTGTGCTGGCGCGGTTGGATCCCCGCAAAGTGCAGGTCGTCGAAATGCGCTTCTTCGGCGGACTCAGCGTCGAGGAGGCAGCCGAGGTTCTCAAAGTATCGCCCGTCACCGTGATGCGCGATTGGAGCACCGCCAAGGCTTGGCTCTACCGGGAACTGGCGGGCGAAACGAACGATGGACTCTGACCGCTGGAAACAAATCGATAGTTTGTTGCAATCAGTGCTGGAGCGTCTGCCCGAGGAGCGCGATTCGTTTCTGCGGAGTGCGTGCGCGAGCGACGAAGCGTTGGAGCGTGAAGTCCGGTCTCTGCTGAAGTCACAGCAGCAAGCAGGAAGTTTTCTGGAGAGTCCCGCTATAGAAGCGGCCGCGCGAGTCCTCGCTCGCGATCAAAGCAAAAACGAGCACGCAACAAGCGACTTCCCGAAGGGCCGAACCATATCCCATTACCGCATTCTGGAGAAACTTGGCGGCGGCGGCATGGGTGTGGTCTACAAGGCCAAAGACGAGCGGCTAGACCGATTTGTCGCTCTGAAGTTTTTGCCCGATGGGATTTCCAAAGACTCGCAGACGCTCGTCCGCTTTCAGCGCGAAGCGAAAGCCGCTTCCGCTTTGAATCATCCCAACATCTGTACGATCTACGAAACTGATGACCAGCACGGCGAAGCGTTCATCGCCATGGAATTCCTCGACGGCGCCACGCTCAAGCATCGCATCGGCGGAAGGCCAGTCGAGACGGATGTTGTGCTCTCTCTGGCGACTGAACTTGCCGACGCACTGGATGCCGCACACACCCAAGGAATCATTCATCGCGACATAAAACCGGCGAACGTCTTTGTCACCCAACGGGGACATGCCAAGATTCTCGATTTCGGACTCGCCAAACTCTCCCTCAAGCCCGAAAGCATGGACATGAACGCGTCGACTATGGAGGAGTCTCTCACCAGCCCCGGTACCGCGCTTGGCACCGTCGCGTACATGTCGCCGGAACAAGTCCGCGCCAGGGAACTGGACGCCCGAACCGACCTATTCTCCTTTGGAGTGGTCCTTTACGAGATGGCGACGGGTGTACTGCCGTTTCGCGGCGAAAGTACAGGGGACATTTTCGACTCCATTCTGAACCGGACACCCGTTCCTCCAGTGCGCCTCAATGCCGACGTGCCAGCGGAGTTAGAGCGGATCATCGCCAAGTGTCTGGAAAAAGACCGCAACCTGCGCTATCAGAACGCCTCGGAAATTCGCACGGACCTGCAACGGATGAGGCGGGACACGGATTCGGCGCGAGTGACAGCCGATTCGAAGCCGAGAGCCTCAACGGGCATCGCAAAACGCTGGAGGGCAATTGTTCCTGCTGCCGCGGCTATCCTGGCGTTGTCCGTGGCAGGGTACTTCTATTTTCAGAGCGCACCAGGACCCAGGGCCGCAAGACTTACTGACAAAGACACTATTGTCCTCGCCGATTTCATCAACACGACAGGCGACGCCGTGTTTGACGGCACCCTGCGCCAGGGGCTCGCCATCCAACTCGAGCAATCGCCCTTTCTGAAAATCATGGACGACGAGCAGGTACAACAGGACCTGCGGTTGATGAGCGTTGCTACCGCGAGCCATATCACAAACCAGATCGCACATGACATCTGCGTGCGGGACGGAGCCACGGCGACCATCGACGGCTCCATCGAGAGCCTGGGTAAGAACTACGTCATCACGCTACAGGCAACGACTTGCCGGGGCGGCGCGACGCTGGCTCGGGAACAGATTCAAGCGGACGACAAAGAGCATGTGTTGAACGCGTTGGGAATCGCCGCTACGGCAATGCGCGCCAGGCTGGGAGAGTCGCTCAATTCGATCCAGAAGTTGAATCGTCCGCTCGAACAAGCCACCACTCCATCGCTGGAAGCTCTCCAGAGCTACACCGCGGGTTATTCCGAGATGGGCCAGGGCCAATTTCTGGCCGCTGTTCCGTCGTTTGAGCGCGCCATTGCACTCGATCCAAATTTCGCGATGGCTTACTTCATGCTCGGCGTCGCGTTCAACAATGCCGGGGACATAGAGCGCAGCCGGCAGTACACACTAAAATCGTTCGGTTTGATCGACCGAGTTTCCGAGTTTGAACGGGACGTCATTACGGCTACCTACTACTCGTATGACGGCCTGTCTGACAAAGCGATTGACGCAAATCGGTTGGGTATCCAGAGCTATCCTCGCTCTTGGGGATTCCATAACGGATTGAGCGTCGAGTACATAGATCTGGGGCAATTCGAAGAGGGGCTCAAGGAGGGCCAGGAAGCGGCTGCGCTAGAGGCCAACGTTGAGCTTCCGTACCGGCGCCAACTGGACGCCTATATCTGCCTAGATCGGCTCGCCGAGGCGAAGCAACTGGCAGAAAAACTGCGGGCGCAGGGGCTCGGAGGAGCGAGGATCCATCAGCGCTTCCTCGAAATGGCTTACGTCGAGGGCGATGATGCGGCCGCTGGGCTGGAGATTCAATGGTTCGCAAGCCAGCCGGCGGAGTACCTCAGCTTCGGATTGCAGGCGGCCAATCAGAATGCTCTTGGCCGCCGTCGTGAGTCGAGCAACTTGTACCGGCGAGCCGCGGAGACAGCGCTGCGCCATGGGCTCCGGAACGCCGCCGCCGAATTTGAAGAGGCCGATGCGCGTGCCGACGCGCTGTCAGGTAATTGCCAGACCGTGCGGCAACTGGGGCGTTCTGCGCTGGCACTGGCCATGTGCGGCGATGCGGCCCAGGCGGAGAGGGTCGCCGGGAAGACTTCGAAGCTGTTTCCAAACGGAACCCTCTGGAATGCGGTCCAGCTACCCGCGATGCGCGCCGCGATCGCGCTCAAGCGCGATCAGCCCGCCAAAGCCGTGGAACTGCTGACATCCGCCTCGCCGTACGAGCGCGCTTACCCAGAGGCGGTGTACCTGAGGGGCTTGTCTTATTTGGATCTGCGTGAAAGCAGTTTGGCAGCGGCTGAGTTCGAAAAGATCCTGGATCACAAGGGCGCCAATTGGGGCAGTGCTTGGCAACACCCTTATTGGGGACAGTTCTACTCGCTTTCCTATCTGGGCCTGGCGCGCGCCTCCGCGCTTGCTGGCGATCCGTCGAAAGCCCGAAAAGCCTATCAGACGTTCCTCACCCTCTGGAAAGACGCCGACCCCGACATCCCCATTCTGAAGCAAGCCAAGGCTGAGTACGCGAGGCTGCAATAGCCGCCGGTAGACGAAACCAGCCTCCACGTCGCTCGCTGTCCACTGATGATTGGTGCAGACGACAGTTTTATGAACGCTCGGCAACGATTCTGGGTGGATGACGGGCTAACCGGAAGTTACGTTTTAACGCGGACTCCGACAACGTAGTCCGCAAGTCGCGTCCTGCTTGCCTCCGCTGTAGCAGCAACGAAGCGACGACAGTCGCCCGGCCCGGAAAGTCATGCCGGTTTCAAGTCGTTAAGCCCACATTTGTCCGTTGGCATTTAAGGATCATCATTTATTCGGGCATCTGGCTTGCCTAAAGGAGAACCCTAAATGACGCACAGACATCAACGAGGTTGGCTGAAGAAAGAGCAACATAGTCAGGGTGAAACTTGGATGTTGTTCTTTCGGACAGTTCGGAAGTCCGACGGTAAGCGAGTCGAGAACAAAATTCCAATTGGCCTCGTCAAAGACTTCTCCACCAAAAGCTGTGCATGGGCGGAAGTCGAAAAACAGCATCTCCACATCAACCAGGTGGATTTCCGTGGATGTATAACCTTTGCGGATCTGGCACATCACTACGCAGAACATGAGCTCGTCGAACCCACCGAATCCATCCATCCAAAGGCCCACACGACAATTCGAGCTTACGAGCGAGTGCTCCGCAATCGGCTGCTGCCGCAATGGGGGAACCGGGTCGCGCTGGGTCTCGAACCACTGGAGGTGGAGGAATGGCTGAAATCCTTAAAGCGCAAAGAGGGGCTCGCCAATCCAACCCTCGACAAAATGCGCCGTGTTATGTCGCTGGTTTACAGGCACAGCCAGCGTTACGGGCTCATTCCTCGAAATCAGGAGTCGAACCCGATGCGCTTCGTCCGTTGCAAGACCACCAGCGAATACGAAGCGATGATTCTCACCCCTGAACAAGCATACGCAGTATTGCTTAACCTGCGAGAGCCGGTACGTACTCTAACGCTCTTAGCCGCTGGCACAGGTCTGCGTATCTCAGAGTGCCTCGGGCTGCAATGGCAAGACGTGAGTTTTGCTGACGCCGTCATCCAGGTGCGCCGCACATGGACATGCGGCCGAGTGGGTTGGCCGAAAAGCAAAACCTCGAAAGGCCCAGTGCCGTTACATCTTTTGCTAGCCGAATTCATGTTTCGCTGGAAACGTAAGACGCCATACTCCCAATCGGGCGACTGGGTGTTCCCCTCATTTAGGTTGAAGGGCAGGCAGCCGCGGGTGGCTAACATGCTGGTGGAAGACTAATCTGCGGCCAGCGGCAGTGAAGGTGGGTATTCTTTCATCGCACCGAGACGACGAAGGCAGACTGGTAGATGATGATCCACGGCGATTTGGCTTCCATAATCTGCGTCACAGCCTGGCATCGTTTCTGGTC
>Ga0209007_1000353_pt1 | contig 20354 bp, 15 predicted proteins | sample JacPinW_OM1H0_O2_FD_187961 | JGI IMG/M metagenome (GOLD analysis project Ga0209007, IMG submission 187961) | Forest soil microbial communities from Algoma, Ontario, Canada - Jack Pine, Ontario site 1_JW_OM1H0_O2 (SPAdes) (version 2) | ecosystem: Environmental > Terrestrial > Soil > Boreal... | reverse complement strand
CGTTCCCCCAGAAAAGGCCTGATTTATTGGCGCAAATCCATTTTCGGCGGGAGGAATTACGACGGCAATAGTACCTTCGTACCTTCGGCGAATCTTCGCTGTACGTCAGGACAATAAATTTAATTTCGGAGAGGCTTACCGGTCTTCAATGTGTGGGCGATGCGTTCTTGCGTCTTGCGTTCACCGCAGAGGCTGACGAATGCCTCGCGCTCGAGATCAAGAAGGTACTGCTCGGGGACGTTTTGCGCGGCCGTGATCGAGCCGCCGGCCAGAATGTAGGCAAGTTTCCTCGCGACCAGGCCGTCGAATTCCGTGGCGAACTCGCCGCGCACCATGCCGTGAATCGCAAGCTTCGCGAGCGCGTAGAATTCCTCGCCGAGTACGCGGACTTCCGCCGGCGCTGGCGGATGGTATCCGGCGCGAACCATGGCGAGCGCGGTCTGCTTCGCGTCGGCGATCTGTCGATCGCGATTCATGGAGATCAGGTCGGACGGGCGCAGATAGCCAAGCGACCGCGCCTCTTCGGCGCTGGTGGAAACTTTCGCTGTGGCGATACTTTCGAAAATCGGCCGCAGCGCGTGCGTCAGATCGAGCGTGTCGCCGCCCGCGGCATGTTCGTTCGCGCGGATCAGCATCTCTTTCGACCCGCCGCCGGCCGGAATCAGCCCCACGCCGACCTCGACCAGGCCGATGTAAGCCTCGGCGGTTGCATGAATTCGCGCGGCGTGCAGGTTCATTTCGCATCCGCCGCCCAGCGCCATTCCCTGCGGAGCCGTCACGACGGGACGCGGCGCATACTTGATCGCCATGTTCACGCGCTGGAATTGGCGCACGGCGAGATGAATATCGTCCCACTCGCCTTCCTGCGCGGTCATCAGCAGCAGCATCAGGTTTGCACCGGCGGAAAAATTCGCCGCCTGGTTGCCAATCACCATTGCCTCGAATTCCGTTTCGAGCCTGGCGATGCCCGCATTCAGCATCGACGTGATGTCGCCGCCGATCGCGTTCATCTTGGCGTGGAATTCGCAGCAGAGGACGCCGTCACCCAGGTCAACCAAGCTCGCGCCAGAATTTTGCTGGATCACGGGCGTGCGATCCTTCCACGACTTCAGGATCAGAATTCCGGGCGGCTCGAAAACGGGTGCGAGCGCATTTGAGACCAGATCGAAATAGCGCGTGGTTCCTTTCTCCGATTCGTAGAACGACTTTTCCGGCGACGCGAGCAATTTCGCGATCAGCGGCGGCATCTGCTTGCCACTGGGCTCGAGCGCTTTCGCCATGCGCTCAACTCCGATCGCGTCCCAGATTTCGAACGGTCCGAGTTCCCATCCGAATCCCCAGCGCATGGCGCGATCCACGTCGACGACGGTATTCGCGATTTCCGGCACGCGCCGCGCGGCGTAAAGGCACGTCTCGCTCAGTGCGGACCAGATAAATTTGTTGGCCTTGTCACCGCCCGAGCCGTCCATCGCCGGGGCCAGGAGCATTTGAAGGCGCTGACGCGTGTCATCGATCGCCTTGCCTGCTTCGATCGAGCGGAATTTCGCTTTCTGCTGCGGGCGGTACTCCATCGTCTTCCAGTCCAGCGTCAGGATTTCAGATTCGCCGCCCGCGCCTTTCACGCGCTTGTAAAATCCACCGCCCGTTTTCTCTCCCAGCCAGCCGCGCTTCATCATTTCCTGAATCAGCAGCGGCACACGAAACGTTTCGCGCGATTCATCGTCGGGAATGCTGTCGTAAATATTCCGGATCACATGGTCCAGCACGTCGAGGCCGACGATATCGGCCGTGCGGAACGTGGCCGAGCGCGGCCAGCCGACGGCGGGCCCGGTGCACGCGTCCACCTCGTCGAACGTCATATCGAGCGCCAGCATTTGCTGGATCGCGTTCAACATGGAGAACGTGCCGACGCGATTGGCGATGAAATTCGGCGTGTCCTTCGCGATCACTACGCCTTTGCCGAGGCGCAGGTCGCAAATTTCATCCAGCGCTTCCATCACGGCGGGCAAAGTCTTCGGCCCGGGAATCAGCTCCGCCAGTTTCATATAACGCGGCGGATTAAAAAAGTGCGTGCCCGCCCAGTGCTGCTGAAACTCCTCGGAACGGCCCTCGGCGATCAATCGAATCGGCAGGCCCGACGTGTTCGTGGTAACGATTGCCCCCGGTTTGCGAACCGCGTCCACGCGTTCGAAAAGCTTGCGCTTGATTTCGAGATTCTCAGCGACGGCTTCAATGATCCAATCGACTTCGCCGCACCATGCGAGGTTGTCTTCGAAGTTTCCGGGAGTGACCAGCCGCGCGGCTTCGGGAGTGAAAAACGCCGCGGGTCGCGACTTTTTCGCGGCATCGAGGCCAGCCAGAACGATGCGATTGCGCACGGCGGCCTTTTCGAGCGTCAGGCCTTTGCGTTTTTCGTCTGTGGTAAGTTCCGGCGGGACGATATCGAGCAGGTAGCACGGAATTCCGGCGTTCGCCAGGTGAGCGGCGATGCGGGCGCCCATCGTGCCCGCTCCCAGCACAGCAGCTTTCTCAATCGGTGGTCGCATGCGGCGAAATCCCCCACGCACCGTTCGGCACATCGTTGCAAAAGCGCCACCCCTGGTCAACCGGAAACGCCCGGTGCGCGTCTGACTTTGTTAGAGTGTGCATAGGCAGTGGGGTATCTGGATGAACACGACCACAAAATGGATCCGCAAGGCCGTGAGTGGCTTGCGATCGTTCGCCTATGCGGGCCAGGGCAATCGGCCGAAGGTGGGGCTGGCGCTGGGCGGCGGTTTCGCCCGCGGCATCGCGCATATCGGTGTGCTGCGCGTGCTGGAAGAAAACGAGATCCCCATCGACTTCATCGCGGGCACCAGCGTCGGCGCGCTGATCGCCGCGACCTACGCCAGTGGCACTACGCTTGAAGAAATGGAGCGGCAGGGATACGCCACCCGCTTTCACGATTTCGGGCGCTGGACGCTTTCGCGAATGGGCATGGCATCCAACGAACGCCTGGAACACTACCTCCACAAGTTCACGCCGGCCGAAACCTTCGCCGAAATGAAAATTCCGCTGAGCATTGTGGCCACTGATCTGATGACCGGAAAATCGGAACACTTCACCGAAGGCGAGATCGGGCCGGCCTTGCGCGCGTCGTGCGCTTACCCCGGATTATTTTTGCCGGTGGAATATCGCGGACAGATTCTGGTGGATGGATTTCTCACCGAGACAGTGCCGGCCGAAGCCGCGCGGGAAATGGGATCAGACATTGTAATCGGCGTACACCTGGAGCCAGGCCTGCTTGGTTCGCCGCCGCAAAATACGATCGAGGTGATCAGCCGTTCGTTTTCGATCATTCAAACCGCCGCCGCGCAGCTCTGGCACACCGACGTGGATATTTTGATCGAGCCCGAGGTTCATCACATCCAGTGGGACGAATTCGTGAAGACGCCGCAGCTGGTGGCCGCCGGAGAAACTGCCGCGAGGGCGGCGCTGCCGAAAATACGGGCCGTGCTGGCGAGTGATCCGGCGCATCTTCCCCGCGCCCAGAGCAATACTCGAAAAATAGACGCCACCTAAGTGGCTGGGGCAGGTTTCAAGTCGCGGCGGCGTTATTGCTAACGATCTCTCCGGGCCTGCGTCCAACGGTTTAGAGAGCCGGGCCACTGGCGGCGCGAAAATAGAAACGCCCCAATCGCGCGGCGAGCGCGCCCGGCTCTTGTTTGAGATCCCCTAACCTTCTTTCGCCAGCTCGCGCAGCTCGATGAGCACCGCCGCGCCATTCCCTTTTCCGCGTTTCGTGAACCACTCGCTCATCGCCGCGGCCAGCCGTGCCGGATCGACGCTCAGCCCGGCCTCCAGCGTGCCGTCCGCCTTCGGCAGCGTGTCGTCGAATTCCGCCGAGCCTGTGAAATTGCGCATGCAGAAGCTGTCGAGCCAATCCAGCGGCACCGGTCGGCGTTCAGCGCCGATGGTCATCTCCGCCGCCAGTTTTCGCGCGTACATTTCGCGGCGAGTATAACATTCGCCGCGGAGCCCGGTCGGCACCGGCAATCCGCCTGTGGCGCACCCGCCCGCTCCTCCGCCGCCAAGGCAACCTGCCTTAACCACCTTCCTTGCATTTCCCGGCCGCGTACCCTAAAATTTTTGGTGAGACAAATAGCGCGTTTTTATGACCGCCGCGCCGCGATACCTGCCGAATTAACCGAGCGTCGCGCGGCCTACCCTCACAGGGTCCCAGGGAGACAGGGTGGCCACACCTCTTGAGAATTGGGTTGAGGAATCATCGCGACTCACAAAGCCTGCAAAGATTGTCTGGTGCGACGGTTCGGAAGCGGAAAACGAGCGCCTGACGGCGGAGATGCTCCGCGACGGCACTTTCATCGACTTGAATCAAAAGACCTTTCCGAATTGCCACCTGCACCGCAGCAATCCTAATGACGTGGCCCGTACCGAGCAGCTGACCTTCATCTGCACCCAGAAAAAAGAAGACGCCGGCCCCACCAATAATTGGATGGCTCCCGCGGAGGCGAAAGACAAGCTCCGGCCGCTTTTCGACGGCAGCATGAAGGGCCGCACGATGTACGTAGTGCCCTATATCCTCGGCCCCGAAAAATCGCCCTACAGCAAGGTCGGCGTCGAAATCACCGACAGCGCCTACGTCGCCGCCAGCATGCGCATCATGTCCCGCATGGGCAAGGTCGCGCTCGACCGCCTGGGCAGCTCCGCCGATTTCGTCCCCGGCCTGCACTCGCTCGGCGATCTAGATCCCACGCGCCGTTTCATCACGCACTTCCCCGAGGAAAAATTGATCTGGAGCGTTGGATCCGGTTACGGCGGCAACGCGTTGCTCGGTAAGAAATGCTTCGCGCTGCGAATCGCCAGCTGGATGGCGCGGGACCAGGGCTGGATGGCCGAGCACATGCTGATCCTCGGTCTGGAAGATCCGTCGGGCAAAGTCACCTACATGGCGGCTGCTTTTCCGAGCGCCTGCGGCAAGACGAACCTCGCCATGATGGTTTCCGCGCTCGAATCCGAGGGTTACCGCGTCTGGACCGTTGGTGACGACATCGCTTGGATGCACATCGCCGAGGACGGCACGCTGCGCGCGATCAACCCCGAAGCCGGATTTTTTGGCGTCGCACCCGGCACGAACGCGAAAACGAACCCCAACGTGATGACCGCGGCAAATCGCAACACGATCTACACCAACGTGGCGATGACAGCGACGGGCGAGCCCTGGTGGGAAGGCATCGACGGCGCACCGGCCGAAGGTCTGATCAGCTGGAAGGGTGAAAAATGGACGCCCGCTTCCGGTCCCGCGGCGCATCCCAACGCGCGCTACACCGTTCCCGCTTCGCAATCGCCGTCTCTTTCAAAGCACTGGCAGGATCCCGAAGGTCTTCCCATCTCTGCATTTATTTTTGGCGGCCGCCGCGCGCGTCTCGCGCCGCTGGTCTACGAATCGCAGGGATGGCAGCACGGAGTTTTCGTCGGCGCCACGATGGCGTCTGAAACCACAGCCGCCGCAACAGGAGCTGTGGGAGTCTCGCGCCGCGATCCCATGGCCATGCTTCCCTTCTGCGGCTACAACATGGCCGATTATTTCGGCCACTGGCTCGCGATGGGCGCCAGGATGAAAAATCCGCCGAACATTTTCCACGTCAACTGGTTCCGCAAGGGCGCGGACGGAAAATTCCTCTGGCCGGGATACGGCGAAAACGTGCGCGTGCTGAAATGGATGCTCGACCGCATTGAAGGCCGCGCCGCCGCCACGGAAACGCCGATCGGCTGCGTGCCCACGCCGTCGTCGCTCACGCTAGACGGACTGAACATCTCCCGCGACACGATGAAGGAACTGCTCAGCGTGGATTCGAACGATTGGGTTGCCGAAGATCGAGCCATCGGCGAATTCTTCAAGAAGTTCGGCGACCGCCTGCCAAAAGCCCTCAGCGAGGAACAAAAAGCCCTCGCCGATCGCCTGTCTCGCTCCACCGTCGCCGCAAAATAAGTTCCGCGCCTTATGAGGTGGAATCGCGGAGCTTTCGCCCGATGATCGGTCGAGAATGAAAGAGACCTTTAGCCCCGGAGGGACGCCTATTCTCCGTTAATCCTCGAGTACTCGAGCTGTTGCTGCGCAAAATCTCGCGGATACGTAATCGTCACATCCATCTTCCCGCCTGGCCCGCGGCGCAATACCAAATCCGGATTGATCCCCACCCATTTCTCCGGGATATCGAGATTCTTGTAGCGCTCGACCGCCTGATCCCGCCAGGCCGTGTTGAAATGAATTCCGTATTTCGTAATCAGCGCCTTCGCCGCGTCGTAATCGCCCTCCGCTTTGATGCGCATCAGCTCCGCCAGCAACAGGCCCACCCCTTGCCGCATCTTCGCGTAATCGGTCACCTGCAAATACACTTTGCCATCGTGCTCCACGGGCTGGATCGCGCCGGTTTTGTCGCGAATAAAATTCACGATCAGCTGCGTGCCGCGCCGGTGATCTTCCTCGATCGTGTCGCCGGTCGGCACCTCGTGCAGCTGCGACAGCGCCGCGCGCGCCTCCGCGTCGTATTCCGTCTTAGCCACGTCCGTGTTCGGCATCACGCCCATCTCAAGCAGTTTCGGATCCCAGAAATTCCACAGCGCCATCAGGTCCGCACGCGATTCCTCGAGCGTCGAATAGTATTCCTTGATAAACGCTTCGGGATCGTGCCCCACTTTCGCGGTCACTCGGCCCGAGCCATGCCCGATCACCTCGTGCATCGCCGTCATCAGGTTTTCGGCCAGATCGCCGTATTGCCGCGCTCGGTCCTTTTCTTCCTGCGTGGCCAAAAATTCGTCGGAAACCGAGTTTCCGACGGCGCTGTTCAGCGCCCGAATCGATCCCGTCAGGACGAAGCTCTTTGACCCGTACTTCTCGTGAATCTCGTCTTCGTTCGGCAGGTTGTCGCCGATCGTTCCAACGCTGAAATCCCCCGTCTCGGCGATCATTTCCACGGCGTTGACCACGGGCGGCGTCGGATTGGGGTTCTTGTATTTGTCGTCCCACGGTGCGCGCTGCTCGAAATAGCCAAGATTCGCCCCGAATCCGGTCGTCAACTTGTTCATTTTCTCGTCCACGATGCTGACGAACCCCTGAATCGCGCCCTTCTGCCCTCGCGGGTCCTTGTACACTTCGACGAAGCCGTTCGAAAAATCAGGGTTCGATTTATCGCGCACCCAGTCGATACCAGTGCGGATCCAGTCGGCGCGTTCGCCGGTCTGGTAGTAGCGGATCAAATCGTTGATTACTTTCTGCTGCTGCAAAGGCGCGTACTTCACCGCCTGCTCGAGGTCACGGATCGCCAGCCCCAGCTCGCGCGCATATTTTCCCGGTGGCACCGTACCGTCCGGCGTGCCCGCACGGTAGACGTCCTCGATCAGCGTGCCGTCCTGTTTCTCCAGCCGCGAATTCAGCGCGTAGTGTTCCGTGAAACCTACCAGGTCTTTCAGCGTGACGCCGGAATAGAAATTCTCGCTGCTGGCCTCCAGGATATCCTCGCCATTCGGTGGATTCTTCTGCACGAGCTTTGGCTGGTACTCCGGATCGAAAATCGTCTTGTTCAGTTCCTGTAGCTCACGCGCCAGCCCTGTCGCCGAACCCAGCCTAGCGCCGTTCTTGTTCGCTTGTTCGGCGGCCGCCCGCAACTCATCGGCGGTGAATTCCGGCAGGATTTTCCCGGAAGTATTCGTGTCGTGATTTCCCTTGTTGCCCCAGAAAAGCATGGTGTACTCGGCGATTTTCTTGGCCGCGCCCGGGTCGATACCGTTCGGATGCGTCAGGATCGCTTCCAGCAAATGCTTTTGGCGGAGGCCGTCCGCCGAGTTCTGGTCGTACGCGATCGGATCGACGGCCACCGCCGCCCGATAGAGCCAGTACGCATCCATCTTCTCATCCGAAGTAAGACCGGCAAAGCTGTCCGATGTCAGTTGAATGAATCCGGTATCGCGCACCCGCGCCGCCAAGCTCGATTGAGCAGCCGGCGAAGCCGCTGATGGGCCCTGTCCCGTTGCAACGCCCGCCGATAAAATAAACGCCAAACACAAAACTGCAATCCATGAGCTCGACTTGTGCAAGTGAAACCCCCTCATCCCGCATTTGGACGTCCCAGCGCCCCAATTCGTCACCCGGAGGCGCGATCATTTATGAACTCTGAAGTCCGCCGTAGTTCGCGCTCCGCCGGGTTTCATTAGCATGCCACAATCGGCCGGCGGGCTTCGTGGAAAAGCCCATCGGACAGGTACAGGCATACACCTTCGGCTACGACCACGATTTTGATTTAATTCCGCGGCTAGCGTCCGCCCTGGGCGCTCAATTCACCACCTAAGGCGTGCCGGGGACCCTCACGCCGATCTACGGTTTGCATCCGGTCGGTGTCGCCGTCTTCGTTCGCCTCCGGCCGTTTTCAGGCGAACAGCGGTAAGCGGCCCGCCTCGGTTCCTTCGTCTTTGATTGCTCAGGGCGTCCGCTGAGGCGAATTCCACGCGATCGATCATGTGGCCGCCGACCCAAGCCGAGCATCAAAAGAGGGCTTGCGCTGCTACGATCTCGTATGCTGATCAGAATTGGTTACGACATCGAATTCAACGTGCCGAGCCCTGTCGCGGTCGTGGCGCTCCTGAACGTCCATCCTTCCCGCGAACAGGATCTTCGCGAGCCGGACGTTCTTCGAATCGAACCCTACGTGAACGTCGAGAGTTACCTCGACCGCTTCGGCAATCGCTGCGCGCGGTTTCTGGCTCCTGCGGGGAAATTGCGGCTTTGGAATTCCACTCTCATCAGTGATTCCGGCCTGCCGGACGGCGCGCAGCCCGGGGCGCGCCAGCAGCCGGTGGAAGATTTGCCGGCGGAAAATCTCGTGTATCTCATCAGCAGCCGGTACTGCGAAGTCGACAAGATGTCCAACGTCGCCAGCGAACTGTTTGGCTATACGGCGCCCGGCTGGAGCCGCGTGCAGGCGATTGTCGATTGGGTCCACAACAACGTTCAATTCGGCTATCAGCATGCGCGTCCGACGAAGACGGCGCTCGACGTCTACACTGATCGCGTCGGAGTCTGCCGTGATTTCCAGCACCTGGCCATTACGTTCTGCCGCTGCATGAATATTCCCGCGCGCTATGCCACGGGTTATCTCGGCGATATCGGCGTGCCGCCCGCACCGTCGCCCATGGATTTCAGCGCCTGGTTCGAAGCCTACCTCGACGGCCGCTGGTGGACGTTCGACGCCCGCCACAACACTCCGCGCGTCGGCCGCGTCCTGATCGCTACGGGCGGCGACGCCTCCGACGTAGCCATTACCACGTCTTTTGGCCGCACCGACCTGATCAAATTCAGTGTCGTCACCGACGAAGTACAAACCGCCGGCGCCGCCTGATCTTGCGCATTTCGGCCAAGCGAAATCGCGGGCCCTCCCAAGTCCGTCAAAGACTCAATCGCGAGGGTTATCGCTGCGGCCGTGGTGCCGGGAAAATTGCCTCGCATCCCAAAAGCCCACACAACTCCAGCCTTGCACTTCTCCCGTTCTGCTCTAAGATGTCCGCGTGAACGGCAGAGTACAATTCGATGTACGCTCCGGTTTCGCCAAGGGCGGCCGGCTCAGCGCAATGAGCTCGCCGCACTCGGCGGCTTCCGACAGACCGTGCCAGCCCTCGTCTAATCGCCAAGATTCACGATTAGAAGCGTCCGTGCTCCACACAAAACAAACCCTCGAGGCCCGGGCTGATCGCCAAACCGGGGGAATTCTCTCGATGCGTTTTCTGGCCGTGAATTTCCTGCTCTTCTGCGCCTTTGGTGCGACCGCGATCTCCATCGCGCAGGCCAAGGCGCAATCTTCTGCGACGCAACTCTCAATCACCCCGCAAGAACTCGCGGCTGATCTCGGGGAATTCAAGGCCGTCAAGATTCACTTCGATCCGAGCCATTTGACCGACCGCGAAAAGCAGATGGTCGCAAAACTGGTCGATGCCGCCGGCCTGCTTGACTGCATTTACTGGCGCCAGAGCGATCCGGAAGGCCTAAAACTCTACGTCGCACTTGAGGGCAGCACGAACCCGCAAAACCAGATGATCCGCGAGCTCCTGAAAATCAATGGCGGCCGTTTTCTCCAGATCAGTGACGACAAGCCGTTCATTGGCACCGAGCCCGCCTCTCCCGGCCGCGGTTTCTATCTCCCGCTGGAGACCCGCGAAAACCTCGAAAAGCGCATCCGCGAGGGCAGATTTGAAAAATCCGCCGTCTATTCACCCTACACGATTGAGAAAATGTGCGCGGTCGGCACACAGGCGGAATATTGGGGCTCGTGCTTCGATCCGTATCACGCCGCCTACGGCGATTTCCTGAACCCGATGGCCGCCGATCTTCGCAAAGCAGCGGAGCTCAGCGACGATCCGGCGTTTGCGAATTTCCTGCGCCTGCGCGCCGACGCTCTGCTGAACGACGACTACTACAAAAGCGATCTCGCCTGGATGGACCTCGAGAATCCGAAATTCGATATCGTCTTCGCGCCCTACGAAGTCTATCTGGATGGCCTGCTCGGCGTGAAAACCAGCTTCGGCGCGTCGATCATGATTCGCAACGACGCTGAAAGCCGTAAACTTCAGATGTTCCAGCAGTACGTGCCCGAGCTGCAGGAATCGCTCCCGCTCGCGCCCGCAGATCTACCGTCCGAGCGCGGCAAGCATCAACCGATGGAAGTCGTCGACGCGATCTATCGCGCCGGCGATCTGCTCCACGGCTACCAGGCCGTTGCCGACAATCTGCCCAACGATCCCCGCATCCACGAGGAAAAGGGCTCGAAGAAAATTTTCTGGAAGAATTTTCTCGACGCGCGTGTGAACTACATTATTCTTCCGCTGGCCCAGCGCCTGATGCCCGCCGATCAAGCGAGCATGGTGACCGGCGAAGGCACGCTCGACTTCGTCGTGCTCCACGAAGTCTCGCACGGCCTCGGCCCCACGCACGTTCACGGAACGAAACAAGGCATTGGCGAAGCCATCGGGCCGCAATATTCCGCGCTAGAAGAATCCAAAGCCGACATCACCGGCATGATGTGCGTGAAATGGTTGGTCGATCACGGCGCGATTCCAAAGGAAAAGTTGAACGAGATTTACGCGTCGTTTCTAGGCGAGTCCTTCCGCACGATTCGATTCGGCATCGCCGAAGCCCACGGCGCCGGCTCAATGATGGAGATCAGCTACTTAACCGAACAAGGCGCCATCCGCCGCGACCCTGCCACCGGACTCTACGCCGCTGACTTCGAAAAAATGCCTGCTGCTATTTCCTCGCTCGCCAAGGAACTCCTGACGCAGGAAAACACCGGAGACCGCGCCCGCACCGAGGCATGGTTCAAAAAATACGCGGTGATGCCGCGCGAACTCGCCGCCGCCCTCGCAAAAGGCTCCGACATTCCAGTCGACGTGGACCCGGACTTCGACTTCCACCCGCCGGTGCGCTAGTCTTCGGTTCGGAGCAATGGGAAATCAGAGAACGCTTTTGATCTCAGCGTCAATGGAAACGTGGGTCTGCGGAAAACCGTTGATTGCGAAGTTCGCGCCAGCCGCACACTGGAAGTGGATGAACCGGCTGATGTGGTAATCCTCGTCGAGCTGGCCGAATGTTCGCTCCAGTTCCTCGCGCGAAAGCCCCAGCGACGAGAGCGCGACCGCCTTCCCGTATCCGCCCCCGACCGCAACGTATTTGTCGACCACTTCGCCTAAAGTCATCGCTCGATCCCGAACCGCGCCATGCGAAATCGGTGCTATCGTACCAGAAATGTCGAGCCCGGCGCTCCGATCACACCGCGCCTCGCCTTCTGCCAAATCGTGTCGCCCTCTGCCAAATCGTGTCGCCTAGCAGACGGCTTGCGTTGAACTTCATCGGGGCTTATACTGGGTCGCTTCCAGATAGGTCGCACAAACCAGTGGGCGCGAGCCCACTTTTTTGTTGGCCGGGTGATGGAAATTGGGCGCGGCGGGCCCGGATGGGTATAACTGCCGCCCTTAGAAGAGTATGGACCTGGATCGGATTCGAGAGGCAGCTGAGCGGGTGGCCCATTCGCTCGGACTCGAGATCTTCGACGTAGAATGGAAAGTGGGCAAGCAGCGGTTCCTGCGGGTCTATATCGACCGCCTGCCGGACCCGGCCAGCCCGCACAATGGTGCCGGCATCAGTCACATCGACTGCCAGCACGTCAGCGAGCAGCTGAGCGTGCTGCTGGATGTAGAAGACCTAGTACCGGGACCGAGCTACACTTTAGAGGTGAGCTCCCCCGGGCTCGATCGCAAGCTGATTCAGCGGGGCGATTACGAGCGGTTCACGGGACGATTGGCGAAGATTTGGCTCAACGAACCTGTGGAGAACGAAAAGTTTTTTCAGGGCCGGCTGGCGGGCTATGCAGACGGAATGGTGAAGCTGACGGTGCGCGATCGGGAAGTCGCGGTGCCGTACACCGGGATTCGCAAGGCGAACCTGGTGGTGGAGCTGTGACGGGTGGGAGTGAGGAGAGACAGGGATGGCGAGTCTGCTGTACCAGACGATCGAGCAGATCAGCCGGGAGAAGCACATCGAACCGGAGGTCATCGTTGCGGCCATTGAGGACGCGATGGTGGTCGCTGCGCGGAAATATTACCGCACGGAAGAAGATCTTCGTTCCAAGTTCAACGCGGAGAGCGGCCAGATAGACGTGTTTTCGGTGCATATCGTGGTCGAGGAAGTCGCGGACCCATTGCGCGAGATTTCGCTGGCCGACGCGCGCAAGAAAAATCCGGATATCGAAGTAGGCGGCGAAATCGTCGCCACGAAGCCGACCGACGTCCTGGGACGCATCGCTGCGCAAACCGCCAAGCAGGTGATCCTGCAAAAAGTGCGCGAGGCGGAACGCGACACGATCTACAACGAGTTCCACACGCGCGTGGGCGAGCTGATCAATAGCGTGGTGAAGCGCATGGAAGGCCCGGACATGATCGTGGACCTGGGCCGCACCGAAGCGAGATTGCCCAAGCGCGAGCAATCGCGTCTGGAGGCTTACAACGTAGGCGACCGGCTGCGTGTGACGATCCGCGCGGTCGAGCGTGCGGCGAAGGGCCCGCAGGTGATCGTGTCGCGCGCCGATCCGGCCCTGGTGCAGCGGCTGTTCGAAATGGAAGTGCCGGAAATCTACGACGGCACGGTGCAGATTCGCGCCGTGGCCCGTGAAGCCGGTGAGCGCACGAAAATCGCGGTCGAAAGCCGCGATAAGGACGTTGACCCCGTGGGCGCGTGCGTGGGAATGAAGGGCATGCGCGTGCAGTCGATCATTCGCGAGCTGCGCGGCGAAAAAATCGACATCATTCCCTTCAGCGAGGAAACCATCGCGTTTGCGCAAAAGGCGCTGAGCCCGGCGAAGGTGACGCGCGTGCAGATCGTGGACGCCGAAGAAAAGCGGCTCGAGGTAATCGTCGAGGACACGCAGCTCTCTCTTGCCATCGGCAAGAAGGGTCAGAACGTGCGCCTGGCGAGCAAGCTGATCGGCTGGAACGTCGACATCAAGAGCGAGGAAGAAAAGCGCCGCGAAATCGAGGCGCAGATGGCCGCGCTGACGGCTCCCGGCACTCCGCTCACGGAACTTGCGGGCGTGGGTCCGAAGACGATCGAAAAGCTCGAATCGGCGGGCATCACGTCGGTTGAAAAGCTCGCGGATATGACGCCGGAACAGCTGGTCGAAATTCCAGGCATCGGCGAGAAAATGGTCGAGAAGATTCACCAGTCAGTGGCGGCGTACTTCGAGGCTCTCGAAGCGCAGGCGACTGCACCGGTCGAACCTTCTACCGAGGACGAAGCAGCCGCCGAAAGTCTGGTTGTCGAGGGCCAACCCGAGGTGAACCCCGAGGCGGCTGGAACTCCCGACGGCGACCCAGGCGAAGCGCAAGCTGCTGCGGAAGAATCGCCCGAAAAGGAAGAAACGACCGAAGCGGATCGCGCAGCTGCCGAAACCGTGGACGAGAGCGCCGAGAAAGCCGAAGGCGCGGAGTAACAGGGAGAATTTCGAAGATCGAATGTCTGATTCCAAACAAGTTCGGTTGAACGAGCTGGCGCGCGAGCTGGAGATCAAGGCTAAGGTGCTGATCGACTTTTTGCCGACGATCGGCGTCAAAGAAAAGAAGACGCACTCGAGCTCGATCGATATCGAGCACGCGGAACTGGCGCGTAAGCATTTTCAGGGTCTCGCGGCGGCGGAAGCAGCAGCGGAAGCGGCCAAGACCGCGGCGGCAAAAGCCAGAACCGCGCCGCGGCCTGCTCCAGGGCCTGCGCCAACCGCTCCAGCGGCGGCGAAACCTGTGGCACCGGCCGTCACTCCGCTGCGACCGGCGGCTACTGCTCCCGCTGCGAGCGGCGCTCCCGCGGCCCCCCCGCGTCCAGCCAGTGCACCGTCAACGGGTCCGACGCCCGGCGTTCCACTGCGTCCGGCGGCAGCGCCGACTGCGGTGTCACCGGCAGCCGCACATCCCGCTCATCCGACACATCCGACTGCGCCGCTACGACCCGGCGTTGCGCCTGCGGGAACAGGTGTTCCCGCACGACCGGCAGGTGCGCCACCCGCACAACGTCCAGCGGCAGCGAGTCCTGCGGGAGTCGCACCAGCTGGATCAGGGGCGCCGCGACCAGCGGGGGCACCGCCTCCGCAAGGCCAGCGATTTCCTCCCCGGCCCGGCCAGCCTGGTCAACCTTATCAGCAGCGTCCCGGCGCACCGCAAGGCATGCGCCCGGCGGCCGCGCCCGGCCAGATGCGTCCCGGTGGTCCGCCGAGACCGGGAGGTAGTCCGCGTCCCGGTGGTCCTCCCGGAAGATTTCCGCAGCGGCCGGGCGGTGGCCGCCCTGGATCGGAACCGATCGGCAGCCAGCGACCCGGCGCAACCGGTGGAGTTCCGAAAGCGGAGCCCGGCAAGCCGCTCTACGCGCGCAAGCCGCCTGCTTCGCGTGGACGCCCGACCATCGAGAAGCGTTACGCAGAAGGCGAACGCCGGCTTCATCCAGTTCGAACGCGCCAGGGTGCGGCTGCGGGCCGCGCGCATGTGGAAGCCCCGGCTCCGGTCCAGCGTGAACCCCGCGCGGTGACCGTGACCGAGGGCATTACCGTGCGCGAGCTCGCCGAAAAACTCGATATTCGCGCCAAGGAGTTGCTGAAGACGCTGCTCGATCGCGGCGTTTTCGCCAGCATCAACCAGGCGCTCGACGTGCCGACGGCCACGAGCCTCGCCGAGTCATTCAATGGAATCGTGGAAGTGGTGACCTACGAGCAGCAGCTGGTCGAAGAAGAAAAGATCAAGGAAGAGCGCACGGGTAATTTGCTGCCGCGCGCGCCCGTGGTGACGGTAATGGGCCACGTCGACCACGGCAAAACGAGTTTGCTCGATGCGATCCGCGAAACGGAAGTGGCCGCAGGCGAAGCCGGCGGAATCACGCAGCACATCGGCGCCTACGAAGTGCACGCCGGCGAGCGGCGCATCGTGTTCATTGACACGCCGGGCCACGAAGCGTTCACGCGCATGCGAGCGCGGGGCGCGAAGGTGACCGATATCGTGGTGCTGGTGGTCGGCGCGGACGACGGTGTGATGCCGCAGACCGAAGAAGCGATCGCGCACGCCAAGGCCGGCAACACGCAGATCGTCGTAGCGATCAATAAAATCGACAAGCCAAACGCGGAACCCGAGCGCGTGAAGCGGCAGCTAGCCGATCGCGGATTGATGCCTGAGGAATGGGGCGGGACCACCGTTACGGTGGAGGTCTCAGCCAAGACGAAGCAAAACCTTCCCCGGCTGCTGGAAATGATTCTGCTCGTGGCCGATTTGCTCGAGCTGAAGGCCGATCCCGACGCTCCCGGCAGCGGCACGGTTTTGGAGTCGCGGATGGACAAGGGTCGCGGACCCGTGGCGACCGTGCTGGTACAGAACGGAACGCTGAACGTGGGCGATGTCTTCATCGTTGGCGCGGTATACGGAAAAGTTCGCGCGATGTTTGACGATCGCGGACATGCGATTCAGAAGGCCGCACCCTCGACGCCGGTCGAAGTGCTCGGACTGCAGGGCGTGCCCGAAGCGGGCGATCAGTTCCAGGTGGCGGACGAAGCAAAGGCGCGACACATCGTCGAGTACCGGCAGGCAAAGCAGCGCGAGGCTGCGCTGGCCAAGACGGCATCGTCCGGCCGGCTTACGCTCGATCAATTGCACGAACAGCTTCGCGCAGGCGAACTGAAAGAGCTGCCGGTGGTGGTGAAGGCGGATGTGCAGGGGTCAGTCGAAGTGCTGAATGAAATGCTGCCGAAGCTTTCGAACGACCAGGTAAAGCTGAAAGTGATGCAGGCGAGCGTGGGAGCGGTGACGGAATCGGACGTGATTCTGGCTTCGGCGTCCAATGCCGTAATCATTGCGTTCAACGTGCGGCCAGAGCGCAAGGCTCTCGATCTGGCGCAGCGCGAAGGCGTCGACATTCGCCTGCACACGATTATTTACGAGCTGCTGGACGAACTGCGCAAGGCCGTGGCGGGATTGCTGGCGCCGGTGATCAAGGAAGTGTATCTGGGCCGCGCGGAAGTGCGGAACACGTTCCGCGTCAAGGGCTCGGGCGTAATCGCAGGCTGCTCGGTGCAGGACGGAATCATCAAGCGCAACGCGGACGTACGGGTGCTGCGCGACGGCGCGGTGGTCTACACCGGACAGGTCAGCTCCCTAAAAAGATTCAAGGATGACGCCAGCGAGGTGCGCGCGGGATTCGAATGCGGTGTGGGTGTCTCGAATTTCAACGACGTAAAGGTGGGTGATATTCTCGAATGCTTCAAGATCGAGAAGTCATCGCCGATGGACGCCGCCTTGCCGCCGGATCGCGGCCGTCCCGACACGGGCGACGCGCGGCGCATCTAAGCCTATAGAGATCGCAGTCCTGAGAACGTCTCCGCTGGATTTCGACGGGGCGCGCATGCCAATCGGCCTCCTCACTCTTGAAATTCATATCCCCGATGCGCAGTCGCTGAAGGATAAGCGGCAGGTGCTGCGCAGCCTGAAAGACCGGTTGCGCGCGCACTACAACGTGGCGGTGGCCGAACTGGAGCATCAGGAGCTGTGGCAGCGGTCGCGCGTGGGAGTGGTGAGCATTTCGGGCGACGGGAAGCACCTGGAGGAATCGCTGCAGGCGATCGCCGAGGAATCCGAACGCTTGCTGGGACGCGACCTGGTGTCGCGCGAAATCGAATATTTCGAGGACGAACCATGACGGTCGGGGGATTTCGGTCGGAGCGCATCGCCGAAGAGATCCGCAACGAAGTGATGTTGATGCTGGCGGGAGAATTGAAAGACCCACGCCTGGCCGTGCCGCTGATCGTGACGGAAGTACGCGTGGCGGCGGGAATGAAGGTCGTGCGCGTGTTCGTCCAAGTCGACGGCACCGACGCGGAGCGCCAGGATGCCATGAAGGGATTGAAGGCAGCGTCGAAATTCATCCGTCACGAATTGGTGGAGCGGCTACAGCTGCGGAGAGCGCCGGAAGTGATGTTCATTCCGGATAATTCGGAAGAATACGGGCAGCGCATCGACGAACTCTTGAAGAAAGTGAACCACCCGGAGAAATCGTAGCGGGGCGCGAAGCCCTACGGAATTGGCCGGCTCGAATCCGGCGCTACGAATTGCAAATGGCAAAAACACCTAAACCTGCGCCGATTGACGGGATTCTTGTGGTCGATAAACCGCGTGGACGGACGTCGCACGACGTGGTCGAGACGGTGCGGCGGCTGGTAGGATTTCGCCAGATCGGGCATCTGGGGACGCTGGATCCGCTGGCGACGGGCGTGCTGGTCCTGGCGCTGGGGCGTGCTACGCGGCTGGCGCGATTTTATGGCAGCCGGCGAAAACGCTATACTTGCACGGTGCGGTTCGGGTTCGCGACCGACACGTATGACGCGGACGGCGACGCACTTTCCGAAGACACTGCGCCCGCAATTAACCCCGAAGCGATCCAGGCGCTGGCCGAGCGCTTCGTCGGCAAAGTTCAGCAGATACCACCGTCCTTTTCCGCGAAGAAAATTCATGGGCGGCCAGCGCACGAGTTGGCCCGCAGACAAAAACCCGTAAAGCTCGAGCCCGTTGAAGTCGAGGTGAACGAATTCCGGCTGACGAGCGTCGAGGGATCCTGCGCCCGGTTTGCAGTCGAGTGCGGCTCGGGCACCTACATTCGTTCGCTGGCGCACGATCTGGGGCAGCTGCAAGGTAGCGGCGCGCATCTGGCGGAGATCACGCGGACAGCCGTGGGTGAATTCACGCTCGATCACGCGGCGACCTTGGCGGATTTGATCGAGGATGCGAAGGCCGGGAAATTCGACGGGCGCGTGATCAAGCTGGAAAACATGCTGCCGGATTTGCCGCGGGCGACGGTGCTGCCGATTGTCGAAAAGCGGGTGCGGCACGGCGCGAAGTTCAATTTGCCGATTGCGCAGATTCAGCCCGGGCATTCCGTGGCCGCGCAGGGCGCACCGGCGCAGCTGGACTCGGGCGAATGGCAGCCTTCAAGATTGCGCGTGTTCAATCAGCAGGGACACTTGATTGCGATTGCCGAGCCAGTTGTTCCCCGCACGTATCAGCCTGTCGTTGTTCTCGAAGTTTCCTCTTAAATTCCATCCTGGTAGCGAAGCAAGCTGCCGCACGGCAGGTTCGTTCGCTGTCACACTCCAGATTATTGTTGCGGCGGTGCCTGCAGCGGTGCGGGTGGATTTTGCGGCGCCGGCGCAGGTTGCTCCGGTTGCTGCTGAGGCGGCGCTTGCGGCGGTGGCTGTTGCTGTGGGGGTGGCGCATTCTCCGGCGGAGGCGGCGCAGGGACCGGCGGCGTGGGCGGAGCGACGACATTCGGGGTGGACTCGGCGCCTCCCTGACCCTCAGGCTCGCCCTGGCCTGCGTAGATCACGTGATCGGTGCGCGGGGCGTAGCGCACCATGCGCGGCGTCACGAGAATCAGCAGTTGGGTATCTGAGTTGTTCTTCGTCGTGTCCTGATCCAGCAAGCCGATGCCCGGAATTTGCGAGATTCCCGGGTTGCCGGTGATCGCGCTGGTAAGCTGCGTCGAGCGGAAACCGGCGACGGCGGCGGTTTCATCCTGCTTCAGGCGGACGGTTTGCGTCACGGCCTCGTTGTTGATCACTGGAATCTGGTTGAAACTTTCGGCGCTGAGGCTGCTAATGTCGAAGGAAAGATCGAGCGTGACCTCATTGTCCGGATGTATGCGCGGCGTGGCTTTCACTTTCAGGCCGATGTCGAGATACTGCGCGCCGGGAAACTGCGTGCCGAAGGAACTGGCGGCACCGGGGAAGAGACTGGCGCTGTTGAGAATGACGGTGGCTTCCGCGGCGCCATTGTCCGTGGTGGCGGCGTCGGGCAGGCCGTCCGCGTTAAAATCCGCGGTTACGATCGAGGAAGGCGCGGTGCCGACCGGAATCTCGGGTGTAGGTGACGTGAAGACGCCGGTGCCTTCATTGAATAGCAGGGTGACGGCGTTGTCCGCGCTATCGGAGACCGCCAGATCGGCGAAGCCATCCTGATTGAAATCCGCGACGGCGATCGATGTGGGCGAAGTGCCCGCGGGGTAGAGATTCTGCGCCGTGAAAGTGCCGTTGCCGAAATTCACCTGGCTCGAATTCGGATTGCCGAAATAAACGGAAACGGCGTTGCCTGCAACCCCTGCGCCGCCGGACGACGTGGAGGGAGGGCCGTTATCGGCGACGGCGAGGTCGGTGACGCCGTCGCCATTGAAATCTCCCGTGGCGATGAATACAGGCGTGTTGCCGGCTGCGTAGGGCGAGTTCGGCGCCTGCGTGAACGTGCCGTCGCCGTTGCCTAGGAGAACCTGGATTTGCCCGGCGTTGCCGGCGGTGTTGGATTCTTCTGCGACGATGAGGTCGACGTGACCACTCGTGGTGAAATTTCCGGTGGTGAGAGCGGTGGGCGAAAACCCGGGAATGAGCGGAACGACCGTCGGCGTCTTGAAGGTGCCGTTGCCATTGCCCTGAAAAATTGAAATCGTGTCGTCGGCTTCGTTGGCGACGGCGAGATCGAGAAAACCGGTGTTGGTGAGGTCGTGAAAGTTGGCCGTCACGACGGAGACGGGCGAATTGCCAGTGGTGAGATCAGTGCCGGAGACGAATGTGCCGGTCGCGAGGCTGGTGGTGGAGTCGGTCTGGCCCAGGAGGATCGAGACCGTGTTCGATCCCTTGTTGGCCACGGCAAGATCGATGTTGGAATCGTTGGGCGTGTCGAATGAGCCCGTGGCGATCCAAACGGGATTTTTGTCGGTGGTTGCTCCAAGTGGGTAGCTCACCTGA
>Ga0209007_1000351_pt1 | contig 20477 bp, 19 predicted proteins | sample JacPinW_OM1H0_O2_FD_187961 | JGI IMG/M metagenome (GOLD analysis project Ga0209007, IMG submission 187961) | Forest soil microbial communities from Algoma, Ontario, Canada - Jack Pine, Ontario site 1_JW_OM1H0_O2 (SPAdes) (version 2) | ecosystem: Environmental > Terrestrial > Soil > Boreal... | reverse complement strand
CTAGCGCGTTGAGTCCGATTTCCCGGTTGCCCGGAGTGAGGAAGAAGTTGCCGTTGCGCGTGACGGCGACGATGATGGCGTCATCACGGCCCGCGTACGGCATCTTGTCCGCATTTTTCGCCTTTGCCATTCGCACCAGCGATTCAGGCTGCATCAGCGGCGTGATGACCATGAATAAGATCAGGAGTACGAGCATGATGTCCGCCATCGGGATCACATTCGGCGCAGCCATCAGCGCAGGCGTTCTTGGCTTGTAGGACATCGTTCACCTCTGGGTTGAATTGACACCGAGGCGAACCGTTTTGTGCCGAGGGGGTTTCAAGGCTCGGGCGGCTTGTCCGTCTTTCCCCGTGTTTAAGGAGCTCGCTAGGCGGAAGAACCGACAGGATTATCGAACTGGAGGGCGTAAAAAGACTGAGGGCGCAAATGCCTTCCGGCGTTTGCGCCCTCTAAATCGAGCCGTAAAGTTCGGCTTTTGATCCCCCGGCTCGGCTTACGCCGATCCAAGGGCCGCCGCATTTCAATCCGGCGACTCAACAGCCTTGCGGTTGCCGCGTCATCCAAACTGTTGCGTGCAGCCTGCGAGCTTCTCGATCCGGCCGGCGCCGAGAGAGCGGTGAGGCCCTCGCGACATCCAACCGAACCGCCAAGCCTCGGAGATTTGTTTATCCGATTCAGCGCTACGCCCGCCGTGAAGCGGCCGTAGCCTCCGAACCGAACCGCTATTTCCCCGAGCCCCGCGAGCCAACCTCGCGTCACAAACGCTGTGAAGCGCCTGCGACTTCTAGGCTGAATCGCGAAGTCTCTCGACTACCGGTTCCACTCCGAATCGCGTTAGCGGTTAAACATTCGCGACCGCGGGGCTGAACCGTTGTCTGTTAGCTTCCGGTTCAATCTGGGGCGCACAATAAAACTTTCGCGAATTGCCGTCAACTACACCATGCAAAAAAAACTGTGCATATCTGTGGAAGCGGTGGAAAACTCGCCCGGGCCGTCGCTCTGCATCGCCGAAAATATCGGCCGTCACTCCGGACGGCGGATGCGCGGCGATGGCTTCACAAAGACGCTGCCAGGTTGGCAGCGCTATGTGGAGAGGATTTCGTCGGCCACGCGGTCGAAATCGCGCCCGTCTTCGCGGATAGCGGCGGGACGATTCGAAGGCGCGGACGACCCAATCGCACGCGGCGGGCATGAGCGAGAGGAATTCGTCTGCGGCGGATTCGAGCGTGAAGCAGTGCTCGTGCGCCACCGCTCGAGCCGGACGCATTCTGGGGGCCTGGCCCATCTCGATCGTTTCGCGGACCACGTTGCCGCTGGCGTCGTGGTCCGTCGAGCGGCCCGCGATCCAGGTGAGGCGTAAACCTCCCCCGGACCACGCAGATATTCGGCGCACGCCAGGCGCTGCTCGGTTCCAGAGGGAGCCTCGTGCGTTTCTCGCATCACTCGGATCACAGGACGGTTGCGCGCCGCGGGAATCGTATGACAATCAAGAGAAGCGGATGGCAGGGAGGAATTTTCATATGGCGACGAATGAAGAGTCGGTAGCCCGGGTATGCGCGCGGTTTGCGGCGACGATTTTGATTCTGGCTACGGGGACCATGCTCGCTCAACCGGCGTGCGCCCAAGGCACGGGCGGATACATGCGCTGCATTTCGGCGAGCGGGCGCGCGATGGCCGGCGTATCTACGGACGCGACGTTCAACGGTTGGATTCCGTTGCGGCTGACGACGATGCCTACGGCGGCGGAAATGTCGGCAATGACGTCTGAAGATGCCGCGACGGCATCGAAAGAGGTGCATCCGCCGATCGTGGTGGTGAAGGACCGGGACAGCTCGTCGCTGGCGATTCTAGGTGCCTTTACCAGCAAACAGCATTTTCCGGAGATCGACATCGCGGTGACCGATCACAGCGATCATTCGGCGCTCCGTTACAAATTGACAGACGCGACGATTATCGCGGTGCGTGCGAGCGTCACGCCGGACGCGGCGCAGGAGCCCGTGGAACAATTGCGGATCACGTACGCGAAGATTGAAGTGCAGTGAGGGCGCATCGATAAAAGGCGGGCCGGAGCTTCAGAAAAACGCCGCCAGGATGCCAGCGCTACTTATTCTGCGCTACGGTTTGTTGCGTCGCTGACTGCGAGACCGGCTGCTGCGGAGTGGATTCCAGCGTCGCCGGGTGAGACTGGGCGTAGTCGCCCTTCCCTTCCGCGGGGTATTTCAGCGCGATCCATTTGTACCAGCCGCCGTCCATCACCTTGATGTTGAAATAGCCGAATTCAGCCAGCTGCTTGATCATGTCGCTGGTGTCGTTGGGGCAGGAGCCGTAAAGCACCAGCGTCTTGTTGCGCGGCAGGGGGATTGGGAATTTCGTGATGCGCATGGCCCAGGGATAGCTCATGGCACCGGGGAGATGGCCGTCGGCGTAGCCGTCAGCGGGCTGCGTGTCGACGAGCGCGATCGACGAGTCTTTGTCCTGAACCATTTTCAGCACGGCTTCTGGCGCGACGGTCTGCGGCGCGGGAAGAGCCTCATTGGCGAGCGTAGGATCGACCGCAGAAAGGTCCTGCTGTTGCGCTCGGGCGGCCGGCGCCGCGATCGCAAGCGCCAACATGGCCGTGCCTGCCGCGAGTGCGAATAAAGTCTTCATGTTGACCTCCCGCCGATCGAGTCTGGTGCCGTTTTGCGACTCTATTGCCGATGGTACGCCCGCCAGCCGAACCGAGTCAACGCAAGGTGCGCGCAAACAGAGGCTTCTGGTGTAATGTCAGGCTATGGGAAATAAGGACGCAAAACGGCGCGAAACTAAAAAGCCGAAAAAGAAACAGCCGAGCGCGCACGAACTCCGCATGGCCAGTCGGCCGGTCTTCACGAAGCCGAAGTGACGGCCGCTTCGCTTACGCCGGACGCCTGGTGGTGAGCGGCGCTTCTTCGCTCACGCTTGCCGAATTGCTGACGCGGTTCGCCCGCTGCAGGATGGCATTGATCTCATCGCAGAGTTTGACCAGCTTTTGGGGGTCTTTTTCCAACGCGGCTTGCCTGCAGAGCTCGCGCCAACGTTCCTTGCTAACGGACATTGCTACACCCCTTCGTCGGGCCTAGGGAGCTTGATTGTAGCGCAAGCGCCGCAAGAGGCATATCGTATGCGGGCACGCCAATAAGCAACGTCCCGTGGGGGCTTCGATGAATCTTCGATTCATTTTCCTTGCTTTGATTACCGGACTGGCGATCGGCGCCGGGGACGCGCGGGCGCAACAGTCCTCGTCGGCACCCCAGGCGCCGCCTGCGATGCAACAGCCTTACGTGGCGCGGGATCCCAGCACGTTCAAGAATGGACGGCTCTATTCCGTCTGGCCCCACGATGCCGACCCGGAAATCAAGCGCTTCGATAAGCCGAATTTAATCCTCACGAAGAACGGTCTCCCACGTACGGCCAAGCTGCTGGTGTTTTTTCCCGGCACGGGTGGAGAGCCAAACGGATCGTGGCCGTTCCTTGAGGCGGGCGCGGACGCGGGATATCGCGTGATCGGCTTGATGTATGACAACGGTGTCGCCGTGCCCACGATTTGCGGGCCGCAGTCCGATCCGGCTTGCTCGGACCGGTTCCGCGAAAAGCGGATTTTTGGCGATGGCGTATCGAGCGATATCGACGATCTTCCGAACGAATCCGTCGTCAACCGGCTGATCAAGCTGCTGCAATATCTCGACAGGAATTTTTCGGATGAGGGTTGGGGCCAATATCTCGTGAACGGGCAGCCGAACTGGGCGCGCATCGCAGTCTCTGGCCATTCGCAAGGCGGCGGCGTGGCGGCGTACATCGCGAAGAAGCGGTCGGTCTATCGCGTTATCAATCTTTCGGGTGCGTGGGACCGCGTGGAGGTGACGAAGGAGTGGGCGCCGTGGATCACGTCGCCGAGCGCGACGCCCATGGATCGCTGGTACTGCGCGTATCACGCCAAGGAGTCGCGCGCCGAAGCAATGAAGCTGGCCTATGTGGCGCTCGAGGTGCCGCCCGATCATATTCGAGTCCTCACTCTCGAGCCGAATCCGGCGAACGCGATGCCCAAGGGCGCCGATGTCTATCACCTCAGCATGTCCGCCACGGGCGTCACGCCGCTTGATGCTGACGGCAAGCCGGAGTATGCAGCAGACTGGGCGTTTTTGCTGGGCGCGCCACAGTGACATGACGACCCGAGCCGCGAAAATTGTCTCGGGCGTTGCCGTAACATTTCTTCTGTGCGTGTCTGTACCTTCATCGTCCGCCGCGCAGGAGGCGGCGGAAAAGGCGCAGCTCGATGCAGTAATTGTCAGGCTGTCGCCGCCGGTCTATCCCGCAATCGCTCGCACGGCGCATATATCGGGGAAGGTCGTATTGAAGATCGGAGTGCACAAAGACGGAACGGTTAAATCTTCTGAATTCGTGAGTGGCCCGGCGTTGCTTGGCCGGGCTGCGATCGACAGCGCTACCGGTTCCACGTTTGACTGCCCGAACTGTGAAGAGGATGTCACCTTTTACGGCGTGATCTATTCATTTCAGTTGATTGACAGGGGATGTTGTTCGGCGAACGAATCCGATCCTCAGCCGCAGGATGGTCAGGCGGCACCGCCGGCAGAAGGGGTGAGCCAGTCGGGCAACCGCATAACCGTCACCGCTGATGTCGTGTGTTTATGCGATCCCCGCGCTCATGTCGGCAGAGTGCGCTCGCTGAAGTGCCTTTACCTTCGGAAGTGCGGCGGGCGTTAGATCCACGCAACTTTTTGGCGCCGGCTGGGTTTAACCAATTGGAACCGACGGGCGGGACTATTGTGTCCGCCGGGACCGACGTGCATCATAATTTATTATATCGCAGCCTAAGTTCCGACCTGTCGGGTAAGGCGCGGCGGCGGGACAATCCAAGTGGAGGGATTCATACATGCGAAGAATGTTGAAAGGCCATCATCTGCTGCTATTCGCAATACTCATAACGGCCGCTGTCGCGATGCCTGCGGTGGCGTCCGCGCAAGTTGCGGTGGGAATCTCGATACGGGTTGCCCCACCGGCAATCCCGGTGTACGAGCAACCGCCCTGCCCGACGGAAGGCTACCTGTGGACGCCCGGATACTGGGCCTATGGTCCGGACGGCTACTACTGGGTGCCTGGGCTATGGGCTGCGCCACCGCGTGTCGGCTTCCTTTGGACCCCCGGTTACTGGGGTTTTGCGGGAGGCCTTTACGGATGGCATGCCGGCTACTGGGGCCCGCACGTGGGATTCTACGGCGGGATTAACTACGGATTTGGTTACGGCGGCGTCGGATTCGTTGGCGGCGCGTGGCGCGGCGGAGTGTTCGCGTATAACACCGCGGTGTGGCACGTGGGCGGTGGCTTCCACAACGTCTACGAAGACCGCACGGTGATCCACAACACGACCATCAACAACCATTACAGCTTCAACGGCCCGGGAGGAGTCGACCGGCAGCCGTCGGCTGAAGAGCGCGGTTACCTGCACGAGGAGCACATCGGGCGCACCCAGGATCAGATTTCGCACCAGGGCGCCGCGCGAGTGGACCGCAGCAACTACGCTTCGGTCAACCACGGGACGCCGGCTCACCCCGAAGGCATGGGCGTGAACGCTCGGCAGGATCGCCAGCAGAACCGGATCAATCAGGGAGTTAAGTCCGGGCAGCTGACGCCGGGTGAGACCAAGCACATCGAAAACAACGAAACCAAGATTCACGACGAGGCGAAAACCGATCGTCAGGAAAATGGCGGCCACCTGACGGGCGCGGAGCACAACCAGATCGAACATCAGCAGAACAAGGAAAGCCGTCAGGTCTACAACGACAAACACAACGCCAAGACCGACGCGCATCCGCACGGCGGTGGCGGTGGCGGCGCAAAAGACAAGGAAAAGAAGTAACCGACCTACAACCCACGGAGCGACGAACGGGGCGGCCGAAAGGTCGCCCCGTTTTCTTATGCCCGGTTTACGCACGTCATCCTGAGCGAAGCCGAAGGATCCCTCTTCGATTGACCGTCTCGCCGGTCGTTACGCCCACGAGAGATTCTTCGACTCCGTGGTCGGACGTCCGCCGCGGCGGACGACAAGCCAGACCGTCCGATCACTCCGCTCAGAATGACGCGAAAAACTATTGCTGCTGCGAAGTAATTGGCCAGATGGTGGAGGCGCTTGTCAGACGATTGTCGGGGTGGCGTAACAGCCGCCCCCTTTTTGTGTCTGGGGCTTTCTAAGGAACGGCCCCGATGCTCTTCAGGTAGCTGTAGCCGCTGAGCTCACCGGCTTTTTCGAGCATCGATCTTACGTCCGCCGCCGAAAGATGCGCGGCGAATGGTTCCCTGCTGTCGGCGATCCCATAGGCCGTGACCGTCACCATGGTGGCGCCCTGGGTCAGGTCTTTTTCAACCACGGAATCGAACGTATCGTTGGCCTTATGGTGGAGCGTGTCGTAGATGTCCTGATCGTTCCAGAGAACCAGGGTTGGCACGCCGAGCAGATCGAAGTCGGCGTGGTCCGTCTGATATATGTACTGCGGGTTTGACGAGACTCCATTGGCGCCGAGACCTTCGAGCAGCGGCGAAATTGCCGCGAGGGATGGCCTTTCATCCTCGCGCCCCATTACGTACCAGCCCCGGGCGGGCTGCGAGCCGCTATCGGTAACCAGCACGGCGTCGATGTTCGGAAGTTCGGTGAGATGCCGGTTTACGTACGCATGCGAACCCAGCAAACCCTCTTCTTCCCCTCCGAATAACACGAATCGAATCGTCCGTCGCGCCGGGCGGTGCAGCGCTTGAATGGCGCGCGCCGCCTCGAGTACGCTTGCGACTCCCGTGCCGTTGTCTTGCGCGCCCGTGCCGGGCTGCCAGGAGTCAAGATGCGCGCCGACGATGACGACCTCGTCCGGACGCTCGGTGCCGGGAATTTCGCCGATCACGTTGGGGATCGGGACATTCTCGCGAATGCGGTTGGTTAGCGTGAACTGCATCGTGACCCGGCCCTTGGCCAGCAAGCGCCGGATCAGGAGCGAGTCTTCCAAACCGATCTGGGCCTGCGCCATTCGCGTAATCCCGCCGCTAAAATCGAGCGAACTCTCCGACTCTGCTCCCTTCGCCCCGCCGGTGCTGAGGACTGCAATCGGAGAGAGAGAACGGAGATGCTCGAGGCCGCGCAGCTGGGTTTCGATCGTTGGATGGTCACCGAAACTGGCGCGATCAAACAATGCGATTCGGCCGGTGATCTGGTCCTTTTGCGCATTGAGACCGTCGATGGTCATGCTGGAGACGTACACCACGTCGGCGGTAATTCCGCCGTTCGGCGTCGAGGGGCTCCAGCCAAGCGAATAAATGTGCAGCGGATGATCGACCGGGCTGATGAGGTGGCCCGTCGCCGGGCCATCGGGTTCCCATGTGGCGGGGATGGTCCATTCCTCGGTGTGAACATCCGCGAGGCCGAGAGATTTGAACTGCTCGACGGCCCACGCGGCGGCACGCATGTAGTTGGCCGAGCCGGTGAGGCGCGGGCCGATTCCGTCGGCTAGCTGCTCGTCGTACGCGTAGGCTTTGCCGTTCAGCAAGGACTCGCCGAGGAGCTGGCGAACGGCTTCGCGGGTTTCGTTCGATACTGTGAGCGCCGCCGGCGCAGAAGACGATTGGGCGAGAACCGGCGCTTGCGCCGTGAGCACCCACGCGAGGCATAGAGTGACAGTCCAGCGCGCGGTGGGCATTCAGTTTGGGGGCGCCGGCTTTGCGGCGGCTTTCTTTTTTGCAGGCGGCGGCGCAGCCGTATCGGTGTTGGCGGCTGCTGCTGCGTCGCCTGGCGCGGGCGGCTCGTACGTCCAATCGGTGTCGATGAGCTGCTTGCCGTTCAGAGTGTCCTTGAGGTCGCGGATGGCGCCCTGCGCGTTGAAAATGGTGTCGGTATCGTTGCAGGTTACCGCGCCTTTGTATTTGTACTTGTCGACCAGCATTTTGATGAACGCGTTCACCCAATCGTCCGGATTCTGGATGTCGGCCGTGTCGAAGGCCTCGCTGAAATAGACGGTCGGCTTCTTCTGGTCGGAAAAGCAGTACGAAGCGCGCGGCTGCGGACCCTGGTCCTGCGCGGGTTGCTGGTTTTGATTGTCGGTAGGAGGCGCGTCCTTTTCGCCGTTCGCGGGAGGCGCCGCGGCGGCGTCGGAATTGGTTTTCGGGTTCTGGTCGGACTTTTGGTTTTGGCCGGGCGTCCAGTTCACGTTGACGAGTTGCATGCTTCCGCGCTGGGCGGCACGCTGGTAGGCGTCCTGGACGCGCTGCTGCATCGCCGGGTCGGCCGGCATCTGGCGGCAGACGGCGCTCGTGACCGTATCGAGTTTGTAGGCGGCCTTCACGAAGTCGCCCCAGGCCTTGTTGATCGCCGCGCTCGGGGCCGCGCCGCCGCTGGGAATCATCTGGCTCAGATACATCGTGATGTGGCCGCCGGCGGTAGACGTGGCGATGCACTGAAACGGCCCGTCCTGCTGCGCCGTCGCGACGGACGCTGCCAGTCCGACGACCAAGGGGAGCACTACCGCTGCCAATCGAGCCCTCAACACGACACCTCCGCGCACCAAAATCTCCGCGAGGCGCAAAATGTTAACACAACCGGGCGCCTTCTCGGACGGGCAGCGGAGTTCACGACTGCGGTGATTTCGTCAGTCGGTGCGGAGGCAGAGAGACGACAGGATGCACAGCACGAGCAAAACGGATGGCCCTACCAGCCACAACTGGGGCGAGGAGGCGAAGAAATCCTGGACCGCGTTTGTGGCGCCATATACGAAAAACGGCGTGCAGAGAATGGTGCCCGTCAGCGCGCCGATCCATGCCTTCCTGAGAAGTAGCAGCGCGACCGTGGCAAGCACAAGCGACACGAGCGTAGGTTCGAGGAGAAGCCAGGTGGCGTCGCGCCAGCCGATTTTCGGGACGCTCCATGCCGCCGTCCCGAGTAGAAGAATCACGCTCGCGCCAATGCAGATGAGCGCGCGGCGGGAGCTGGGAATCAGCGTAGCTACCCCGCTCAAAATCAATAGCGACGGCCCGAGATTGTATAGCGCCGGATACAGTAGGTCCGAAAGCTTGTAAGTCGGGGCGCTCACGCCAAGCATCGCGCCAACGAAGAGAGCAAAGACGAAGTCGCACAATAATCCAGTCGCGATGTAGAGCAGGCCGACGAGAGGATTCATGGCGGGGAGTTTACAGCATGGTTGGCTGCCAAATCGCGGGATTTGTTTTGGCCGAGAGACAAGGCTCCCTGTAGTCGCAGCCAGTCCATCTTGGCTTAATGGCGGGCACGCAGCACCTAAACCTCCCGTCGAGGTCACGCACTTGAGCGTCAGACCGCTGCCGAGATTTGTGCTTCTGAATTTCGTAGTCCTTGCGGCGCTGGTGGGCTCTCCTTTCTCAGTGCCCGGCGACACTTCGCTACTGAAGTATGCCGAGGTCGGCGCAATCCTGGTCGCTTTCCTAAACTACTCTCAAGCGGTTTGGACGGCTATCGCGGGTAAAAGCGGATCGGATGACCCAAGGAAGGGAGCTGCCAAGACCCATCGATTCGCCGCCATGATTGTTGTCAGTTGGGCAGATGTGCGCCGGGCGGGTCCTGGTTTTTTGAGTTACTACGGACGCCCATGCGATTACCTCCGGGGCGATGGGCGTCGAGCCGTCTTTTCCGCGCAGTTTTGGCGTCGCTATTTACTTCAGAAAAACGCCAGCCGGAAACTGGCGCTGCGAATCTCGTTGCGGGAACTACTGGCCTGTAGTGCTGCCAGATGCACTACAGCGTGTTTTTGACGGATGGAACGTGCGACGGCTCAAGCGTTTACGAAGGTGCCGGAGGTCATTCGTTTTCCCATTATGTAACCAACGTACTATTTCTCGCGTTGGAGCGCGCCCGTAAATTGATGTCAGCGGGAAGAGCCGTAAACGCCACGAGAAGAACAAAGACGGCCCGCCGAAGATACTGAGGAGAAGTCATGAGTTCCACGAGTTCCACGGTTGAAGAAAAAGCAAAGATGGGCGCGGCCTCCGCAGGGGCGAAAGCGCCTGAAGTGGACCGCCGGCGCCGGCGCCGCGCGAAGATTTCCGCGCAGGTTCACATCAAGGCTGTGAATTCCCCCGAGCCGTTCGAAGAAGTCTGCATGAGCGTCGACGTCTCGCGCGATGGCCTGCTGTTTACGGCGAGCCGCCCGGGATACTGGAAGGGCCAGCAGCTCGACGTCGTGTTTCCGTACTCGACCGCGGCCGCGGCGCTGAATACGGCGCAGAAGGCGGACATCGTCCGCGTGGCGGAACAGGCAGGCGGAAAATTTCAGGTTGCTGTGCAGTTCCAAGCCGCGAAGTCGGACGCAACAGGCGCGCAAAAGCCCGCGTCGCATGTGGGCGCGGCGAACGGCGCCGTGCCGGTGATGACCAAGGAACAGTCCGTTGTGCTGGCGGTTGAGCCCGATACGCGTACGGCGGAAATCATGCGCAACATGCTGACGCAGGATGGCTACACCGTGGTGATCGTGCCGACGGCGCAGGAAGCGCTCGAAGTGCTGCGGACGACCGTTCCCGTGGTATTCATCGCGGAAGTCGAGTCCACCGATATGTCTGGCCACGACCTGTGCCTGATCATCAAGCGCAACGAGCGGTTGCAGCGCGTGCCCGTGATTTTGCTGACGCGTTCGGCGCAGCCTGCCGATTATTCGGCGAGCCACCAGTTAGGCGCAGTGGTCTGCATGGCGAAACCGTTCCAGCCCGAGCGTTTGCAGCACGTGGTGCGTCTGGTTGCGCCGCCGCCGGCCATCAAGAGCGTATACGGCGCGTCGCGCGTTTCGACGAGCAGCATCGAGCGGACGCTTTGATTCGCGTCTCGCTCGCGGTTTCTGCATTCCTTTGAGTTCCCTGCCCCTTTTGTAACCGGCTGCTCGCGGTGGAACCAGTCCCCGCCGCGGCTAAGCCGCCCGTGATCGGTACCACGGCTATCCGCCGCCGCGCAATCCCGTTGAAGCGTACAAGTCTCGTAGGCCCGACAGCGGCACACCCACGCCCATCGTCGCGATCGTACAACGCAGTAGCGGCGAGCATGGCGCCGGCGAAAACGACAGGCCCGTCGGCTCCATCCACCTCTCTGAAACTGTCCGAAGAAGGAATGCGAGCATGGCACCGTAAACGATACCCACATTCGTGGTAAAACAACGTGTCGAACGCGCCAAGAATTCCGAGCGTGGCGAGCAGGTAGAGCGCCCATTTCATCCGCAAACCACCTTGCTGCAAAGTGAGCGTATCGTAACACCCATCGTCGCGCCTTGGCGTGTTTCCCACTCATGATACGATGTCGCGGATGAGCGATAAATTTGTTGTCGGGTTGATTCAGATGCGCAGCACGAAGGATGCTGCCGAGAATCTGTCGCGCGCGTGCGACAAGATCCGCGAGGCTGCCAAGCGCGGAGCGCAGATCGTCTGCATGGACGAGCTGTTTCGCGGCGAATATTTTTGCCGCAAGGAAGATGCCGATCTTTTCAACCTGGCCGAGCCCTTTCCCGGGCCGACCACGGACGTGCTGACGCAAGCGGCGCAAGAGAACAAAGTGGCGATTGTGGCGTCGCTTTTCGAACGGCGAGCGGCGGGGCTCTATCACAACACCTGCGCCGTGATCGACGCGGATGGCGCGTTCCTGGGCAAATACCGGAAGATGCACATCCCGGACGATCCGCTTTACTACGAAAAATTCTATTTCACGCCGGGCGATCTGGGGTTCCCGACATTCGAGACGAAGTTCGGGCGCATCGGGGTGCAGATCTGCTGGGACCAGTGGTATCCGGAAGGCTCGCGCGCAGTGGCGCTGGGCGGCGCGCAGGTGATTTTTTATCCCACGAGTATCGGTTGGCATCCCGCGGAGAAGGCGGAATTCGGCGCGGCACAGCTCGATGCCTGGAAGACGATTCAGCGCGGCCATGCGATTGCGAACGGCGTGTTCGTCGCCGCCGTGAATCGCGTTGGATATGAGGGCGATCCGGCGCACGGCGACGCGGGACTCGAATTTTGGGGCAACTCGTTTGTCGCCGATCCGTTTGGGAAAATCGTGGCCGAGGCGGCGCAGGATAAAGAGGACATTCTCGTGGTCGAATGCGACCCGGCGAAGAGCGAGGACACGCGGCGGAATTGGCCGTTCCTGCGCGACCGGCGCGTGGACGCCTACGAGCCGATTTTGAGCCGGTGGCTTGGGAAGTGACACGAGTGAAGGCCCGCAAGTCCGCCCCTCAACCTACCTACCGCATGCCCGCCGAATGGGAGCGCCACGAGGCCACCTGGCTCGGCTGGCCTCACGAGCTGACGGACTGGCCCGGGAAATTTGCACCGATACCGTGGTCGTTCGCGGAAATCGTGCGGCATCTGACCCGTGTGGAACGGGTAAACCTGCTGGTCGAGAGTCGTGCGGCCGAGGCTCGCGTGCGGTCGATTCTCAAGAAATCGGGCGCGACGCTCGACGCCGTGACGTTCTTCCACGTGCCTACCGATCGCGGATGGATGCGCGATTCGGGGCCGATCGCGGTGTGCGGCGATGGCGGGAGTGCTGCGCTGCTGAATTTCGCCTTCAACGGATGGGCAAAATACGACGATCACAAGAAGGATGCGAAGGTCGTGACGCGTGCGAACGCGAAGTTGAGGCGGCACGTCGTGGAGCCCCAGTACCAGGGGCGGCGCGTGGTGCTTGAGGGCGGATCGATCGACGTCAATGGCCATGGCACCCTGCTGACTACCGAGGAATGTCTGCTGAGCAAGGTGCAGGAGCGCAATCCGGGTTTCACGCGCGAAGATTATGCCCAGGTTTTCGAGCGCTATTTTGGTGCGAAGAATGTCATTTGGCTCGGGCGCGGGATCGTCGGCGACGACACGCACGGGCATGTGGACGATCTGGCGCGATTCGTGAATCCGACAACGGTAGTGACGGTGGTCGAGGACGATCCGGCTGGGGAGAATTACGGCGCGCTGCAGCAGAATCTGGCGCTGCTGAAAAGCGCGAAGGATCAGGCGGGCGAACCACTGCGGGTGGAGACGCTACCGATGCCGGAACCCGTGTGGTTCGCGGGGCAGCGGCTGCCGGCGAGCTATGCTAACTTCTATATTGCCAACAAGATTGTGCTTCTGCCCACGTTCAACGATCCCGCCGACCGAGTTGCGCTTGACCGACTGGCGACGCTCTTCCCCGATCGCGCGATCGTCCCGGTCTATTGCCGCGACCTGGTGCTGGGCTTGGGGACGATTCACTGCATGACGCAGCAGCTTCCGGCCCTTGATACGCCGTAGTCAAGCTCAGCGAAGCCTTCCAGTCGGCGACACGCCGTGGGTGAGCCTGCGCACGGGTAGGCGCTATGCGCGACGGGTTTTCATGCGGTCGGCGGGCAGCTCGATATGACACTCGATCGGGCTCCTGATCTGGCCCAGAACCACACAACCGGTACTCGGAGGGTGGAAGTTCCAGATCTTCGCTTCCTGCGGGGAGATCGATTCTCCGTCGCGTTCCTGAATTTCGATTTTGCCCTCGAGTCCGCCGCCGGCTGACGGGCCGAGTTCTGTGCGGCAGCGCAAGGCGGGAACAATGCCGACGCGCATACCAGGAAGGTCAACACGAGTTCGGGTTATCGGGTAGCACCGAGAGGCGCCAGCAGGATGGCGAAGCTGCGGATTGCCCCCTAGTAACTCTCGTGGAAACCTGTACTTGCGCTCTATTGCTATGGATGGTTTTGCACACGACGATAGAGATGAGGATTTCCGTTCCGACGGCGGCTCTGGGCGGCCGAGGCGCGGAAGTTTCGTCGGGGGACGAAACATACATGGCACGATTTTCAGCGGGCTGGGCGGCGAGCAATGCCTGACGCAGCGCGGGTGGCACAGGCGCACGCGCTCGACGTTCCGATCGTTCTGCGTGGCGCGAAGAAGTCCGCAGATTCCGAAAAGCCCGAACTGTTCACCGAGACGGCGCGAACGGTACTGGTGTTTGACAACGGCGCCGTGCTGCATCTCCACTCCAAGCTCCTTGTTGGCCAGACGGTGTACATCCACAACACGCAAAATGGCCGAGAGGTTTTGTGTAAGGTGCTGGAAGCGCCGGGCGAAGGCGAGCTGGGGCTCACTGATTTGGAATTCACGACCGCGATGCCTGATTTCTGGGGCATCCACCTTGGCGGCGATTCCGCTGCGGCAGCGGCACCAGCTCCGGCGGCTGCGACGGATTCTGGAGCTGCCGATGGCCATTCCGCTGAACAAGCGAAGATGCGCGAGCCTTCCGGGAAGCCTGCCGATGACCCGCTGGCGATGATGTTAGAGACCGCTTCGAAGATCGACGTGCCGTCAATGACCACACCGGGGAAGGAATCTGGCTTTCCGCTGCACGAAGAGCTCATGTCCGCGCACGAGGCGGCGCCCGATCCGTCGGCTATCTCGGTTCCGATGCCGGATTTCGAGCCGGCGGCGACGAGCGCTGCCCCGGCCAGCGTGCCGACCGGCGAGCAGATCGACGCTGCCATGAAGCAGATGTCCGTCGCGGCCACGCCGCTGACTGGTGCGGAGGCGGAAGGCACGAACGACGAAAAACATATTGCTGCGCTGATGGCGCGGGACGCGCGCCTGGCGAAGTTCGCGGCGTTCAAGGAAAAGCAGCAGGTGGAGAAATCGCAGCGCGCAGCGGCGCCGGGCGAACCAGCAGCGCCCACAACGAAGAACGCTCCCGAGCCCGCGACCGACGTCGAGGGGGCGCGCGAAGTAAAAACGATATCCTCGAAGCCTTCGCTGGCGGAGCGGCTTACGACCGGGAAGAATGCGAACTACGTTACGATCGGAGCGTGCCTCCTGATCGCGGTCGCGATTTTTTTCATCTGGCGGGCGATGCGCGTGCCGCTTGGGCCGGATATGATGCAACCGGATGCTGCGACAGCCCGGCCGAAAACAGCGGCGCCAGCGAATGCGGACCAACCGGATGCTTCGCCTTTCAACACGCAGCCGGTGAAGTCCGAGTCTGCTGAGCCGCACTCGAGTCGGCGCCGTGAAGACGACGGCGCAGATTCAGGATCTACGTCTTCCCGGCGACGGAACTCAGCGGAGGCAATCGGCGCCGCGATCGTCCCTGCGCAAGTCCTATCGCAGCCGCAGCCGACATTGCCGCTCTGGGCCTTGGGCGTGCAGCTGGATGGAGTGGTCACGCTGGATGTGACGATCGACGAGCACGGAAACGTGGCGGGCGCTCAGGTGGTATCGGGCCCGCGCGCGCTGCAGCGCGAGGCCGAACGTGCGATCGGCTTGTGGCAATTTTCGCCTGCGCAATCGAGCGGCAAGCCCGTACCTTCCCACCTCAGGCTCAACGTTGAATTTCTACCGCCTCCCCCGCCGAAGCGATTCCCGTAAATCGAGTGTGGGGACTTCACCCGATGCTGCTGATAGATCGAGCGAGCGCCTGCGCCGTTTTGTAGTATTTCCTGGGCTATCAGGGTGTGGGCAACCTCGTGATCGACGTCGAAGTGAATTCAGTGCGCAGCGACTCGTACCCTGGCGGCTGCGCAAACTCCTGACGTGCCCTGGGTGTGCATCGACAAGGGCTCGGACTGATTTCGAAGGGCCATCAACGCCGGCGCGACCGAGCAACCGCAGCAACGGGCGTTCGAATTTGATTTATCCTGCTTGCTCGGCCATGGCGGCTACCGCGCATCCTGTGAGTGGGTGCCGTCGGCATGGATCGATGCCCAAGTGCGCGCTCGCCTAGAGAGCTGGAGTTTGCGGCAAACGATCAGCAGAATCCAAAGTGCCGCAGCCGTCCAGCACCCCGTACAGAACGCATTACATTGGGCGCAGGTGGGCGGAGCGCCGCCCATGTCTTCCGAAAAACGCCGACAGGCTGGCGGTGCTGGCAGGAAACTAAATCCTTCCGCTGCGGGCGGAGAACTGTTACAGTTTTGTCCCCACTGGGACTACTTCGACAGGAGCGTTCGCCGTGCTGAATTTACTCTCAACTCGATCGTACAAGTTGGTCGTTTTGTTTGTGGTGGCGCTGGCGGCGGCTGGAATTGCGGCGGCGCAAAATGCCGCGGCAACGGACGCGAGCAATACCCTCGACGTGAGTGCGCTGCCTGCGCAGCCCGAGGCGAGCGGCGCTCCCGATCCGACGGCTGCGCTGCCGACGGCGGCGAACGCGAGCCGCCCGGCACCCGCTCCGGATACGGGCAGCTGGAGCGACAACGCCGATGAAATTACCGTGGTCCAGCGCCTGCGCTGGATCACCGTAGGCACGATCGGCTGGCAGAGCCTGGCGTGGGGCGTCGTCTCCGCCGGCGTGGGCACCGCGGAAAATCACCCGCAGGAATACGGCACGCACTGGAACGGTTTCGCCGACCGCTACGGGATCCGGATATCGGGAGTTGTGACCAGCAACGTGACGGAAGCCGGGTTGGGCGAGATTTGGGGCGAGAATCCGCGATACAAACCGGAGCCAGAAAAATCGTTCGGCGGCCGGATCGAAAGCGTTATCTATCAGACATTCTTCACACGGCGCGCCGACGGGAATTTCGAACCGGCATACGCGCGGTTCATCGCCATTCCGGGCAGCAATTTCATGTCGAACACCTGGCGCGTGAAGGACGAAGCTGACACGCCGCACGCGCTGGAACGCACCGGGTATGGATTTGCCGGCGCGATGGGATCAAACGCGTTCCACGAATTCTGGCCGAGCGTCAAATCGCACTTGCATTTCTAGAGCGCTACCTCGACGGCTATCGCACCGCCCGGCGCGGTTTTATTGAATCGCGATCGTGGTGTGGCCCTGGGCGATGGCGGTGGCCAGGCGGGCGCCGCGTTCGTCCGTCGTGAAGCCGAACCGGCAGCGCACGAACTGCACGTCCTGCACGTCCAATTCCCCACTCTCGTAGCGCACTCGAGTTCCCACGAACGTCACGTTGCGCCAGCGGATGCCGTCGAGAGTCTGCGCAGCGCCTTCGATGATCAGATTCTCAACCCGCACATTGTCGGTGAACGCGCGCGAGGAGGGCGGAAGCAGTACCTCGGCCGTATCGGGCATGAGCGTCGCGTCGAGAATTTGGCCGCCGAAGGAGGTGGAATCGAGCTTTTCTCCAGCGGCGATTTCGCGCGGCACGCCGATGGCGATACGCTTCGCGACGGAAGGTTGCGGTGGGTCGGGCGCGAGCGACGATTGAAACTCGGCGAGCGAAATGCGCGCGAGCGTCACGTGCTCGAACAGCCGCGTGTCGTCGGGTCGCTTCTCAAGCAGGCGATCGAGCGCGGTGAGCGCGGGCGCGAAAAAGTCCGGTTGGGCGCCGGCGGAAATCAGGCGTTCGGTGGTGAGGATGGTGTCGGCGCGATCGACGGCGACTTCTCCGGCGCCGATTTGGCCGGAGCTAACGTCTTGCGTGGCGCTTAGGAGCGCGTCATCGAATTCTCGCTGCCAGCCGGTCGCGCGCGGGTCTTCCGCGGCAGGTGCGACGGCCGGGATCGGCGAGTAGGACGCGGAAGCGGCCGCCTGGCTGGCGCTGTATGGATGCTTGGTCCAGCCGATGCCGCGCCACGCCAGCGTAAACAAGAGCACCGCGGCGAGCGCGATCGTGGCATAGCGCAACAGTCGATTTGAAGTGTACCGACGGCGGCGGTGCTTGCCGCGGTGCCAATGGCGCGCGCGAGGATCCGGACTGTGCCAGCTGCCCAAGGTAGGTGGACGCCTCCGACGGGCATTTTAGACCATCGGAAGCTGCGGAGCGACGGCTTCGGCATAAACGGCCGTCGCGGGGCGCGTGCAGCGGACCCATCGGTGCGCGGGGCCGGGCGATGGCACGAGTGCGATGGCAGAAAGGCATTCTTGTCGGCACACGAATGCCCGTCCTCCTGAGCTGCGTCGAAGGATCGCTCTTCGTGTGAAAGCGTCGCCAGGCGTTACGCCGAAGAGAGATTCCTCGACTCCGTGGCAGGACGTTCCGGCGGGGCCGGAACGAGAAGCAAAATCGTCCTGCCGCTCCGCTCACAATGACGGTATCCGAAACGCTACGGGATGGTGATCCAGGTGGTGCAGAGGCTGCGCTTGGAATGGGTGCCGTCGGCGCTCATGGCCGAGACAGAGACGAGGTGCTTGCCGGATTCAAAATCGAGCGGAGGGCTGGCTTTGGTGATCCCCTTCACGGGGCCGCTGGGCTTCAGAGGCAGTGGAATCGGGAACAGCATGACCGGATTTTTGGTGCTGCCGGAAATGTCGTAGGCAATGAATTGCGTGATGCAATGTTTGGTGATTTTCGCCGTGCACGCGGGCGTCTTGCTGAAATCATAATCGAAGGTCACGGTGACAATGTGAACGCCGTGCGACGCGGCCGGCGGAGGCGAGCCCTGGATCGGCGCCCCAGCCGCGGGCGAAGAAGCGGACGAAGATGACGAGGGCGACACCGTGGCGCCGGTCGACGGCGCGGGTGTCTGTGCGAAATTCGGCCGTACGACGAAGAGAAAAAGAAAGAAAGCGATCGCGACAACGATGGGAGCGGCGAGATGTCGATCGAGAGCCGGGGACATGAGTTCCGGAGAAATTATACTCCCGGGAAACGGCGGGGCGGGCCGATTTTAGTGTTTGTGCCGATGAGGAGCAAAGGGTATTCGCGCGCGGCTAGTTCTTGTCGTCCGTACGGATTCCCTTGGAATTCTCCGTTTCAAGCGTCAGCGTGAGGCCGTCCGATGGCTGACCGGCGATCGTTTCAGGAAAACGCCGCCAGGACGGCTGTGCAGGTTGCGAGTCCGGCGTCGATTGCGGAGCCGCTGGCATTGGCGCGGCTGGGCGCAGGGTGAAGGCCACACCGATGCGAGCGTTTTCGTCTACCGTACGCTGAAGATCCAGCTGGCCCATGTCGACTGCGGTTTCGCCGCCGTAATTGGTGATGTAGTGGAGCTTACCCGCGTCGAGCCAGTAGCTCATCGCTTCGTAACTTGTGCCGTCCTTGAGATAAATCAAAGTGGCGGGAGGCGGAGCGGGAGCGGCCGTCTGGGAAGACTGGTCAGTAGCCTGCTCGGGCGCGGGAGTATCGCTGCCGCTGGAATCGCTGGCCGGCGTGTCATTGTCGTACAGGGTCGGCCCGGTCGTGCTGCCCACGCTGTAGGAATTGTCGTAGCTGGGACCGAAATAGCCCGGGTAGCCGTAACCGAATCCATATCCAAATCCGAAGCCAAGGCCGCCGCAGCCGAAGCCCGGATCAAATCCTGAGAAGGGATCGCAGAAGCCTGCGCCGTAAAATCCGAACGGATAGAAGCCGAACGCCGGGCCGTAGTAGTATGGGGACCCGAAACCCGGGTTGAAAACACGATGCGGAGGCACCGGGTGCATCGTGAACGACGGCGAGCGGCCGAAGAGCGCTCGTTGCCCAGCGGATGTGGATGACGAATCCAGAGCGTTACTGCGGACGGTCGCAGGCGAGTCCTGCCAGATCTCGTGGCCCTGTCCCGAGAAACTGAGCGCTCCGGAACCGGTGCGAACCGAAGGATCGACCGGCGAGACGTGCGAGTCCGCCGGCGGGAATCCGATCACGGACGTGTGCGGGCGTGCCGCATCACCGTGCATCACGAAAATGGTCGGGCTGCCCGGCGAACCGGAAGACGGTCTGCCGAAATACGGCGCGTGGGTGAGAGCGTTGCCAGATGCCGAATTGGAAGGCGGCGCGGATGAAGCCTGAGGCCGCGATGCTGCTGGTGCTGTCGAGCGAGCTGGCGCGGAATGAGAAGAAGCGGGCGCGGAATGCGAGCTGCCTCCGCCTCCCCAGTGTCCACCGCCTCCGCCGAACCCCCCGCCACCGCCCATATGCCCACCGCCGCCTCCGCCGTGCTGCGCGAAGACGGAGCCCGGCGCAAAAGCGAGAACCGCTCCCGCCAGAACGACCGTGGCCAGGACTTTCGGTGCTGGTATTGAGCGCGTCATGTTCGCACCTCGCAGACCTTCGAGGGCAATCCCTGCGGTGGATTGATCCTACACCATTGGACGCGGCAGCGCACGGCATGGTTGCAGAATCACGCTCCTCCGTTGTGGGAATGCCGCTGCTTCGCCAGAAAAAACGCCGGCAGGATGTCGGCGCTACGCGTGCCTGGGCCCGACCTGCCTTCGGCACGGGAGACCTTCTTGTATACTGCCGCGATGGTTCCTTTTTTGCATTTCGGCCGGTTGCTGGTACCCACGTTTGGGCTGATGATCGCTGCGGCGATGGTGGTGGCGTACTATGTGTTGCGGGCGGACTTTGCGCGGCGTGGCCTGGCGGAAAAGGATTCGACCACTGCGGAAATGTTTGTCGCGGTGCCGGCGCTGTGTGGGATTGTGGGCGCTAAGCTGTATCACGTGCTTGAGACGCCGCGCGAATTGCTGGCCGATCCCCTGGGTCAGCTTTTCAGCCGCTACGGCCTGGCATGGTTTGGCGGGCTGATCGCGGGATTTGCTGCGTTTGTGTGGCTGGCGCGCCGATTCAGGT
>Ga0209007_1000350_pt1 | contig 20526 bp, 24 predicted proteins | sample JacPinW_OM1H0_O2_FD_187961 | JGI IMG/M metagenome (GOLD analysis project Ga0209007, IMG submission 187961) | Forest soil microbial communities from Algoma, Ontario, Canada - Jack Pine, Ontario site 1_JW_OM1H0_O2 (SPAdes) (version 2) | ecosystem: Environmental > Terrestrial > Soil > Boreal... | reverse complement strand
CGGCGTGCTGGGCTTCCTCATGGCGTTCATCGCGTACGGCCGGATGGTTCTGAGGCCAATCCTCTGACCAAACGACAAGGCGGGTTAGGCCTCAGGAGATACCCGTGCTCAGCTCAGTTGCTCATGTTGCTCTGGTTGTGCGTGAGCATATTCGAGCAAGAAGCAGCAGCTCACTCTACTTCTTCGATTACGACAACCATGTCTTTGAGTTGGACACGGCCACTTTGGAAGAGGAGCTAAAAACTGAGGCTTAGCGGGGGTAGCTTCGCTTGACGCTTGTGCCAGTTGGATACGCGCGCGAATCCGGCCGGGTCGTATTCATTACTGAGGCCGAACGCATCGAGGATCTGCCAGAGCACATCTCGCTTCCTTACCCAAGATTTGTGCTGCTGCTGGCTTATGCGCATCGCGATGTTCCGCCACACCTCGCGGAGGCTCTGGGCAAGCTGCTGGACACTGGCTGCGTTTACCTTTGCGCCTGGGGTCCCGGCTGTGAGTACGTCCACGACATCATGGATGATGTTGTGCTCGACCGAGAGCTTAAAGGCGGCCCCGAGCAGACGATCATGACGACCTGGCACGCCGATGAGCCCCTGCAGGAGGCCATTGATTTCGCGCTGCGACACGCGGAACCTGCTGATGCTCTCGCGCAAGGCTGTGACGCGATAGTATTGGCGGCAGTGGGCGACTCACAATGGGCGCAGGCACTCCGGAACTTAACTCCACCATTTTTGGGGCCGGTCCTCTAACAATCGTTGGAGCGGTCTCTGAACGTTGGTGGTTATCTGCCGCGGGCGCTGCAAGACAGAGTGCGCCCGCGGCGCTGATCGGCCGCCGTCGCGCAGCCCCTCAACGTCACCGTTAGGCCTCAGTAATGGCTGCTGCTGCACAGATTCGCACCTTTGTTGCCTGGTACACGCCGGAGATCGCGGCGCCCAAACGGCGAAGCAGGCAACACGGATGCAGTACGATAAAGCATTCTGGCTGACACCCAATCCGGAGGTCCGCATGGCCACACCATTCAGGTCAACACGAGACGTCATCGTTCGTACTGGCGCTCTTGCGCAAGCGGTAGAGTTCTACACGTCGGTGCTCGGTTTTCGAATCTCCAGCAGGGCGGCAAACATCGTTGGCTTCGAAACCGGCTCGTTCTGCCTTTACGTCGAGAGCGGAAAAGAGCAAAGCCCCGTGTTCGACCTGCTGGTGCCGGATGTTCCAGCGGCAAAATCGCGTCTGCTGGCGGCCGGTTGTGTCCTGATTGAAGAGGATCCAGCCTTGCCTCGCTGTTACATACGGGATCCCTACGGATTCACGTTCAACGTTGCCAAGGCTGCTGGCGCCGTTTAGCGGGTTGGAGGGTACCTGTGAGGCGCACATGGACGATCATCGGCGTTGGTGATGTGCATGGCAGCTTCAAGTGGTACCAGTCGCTACTCGGGGTGCCGGGGACAGCTCCTGCCCATGACTATTGGGGTCAAATCATCGACGCGGATGGGACGGTCCTGCTTTGCCTGCACGAGTGGGGTGCTCATGAGCATCCCTCGCTGACGAGCCCCGATCACGCGCAGCCTGGCAACGGCCTCCTGTTGTTTTTCCGTGTCGACGATTTTGACTTGTCGCTGACCAGAGCACGCGCTCTGGTCGCTCGGTTCGAGGAGGAGCCCAACCGGAATCCGAACACCGGAACCATGGAGTTCTCACTCCGAGATCCGGACGGCTATTACGTCACGATCAGTGCGCTCGCTGCGGCCTGACAATCGTTGCAGGGGTGCTGGGCGGCGCCTCCACTTCCAAGATGCGTATCCTTCGATTGAACCACGTACAACTCGCGATGCCTCAGGGCCTCGAAAATCAGGCGCGGGGCTTTTACGGCGACGTCCTGGGCCTGCGCGAGATTCCCAAGCCGGTGGAACTCGCGGCACGCGGCGGCGCCTGGTTTGACCTCGGCGGAGCGCAGCTGCACCTGGGCGTCGAGGCTGAATTCCGCCCCGCCAGGAAGGCCCATGTCGCGTTTGATGTTGATGACTTGGACGCCCTTGCTGCTCGGTGCCAAGCTGCGGGATACGCACCGCGTGCGGACGATAAAATTCCCGGCATCCGGCGTTTCTTTGTTGATGATCCATTTGGAAACAGACTCGAGCTTGTTGAGGCGCGCGGTTCCGGAGGCACATGACTCGCGCGGCGCGCTCTAAGGACATCACATGGACTTGCTATCAGTCGTTCTAGTTGGCCTCGTGGTCAGCCTCGTGATGAGCTCTGTGCTCTCATTTGTGATCCTTCCCCCGACGCGCGCGATACTGCGCCGGCTATGCGCTGCAGAGGAGTCGGTGGCGTTCTGGACGCGCTTTACGGTTCTGATGCTTTATCTTGGCCCGTTGTTAGTGACGTTGATCTTTGGCGTACCGTACAGCAGCGAGTTGTCCTTGAAACTCACGACGACTGATGTAATGGTGCGCGTAGTCAGTGCGGCGCTGGTCGGGTCCTTCTTGACGCTTGGCGGCATCGGGCTTCGCATTGGAACGCTGCGTCAGGTCATAACTGGCTCCTCGCCTGCTACGAAGAGAACTGACGATGAGCACATCAGATAAAGTGTCCCCTGGGGTTACTGAAGCCGGCGGGATCCGCATCGCAAGCCCGGGTCACGCGGTCTTCGCGGCGACCATGATCGCCATCGGAATTCTGGGCGCGGTCAGGGGGAGTTTCGCCGCGGTGTGGGGGCCGGTGCCCGAGGCCATGCCCGCACGCGAGGCACTCGTTTATCTCTGCGCCTTGATATCGCTCGCCTGCGGCATGGGGCTGTTCTGGCGGCGCACGGCCGCCCCCGCTGCCCGCGCGCTGCTTGCCTATCTCCTCGTATGGACGCTGGTGTTCAGAGCGCGCTTCATCCTGGTTCACCCGACCGTGGAAGGTGTCTATCAGAACTGCGGTGAGAACGCGGTGTTGATCGCGGCGGTGTGGGTGCTGTATGCCTGGTTCGCCGCCGACTGGGACAGGAAGCACCTCCGTTTCGCCACCGGTGACCAGGGCGTGCGCATCGCCAGGGTGCTCTACGCGCTGGCCATGATCGCCTTCGGCCTGTCCCATTTCTTCTATCTCAACCTGACGGCCCCGCTGGTGCCTGGCTGGCTGCCGTGGCCTGTGGCCTGGGCGTACTTCACCGGGGCTGCCTACCTCGCGGCGGGCGTAGCGATACTCATCGGCGTGTGTGCACGGCTGGCAACCGTTCTCTCCGCGTGGCAGATGGGCCTGTTCACGCTGCTGGTTTGGGTACCGTTGGCAGCCGCAGGCCACATGTCCCCCTCCCAACTGGGTGAGCTCGTCGTCTCCTGGGCGCTCACTGCCGGCGCCTGGGTGGTGGCGGATTCCTACCGCGGCACCCCGTGGCTTGCCATGGGCAAGCGCAAGCTTGCGAACGGGGGCCAGGATGCCTAGGGTTGCTCGTGCGAAGGGATCGATATGCACCACTCCCGTCTCTGTGCCCTGTTGATCGACTGCAACACCCCCGACGTGGACGAGGCCGCTGACTTCTGGGCTCGAGCGTTGGGACGAGCGGTAGACCCTGAACACCCGGGCACCCGCCGGAATTACCGCATGCTGGAGACGCCACCGGACGAGCCCCTGGTGCAGATTCAGCGTGTGAGCCACGAGAGTCGCGTTCACATAGACATCGAGACCGATGACATCCCGGCCGAAGTGGCCCGGCTGGAGAAGCTGGGTGCGACAGTGGCGAATCAACTGGAACGTTGGGTCGTGATGCAGGCGCCCACCGGCCAACGCTTCTGCGTGGTACGCGTGCAGCGTCCCGGCTTTCCGAAAAACGCCAACAGTTGGGACTGAGTGGCCGCGCGCCTGCCCCTCGACTCCGCCGCCCGATCTCGCCATGCTCCTCACTCCGGATAAGCCAGCACTTCGACGATGGCGGCCGTGGCTCGTGGCGCTGCTCGTGGCCGAGATCGGCTGGTTCGCGCTGCTCCGTCCTCGAGTCGCTGGAGACCTTGGCGCCATTTTCATGTTGGCGCTGCTTCCTATGACAGTTGTTGGATACGTTTACCTGATGGCGGCGGTCTCCGCATACCTTGCTTCCCGAGAGTGGGATTTTCGGCTGCGGCAGGTAATCGTCATCATGCTCGGGCTCAGTGCCGGGTGCTTCGTGTTCGCGCTGCTGTGGCTCGCGAAGGTGCATTTTGAGGGCCAGCTCGGCTGAAGGTACCCTCTCGACCGTGAACCACCCATTCACCATTCAGTACTCAGGCAATGTCGAGGCCTGCCGCGCCGAAGCGCGGATCCTGCGGCCGTCGGCGCAACCGGCCGATACTCCACTCGCCGTCGTGTACGAAACGTCGCAGGGGTTCATCGTGAGCTACCCCGGCACGGCGCCTGCGGCACGGCCGGCATCGCCGGAGCTCGATGCCGCGATTGCCGAGGCGCGCGCCGAGCTTCTGCACTACATCAATCGCAAGGGAGAGCCGCGGCCGGCGGGCATCACGCGCGCGGGTCTGTCCCTGTGGCTCATGGAAAGGGATGATGAAACCGTCATGGGAATCGCTCTCGAGTGATGCTGAGCTGGCTCAAACGCCGGCAGACGGACGCAACACCCGAGGAGCGCGCGCGCGGGTTTATGCGCGTGGCAGGCATCGTCCTCGGATTTTTCGCCGTCGCCTTCGTGGTGGGCGCGTTTCAGGTCCTGGGCGCGTTGCACTCGGGCAAAGTGTGGAGCAATTTTCGCGGCCAGGTGGTCACCCGCAACGAGATGCACCACGAGCTCATCCTGCTCGCGGTCGGCGCCGTGTTGTGCGCAGCACTGTCGTGGCGCTGTCGCCGGTTCTGGCGCCGCGGCGAGTAGGGATCGCCGGCAGCCACGTCCCGTGCCGCGCTCCGGCGGCCGCAGCATGCCGCGTCGCGACTTGACGGCGCCCTCCGGAAAGCACATCTATAGCTGCGGCGGCCGCGCGAACCACGAGCATAAACGGCTCCGCCAGGAACCTTGGCAACTTCGAGGGGAGAACCGACATGTATTACCACGCGTGGGGTCTGCCGTGGCTCATTGCCGCGGTGGTGGGCATCATCCCGTTCTGGCGCATCTGCAACCGCGTCGGGCATTCGCCGTGGCTCAGCCTGCTGATGGCAGTGCCTCTGGTCAACGTCATTTTCATCTACTTCCTGGCGTTCTCGGAGTGGCCGTCGCAGAAGAGCGCACCGGCCGCGACACCCTGAGAGCACTCGCCGCATCCTGGTGCGCGCTGTTGGTGGGCCTGGCGCGCCCCGCGGTGCGCCGCGGTCCCGCACGCCTTACTCGGCTTCGGCCTTCACCGGACGGCTCATGAGCTCGCGTACCGCGTCCTTCGCCGGCAGCCGCTCGTAGAGCACGCGGTAGACCCCGTCGCACAGCGGCATCTCGACGCCCGCCTGCGCGACCACCGGGCGCATGGCGCGCGCCGCGGCGTAGCCCTCGACCGACTGGCCAATCCTCACGAGCGCTGCCTGCGGATCGATTCCCGCGGCGAGCAGCAGCCCGAAGCGCCGGTTGCGCGACTGATCGTCGGTGCAGGTGAGCACCAGATCGCCGAGCCCGGCGAGTCCCATGAAGGTGGCCGACTGCGCGCCGAGCCTCGTGCCCAGGCGGGTCATTTCCTTCAGCCCGCGCGTGATGAGGGCGACGCGGGTGTTGGCGCCGAAGCCAAGCCCGTCTGACAGTCCCGCGCCGACCGCCAACACGTTCTTCACCGCACCGCCGATCTCCACTCCCAGGATGTCGGTCGAGGAGTAGGCGCGGAAGTTGCTCGAGCTCAACTCGCGGGCGAGCGCTTGCGCGTAGGCCGCATCGGGCGAGGCGATGGTCATGGCGGTGGGCAGCCCGGCGCCCACTTCGCGCGCGAACGTCGGCCCGGAGAGCACCGCGATGCGCCGTTCGGGACCTAACACCTCGCGCGCGATCTGGTGCGGGAGTCTGCCGGTCTCGAGCTCGAAGCCCTTGGTGGCCCAGGCGACATGCATGCCGTCTCCAAGATGCGGCGCGAGCTCACCGAGCAGCGCGCGGAACGCGTGGCTCGGCACCACGATGAGCACGTCGCGCGCCCCGGCAAGGGCTGCGGGCAGGCTCCCTTCGACCTCAAGCGAGGGCGGGAACTCGACCCCGTCGAGGTAGCGTGCATTGCAGCGGCGCCGCGCCATGTCGGCGAGCTGCGCGGCATCGCGGCCCCACAGGCGCACCGGCCGGCCGCCGCGCGCGAACTGCACGGCGAGCGCCGTGCCCCAGGAGCCGGCACCGAGCACGGCGACCGGGTCGCGCACGGCGCGCCCGGGCATGTCAGTTGGTCGCGCCCTGGGGCTGCGTCTGGTTGGCGGCGTACAGCGCGTCGAAGTTCACCGGCGGCAGCAGGAACTGCGGGAAGCCGCCCTGGCTGACGAGCTGTGAGACCGCGCTGCGCGCGTACGGGAACAGCACCGCGGGGCAGACAGTGCTCACCGCGCGCTTGAGATCCGCCTCGGCGAGATTGCGCATCAGGAACAGCCCCGCCTGCTTCACCTCGACGAGAAAGATCGTGGTGTCGTTCTGCTTGGCGGACACCGTCACCGTGAGTACCACCTCGCGCGCCTCGCCGCTGGTCTGGCTCGCCGCGGTCTGCAGGTCGAGATTGATCTGCGGGCTCCAGCCGCCCTCGACGCGCGGTCCGTTCGGGGCCTCGTAAGAGCAGTCCTTCAGGTACACGCTTTGCAGCGACAGTACCGGACCCTGTCCTCCCATCATCTCGGGCATCGGTACGGCACCGGAAGATTCGTTGGTCATTTCATAGCTCCGTTTTTGAGAATCGGATCGAGCGCACCGGCGGCCTCCAGCTCGTACAGATCGTCGCAGCCGCCGATGGGGCGACCGCCGATGAAGATCTGCGGCACCGTGCAGCCGCCGCCGCGCGCCACCATCTCATCGCGTGCTCCGGGTACCGCGTCCACGTCGATCACCTCGAACGTAATGCCCTTCTGCTCGAGAAGGCTCTGGGCGCGCGCGCAGTACTGACACCAGCCCGTTACAAATATCACCACGTACGCCGTGGCCACGGACGACTTCCCCCCGGGCCCTTCAGGCCCGCGTCAGCGGCAGGTTGTCCGCACGCCAGGCGGCAAGTCCGCCGCGCAGCGAGAACGCCCGGGTAAACCCCTGACGGGCGAGCTGGCGCGCCGCCGCGGCGCCGGCCGACCCCGAGTCATCGTAGACCACGACGGCCTTTTCCTTGTGCTTTTTCAGCGTGTCGCTCGCCTGGAGCAGCTGCTCGCCGGTCACCGGGCGGGCGCCCGCGAGGTGTCCGGCCTGATACTGCTCCGCCGGCCGCAGGTCGAGCACCACCGCCCCCTGGTTCATCAGGCGGATGAGCTCCTGCGGCGAGACGGAAATGAGACTTTCCGCCCGCGCCCGCATCTCGTATACAGCCACCAGGGCTGCGACGGCCGCGGTGGCGGCAGCGAGCCAGGAGTGATGGCTGACGAATTCGAGGATTCGATCCATGGGGGTGCAGTCGGTGCCGGGGGCGAAAAAGGCCGCGCATTATAGCCTCCCGCTGCCTTGCGGGAGGCTGGCGCCGATCCCGGTCCGCCGGCGGCGGCTCACGGGCCTCCTTCCCGCCTTGCTGGCGCTCGGCTGGCTGCTGGCCGCGCCGTACCCGGCGGTGGCCACGCCGACCCCGCCGCAGTCGCCGGAGGCGCGCAAGGCCGAAAGCGACCTCGAGGCCGTCAAATCGGAGATCGAGCGCGTGACGCGCGAGGTGAGCGCCGAACAGGTCGAGCGGGACCGCATGACGCGCGACCTGCGCTCCGCGGAGATCTCGGTCGGCAAGGCGCGCCAGATCCTGAGCGACGTGCGCCGCCAGCGCGCCGAGCACGCAGCACGGCGCGCAGCCCTCGAGTCGGAACAGCACGATCGCGAGGCCGAGCTCGATCGCAATCGCGATGCTCTCGCCGGGCAGCTGCGCGCCGCCTACCTGATCGGCCGGCAGGAGCCGCTCAAGCTGCTGCTCAACCAGGAGGACCCGGCCCGTGCCGGGCGGATGTTCATCTACTACGGCTACTTCGGCCGCGCGCGCGCCGGGCAGATCAAGCTGATCGAGGACGACGTGCAGCGCATCGCACAGCTCGAGAGCGAAGTCGACGCCGAGGACCAGCAGCTGGCGCTGCTCGAGACGCAGCAGCGCGCGCAGCTCAGCGAGCTCGAGCACTCGCGCCAGCAGCGCACGCAGGCGCTCGCGGGGCTCGAGGCCGAGGCGCACACGCGCGCGCAGAACCTCGAGCGGCTGCGCGCCCAGCAGGCCGGACTGGAGAAGCTGGTGCGCGAGCTGCGGGCCGCCGTCGAGCGCCATCCGCTCGAGGCGAACGATGCCTTCTCGCGCCTGCGCGGCAAGCTCGCGTGGCCGGTGAGCGGGCGGCTGGTGGCGCGCTTCGGCGATGCGCGCGCCGGCGGCGTGCACTGGGACGGGGTGCTGGTCACCACCGAGCGCGGCTCGCCGGTCAAGGCGGTATGCGACGGACGGGTGATCTACGCCGACTGGCTCCCCGGCCTCGGGCTGCTCACGATCATCGATCACGGCGACGGGTACCTGAGTCTCTACGGCCACAACGAGCGGCTGTACAAAGCGGTGGGCGAGCACGTGACGGCCGGGGACACCATTGCCGCAGCCGGCGACAGCGGCGGCAGCAGCCAGCCGGAGCTGTATTTCGAGATCCGCAAGGGCGGCAAGCCGGTCGATCCGCGCCCCTGGTTCAAGGCCCAGGACCCCTGAATTCCGGGGGTCTGGCGCGGGCGTGAGGCCCCCGGTCACAGCCCCGTCGGGCACCCCCCTGGCGCGGGTGTGACTGCCGTCTACGTTTTGCGCGTTGCGGTGGCAGGCAGGCGGCGGATTCGCCAACTTGCGCAAGGCGCTACCACGACATAAGAGCAATGGTGGCGCCTGCGATAACCGGATTTCCGAGCGAGATCGGCGACCGACCCATGAGCGCGCCCCCAGCAAACGAGCCTGCGGCCGGACCGCCCGCCTTCCGGGTGGAGCCCTATGCGCGGCTGGTGCGCTCGCTCCTGCCGCGCGCCTCCAGCATTGCGATGTTCGGGCCGACCGGCGAGCTCATGTGGTCTTCCGAGACCACGACCGGGCCCGATCTCATGAACGTCGTGGACGACGCGCTCAGCGGCGCGCGTACCAATCCGGGCAGCGGCGGCCAGCTGCGCCTGCTCGCCGGCAACCAGCCCGTCTACCTCTGCCCGATGCGCGATGACGCAGGCCAGCTCCTGGGCGTGGTCGCGGTCGTGTGCCGGCCCAGCGACTCGCAGGACAAGAAACCGCAGGACTTCTCGTTCGCGCACTCGCTGCTCGCGCCCGCGCTCGAGTGCCTGCGCCGCGAGCTGGTGACGCATGTCACCATCGCCGACCTCAACGCCGTCGTGAGCGAGCTGAACCGCGACCTCGGGCTGCTGCTCACGCACGGCGCGAGCGAGCAGAGCTCGGCCGCGGCCGATGGCGCCGGCGACCTGCAGCTGCTTCTGCAGCAGACCGTCGAGCACCTGCGCGCGCTCACCGGTGCGCTGTTGGTGCCGGAGAAGAACCTGACGCTGTTGCGCGCGGCCGGCAGCGGCTCTGCCGATGCGCGCTTTCTCATGCGTGCGCACCGCAAGCTCCTGGCGCTCGCTCAGGGGCGGCGCGAGCCGCTCATCATCAACGAGATCGCCGTCGCCGTTCCCGACACCTACCCGTACCGGGTGCTGTGTTGCGCGCTGCGCTCGCGCGCCGGGCGCTGCCTCGGGGTGCTCACGCTGCTGCGGGACGAGACCGGCGAGCACTTCACCGAGCGCGACGCGCACATTGCGCAGATCCTCGCGCGCAAGTCCCTCGACATCATCGAGAGCAGCTACGACGCCTTGAGCGGCCTGTACACGCGTCCCGCGTTCGAGCGCCGCGTGAGCGCCGTGGTTGCCGACCCGAAGACGCGGCAGCGCTGGAGCGCCCTTTACATCGACGTGGATCAGCTGCACGCCATCAACGAGAAGTCCGGCATGCACGTCGGCGACTCCGTGCTCAGCCAGATCGGCGAGCTGGTACGCAGCCGCCTGCCTCCCGGAGCGTTCGGCGCGCGCATCTCCGGCGATCGCTTTGCGGTGCTGTTGCCCGCCCAGGTGCAGGACGCCGAGCGCTTCGCTCAGGCGCTGCGGACCGGAGTCGAGCAGCTGTCGGCCGTTCAGGGGGACACGCGGGCGCCGATATCGATCAGCGTCGGCGTGGCGCTCCTCGACGGCAACGCCGCCGAGCTGGCACACGTGCTGGCGGCCGCCGAGACCGCCTGCAAGGCGGCCAAGGATCGCGGCCGCAATCGCGTCGAGGTTTATCAGTCGAGCGATGCGAGCATCGTGCGCCGCTATGCGGACATCAGCGTCGCCGGGCAGCTGCGCGAAGCCATCGACGCGGGGCGGCTGCGGCTCGACGCGCAGCTCATCCTGCCGTTCGCTGCCGCCGACAACGCCCGGCCGCACTACGAGCTGTTGCTGCGCATGATCGGTGACGACGGCCAGATCATGGGTCCGGACAGCTTTCTGTCGGCCGCGACGCGCTACCAGCTGATGCCGGTCATCGACCGCTGGGTGGTCAACCACGTCATCGAGGCGCTGCAGCCCCGCGCGCACGCGCTTGCGGGCAAGGCGCTCGGCTTCACCATCAATTTCTCGGGCCAGTCGCTCAACGACGAGACCTTCGCGGACTTCCTCATCGAGCGCATCGGCTCGAGCGGGCTCGACCCGGACCTGCTGTGCTTCGAGCTGACCGAGAACGCCACCGTGCAGAACCTGACGCGCGCGGAGGCGCTGATGCGCCGCCTGCGCAAGCTCGGCTGCGGAGTCGCGCTCGATGATTTCGGCACCGGGCTCTCTTCTCTCTCGTGCCTGCGCCAGCTCCCCGTCACCATGCTGAAGATCGATGGCAGCTTCGTGCGCGACGTGCTGAAGGATGTGCGCGCCGAGTCCATGGTGCGCGCGGTCGCGCAGCTCGCCCGCGGCATGTCGATCATCACTGTCGCCGAGTACATCGAGACGGAGGAGATCGGCGATCGCGTCTCCCAGCTCGGCGTCGACTACGGCCAGGGATTCGCGATCGGCAAACCGCTGCCGCTCGCCGACCTGCTCGCCGAGATCCCTGTGGCGGGCGCGCCCGCGTCCGATCGCGCCGCAGCTGTGGTCTTGCCGGATTCCCGGGTGCCGGATTCCCAGGCGCCAGATTCCCAGCTACCGGACTCCGAGGTGCCGCTCGTGAGCGAGCCCGCCGTGAAGGCGGAGTCGGACGGGCCGGCTCTGACTGCGGCCGCCTTTGAGGAGTCGGACCCGAATGCAGTCACCTGCGAGTCCGTGGTGCTCGAGACCCCCGACGGGGAGAGCTCGGATACCGCGCCGGGCGATGCCGGGGCCAGCGACGGCGTGTCCGTCGATGCCGCGGCAGCCGATGGCGCAGCCGGCGGCCATGTCAGAGGCGGCAACGGCGCGCTGAGCGATTACGGACTGTCCGTCAACGGGCTGGCCGACGACGGACTCGCCGAAGCTGATACTGGACTCGCCGACGCGGACACTGAACTGGCCGACGCAGCGCTGAGCGATGGCGGGCTCTGCGACAGCGAGACCACTGAGGCGGAGGCCGAAATTCTCGACGCGCTCGATAAGATCGCCGCGAGCGATGCGGCGGCCGCGGGCGAGGACGCAGCGGCGCTGGCCGCGGTGGCTCGCCTGCCCGCGAGCGGCCGCGCTGCGAACAACGATGATGCGACCGACGTGCAGCCCGAGCTGGTGGTGTGGTACCCCGGCGCCGTGCCGTGAGAGGGACCTCAAGCCCATGTACCCGCGCCCACGCACGTTCCTGACACTCGTCGCCGGGGCGGTACTGGGATTCGGCGGCGCATTCGCCACCGGGGTGGTCGCCGAGCGCACCGGCGAGGCTGCGCGGCCCGGCATGCAGCCGGTGCTGCCGTGGGAGGAGGCAACCCGGTTCGCGGAGGTCTACGAGCGCATCAAGCGCGAGTACGTTCGGGACATCGACGACCACACGCTGATGGAGAAGGCCGTGCGCGGAATGGTAGCGGGGCTCGACCCGCACTCCGCCTACCTCGACAGCGAGGAACTGGAAGAGATACGGCTGAGCACCATGGGGTCATACCCCGGTGTCGGGATCGAGGTCTCCCCCGCCGACGGGACCGTCAAGATCCTGCGCACGTTCGAGAATTCGCCCGCGCAGCGCGCGGGACTCCGGCCCGACGATGAGATCGTGCGGATCGACGCCGTGGAAGTCGGCGCCGACCTGACGGGCGCGATCGCCCGGCTGCGCGGCCCGACCGGCAGCATGGTGAGGCTCACCATCCGGCGCTCCGGGGTGCCCGGGCTGATGGAGTTCCCGCTGCGGCGAGCCGAGGTCGAGGTGAGCAGCGTGTCGGGGCGGACGCTCGAGCCCGGCTTCGGGTACGTCCGGATCACGACCTTCAGCGAAACGACCTCGGCGGACCTGAGCCAGGCGATTGGTACGATAAAGAAAGCCAATCCAATGGGTTTGAAGGGACTTATACTGGATTTAAGAGACAATCCGGGCGGCGTACTCGAATCGGGTGTTGCCGTGGCAGATGACTTCCTCGAGCAGGGCGTGATCGTTACGGCCGATGGGCGTACCCCCGAGGCGCGCTTCGAAATGGACGCCACGCCCGGGGACCTGATCGACGGCGCCCCGCTGGTGGTGCTGGTGAACGGAGGCACCGCGTCGGCCTCGGAGATCGTGGCCGGGGCCCTGAAGGACCACGCGCGGGCGGTGCTCATCGGCACCCGTACCTACGGCAAGGGGTCGGTGCAGACGGTCATGCCGCTCGCGCACGGCGGTGCCATCAAGCTCACCACATCGCTCTATTTCACGCCCTCGGGCGCCTCCATCCAGGGCAAGGGCATCGTGCCGGATATCGTCGAGGAGGAATCCGCCGCATCGTCCGCGGGACTGGCAAGGGGCGATGGTGGGCCGCCGCCGGCGCTGCGCGACCGCGACGTACAGATGGGCCTCAATACCCTCAAGCACTACGCCGCGAGGACCGACCGTTCCGGCCGGATGCTGGCCGCCCGAGCGCTGGTGCCCTGAGGCGACCCCGGCCCGGACGGACGGGTCGCTGACCCGCTATCCTGCCGCGCCATGCTCCCCTGGCTCATTGACCTCGTGCTGCACCTCGACCGGCACCTGGTCGAGCTGCTTTCCCACTACGGCCCGTGGATCTACCCGATCCTGTTCGCCGTCATCTTTGCCGAGACGGGACTGGTCGTGGCGCCGTTTCTGCCGGGGGATTCGCTGCTGTTCGCGGTCGGCGCGCTGGCGGCGGTGGACTCCAGCGGCACGCTGCGCGCGCCGCTTGCCAGCCTCATATTGGCGAGCGCCGCGGTGCTCGGCAACATGGTGAACTACAGCGTCGGGCGGGCCATCGGTCCGCCCGCCTTCAGCGGCCGCTACCGACTGCTCAAGGTCGAGTACCTCGAGCGCACCGAGGAGTTCTTCCGCCGCTACGGCGGACTCGCGATCGTCCTGTCGCGCTTCATACCCATCATCCGCACCTGTGCGCCATTTGTCGCGGGCGTCGGGCGCATGCCCTACGGGCGATTCTTCGCGTACAACCTCGTCGGCGGCTGTGCCTGGGTGCTGCTGTTCATCTGGGGCGGCTGCCTCTTCGGCAACATTCCCCTGATGAAGCAGCACTTCGGCTACGTGACGCTCGTCATCATCGCCGTCTCCCTGGTGCCACTGATCGGCGCGGCGCTTCGCCGGCCGCCGCGGCCGCGCTGAGCAGCCGCCCGGGCGCGCACCCTCAGGATCTCAGGATCAGCACCCGGACGGCGCCGATCAGGCCGCCGACGAGCAGCACCAGGTTCGGCGCGAAGCTCAGGCCGAATCCTGAGTGCCTGCCCTGCGCTGACTTCACGTAGCCGCGGAAGTACAGCGCGCGCCCGATGATGAACAGCCCGCCGAGCGCGGCCGCCACCACGGCATTCACGTAGTACGCGAACAGGAGCATTGACGGCACGAAGACGATCAGCTGCTCGAGGGTATTGGCCTGCACGCGGAAGTAACGCTCGAACGTCGCATCGCCATGGGTCGCCGGCGCCGGTACGTTGTAGGTCTTGCGCGCACGGGCCACCGCCAGGCCGAACAGCAGGAACTCGACCAGCGCCAGGGCGATGACCAGATGTACGAGTGCCATGGGAATGGGTTCTCCTTGCGGCGTGCAGCACGGACGATGGCACAATGGGCCATGGGCGAGAAGGCCAGGGGTTATGCGCACCGGGTCGACATCGATGCCGACGCGGGCGTGGTGTGGCGCGCGTTTACGGAGGAGCCGCTGCTGGCGCGCTGGTGCTGCCCCGGGGTGGAGATGCAGCCCCGGCAGGGGGGACTCTTCCGGGCGCGGGTCGACCGCGTGACCGAGCTCGAGGCGCACATCGACGTGTTCGAGCCTGGACGACGGTTGCGGCTCATCTACCTACCCAACCCGCAGCTGCCGCCGGCAGACAGCGTCATCACCGACGACTTCCTGCTGGATGCGGTGCCCGACGGCACCATCGTGCGGCTGCTGGGGTCAGGGATCCCGGCCACTCCCGCGTGGGAGGCCCAGTACCTGCGGCTGCGCACCGGCTGGCTGCAGGCGCTCAACCGGCTGAAGATCATCCTCGAAGCCGGGCCCGGCACCGGAAGCAGGCCATGACCGGATTTCTGTTGCGTGCCGCGATCACCGCCATCGGCTTGTGGATTGCGACCGTGTGGGTGCCGGGAGTGCGCATCGACAGTCCCACGACGCTGGTGCTCGCGGCCGTCCTCCTCGGCGTCGTGAATGCGATCGTTCGACCGATCCTTTTCATCCTGACGTTGCCGCTGACGATCATCACGCTCGGGCTGTTCCTCCTGGTCCTCAACGCCGCCATGGTGGCGCTGGTCGCGTGGATGCTGCCCGGCTTTCACCTGCACCATTTCACGGCGGCGCTTCTCACCTGGATCATCGTGTGGATCACGGGCTGGATCGGCACCTCGCTCATCGGTCATCGCGGCTTCGAGCGTTACTCACGGCGCTGAGCGCGCCAGCCCTTCAGACCGCGAGCGATCGGCCCACGCGGCGGTAGAGCGCGTAGATCACGAGCACGAAGCCGAGGCCGCCGAGCCACTCCGAAGCGGTGGTAAACGAGTCGCCCACCACGCCGATCGGGAACTGGTTGTTGGTGAAAGCCACCAGCGCCGTGAACACCACGGCCAGCACACTCTCGCCCACGATCAGACCGGAAGCGAGCAGCACACCCAGCTGCTTCATGGAGCTCGGTCTGGCACTCCGGTCGGCGCGCCGGTCAAACCACCAGCCGACCACTGCGCCCACCGTGACCATCAGCGTCGCGGAGGTGGGAAGGTAGATACCCAAGCCCACCGCCAGCGGCGGCAGGCGCAGCGAGCGCGTGGTTTTCGAGAGCAGCCAGTCGACGGCGATGATGGCAGCCCCGATGAGGGCGCCCCAACCCATCAATTGCCACTTCTCCGGGTCGTTCTGGATCACCGCCTGGGCGAGGGCGGAGATGAGGCCCGCCTGGGGCGCGGGCAGGGCGTGGGCAGTCGCGCCGGGAGCGCCCGCAAAACCGTAAGCCTTGTTGACGAGATCGAGCACCGGCGGGATCACCAGCGCACTCGCGACTACGCCGATCACGAGCGCCCACTGCTGTTTGGAGGGCGTGGATTCCACCAGCTGGCCGGTCTTGAGATCCTGCAGGTTGTTGTTGGCGATGGCCGCCACGTTGAATACCACCGCCGTCACGAACAGCGCGTACGCCACGAGCGCCTTGCCCATCTCCGGCGGGAGCGAGGATTTAACAGTCACCACCAGGAACAGCGCCGTGGTGGCCACCACCAGAATGCCGATGCCGGAGAGCGGGCTGTTGGAGGCGCCGATCAGCCCCGCCATATAGCCGCACACCGTGGACACCAGGAACCCCAGCACCACCACGATGACGATGCCGCCGACGGTGAGCAGCAGCGCGTGCTCGCCCAGGCCCGCGCTGGTCGCGAAGTTCCACAGCAGCCAGCAGATGGGCAGGATGCACAGCAACGACACGAGGCCCACCTGATCCACGGGAATGTCGTGCTCGGTGCGCGCCAGGGTGTCGCCTTTGCCGGCCTTGCGCGCCCGGGACGAAGCCATGGCGCCTTTGAGACCCCCGATCACCGGCTTCACGAGTCTACTGAGCGTCCAGATGGCGGACACGGCGATGGCGCCGGCTCCCACGTAACGTACATAGTGGCTCCAGGCATTGTGCGCCATCACTTCCGCATCGCCCGCGGCCGCGTGCAACGCACTGAAGTGCGGCACTCCCCAACCCCAGCCGATGAGGGCGCCCACGAACATGGCGACGCCCACGCAGATACCGACCAGATGGCCGATGCCGAACAGCGCGAGCGACAGCTGAAAATCGAAGCCCGTGGCCGGCGCCCGCGGGTCGGCACCTAAGCGGAAGCTGTGGGCCACGTCCCCCAGGAACAGCCGCGTCTGTACCAGCACCAGGAACAGCGCGGAGACCAGCGAGCCCAGTAGCACGGCTTTCAAGCCCTTGTCGGTGGCTTCCACCGCATCCTTGTCAGTCACGTCGCCCGAACCGACCTTGATGACCTGGGCGCAGGCGGTCCCCTCGGGATAGGGCAGATCCGAGTCCGTCACCAGCGCGCGGCGCAGCGGGATGGAATACATCACCCCGAGGATGCCGCCGATGGCGCAGATCGCGACCGACTGCCAATAGGGAAAACCGTTCCACCACCCGATCATGATGAAGCCGGGCAGCACGAAGATGATCGAGGAGAGTGTGCCGGCGGTGGAGGCCACCGTCTGCACGATGTTGTTCTCCTGGGCGCTGGTGTTGCCGAGCCAGCGCAGCATCGCCATGGATATCACCACCGCCGGGATGGAGGTAGAGAAAGTGAGCCCGGCCTTGAGCCCGAAGTAGACGTTGGCGGCGGTGAAAATCACGGTGAGCACCACGCCCAGGACCAGTCCCCGCAACGTCAGCTCGATGCGCGGTTGCGTTTTCATGCCGCGGAGCGTCAGCTCGGCGCTCGATTCGCTGTTCATGGGCTCGACCCCCGGTTGTTGGTGTTATATACGGCGCTTCAGCTGCGACGACGGTGCGTCAGCCGCGCGCGCCGAGCGCGTCCTCGAGCAGCGTGGTGAGCGGCTTGAGAAAGAACGATTCGGCGGGCATGAGGCACGACTCGATGCCGTGGCGTGCGAGAGTCGCGGCCACCACCGGCCCTACGGCGGCGACCAGTGTTTGCGCGAGCCCGGCGGTGACTTCCGCCGGCGGGGCGACGGCGAACAGCCGCTCCACCTGCGGCGTGCTCGTGAAGGCGATGGCGTCCACTTCGCCCGCGCCCAGGCGCGCGATGAGCGCCAGGACGGCCGCATCGTCGGCGCCGTCGGCGTACACGTAGGGCGCGACCGTGTGCCCGCTCGCGCCCGCGCGCTCGAGGAACTCCATCAGCGGCCGGTTGGGCTCGGTGCCGTAAAGCTGCACGCCGACGCGGCGCCCGGCGAGCCTCTCGCCGGCGAGACTTGCGATGATGCCCGCGGTCGTGGGCGGGGAGACCGCGATATCGGGCTTGAGTCCGAGCTCGCGCAGCGCGCGCGCGGGCTTCGGTCCCCGCGTGATGCGCCGTACCCGCGCCAGCGCGGCGAGGAAGGCGTCCTTCGACTGCGGCTCATGACGCTCGATGCACCGGAGGATGCGCCGCAGCCCCTCGCCGGTGGTGAGGACGAGATCGTCGAGCTCACCGCGCGCCAGGCGCGCGCTGAAGTCGAGCACCGGAGCGGGGTCGGGCGCGTCGCGGATCGCGACCAGAGGGCAGCGCAGCACGCGCGCCCCGCGCCGCTCGAGCATCGCGGCGAACACCTCGAGCTCGCGCGTTTCGGGCACGGCGACCGTGCGGCCGGCCAGAGGCTGCGGGTCCATGAGTGCGGCATCTTGCCACGGCGGCGGGTACGGCGTCGGGATGGCGCTGCGCTATGCTGCGCGGGCGGCGCAGCGGGTTGCGTACAGCGCGCAGGGGAGCAGCGGCTCATGGGCAAGGTCTTGTTCGGGATCATCGTGCTGGCGGTGCTCGCGTTCGCCGGGTTCACCTGGGTCACGCTGCACTGGAGCTACTCGGAAGGCGAGCGGGCGGGTTACGTGCAGAAGTTCGCCAAGAAGGGCTGGCTTTGCAAGACCTGGGAAGGCGAGATGGCGATGGTCACCATGCCGGGAACGCTGGCGGAGAAGTTCGCCTTCACGGTGTCGAGCGATACGATCGCCGCGAAGCTCAACGCCGATATCGGCAAGCGCGTCGCGCTGCACTACGAGCAGCACCGCTGGATCCCGAGCTCCTGCTTCGGCGACACCGAGTACTTCGTAACCGAGGTGCGGGTCGCGGAATAGCGGCCGTTGCGCGGCTTACGCACACCGGGGGTGCAGCCGCACCCTCCGATGCCCGGAAAGTGATCACGCAACTCGTCCCTAGCCCCTGCCACGGGCGGCCCTGACAGCCCTACGGCGCCCGCGGCTGCCATCTCCGGGGTGGCACGGCGGTTGCATCGCTCCTTACTGCGTATGGACGCTCAACCGCGCCTCGCGGCCGTTGGCCAGCTGTCGACCTTATTCTCCGGCAGGCCACAGCGAGCGTGCGACCGTCATCGACCGCCGGGCGCGGCGCGTTCATACGCCCCATCACCCTGCCAGCCGCACTGCTGCCCCTTGTTCTGCTCCTCGAGCCACTGCATGAGCGGCTGGAAGTACTCGACGATCGCCCCGGCGTCGATATCGCGCGAGCCGGTGAGCTTCTCGAGCGCGTCCTGCCAGGGCTCGGACGCGCCGAGACTCAGCATCGCCGCGAGGCGCCGGCCGGCTTCACGGCTCCCATAGATAGAGCACTCGTAGAGCGGGACGCGGCTGCCGGCGGCCGCGCACAGCGCCTTGTGGAACTGGAACTGCAGGATGTAGGAGAGGAAATAGCGCGTGTAAGGCGTGTTGGAAGGGACGTGGTACTTGGCGCCAGGATCGAAGTCCGCCTCGGTGCGCGGCACCGGAGGTGCTACCCCAGAGTAGCGCCGGCGCAGCTCCCACCAGGCGCTGTTGTAGTTCGCGGCGGTGACTTCGCCGGAGAAGACTTTCCAGCGCCACTCGTCGATCACCCGACCGAACGGCAGGAAGGCGATCTTCTCCAGTGCCATCTTCATCTGTTGGTTGATGAGCATCTGCTGGTTGATGAGCGCCTCGTGGCCCGGCGCCGCCGGCGGAATCAGCCTGATGCTCGCCAGGTACTCCGGCGTCACCGACAGGTTGACGGTGTCGCCGATCGCCTCGTGAAAGCCGTCGTTGGCGCCGTCGCGGAACAGGTACGGCTGCTGCGCATAGCTCAGGTAGTAATAGACGTGTCCGAGCTCATGGTAGATGGTGTAGAGGTCGTGCTCGGTGGGCTCGAGGCACGCCTTGACGCGCACGTCGCCGGGGAACGCCATGTCCCAGGCGCTGGCGTGGCACACCACTTCCCGGTCGCGCGGCCGCGTCAGCATGGAGTGCTGCCAGAAGCTCGCGGGGAGCGGCGCGAATCCCAGCGAGGTGTAGAAGCTTTCCGCCGAGCGCGTCAGTCGCACCGCGTCCCACCGCTCGCTCTTCAAGCGCGCGTCCGCCGTAGCGACGCCGGCTCGCGGGTAGGGCCGGAGGATGTCCGGATAGATCTGCGTCCACTGCTGCGCCCACATGTTGCCAAGCAGGTGCGCCGGGATCGGCTTGCCCGGCGGCACCTTGTCGGCGCCGTAGCGCTGCGCGAGCCGCGCGCGCGCGTAGCACTGCAGACTCACGTACAGCGGCTTCACCTGTTGCCACAGCCGCCCGGACAGTTCCTCGAAGGCCTGCGGCGGCATGTCGTAACCCGAGCGCCACATGACGCCGAGGTCCGCGAAGCCGAGCCCGCGCGCGCCCTCGTTCGCGAGCGCCACGAACTCGGTGTAGTCGTCGCGCATCCCGGCGCCGATGCCGTGCCAGCCCTTCCAGGCATCGAGCAGCTGCGCGTAGTCGCGGCTCGTGGCCATGATCTCCTGCAGCTGGTCGAGGGTCTCGCAGGACTTAGGTCCCCGCGGGCAGTACTTGCCCTCGCCATACATGCTCTGCATGCGCGCCTCGAGCTGCGTCATGCGGGCGCGCTTCTCGGGATCATCGGGCGCGGGGGCGGCGACGTTCAGGCGCAGCTTCATGAGCGCACGCGCTGCCGCGGGCTCGAGCGGCTGCCCGTCGTAACGCTGCGCTTCTGCGACTGCACGGCTCAGGTAAGCGAGGTAGCGCTCGGTGGCGCGGGCGTTGAGCAGCTCCGTATCGGGGGTGATGTAGGTGTCCTGGGTGAAGCTTGCCGCCTGCGCCTCCTGGGCGAGCACGGTCAGCTCGCGGTTGACGCGCGCGACGAACTCATCGGCGGTCTCACTGGCCGCGCCTTCGGCGGG
>Ga0209007_1000349_pt1 | contig 20538 bp, 11 predicted proteins | sample JacPinW_OM1H0_O2_FD_187961 | JGI IMG/M metagenome (GOLD analysis project Ga0209007, IMG submission 187961) | Forest soil microbial communities from Algoma, Ontario, Canada - Jack Pine, Ontario site 1_JW_OM1H0_O2 (SPAdes) (version 2) | ecosystem: Environmental > Terrestrial > Soil > Boreal... | reverse complement strand
AGCCGAACCGGTACTGCGTGGAATAGGCGGACTGCGGCAGCGCATCGGAGAGCATGGATTCGAGCGCGATTTCGCCCAGCGAGCCTCGCGTCTTCGCTCCTCCGAGCACCGACTGCAGCGTCTGCGTGGCCTTGGAAAGATCCTGGCTCGTCTGCTGCATCTGGCCCACTTTTTGGCTCATCTGTACCAGCGCGTCGGTGGAGGATTTCAGCTGCTGGGAAACTTCGCGCTGGGCTTCGCTGGCCAGCTGGCCGCTGGCGGCCACGCCGGTTTGCAGCTCCGTGCGGACCTGGCCCAGCTGCTGCGTCACGGACTGCACCACGTGGTTGAGCTGGCCAGTAACGGCTTGGAGCTGCGCCGCAAGCGAAGCCTGCATCTCCTGCCGCGTCGCCGAAAGCTGCTCTTCGGAGCGGCGGCTGGCAGCGCGCAGCATCAGCGCCACGATCACGATGCCGATCGCGCCGGCCGCGAGCCACACGATGGGATTTGCGAGCATCTGCCGCTGGGACCTTTCTGTCGTTTGAGGCTGCTTCCAACACTCTAGCGCGAACGCGTTTGCATTGTCACCCGGGCGATCCGTGCGTTCGGCCCTCCTCCTGCGCGTCGTGACGAAGGAAGCGAAGCGTCCCGACAAATCCGCAACAATCTTGAGCTGTCGTCCTGCTTGCCCCGACGAGCGAAGCGGGCGAACTCGAGGGTTCTGCCTTGGATCGATTGATGGACCACCATGTCAGGTAGAAACGAACTCCGCAGCAGAACAGAGACCCGCGCGGGCTGAAACCGCGCGGACGTTTCGCTATACTGTCCTTCCGAGGCGCGGTACCCAAGTGGGAAGGGAGAGGTCTGCAAAACCTTCATTCGTGGGTTCGATTCCCACCCGCGCCTCCATCAATTCCCCTGATAAGTAGAGCAAGATGTTGTGTATAATCACTAATGAAACTACACACTGAAAAGAGATCGGCATGAGCAAAGCAGCGTTAACGCGTACGAATCTTCTGCTGGAGACCGGGAAAATTCGACGCCTTCGCAAGGCCCTCCAGTCTCGCAGCAATTCTGAAGCCGTTCGCCGAGCTGTCGACGAGCGACTGGCGGTGGAAACGGGTCTCGCGGCGCTGCGAAGCTTGCGAAAGCTCGGTGGTCCCGAGGATGTCTTCGGGCGCGCTCGAGCGAAGAAGAGATGAGCGCCCTGCCTGTTGGTCCGCTTCTCTTCGATACGGGTATTTACATTCGGTTCAGCCGAGGAGAAAACTATGTCTGGCTAGGCGATGACACGCGGGTTTTTCATCGGACGATCTTGACTGCGGTTGTGGCGGCAGAACTTTATGCGGGCACGCATAACGTTAGCGAGAAGCGCCTCTTGGACGAGCTTTGCCAGGCGCACCGCGCCTTGGGCCACTTCTCATCACCGACTGCGACAGGCTGGACCGAGGCAGGAATTCTGCTACGTCGTGCGCGAAGCGTGTTCGGAAAAATGGATTTTGCCCATCATTTCCGCGATTTACTGATTGCGGTGGAGGCGGTCGGGGCAGGAGCGACGCTCGTAACAGAAAATGTCGGAGATTTTGCTCGCTGGAAGTCCTTATTCGCGTCCGCGCGGAAGAGTCTAAAGCTCTTTAATCCATCCTAAAGGCGCGAATCTCGTATCCTTACGAAGGTGCTGCCGTCGCAGAAGACAACTGGAAATACCGCGGGGGTGATTACCGCTGATTGCGAAGATTGAAGACGACCGCCTGCTGGTGTTGGTTCTCCCATCGGCCACCGCAGGGGAATGTACTGCTAGCGCATCGCGCGGAAACCTCTTCCTCCCTTACCTGAAAAGGCGGCAGGAGCACGGCTTACGTCTTGGTTAGGGCGGGGACTTGATGAGGAAATCGTAGAAAAGTCTTTTTCCCACTCCCTTTTCCTTCTGCGCTCTCCTACGCGGGAACGAGAGGTTCACCTCAAGTTGCCACAATGTATTCAGTTATAATGCCTCCTCTCAATCACGTCATTTTGGGCCGATTTGGAGGGTTGCCCCATGGTCGCGAGTCTTGAGCGAATATTCGTGCTACTTTTTTTTCTGCAGGCATCGTTTCCAGTTGATTGTGCCGCGCAGCAGCCATCGGCGGACGCGACGGGCTCGCTGCAACTCACGTTGAAAGAAGCCGTACAGCTGGCGCTCAAGCAAAATCCGCAACGCATCATCGCCCAACTGCTGGTTTCCGAAAGCGATCGCAATAGCCAGATTGCCCGCTCGGCGCTGCTCCCACAGGCCAGCATCGCGGCTTCCGGCTCGCTGAATCAGTACAATATTCAGAGCATCGAACGCAGCCACGAGCGACAGGCGGCTGGCCCGTTTCAGTTCGTCGAGGCGGGTCCCACCTTTTCGCAGACCATCCTGAACCTTCCACTCATTCGCGGGTACCAAATCGGCCGTGAAGGAACACGCGGGGCTCGCGCGGACGAACAGACCACGCGCGAGACGGTGGTAACCGCAGTCGTAGACCAATACCTGCTGATACTTCGGGCGTTGGCAACGCGCGACGCCGCGACCGCCCGTGTGGCGCTTGCACAACGCCTCTACGACCAAGCTACCGAACTTCAGAAAACGGGCATCGGCTTGAATATCGACACGGTGCGAGCCAATGTCGAATTGCAGAATGAGCGCCAGAATCTGATCGACGCTGAAACGCAGACTCGCACTACCAGGTACGGATTGGCGGAACTCCTGGATCTGCCGCGCGACCAGAACCTTGAAGTGACCGACCGACTCGACTTCTACGACCTCCCGGCGCTCGAAAAAGAGACACTGCTTAACCAGGCATTGACGTCCCGGCCCGAGATTCGTTCGCTCGATTCGCAGGAACGCATCGCCAACTTGACCGTGGATTCGACCCGCGAGGAACGCCTTCCGCAATTGGATTTCTCGGGGTTTTGGTTTTATCAGGGAGAGCACTTCAGCGACGGGATGCCGGCCTACACCTATGCGGTCTCTTTGCAATTTCCGCTGTTCACCGGTGGTCGAATCCACGCGGAAGAGGCGCATGCCAAGCTTGAAAGACAGCACGTGACCGAAACTCGCCGCCAACTCGAGGCGCAAATTATCGATGAGGTAAAATCCGCTCTTGATGAGCTCAATGCGGCGCGGAGTTCGGTGGACGTCGCCAACCTAGGCTACAAGTTGGCCGAGGACGAAGTAGCCCAGGCACAACGGCGGTTTCAATCCGGTGTCACCACCAATGTTGAAGTCATCACCGCGCAAGATGAGCTTGCGCGCGCCAGCGACAATCAGATCGGTGCTCTGTTTCAATTTAACCTGTCTCGCGCAGCCCTCGCTCGTGCTACGGGCGAAATCGAAGCCATGTACACGAAGTGACAAGGTAAACGGATCGTGAGTTCCACTCCCGTTAAGCCAACGCCAGGAACCAGCACCGTCGCGGCGAACGCCACGCCGCAGGCTTCGCAGACCTCTTCCTCATGGCGCGAGCGGCTTCGAAATCTGAATCCCTTCATTAAGGTGGCCGTCGTCGCCGTCTTGATCCTGATCGGATTGGTGTGGTACGTGTTCACCGGCCGCGTGACCACAGACGATGCCCAGGTGGATTGTCACATTACTGCGGTCGCGCCTCAGGTCCCCGGTTATGTGGTCAACCTTTTCATTAACGACAACACCGAAGTCAAAGAAGGCGACGTTCTGGTGCAGATTGATCCGCGCACCTACCAGGCCGAGGTGGCGCAGGCCAAGGCCAACCTCGACTTCGCGGAGGCACAAGCCAATTCCGCGAAAATCCAGATCGGCTTGACCCGCGAAACCACGACCAATAGCACCCACGGCGCGTCTGCGCAAAAGGACTCCGATGCGGCCGATTATGTAAGCTCCCAGGCGCAGCTTGAACAGTCTGCGACAGCGAATCTGCAAGTGGCCGAGGCCAACGTGGAAGCCAAAAAAGCCACCAACGAACGCGCCCAAGCCGACTTGGCGCGATATACGCCGTTGCTTGCCACGGGCGACGTCTCCAAGTTTCAATACGATGCCGTGGACGCTGCAGCGCGCGTGGCGAAAAGCGAACTAGAGGCTGCCGACCAACAGCGGGCCGCGGCGCAACAGGCCGTGGAGATTGCCCGCGCCAATGCCCACTCTTCCCAGGCGCGGCTATTGCGTTCGCAGGCGCAGTTGCTGGAAACGAAGGCTCGCGAGCGGCAGGTGCCCATCGCGGAAGCAACGTATAAGTCGGCGCTGGCGGCGGTCGAGCGCGCGAATGCGGCGCTCGAACAAGCTGAGTTGAACCTCGCTTACACCCACATCACCGCTCCGATCAGCGGGCAAGTCACGCAAAAGTCCGTGGATCTCGGGCAGTACGTCTCGGAAGGGCAATTGCTATTCACCATCGTCCCGCTCAACGAAGTTTACGTTACCGCAAATTTCAAGGAAACCCAGTTGGCCAACGTCGCCCCCGGCCAGAAGGTCCGAATCCAAGTGGATACATACCGCCAAGACTTTGAGGGTGTCGTAGATTCCATCGCCGGTGCGGCCGGCTCTCGGCAAGCCTTGCTGCCACCTCAAAACGCGACGGGAAATTTCATCAAAGTGGTCCAGCGCATTCCGGTGAAAATCCTGGTCAAACCAAATAAGAATCCGAATCTGGTGCTGCGCCCGGGCATGAATGTGGAAGCGACCATCTACACTCGCTGACCGGAAAGAGACTCCATGACCTACCTCGGTGCAAGTCCTCCGGAAGCCTGGGAACTGGAAGAGGAACGATTCATCAGCAGCATCTCGTCGCAACTGTCACATCGGCGCAGAATGGCCATTCTCCTGAGCGTCGGTATGGTTACCGCCATCGAAATCTCCAACCGTCTCTCCATCAATGTGTTCCTCCCGGACATGCAGGGCAATGTAGGGGCGAGCTCCGATGATATCAGCTGGGTCATCATTCTTTATAACGTTGGGTTCCTCTGCTCGTTGGCGCTGGCGGCTTGGATGACGCGCGTGATCGGCACCAGACGCCACTTGCTGATGAGCATCGCGATCTATTCCGTGGGATCCATGGGCTGCGTGCTGAGCACGGGTAGCTTGGTGCAGCTGCTGATATCGCGCTTGATAATGGGATTCGGCGGCGGCGCATTCCTGGTGCGCGTCGTCATACTTACGGGGCTGATGTTCCCGGGAAAAGCGCGGATTGCGGCGGCCACTTGGCTGTATGTCGTTCTCTCTATTTTTGAGGTCCCGTATCCGGTCGTCATGGGATGGATCACGGACACGTTTCACTGGAATTATGCCTTTCTGGTTGATTTTCCCTTTCTGGCGATCGGCGCTTTTCTAATCTGGAAAACTGTCCCGCCAGGCCGTTTGTTTCAGCGAAAGAAGGCGGGCAGGCTCGATGTGTGGGGTCCGGTCCTGCTGATCGCCTCGCTAGCCTGCCTGGAAACTGCCATCAGCCGTGGCGAGCGCGATCTGTGGTTCGAGTCAAGATGGATTACGCCGGCGCTGCTTGCGGCCGCCATATTCTTTATCGCGTTTCTATGGTGGGACTATCGTCCCGAGAACCCTTCGCCGGTGCTTCATTTGCGCATGATCTGGCGGCAAGCTTCCCTGCGCTCTTTCTTCCTGGTGATTATGATCGTGGGCGCGTTCTTCGGCGCCGGACTGTATGTTGTCCCGCAATACCTTCGCTTCGTCCAGGATTACAGTGCCTTGCAGGCGGGTGGTTTTATTGCCATGTACACGCTGGGACTCGGATTAGGGCTCCAGCTCACTTTGCATGTGGTGATTCCCCGCCTAGGGGCCGTCCGGACGCTTGTCTTCGGACTGCTGCTGTTGATCGCGACGTATGTCGCGATCATCTATGTGTGGACACCCACGACCCCCACCGTTGTCTTGGCTCCCGCAATTTTCCTGCAAGGCTTTTGCATCGCACCCGCTATCCTCGCCGCCGGCAATGTCGTCACTTCCAACGCGCTGGTTGCCGACGTCAGTGACATTTCCACGACCTACTTCTTCGTGCGTCAACTCGGAAACACTTTTGGAGTAACCGCGGCAACCGTAATGTTCGATCGCCGCATGACGCTGCATTCTTCGCGCCTCTTGGACATCTCGAATCGTCTGGACGCCACCACTCGCTCAACCCTCTCGCAATATGCCGATGTGATTCACCGCAACGGGGGCGGCACAAGCGACCCCGCGCTCGGAGCGCTCCAGCTTTTCCAAAACGATGTGATCACCCAGAGCAGGCTGCTCTCCTACATAGACATCTACTTCGGCTTGGCCGCGCTAGGGGTGGTCGCCCTGATCTCGATAGCCGTCACGCGAATAAAGAGCAAACTCGGCCCCCACCACTTTCAGCCGTGGTAAGCGTCTGCCCGGCTGACACGATATGAGATCCTGCGCCCGCCAAAACGTTCAACCAACGGCGTCTCGTAAGCTCTTGATTCTGTGTAGCTGGGTCCTTGCCTGAATCGGCCATCGGCTGGGCATTTCTTTCGTGTTGGCAATGGACACGTCCCGCTTGCCTACTTTCTTGATCGTTTGTCTTTTCTGCGACCGCCGCCTTCCCAATAGATCCTTTTCTTGAATGTCTTTGCCAGTTATGTGGGCTGGTGGAATCTGGCGGGAGACGGATTGTACGGTGTCATTACTGTCCGAAAATGAGGCAGATTTCGGACACGCCCGCGATCTAGGGATTCTTGCTCAGGCGGCGGAAATAATCGGCCACGGCGTCCTCATAGCCCGCGGGCACGGGCTGGGAGTCGGTGCTATGCACCTGACCGGATTGCTTGGCGTCGGTCGCGCGGCGCAACTGGAGCTCGAGCTTGTCCACGTCTCCGAGGACACGATTGTGCAGCTCCTCGACCATGGCGGGATTGCCGGGGAAACGGCTGGGATCCAGGCGCTGCATTTCGTGAATTAAATCCTGCACCTGACGCAGCGCGTCGGGATCGTCCTTCACCGATTGCCGAAGCTGATCGAGCTGGGCCATGCTGTCGCGATAGGCCTGCTCGGGAACCGGATTCGCGTAACCGTCGGGCAGTGACGGCATTTGGCCGTAATTGTAAACGTTGTTCCCGGTATTCATGCCGCCGTAGACCGGTCCGCCGTTGTACCCGCCGCCGGGATTCACGAATGGGCCGACGGCACCGTTGCGATCGCCCGGACCAGATGGCCCGCCGGGTTGCTGGCCCGCTTGTTGCCCGCCTTGCTGACCGGACTGCGTGCCATTTTGCGAACCGCTTTGCTGGCCGCTCTGTTGGCCATTCTGTTGACCGCCGCGATTGCCCGGAGAATTTCGCGCGCCGGGATTGGAATTGCGATCGAGCGCCCCCAGCCGATCGCGCAGGGTCTGCACTTGATCGAGCGCGTTTTGCGAATCGCCCGGCTGCGTTCCGTCACCGAGCGCCTGCTGCGCGTCGCGCGTCTGCTGATTCAGCTGATCGAGGTCGGAAGCGATCTGTCCCTCACTGCCATTGCGATCAGGATCCACTCCGCGGCGCAGCATGTCCGCACTGCGCTGCACGCGGCTATCGAGATTCGATTGATCGGCCTGACGCAGGGCATCGCGAAGCTTGGAAGCCGCTGCGTGGTTCCCGGACGCGAGATCGCGCACGGCGTCGCGCATCTGGCCTTCCAGGCGTGCGAGATCATCTGCGAGCTTCTGGCGATCGTCGGCGAGCGATTGCACCGCACTGTAGGTGGACTGAGCTCCCGGGTCACCGCCCGCGGCCTGCTGCGATAGATCGCGAATGCGGTCGGATTGGCCGCGCTGCTCGTTTGCAAGTCGCTGCGCCTCTTGCGCAAGAGAATCGAGGCGACCGGAATTCTGATGGCGCTGCGTGCCGCCCAGCAGATTCGTTGCGTCGCGAAGTCGCTGAGCCGCGCGTCGCGCGTCGGCCTGGCCCTGGGGGCCTTCGGAATTGGCGCGGCGCATGTCGTCATTGGCCTGGCGCATCTGATTGAGCGCCTGCTGCACGCGCGGATCAGACGCCGAGCCGCCGCTGCTGGAAGACTGACCCGAGGGCTGGCCGTCGGGCGAATTCGATTGCGAATTCCCGTTGCGGCCGAGCTGCTCGATCTGGCGCTGCAGTTCTTCGGCTTCGCGGCGCAGCATTTCCTGCTGCCAGCGTGAGTCGGGCGAATTGGCGTTGTTCTGCGAGGCGAGTTGCTCTTCGCGGCGCGCCAGCTCGTCGAGCTTGCGAAGTGCCTCGTCCACTTTTTCGCTTTGTTGCGCGGCGGAATTTCCCGTTTGCGCGGTTTCGTATTGGTTTTTCTGCGTATCGAGCTCGAGGTCGAATAGACTCGCGAGATCGCGGCCCGCGCTGCCGCCTCCGCCGCCCGCTCCACCGCCGCTGCCGAAGGCGACTTCGATCTGACGGAAGGTCGCCTCGGCGCGCAGGAGATATTGCAGCGCCTGCTGTTCGTGCGGGATGGCGTCCTTCCACTTTTCGCCGCGCAGCGTGTCGGCGGCCGGCGTCATGGCGTTTGCCGCGGCGTTCATGTTTTTCTGGAATGAGTCGAACTCTTCGTTGCCGCCGTCAAGCCCGCGCATCTGCAGGCGATTGGCCAGCGACACGGCCTGATCGTGCAGTTTGGCCTGGACGCCGGACAGAAATTTGGCGTTCTGGGCAGCGCTTTCGGCCGTGGCGTTTTTGTCACCCAGTTGCTTCCACGTGGAGCCGATAATTTCCTTCTGGCGCTGGGAAATTTCGTCGGGAGCGTTGGCACCTCCGCCACCACCTCCGCCGCCTCCGGCTTGCTGCGACTGCGAAAACTCGCGCTCGAAAGGCTCGGCCTGGATGAAGAACATGTCGGTGCGGGATTCGGCGTGCGCATCCTTTGCCGTAGCGTAGATGCTGACGATATCGCCGGGCACGGCCTTGAAGTCTTCCAGGCGAATCACTGTCGATCCGTCGGCCGCCTTTGCGCCGGGGTGAGAGAGCAGGTTCAGGGACTGATCGGCGCCGCCGTTCACCGAATAATGGAGCGTGAAATCGCGGAGTCCAAACGCGTCGTCCGCTTTGGCTGCGACCGTGACCTCTTCGATAGGGCTGGCGCGATAGTCGCCGGCCGGGCGCGCGATCACCACGTCGGGCGCGTCGGCCTTGGTTGCGTTGATGAAATAGTCTTCGGAGATGCGGACCCCTTCGCCCTGTTCGAGCGCTGCGACGTGATAGGCGCCGTCCTTTTCCAGGTGAATCGTGCCGGTGTAGGAATTGTTTGCGCCGGCGCGCAGCTGAATCTGGCGATCGTCGTCGAGCATCAGGATGCCGTTGGCCAACGGGCGATCCATGGTGATTTCAAGATCGGCGTCGGTTCCTTCGATCGCGTGGAGATCGCCGCCGTGATCGTCGGTCGATGAAGGAATGCCGGTCCATGCCGGGAAGCGATAGGTCACGCGGATCTGCTTCACGGCGGGAACGTCGGTGACGCGAATGTGGAAGTGGGGCGAGCGGAGCTGCCCGGCTTCGACGTAGTACTCGACGCCTTCGGGCAGGCCGGCGAAGACAAACTGGAAATTCGACGTGCCGGGCTGCGGCTGCATCGGAAGCTGGTCCCACTTCGAGGTGCTTTCATATCGCGCGTAAATGCGCATGTCGTTGGTTTGAATGCCGCGCGGCTCGACGCTGATGAGCTGATCGGAATTTCGGCGCACCGTGGCGTCGCCCGGAGTGACGCGAAGATCGTAGAGCGGCGCGGCTCCGGCATTGCCGGCCCAGAGCAGCGCGGCGCCGTAGCCCACGAATCCGGGGCCGGCCACGATCATCCAGATCAGCACGCCAAGCGACGCAAGGGCGGTGCCGAGCGAGATCAACAGATTTCGATTCGGCACGAGCTGGGTTGCTTCGGCGCGCTGGGCGATTTTCAGAGTGTCGGCGGCCAGCAGCTCGGCGAATGCGCCTTGCGCTTGACCTTCGCGCTCGGCGAGAGTTACCAGACGCTGCCCGAAATCCGGCACGAGGGTTTCGGCTTCCCAGGCGCTGCGGCGCCGATTCATTCGCAGCAATGGAAGGACGCAACCGAAGGCGATCGAGGCCGCGATCACGAGATAGAGCACGACGCGCGCGCCCGCTAAGCTCGCGCCTGAGAATCTGAGGGCGTTGGCGATGAGCACGAGTACGAGCGTGGTAACGAGAGCGGACGAGGCGAGGATTGCGGCGCCGCGCAGGCTCGTACGGATTCTCAAGCGGCGTTGCAGCCGTTCAAGGTACGTTTCGAGCTGTTGACGCGCGGTCATCGCTCAGTCACGGCCCGTCTGTGGCTCTTCTGGTTGTGTGGCCAGGTAGCGGCTCGCGACCACCGATTCCGCGATGCCGGCCAGCAGCACCAAAAACATAGCGTACCACCAAAGGCTGCGCGGTTTCGCCGGTTCCGATTCGGCGATCGCGGCTGCAGCTTGCTGCGGTTCGCCGCTCGTGCTGCCGCCGCGCCAGAGCGCCAGATCGTCATCCGGGACAACCTCGAGGTTCGACTCGCGGCGGTCCGGATTCACGGCGACGAGATCGCGACGTCCGTTCGCGAGCCGAACATCGTAGAAACCGCTGCTCGCCAGCTGATACGACTCAGCCGTGGACGCTTCCTGAAGCGAAAGCGGGCGACGGCCGGCCGGGTCCACTATTTCGACGCTCACGGCCTGGTCCTTGGATGTACGCAGCTCCAGGCTGGAGTCGACAATTCGGGAGCCGGCGCGGTCTGCCGTGCCGGAAAGATAGAGCGCCGTCTGCTTCACGAATGGGACGAAAACCGGTTGAACGGGCAGATCGCTCGTCAGATCGTCGAGGCCTGTGGCGAGCACTAACACGTGGCCTTCGCCGATTTTTTTGTCGAGCAGCAGCGGAGTTTGATCCGTTAGCCGGGCAACCACGCGCGAGTCGGCGGGATCGACCGCCACGGCGTAATAAAACTTGGCGCCCGACCAATGCTCGCTATGGGCCATCGACGGATGCGAGGTGTCGGTGTCGCCGGTGGTGAGGTATCGCGCGGCGTCCCGCGAGTAGTCATGTGTGGAGAGAACGTTTTGCTGCGAGACGGGAATGCGCGAGCGGTGGCCGGTGGACGTGCCGGCTGCGATCAGGACTCCTCCGCCGCCTTGCACATAGCGCACGAGATCGTTTTCAAGTTGTGACGGCAGCGAGCCGACGTCTGAGAGCACGACGAATGCGTATTTGGAGAGCGGAACGTTGGCGGCGCGATCGACGGTGAGCGATTCGAAAGAGAAAGAAGAATCCGCCGCGGAGCCGAGCGCCGAGCCGAAATAGACGGGCGAACGCGTGTCGGACGATTCGTGCACGAACAAAACAGGCTCGGGATCAGATCGCTCCACGGAGAAGAGATATGTGTCGTCGGCCGGCAACGCGTCGGCAGAATCGATGCGCACTTCGCAGCGGCTGAAGCCGTAGGGCACGTCGAGCGATTGAAATTCGACGTTCGCGCGGCCCGTGGCGGGGACTTCGACATTCTGGCTGGCGACCTTTTTGCCGTTAATCACCAACGAGATCGCGCGCGTGGCCACCGGCGTGCCGTAGCCCGCGATTGTGGCGTCCACGCGCGCTTTCTTGGTGTCGGAAACACGTCCGGGCGCGCGGACCGATTCAACTGCCCAGTTCGGTTGGGTGCGTGTCGCGACGGGATGGAGGACGAGCGAGACGCCGGGCGGCAGCGACAGCTCCGAAAAGCTGCCCGGCATGGACGATTTCTGCATGTCGCTGAAGAAGTGAAGCTCGATCGGCGCACGGGTGCTTTCAGAAAGAGAACGAGCGGCGCGAGACAGCTCGGCGAAATTCGAGCGCGAATCGCCGGGCTCGATGCTTTCGACGGCGGCGCGCAGCGCGCCGGCATCCTGAATGGGCTGCGTCAAAACCTGAAGCCTCGATCCGAGCGCCGCCACCTGCGCGCGCGTTGAGCCGCTGCGTGAGGCCAGAACCGATTCAGCCTCGCGCTTGGCATCGGCTAGCCGAGTGCCCGCGCGCATGCTGAACGAATCGTCGACGACGAGGAGTAGTTGCTTGTCGCCCGCCGCCGCAACAGCCGTCCGCTTGAAATAGGGATTCGCAAAAGCCAGAGCAACCAGCAGCAATAAAGCGAGCCGGAGCGAGAGCAGCAGCAAATAGTGGAACCGCCGATGGCGGATCGAGCTTTGCGTGCGCCGCTCGAAAAACATCAACGAGCTGAACTTCTGCGGAGTGGTTGTATGCCGCCGCAGGAGATGCAGGTAAAGCGGCAGCCCAATCAGCGCAGCGCCCGCGAGGAACCAGGGAGCGAGAAATCCCATCAGTTCCTCCCCTGCCGGATCGCGAGATATTCGCGCAAGGCGCCATCGAGCGGACGGTCGGTGACGAGCAGGTGATAATCCATGCCGGCGCTGCGAGCGGCGTCGCCCAGCTTCGAAATGTGAGACTCGATCTTTGCGTGGTAGCTTTCGCGCGCGTAATCGGGCGTCACTTCCATCTCGTCGCGGGTTTCAAGATCCACCAGAATCACGGGCTTGTCGAGAGCGGGGCGCAGCTCGCGCGGATCGAGCACGTGAAACAGCACGACTTCGTTCCCATGAAATCGCAGCGGCTCGATCGTGCGAATGATCCGCTCCGGCGCTTCGTAAAAATCCGAAATCACCAGCACCAGGCCGCGACGGCGCAGGAACTCCTGAAAATGAATCATGGGCTTGGCGAAATCGGTCCGCGCGCGAGGCTCGGCCAGCTCGAGCCCGTGCAGCAGGCGGTTCACCTGACCCTGCCGCGTGGACGGGCGAATGTAGTTGCGCACTTCGTCGTCGAAGACGATCAGGCCGGCGGCGTCGCGCTGATTGTGAATCGCGAGATAGAAAATCGAAGCGGCGATAAAGCGGGCGTAATCGATCTTGGTCACCCGGTGCGAGCTGAAATTCATTGAATTGCTCGCATCGAGAACCACGGTGAGCTGACTGTTCGTCTCGCCGCGATATTTTTTCAGGTAGGCGCGCTCGGTCCGCGCGAACACGTTCCAGTCGACGTGGCGCAGATCGTCGCCCGGCGCATAGGCGCGGTACTCGGCGAATTCCTGGCTGAAGCCGAGGTCGGGCGAGCGGTGAAGTCCGGCCACAAAGCCGTCGACAACGGTCCGGGCGATCAGGTCGAGGCTCGAAATTTCCGCCAGGACCGCAGGATCGAGAAAGCGTTGCACGATCAGGCTCCCTTCGGAGGAGGCACGTGCTCGATCAGTCTTCGAAGAATTTCGTCCGTATCGATGCGGTCGGATTCGGCATGGAAATTCAGCAGGATGCGATGGCGCAGCACCGGGAGCGTGAGGGCGACGATATCTTCGGTGGCCACATGGTAGCGATTCCGCGAAAGCGCACGGGCCTTGGCCGCCAGGACGATGAATTGAGCGGCGCGCACGCTGGCGCCGTAGTTCACATATTTCTTCACGAAGTCCGGCGCCTCGGCATTTTTCGGGCGCGTGGCGCGCACCAGGCTCACCACATAGGCCGCCAGCGATTCCGCCACGGGCACCATGCGAACGAGCTGCTGAAAATCGAGGATTTCCGCGGCCCCCGTCACCGCGGTCACTTCGGGGACGCGCGTGGCGGTGGTCAGGTCGACGACTTTCACTTCATCGCTCGCGCTCAAATAGTCGAGCACGGTGTTGAAAAGGAAGCGATCGAGTTGCGCTTCCGGCAGCGGATAGGTGCCCTCGAGCTCGATCGGATTCTGCGTGGCCAGCACGAAAAAAGGCGCCGGCAGTGTGTAGTGGTTGCCGCGTACGGTGCAGGAATGCTCCTGCATCGCTTCCAGCAGCGCGGACTGCGTTTTGGGAGGCGTGCGGTTGATTTCGTCGGCCAGAAGAATATTGCCGAAGATCGGCCCGGGTACGAACGTCCAGCGGCGGCGGCCCGTGGCGGGATCTTCCTCGATGATGTCGGTACCCGTGATGTCGGACGGCATCAGGTCCGGTGTGAACTGGATGCGCCGAAATTCCAGGCCGAGCGTTTGCGAGATTGTGCGGACCATCAGAGTCTTCGCGGTGCCGGGAAGCCCGGTGATCAGGCAATGGCCGCCGACGAACAGACCGATGATGATCTGGTCGAGCACCTCGTCCTGACCGACGATTACCTGACGGATCCCGGCGAGGATTGCGTCGCGGACGGCACGAAAGCGCTCGATGCGCTTTTGCAGCGCGGCGGCGTCCATATTCGCTTCAGCAAGTGCGGCCATCGTTTATTTCCCCTTGTTGTCATCTTCCAATTGCAAAAGCAGCTTTTGCGCGGGACGGTAATCGGGCGCGGCTTCCAGAGTTTCCAGCACGTTTTCCCTAGCTTTGTCCGTCTGTCCCGCGGCCAGATACGCTTGCGCTAAACTCAGGTGCGCCGAGGCTGCATCGATAGGATGCATGGCAACCACGGAGGAGTACTCGCGGATCGCGCCCGGATAGTTATTCTGCGCGAGCCACAAATCTCCCAGCCGGCGATGGAGCTGTTCGTCGCTGGGGTAGATATCGTTGATGCGGTTGAGCGTGGCCGCGGCCTCCGCCGGGTTTCCGAGACCATCTTCCAGAGACGCGAGCTCCTTCAGCGTGTCCGGATCGTGGCCACCGCGCTTTTCGTAGTCTGTCAGCACCGCGGCCGCGTCCTTCTTGTTTCCTTCGGCTTCGTACGCTTGGGCGAGGAATTCGTAGGCGTTGGCATCATATACGTAGTCGGGATAGAGGTCGCGAACCTGCTGGCCTTGCTGGATTATGTCATCGTTGTGGTGCGCCTTGGCTGCTTCGGCCAGGTCTTTCAGATCCTTCCGCCACTCGTCGAAATTCGCGGCGGTCTTACCGACATGGCCGTCGAGCCAGGCGAGAAATTGTTTGTCGAAATCGGCGGCCGAGATGCCGAGATCCTGTTGGATCACGTCGGCGGTGGGCTGCACTTTGGCGAACGAATGCGCCATCTCGAGAAGCTTGTCGGCGCCCCAGCGGCTCTGGATGTAATCGCAAATCTGTCCCGCCTGGTAGTAGGAGACGATCACCTGCGCTTCGTATTCCGGGCGGACGAAGCCGCGATCGAGATCCGTGACCGGCAGCAGTTTCTTATCGCGGATGGCGAGCAGGATTTCGGGCGTCACGCGGTCGCCCCATTCGGGCGAGGCTTGCGTTTCCTCGTGGACGGCGAGGCCTTCGGCGAACCAGCGCGGCACGCGATGATTCGTCATCGTGAGAATGTAAACGTGGCTCATCTCGTGCCAGAGAGTGCTCGCCCAGTTGAAATCGCCCGGCTTGCGGCCCGAGGGGCTGTCCATGGCGACCACTTCGCCGAACGTGACGCCGAGCGCCCCAAGACCGGGCATGCCGAGCGTGCGCACCGCGAAATCCTCGTGGTCCGGATAGACCTCGATCTGCACGGGGCCGGGCAGCTTGAATTTGTATTTTGCCTCGTAGGTGGCCATCGCTTTTTTCGCTACTGCTTCGACGTACGGATGGAGCAGGTCGGCTTCCTTTTTTTGAAGCTTCAGGGTCAGCGTGTCGTCCTTGAAGGTCACGAAATTCTTGTAGCTATCCAGCAGGCGGAGGCTGTTGACCGTGGCGGCATCGCGGTAATCGTTGGCGTAGGAAAGCTCGAGCTCGCGGCGCGGTTCATCCTCCTGGCCCAGGCGCATCAGGTTGATGCCGAGCTCCGAATGGGCCGACCAATCCTCGGGATCAAGCTCGATGGCTTTGCGATAGTAGGCGATGCCATCTTCGTAGCGGCGATTCAGGATCAGGTGATGGGCCACCAGGGCGTAGGCCTCGCCGTAATGCGGATTGACGCTGCGGATTTTTTCGAACCAGGCGTCGGGCGGGCGATCGCCGAGCACCTCCACGGCCGCGTGGATCGCCATGGCGTCGAGGGCGTCTGGGGATAAGGCCATGGCGGCGTCCGCTTCTTTCACGGCGAGGTCCGTGGCGGAATCTTCCAGCGCGAGATTGGCCATCAACTCGTGCGCCTCAATCAGGTTGGAATCGAGCGCGAGCGCTTTCTCATCCCAGTCGATTGCGGCGTTGTCGAAGCCGTCGGCACTGACGAGCGCGAGGCCGAGATAGGCTTGCGCGTTTTTGGGGTCGTGCTGGAGCGCTTCCTTGAAAAGATTGTCTGCATCGGTGTTGTTGAAACGCTCGTGCAGCAGGCGGCCCCAGCGGACGCGGTAGAGCGGGTTGGCATCGGACTGCGCGACGGCCTGGCGGAATTGATCGTTGGCCTCGCGATACATTTTCAGGCCCCAGTAGCCTTCGGCGCGGAGGTAGGGATCGCGCTGCTGGGAAAGCGCCTCGTAGCAGGAGTGAGCCTCGGGGGTCTTTCCGTGTTTGCGGAGCGTGGCGCAGGCGTCGGGCGTGATCGCCGTGACGGCTGCTTTTGCCGCGTGCGCCGCGCAGAAAATCACGCCACCCGCCAGCGCGGCCTGGAGAGCGCGGTTCACTTGTCGATCTCCTGCTGCACGCGGGCGAGCTCGACCAGGGCGTCGGTGAGCTGCTGCTTGTAGTCGTCCGGCGACATGGCGGCCTTTTGATATTTCAGCGTGTCTATTTTCTGCTCGAGCTCCTCTTTCTTGGCGAGCAGATCGCGCTTGGCCGGGTCAGCGAAGGCTTTCTGTGCACTGCCGAGGCGGATGAGCGTGAAATTGGATAGGAACAGGCCTTCGCCGGTTTCGGTGGAAGCGGCGCGCACCGATTCGTGCTTGCCGGTGTCCTCGAAGACGGCATGTTCGGTGGCTAGGCGCTTTTGCGAATCGTAGAACGCGGCGGTTTTGGCGTTGGCGTAATCGAAAGCCTCAATCGCACTGATGGCGTCGTTCTTATTTACGTCCGAGGTGGGATCGCGCAGCGCCTCGACCCAGTAGCGCGCGAAGATGGTGGCGTTTTTTTCCGTGCCGGTCTTCGTGGCCGCGATCACCGCGCGACCGGGGCGGTCGAATGCTGCGATGGAGCCGCCGCTGGCGCTGGTGGTGTTGACGATCAGCTGGCGCTTGGCTGGAATGCGATCGGACCAGGCGGCCAGTTCGGTGGCAGAAACATCCGGGCCGGGCAGATTGAACTTGTACTCGACGCCGTCGAAGGTGCCGTGGCCGATTAGGATCAGGACGAAATCGTCGTCGGGCTTGGCTTCGCGCGCGACCTGCGCCAATGCGTCTTCCACGTGCTGACGGGTGGAGTTCGGGCCGGTCAGCGTAACGACGTGAATCTCGCCGCCCGAAGACTTGAGGATGTGGTCGAGGTCCGTCGCCGCCTCCGTGAAGCGCTGGTCGTAATCCGGTTCGCCGCCGAGGCCCGCGACGGTGACGAAGAAGGTTCCGGCGTGCGCTGGGCGCACGGCACACAGGAACAGCAACCCGACCGATGCCATTCTGCGCAGCGCTTTCACACGATCCCCCAGCGGCGGCGCAGCAGCCATTCCATCGAGCGCGCGAGCAGAATCAACAGAAAGAGGATGGGCAGATCCCACAGCTCCTTCGTTTCACGCATGGTGATGCCGGCTTGGGAGTAGGGAATTTCTTCGGCGAGTTTGCCGAGATCGCCGGGGCGCCAGTAGCGCCCACCGGTTTGCTGCGCGAGGCGCTCAAGCAGATCACGGTTCTGCTCCGTGTGAAAATTCTCGGCAACGTCGTCAGAGCGCAGAAACGTGACCACATCGCGGCCTAACTCTTCGCTGCCTCGGCCGGCGGTTACTTCGGCGACATAGGAACCGGCCTTATCGGCGGTCCAATCGGCCTGAAAGCTTCCCGGCGTGTCGGGGACTGGAACCATTTCCACAGTCGATGAGATGCCGCCCGGGCCGATGACGTGGGCTTCGACTTTCGCATCCGGCGCGGGCTGATATTCGTCGTCGCGGACGTCGGCGGAGAAATGCACGTGGCCATCGTCGAGCAGCGTCCGGTTCGGAATCGTCGCCACCACGCGGCCGGGCGTGTCCGCCACGAGCCAGCGCAGCAGCTGCTGCCAGAACATTTGATGGCTCGTGTCACCGAGCGGCATGCTCATCTGCCATCGCCATGTGCCGGAGGTCGCAAGCACCGCCGTTCGTCCGCGCCCGTAATTCTGCGTGATGAGCATCGGATACTTGCTGCTGCCCGCGCGCATTTGGGCCAGAACCGCGGCGCCTGGCTTCGGCGTGCCCGCTTCCTGGTAGTCCATCAGATACGGGAGTTTTTTCCAGCGCAGCGCGTTTGCGTCCGGATCGTCGGCCAGGCGGCAGATCAGGCTATCGGCGCCCGCGGCGGTGAGTTCAGCGTAGGCGGGCGCGCGGTGAAACGTGTTCTTGTGCGTGGGCAGCACGACGGGAAGCAAATCGACGAGACTCGATCCGGTCCATACGCCGTCCCCGAGCGACGAATGGCCGCCGAGAAACAGTACTCCGCCGCCGCGGCGGTCCACGAATTCCCGGAGCAGATCCTGCTGCACGGGCGTGAAGTAACCCGCCTCGACCGAGCCGATGATAATCCCGGAGTAGGTGAACAGATCCTCGGGGCGTACCGGAAATCCGTCCGCCAGTTCTTTCGGATCGTCGATGCCCTGACGGTAGATCTTATTTTCCGTGGTGCGAAGCATCGAGACGATCTGGACGGTTTTGTCGTCGTCTTCGGCGCGGCGAATGAATTTGTATTCCCAGCGCGGCTCGCCTTCGACGTAGAGAATCCGCCGTTGCGCCGACTCGACGTCGACCGGACGAGTCACGCTGTTGTTCAGACGGTTTTTCTCGTCCGGTTGCGGGTCGGTAGAGAATTGCAGCGACTTCGCCCCGGCCGCGCCCGCATTGAAAAGGAGCTCCTCGGACTGAATTTTCCCCGCGCCGGCGAAGGTGATTTCGCGCGACGACAAAACCTTATCGCCGTCGCGCACGGAAAGCGTGGCTTTCCGCCCGTCGTATCCGTGCTGGTGAAAACGGATCTCCGCGGAAAGGCGCGAATCGGCCACGGCCCGCGGCGCAACCACGGCGTCGTCCATTTCGACATCGGGCGAAACGGTCTCTTCGCCGAAGCCGACCGTGTCGACCGGGATATGCCGGTTGCGTAGCGCCGCGATCGTGTCGCGATCGATGCCGCGGGAATTGTCGGAGCCGTCCGAGAGCAGAACCACGCCGCCCACTGGCAGATCGCTCGTTTCTGCCAACAGCTGGTTCAGGCCGTCGCCGATGTGCGTGGCGGGCGCTGCTGCATCGCCGATTTCCTGAAGATTGTTTACGCGGGTCACGCTGCGATCGAGCCGATACAGACGCGTCTGAAATTTCGCCTGCAGTTCCGCGAGCACGTTGTTCTGAAGTGCCTGCTTCGCTTGCTCGACGCGCGTGGCGCCGCCTTCGCTGATGCCCATGCTGCGCGAATCGTCGATCAAGACCGCAATCACATTCTGCTGCGGCTTTAATTCCGCGACCACAATGGCCGGCTGCCACAGCAAAACGAGAACCAAGCAAACCACCATGGACTCCAGCAGCCAGATCACCGCCGCCTGCCAGTATTTCAGGTTGTGCGCGGTGCGCCCGATGCGGGAATAGATTCGCCAGCCCAGCGCCACGGCCGCGCCGAGCAGCAAAATGCACAGGATCCACTTCGGCCACCCGCTGAGCAGCACGAAGTCACCCTGTGAAAAAACCCTCGCCGGATACCTGAAGAAAAATTCAAACATGGTTCGCACAACCGCGAGCCCCATTCCGCGGTCCCCAGCCCGCTTAGTGCGTCATGCCATACATGATGTAATCGAGCCCCACGCGAAATGCCATCGATGCGAAAGGCTCTGGATATCTTGGATCGTCGGCCCACTCCCAGGCGTCGCCCAGGTGCATGTTGTGGCAGATTGCGACCATGACGCGGCCTTTGTCGTCGCGGATCGCGCGCCACTTCGGGACGTACCCGTCTTTTTCATACGTCCGCCCCGACCACACATATTGTTCCCCCGGGATTTGAAAACGAGCGCCGATGTCGTACAGCCCGTGGAAAATTTCGTCCTCATCGGCCAGGTCCTCGACGGGACGGTCCGGAAACACCATGCGCATGCCGGCCATGAACCGGTCCCAGTCGGCTGTGCCGTGAAAATCGTCGACCATCAGGAAGCCGCCCTTCATCAGATAATCGTGCAGGCGCTTTGCTTCGGCGTCGGTGAACGTCCAGTTCGCGACCTGGACTGCGTAGACCCACGGGTAGTTGAAAATGTCGTCGCTGTCGAGGTCTACGACCTGTTCGGTCGGTCGCGCCTCGATTCGCGTAAGACGCTTCAGCGCCATCAGAAACTGGCGATCCGCCTTCGGATAATCGCGCGACCAGCTTCCGCCGTATCCTCCGTAGCCGCCATATCCGCCGTACATGTCCACCCTGGAGGTATAGCGCAGGCGCGACCAATAAAATTCGGACGGCTCTTTGCTGGCAGATTGCGAATCGTCGTAGGAATAGCTGGGAGGAAAAAACGAGCCGGGACCTTGCGTACCCAAAGAACCGCCCTGGAAGGCAACCACACCAGCGGCCAATCCCAGGACGAGCACCATCGCGGAAATAGGCCGAAGAGATCTCACCGAATCGATCCTTCAGAATCATCGAGCGTAACAGATTGGAATCATCGTCTTCAACTCAGCGGGATTCGCCGCCCGCCGC
>Ga0209007_1000348_pt1 | contig 20829 bp, 13 predicted proteins | sample JacPinW_OM1H0_O2_FD_187961 | JGI IMG/M metagenome (GOLD analysis project Ga0209007, IMG submission 187961) | Forest soil microbial communities from Algoma, Ontario, Canada - Jack Pine, Ontario site 1_JW_OM1H0_O2 (SPAdes) (version 2) | ecosystem: Environmental > Terrestrial > Soil > Boreal... | reverse complement strand
CGGGGCAGGGGCCGTGATAGGCATCTTCACCCAGATCGGTTCGGCCCTGCAGCGTTCCCGCCGGCAGTGCGCTGCTATGTTCGGCCCCGGCACCTTGCGGCAGATTTGTCGTCGTTTTTGGCAGATCGTAGACGACCCAGTGCCACCACCCCGACGGCGTACTGCGCTCGTCGCGATCGAACAAAGTCAGCACGAAGCTCTGAGTTCCCGCCGGCGCGCCGGACCAGTGCAGTTCCGGCGATAGGTTTCCTCCCGAACAACCGAAGGCCTTCGCGGTGTAAATCAGCGGAACGCTGATGACGAGCTGCGGATCGGAGCTCGACAGCGCAAACGTCGATTTCGGCGCGGCAGCTATCGCCGGCGCGATGGAGCCCGAAATCATGCAGGCCAGCGCAAATAGCCGAACGCCGATCAAAAGTCTTCGTTCCCTATAGACCATATTCTTCTCGTCGCCGCGCGCCGTCGCAATGTGCGTCAAATATAGTCGCGAGGCTCAATGCTAAACAAGTAGTGCGAGGCTAGCGCTGGAGCGGGCAAAGCCGTTACAGTCTGGTGAGGAGATCATTAATGTCCAATGAAAGTGCGATCCGTCGCGACGTCGGCGCCATCGCACTGATGTTCACGGGCTTGGGTTCCATCATCGGCTCGGGTTGGCTGTTTGGCGCGTGGCGCGCTGCTCAGCTGGCCGGCCCCGGTGCGGTCTATGCCTGGATCATCGGTGCCGTGGTGATTTTGTTCGTCGCATTCACCTACGCCGAGCTGGGCGCCATGTTTCCGGAATCCGGGGGGGCGGCGCGCTACGGGCATTATTCGCACGGTACGCTGGTGGGTTTCGTGGCGGGTTGGGCGGCGTGGATCGCCATCGTTTCCGTGATCCCGGTGGAGGCCGAGGCCTCGGTGCAGTACATGAGTTCATGGCCCTGGGACTGGGCGCATTCCTTGTACGTGCACGCCGCCAATGGCCAGGGAGAACTGAGTCATGCGGGTCTGTGGATTGCCGCCGCGCTGGTCGTGATCTATTTCTTGGTGAACTTCTGGAGCGTGAAGGTATTCGCGAACACCAATAGCGCCATCACGTTCTTCAAACTCATTGTGCCCGCCGCCACGGCGGTCGCCTTGATGTGCAGCAGCTTTCATGCGGAGAACTTTCATATCGGCGTACATGGCGGACCCCATGTCGGCAACCTGGCCGCGATTCTCACGGCCGTCGCGACCAGCGGCATCGTATTCAGCTACAACGGTTTCCAAAATCCGGTGAACCTGGCGGGCGAGGCGCGCAATCCAGGCCGCAGCGTGCCTTTCGCGATTTTCGGCTCCATCGCCCTCAGTACGGTGGTGTACTTGATGCTGCAAGTGGCCTTCTTGGGGTCCGTGTCGCCGGATCATCTGGGTGAGGGGTGGGCGGCGCTGGAATACAGTTCGCCGTTCGCGCAATTGGCCCTTGCCTTGAATCTCAATTGGCTGGCGCTGTTGCTTTATGCGGATGCATTCGTCAGCCCCAGTGGCACCGGCAGCACCTATACCGCGTCGACCGCGCGCATGCTCTATGCCATGGAGCGCAACGGCACGGTTCCCAAGGTGCTCGGCGGGGTCCATCCGAAATACGGCATTCCACGTCCGGCGATGTGGTTCAACCTGCTGGTGTCTTTCATTTTCCTGTTCTTTTTCAGAGGTTGGGGCAAACTCGCGGCCGTGATTTCGGTGGCCACCATCATTACCTACCTGGTGGTGCCGATCAGTGTGATCGTGCTGCGGCGTACGGCGCCCCATTTGCACCGCCCGCTGCGCGTGCCGGGTTTGCCCGTGCTCGCGCCCATGGCGTTCGTACTCGCCACATTGATGTTGTTCTGGGCGCGCTGGCCGCACACGGGTCAGATCATGCTGCTGTTGATTCTGCCCATGCCGATGTACTTGTACTATCAAGCCAAAGGCAATTGGCTCGACTTCGGACGGCAGCTGCGCGCATCGTGGTGGCTGCTCGCCTATCTCATTGCCATCACGATCTTATCGTGGGCGGGCAGCAAGGAGTTCGAGGGCCACGACTATATCGGCTACGGCTGGGATCAGCTGTGCGTCGCCGTCACCTCGCTGGCGTTTTATTTCTGGGGAGTGCGTAGCGGCTGGCGTACGCCCGCGGTGGTCGCCGTCGAGAATGATGCCGCCGAAATGGCGGCGGTGAAGTCCTGAGCCCCAGAAACTTAAGCCTCCAGCAGCTTACGATGCAGAACCTTACGCCTGCAGCAAGTTAGGCCTGGAGCAACTCCTTGGCCTCAGTCTGTCCCGCGCGCAGATAGATTGAACGCTTGGGACGGGCCATGACCCGCTGCACCATGGGCACGAAGAATTCCAGCGGCATCGTGGCGTAATTCGCGTCGAACGCATTTTGATCGTGGCGCTCGCAGAACAGCGCCGTGCGCTCGAAATTCGGGTGGCCGCGAAACTGCTCGCGCATGTTTTTATCCAGCCCCAAATGATGAAAGAAGTAGTAGCCCTGGAAGATGCCGTGATGCTGAAGCAACCACCAGTTCTCCTCGGAGACGAAGGGCTTGAGCACGGTGGCGGCGAGTTCGGCGTGATTGGTGGAAGCGAGAATATCGCCCATGTCGTGCAGCAAGGCGCACACGACATATTCCTCGTCCATGCGATCGCGATAGGCTAGCGATGCCGATTGCAGTGAATGTTCCAGACGATCCACCGAAAAGCCGCCGCAATCGCCTTTGAGCATTTGCAGGTGAGCCAGGACGCGATTGGCAAGCTCGCAATTGAAGGCATTCGCGGCCGTGGCGATTTTTTGCCAGTCCGCCTGCGTGCTCTCGGTCATCGCCGTGAAAGTGGCGCGATCCGTCTCACTATGATCCGACATGTGTGCTCACTCCTTTCGGGCTACGTTTCGAAAGATTATATCAGCGCAGGCCGGCGGCGCTCGTCAGGTACACCGCGAAGGTACCTAACCAGTGGCCGCCCTCGTAGTGTTCGCCGGTAACGGCCGGCAAGGCGGCGTCTCGATGCTGTGCGGCGATTGCGAGAAGCACCGGGATTCGCCGGTCGCCCTTGGGCAATCCGTGCGCAATTCCTTCGAGCATCCAGGCGCGGCTCAAGTTCAACCCGTCAATGTGCGCAAGCTTGGGATCGGAACGGTCCGTCACCACGCCCGGTTGCAGCCAGCCGCCGCCGGAGTTTTGGGGGATGCCTGGCAGAAACGCCGACAGCCAAATCGCAAATGCCTTGGGTTCGAGGACCCGGCGCATGAAGTCTGCCTCGGCGAGGCAGGGGGAGAGGAAGTCCTCGCCGGAGGGCTCATAGCTCAAAGGGCAATTGCGGTCCTGCATATAGAAACGTTGCGCCGCATCGTTCAACAGGGCGCGCATCTCGGTATCCGCGGCGACTCCAGCCCAATCCCATATCAGCCCGAATGAAAAGGCAGTCTGGTCGTGCTCGCCGATGCGGATCGGATAGTGCAACTTGGGCAGCCAACTCTTGATGCGAGACGCAGCTTCGGTTTCAAGCGGCTTAAGCGTTGCGGACCATTGTCTTGCCTGCGGATCATTCCACTCGCGCAGTTCAGCGGACAGCTTCAGCAGCCACGCAAGCCCGTAGGGACGCTCGAATGAGGCGCGGCCGGGATGTTTTAGATAGCTCAACTCGCCCGCAATGTTTTCCGGCGTGAAGCTGCGCGCCAGCTCGCTGCGCGCCCGTGCGGCAAAGGGCGCGTTCGGCATCAAACGCAGCAGTCTTACCAGCAACCAGTGGCCGTGGACATCCGAGTGCCAGTCGAAGCAACCGTAGAATGCGGGCGTCAACGCGTGTGGAGGAAGCGCATCCGCATCCTTGTCCATCGTCAGACTGATGTGGTTGGGATATTCATCGTGCAGGCATTTGAGCGCCAGACCCGCAAATCGCGCCGCGGCGGCCGGATCCATCGCGACCCCGGCGCTGGTGTCTGCGATGGCGGGAAGACTCGTCGAAGACAGGGTTAAAAGCGTTAAAAGAGCGGCGAATACGGCTATCCGATGCATGCGAGGCTTCCTTCGAGTGATGGCGAATGCAAGTGACGGCAAAGAGGATCTTAGCGCGGCCGGGCGCGGCGCGTGGCTTGGGCCGTGTAGGGATCTTCCGGCCAGTAATGCTTGGGGTAGCGGCCCTTGAGATCCTTTTTCACCTCGTGGTAGCCGCGATTCCAAAAGCTCACCAGGTCCTTGGTAATCTGCACCGGCCGGCCGGCGGGTGATAGCAGTTTGAGCACCAGCGGCAGCTTTCCACCGGCCACCGCCGGCGTCGAGTTCAATCCAAATAATTCCTGCAGCCGTACCGACAAGCTCGGATTCTCGCCGTCCAGATAGTCAATCGGGATGCGCGAGCCGCTCGGAACGGTGAAATGCGTCGGTGCTTCCCGTTCCACGATGTTTGTTTGGGCGTGGTTCAGGAACGAGCGTAGCGCTTGACCCAAGTCCAACTTCGCAAAGTGTTCGCGCCGCGTGAATCCCATGATCCACGCCGGCGCCCACTGCTCGATGTCCCGTTCGAGCGCCTCATCGCTGAGGTCGGGCCAAGGCGCGGGCGCCGCGATCTGGTATTGACGCATGAGCATGGTCCGCGCGCGCCATTGGCGCAGCTCCTTGGTCCACGGCAATCCGGCGATGCCGGTTTGCTTGAGTCCCAAGAGCACAGCCTGGTGCATCTCGTCGGGATTGGGGTCGCGTATCTCGGACGATGCCAAGAGCAGGGCGCCCAGGCACCGTTCGCGTTTGGCGCTCACCGTTCCTGAGCGATCGTCCCAGCGGATCTCCGCTGATTCACGAATCAGCGCGGCAAAGTGCGCATTCAAGTCGTCGAGGCCGATGGGGGCGGCGAGAAATATTCGCGCCTCGCGCTCTGCGCCATCGAGCTCAGCGGCCACGATGAATTCCGACTTCGCCAGTGCCTGCGCTTCGGCAAAGCGAGCGCCGCGCCCATTCGCCAGCAGATACCGGCCGCCATCGCCGCGGCTCTGGGCGATGCGATCCGGATAGGCCCACGCCAACAGGATTCCGGTCGCGTGGTGCGGATCGGCGGAGTCGCGCGAATCGCGCGGCAAGTCCCGTTGCCAATTGCTGGAAGTGCGCTGCGCTTGCGCACGCGCGCGAGCATCCACCGTCACGCCTGCCGGCAAGTCGCGTTGATCGCCGCGCAGGACGGCAACCCGCAGCCGTAAATCGGCATCTCGGGCACCTGCATTGGCGCGCAGGATGTCGCGCTCGCTCAAGATCGCGGCAAGATCACATGCGAGGCGTTCAGCGCCGAGTTCTTGCGCCTTGATTCGCATGTGCGCGAGACGCGGGTGCATTCCCAATTTGGCGAGGATGCGGCCGTGCGCGGTGATGCGCCCCGCCGCGTCGATGGCCTCGAGCTGCTGCAGCAACTCGCGCGCCTGGGCCAGCGGCGCCGCCGGCGGTGGGTCGAGCCAGGCGAGGCTGTTGGCATCCGCGGTGCCCCAGCAGGCTAGCTCCAACGCAAGCGGCGCAAGATCGGCATGCAGGATTTCCGGCGGTGTTTGCGGATTCAAGGAGGCATGCGTGCCTTCCGACCAAAGCCGGTAACAATCTCCCGCGCTCAAACGGCCGGCGCGTCCCCGACGCTGATCCGCTGCTGCTTGCGACACTTTTCCCGTCACCAACCGACTCATTCCCGTGGTGGGATCGAATTCCGAATAGCGCCGAAGACCTCCGTCAACAACGACGCGAATGCCTTCAATGGTGAGGCTGGTCTCGGCAATGCTGGTGGCGAGCACGATTTTGCGCTGGCCCGGAGGCGACGGCGCGAGTGCCGCATCCTGTTCGGCACCTTCAAGCTCACCGTACAGCGGCATGACTCGAACACCGCGATCGAGATCCGATTCCTGCAACGTGCGCTGCACGCGGCGGATTTCCGCGGCGCCGGGCAAGAAGCAGAGAATGTCTCCGGAATGATCACGAATCGCCGTGCGCACCACCTGTGCCACCTGCAGCTCAAGGTGAATGTCATTGCGCCGTGGCACATAGTGCGTCGTTACTTCAAAGCTGCGTCCCTGCGCCGAGACGATCGGTGCGTCGCTGAGCAGCCGCACGAGGGGTTTCAAATCGAGCGTGGCTGACATGACCAGCAGCCGCAAATCTTCGCGCAGGTTCTCGCGGCTCTCGATGCAGAGCGCCAGCCCCAGGTCGGCATTCAGGCTGCGCTCGTGAAATTCGTCAAAGATCACGCAGCCTAAACCTAAGAGTGCGGAGTCCTCTTGCAACATGCGGGTCAAAATGCCTTCCGTGACTACTTCAATGCGCGTGTCGCGGCTGACGCGAGTCTCGAGACGCGTCCGAAATCCAACCGTGCGGCCGATGGGCTCCCCTAGTAGCGTCGCCATGCGCATGGCCACTGCACGGGCGGCAATGCGCCGCGGTTCGAGCATCAAGATCTTCTGACCTTTGAGCCAGGGAGCGTGCAAAAGTGCGATCGGCACGACCGTGCTTTTACCCGCGCCTGGCGGAGCCTCGAGGAGCACGGCGGGGCGTGCACTCAAGGCCTCGTGGAGCGCCGGCAGGGCCTCTTTGATGGGTAAATCGGGTAGTGGCGGCGTTTTCACTTCGGGCGGCTACGATAACCCATAGGCCTGCGGGGGCGCGAAGGCGGTGCTAAGATGCGCGCCGTCGGGCCTGTAGCTCAGTTGGTTAGAGCAGGGGACTCATCAATAAATGGTGCCTTCGCATCGCAAGGTGCGAAGTGGACGGGATGAATTCAGGGGAACCTGACCAGCTTTCGAAGCTGATGGCAACCCTGAGCCAAGCCGGCGGTACACCGTCGGAAGGTGCAGAGACTACCTGAGCGCGTTAAGCCGCGCTTAATGACAGGCTAGAGCGTCCCGCACCCCACTGGGGTGAAGAGATAGTCCACTCCCACCGGAAACGGCGGGGCTAAGTGAATCCCTTGGTCCTCGGTTCGAGTCCGAGCGGGCCCACCAACCATTCATCCGCGGACGTCTTGGGAGGGCTGACCGTCGGTAATAGGCACGGCGAATGGAAGTATTCCCATTCGCCGTGCACTGCTTGAAGCGCGCGACTCGAACAAACTCGCGCGCACTATTCCTTACCAGCCGTGGCCGCTGCCGTAGTCGTCGTCGTGGCCGTTGCCGTTGCCGTGGCCGTGATCACGATCCTGATCGCCTGCGACAACGTACGCGACACCGCGATAGACCGTGCCGTAGGTGGGACCCTCGATCGTACGGAAAGTCTCCTTGGCCACCTTGCCCGTAAGGGCGGTGGCGGCCACTTCGTCAGTGATTTCCACGACACGGTTCGGATCCGCGCCGGTGTCACCGGAGGTGCTATTGGTCGAAGTCGCTGCCCACAGTGTCACCGTGCCGTCCCTGTTGACCAGGCCGGTGAGATTGCGCAGGCCGATGGTTGTAACGTTCGGGTACGGGCCATCGAAGCCCACGAGGTTGCTGTCGACCTTGCCGATCAGGCCACCGGTCAAGGTGTAGGCCAGCGTCCAGGTCCCGTTGCTGCCCAGGATCCACTTCTCGAGCCCCGCATGCGCTGCATCGGCGCTGTTGCCCGTGCCCTCGTCGGTCACGTACAGCGTGTGATCGTTGGCGAAGAACATGGCGAAGGGCGTGAAGTCACCACCGCTCGTGCCGTCAGCCAGCGATGCCCGGGCGGAGTCGGTCGGGAAACCGTTGAGGATGACGACCGCCTGCTGACCGGCATTGGCGACGGTCGGCAGCACATTGCCGGCCGCGGGGCCGGTGTTGGGTGCCGGCACGAAACCCGCCGGCGACTGCGGCGTATTGACGACGGTATAGACCGTCTGCACACCGTTGCTGCCGCTGCCCTTGGTGAAGTACAGCGCGCCGTTGAACTCGGTGATACCGCGGAAGTTGTCGTCCTTGCCGGGCTTGTCATCGGCGCCCTTCTTGCCGAGCCCGAACTGCAGCAGGGGGTTGACCTCCGCCGAATTGCCGCTCGGGATGGTCACGGTGGGCGACCGGCCGTTGATCTGATTGACCGCCTCCAGGCCCGTAGTCTCGGTCACATCGGGGGTCGTGCCGTTGCTGGCGGAACCAAACGTCGCCGCATTACCGTTGTTGGCGTTGCCCACGGTGTAGTACAGGCCGTTCGAGCCCAGCAGGGCCGCGCGGCCGTTGTTGCCGCCGTAGTTGATCGTCGGCGTGTAGGAGAAGCGCGCGTCATCGTCCAGGGAGACGATGGTGCGGTGGAAGGCATAGTCGCTGCCGAAGGCGAAGCTCACGGGATTGGTCGGGTCCTGACCTGCCACGGCATCGGAGTTCGAGACGTCGAGGGCGCCGACACCTGCGTTGGCATAGCCGACGAACACCAGGTGGTTGCCACGCTCGTCGTGGCCTAGGTGCAGCGCCAGCTCCGATTTCGAGGAGAAGCTGGTCACGACCTGACTGGTTGGCACACTCAGGCGATTAAGCACACGGCCGCTGTTCGGGTCGACGGCCGTCAGGAAGATGGGTGAAGTTACGCCGAAGCTGGCATCGACCGTGTCGTTGTTCCAGACGGTGACGTAGTTGTTATCGGAGACCGCCGCAATGGTGGCGGTGTTCGTATTGGCCAGCGGCGTGCCGACGACCAAGGACGCCACTGCCCCGATCCCGCCTTCGTAGTTGCTGCTGCTGATGATCAGCGAGCCGGGTCGCAGGAAGAAGGAGTCATCGGCCGCGGCGGTGCTGACATGTACGAAAGCGGCGGCGGCGCCGCTGCCCACCAGCAGCGAAATGGCACTGGCGATCGAAGAACGGACGTTCATGGGAATCCCCTCGAGGTTGGTTAGAAGTTGGAATGACTTGGTGATGCAAAGTAGTCAAGGAATGTGACAGATTTGTGACGACATCGCGGTGTCCTACGCATGTGTTCGCGGAACGGTTCGTGCGTTCAATTGAGAAAGAATGTTCAATTGAGAAAAAACGTTTGAGCCGGATAATCTTCTTCACCATCACGAGGAAGACCAAGATGCCCGGTAATCAACTCGCTTCGATCGATCATATCGTCGTGCTCATGCTGGAAAATCGCTCCTTCGATCACATGCTCGGATTGCTGTACTCGGCCGAGGGCAACATCTCCCCCGCAGGCCAAGCCTATGAGGGGCTCACGGGAAAGGAATCGAATCCGGCCGCGGACGGCACGCCGGTGCCAGTGTTCACCATCGAGTCGACCGATGCTGAGGCCTACTACATGCCAGGCGCCGATCCAGGCGAAGGCTACACGGCAACCAATTCCCAGCTCTTCGGCACCACCAACGCGCCTACACCCGCAGCGGCCCGGAACCAGGGCTTCGTCACTGATTTCGCCTACACGCTGGGATGGGAGTCGAAGGAAAAGTGGTCGATCATCGCCGGTACAACCGCGAGCAACATCATGGGTGTATTTCCGCCCGGCATGTTGCCGGTGCTCTCGGGTCTCGCCCGCGGCTTTGCCGTCTGCGATCAGTGGTTCTGCTCGGCGCCCACCGAGACATTGCCCAATAGAGCATTCGTCAATGCCGGAACGTCCCAGGGCCACATGGACGACAAAACCACCAAATACACCTGTCCCAGCATTTACGGCCTTCTGTCCCAACACAACATCAGCTGGCGCATCTTCGGCTATGACGCACAACCGTTAACGCGCCTGGACTTCAGCGATACGACCAACGCAAATGACAGCTGCTTCGGCGAGTTTGCGGACTTTCAAGCGGCCGCGGCCAACGCTACATTGCCGGCCTACTCGTTTCTCGAGCCAAGCTGGGACGCCGCCGGCAATAGCCAGCATCCGAACTACGACGTCGCGCTTGGCGAGCAATTCATTCACGATGTCTATTACGCATTGCGCAACAGCCCCGCATGGAATCAAACGCTGCTCATCATCACCTACGATGAGCACGGCGGGTGTTACGACCACGTTCCGCCGCCATCAGGAGCCACGCCGCCCGACAATACGGCGGGCGAATACGGATTCGATTTCACGCGATTCGGGCCGCGGGTGCCCACCGTTCTGGTATCTCCCAAAATTCCGGCAGGCACGGTGTTTCGAGTGCCGGCCGGATCCATGCCGCTCGATCACACCTCCATACTGAAGACGATTGAAACTCGCTGGAATCTGCCGGCCCTGACCGCGCGCGATGCAGCGGCAACCGGCATCGGCGACGTGCTGACGCTCGCCCAAGCGCGCAGCGATGATCCGTTGACGGGGATTACCGTGCCGGTCGCCAAAGCTGCCAACCCCAACGCACACCTCCCCTCTCACTTGCAGAAGATACACGCCGAACTGGTGGCGCAACTTCCCGTACCCGATGGCCACGGTGGAACTCACCACACGATGCCTGATCTGAAGTCAAACGAAGACTACCAGGCCTATATTCGAGAACGGACGGAGGCGTGGCTCGCGTCGCGCCGGCCGGCCTAGCGTAAGTTGCGTGCGCGGGCTGCCGTTTTCTTCGGTCGCTCTGTTTTGGTCAGCGCATCCAATAAGTCGCCGCCCTCGCTGGTGCAGCCCGATAGCACCGAGGCCTCGTCGCAGCCAGGGCCGAGCAGATACGCGTGTCCCATTCCGGAATCGATGTACATGCATTGGCCCGGCTCGAGAATGACAGGCTCGTAAAACTCGGTATGCACTTCGACGCGGCCTGTCAGAACAAAAATAAATTCCTCCCCTGCGTGCCGGACCAACTCCCCAAACTCTTCCAAGGTCCGCGCATGCGGGCGGCCGAATATTGGAATCATGCGTTTCTTGCGCAAGTCGGGACACAAAAAATAGTAGTCGTAATTAGGAGAATTGACGCGAACGGCGGTGTCCAAGGTCCCGATGCTGCGCCTTGTCATTACTCGCGATCCGGGAGCGTCGCCCTGGGCGAGCAGCTCAGACAACCGCATATTGAGCCTCTGGGCGATTTGGATGAGCTTATCGTAGCTAAGCGTCAGTAAATCTTTTTCAACCTTGGCGAGTGTCGACAGGGGAATGCCCGTTCGCGCGCTCATCTGCTTGCGTGTCCAGCCATTGCGCGTGCGCAGGACCCGCATAATATTCCCGAGGCTGGGCAAACTCTCCTTCATCAGTCTGTCTTGCTGAAACTCAGATCCTGGAAATCGAAACTAAAGTCAGTGGCCGGCGACACCGCACGCATGGTCATCTCGGCCACCTTGGCGTCATAGCCTTGTTCGAAACGCACAAAGGCATCCGCGTTCAGGGTTCGATCGTTCCAGTGGACAATGAAGATATTGCCGCTGTACGGCGTCAACGGTCCCTCGAGCGAGTCGGTCCGGCTGATCTTGAGGATCAGTTTGCCGTTCTCGAGGCGCACCGTGGCCTCGCCGCGCCAAGGATCTCGATACGTCCCGGCATAGGCAGCGAGCGCAAGTGACGGAGACCCCGACGAGCTCTCTGTCTTCGCGGCGGCATCCTCGATGGTTTTGGCAGCGGCGTCGCGCTTGGCGCCGTACGCCGTGCCGATCTCGACCCAGTCGCGGCGCGGCGCTTTCAAGTATGCGTCGAGGATTTGATCGCCGACCGCTTCCATGGCCATGCCCGACTCTTGATTCGTGAACACGAGCACGCCGAGCTGAAGTTCAGGGATCATGGCGACCCAAGTGACGCTGCCCAGCACACCGCCGGTGTGCGCGACTTTCTTGTATCCCAGCACGTCTTGCACTCCCCAGCCCAAAGCGTAGCCGTTGAAGTGGGTGCGATACATCGTCGTGAACAACGGGCTTACCGGGATGATGGTATTCATGCTCCACATCTCTTCACTGCGTTCAGCGGTGAATAACTGCTGGCCGGTCGGCATCTTGCCGGCGGCGAGTTGGGTTTCGAGCCACTTCGCCATGCCATTGATGCTGCAGTTGATGGTTCCCGCCGGCCCGACTGCATCCATGTTGAGAACTGGAATCGCTTTGAGCTCGCCTTTGATCACCACGTGCGGGGCCGCGACGTCGCTGCGATCCGAAATCCGGGTATAGCTCGCGGCACAGGACCGCATTTGCAGCGGATCGAGAATGCGTTCAGTGACGAAGTCTTCCCACGATTTTCCCGTCACGGCGGGAATTATCTGGCCGGCCACCATGTAGAGCAGGTTGTCGTAGTCAAATTTGCTGCGAAATCCGGAGACGGGTTTGAGATAGCGCAGGCCGTGGATAATCTCATCTCGGCTGAAGTCGGTGGCCGGGAAGAACATCAGGTCGCCGGCGCCCATGCCAAGACCGCTACGATGAGTGAGCAAGTCACGAATCGTGAATTCGCGCGTCACATACGGATCTTGCATGCGAAACTGCGGCAGATAGTCGATCACCTTGTCGTCCCAGTGAATCTTGCCGGCGTCGACCAGGAGCGCAAGGGCGGCGGTGGTAAACGCCTTGGTGTTGGAGCCGATTTGAAACAGGGTGTCGGCATCAACTTGTGCCGGCTTACCCAGTTCGCGCACGCCGTACCCCTTGGCGTAGACCAGCTTTCCGTCTTTGACGATGCCCACGGCCATGCCGGGCACTTGAAAGGCCTTCATGGCGCGCGCCACGGTTGCATCGATCGTTGACGGGGAAATCGGCAGGGCCGGCGGCGAGGCCGCCCAACCTGCAATCGAAGGCAAGTAGGCGAGAACAAGGATGATCGGCAAGCGTTGAACGAGTGATCTCACGGTAGGCTCCTGCAGCTCCAGATATTTACTATTGCTCTGTATAGGATCATTCTAGCCCAATTAGGACACTTGAGGCATGAGCATGCAAATATCCCTCGGCAGACTGGCAACGGCGGCGATGCTCATCATCACGGCGTCGAGCGGCCCGGCGGTCCTGGCAAACCCATCATCCGCGGACGTTTCGCCGGCGCTCACGCAGTCGGACGCCGATGCGTGGTTGGACGGTTTCATGCCCTACACGCTGGAGTCGAACGATATTGCCGGCGCTGCGGTGGTCATCGTCAAAGACGGCCAGGTGCTTACCCAGCGCGGCTTCGGCTACGCGGATGTAGCGGCGCGTAAGCGGGTGGACGCTGCGACCACGATGTTTAGAGCAGGATCGATTTCAAAATTGTTCACCTGGACTGCCGTCATGCAGCTGGTGGAACAACATAAGATCGATCTGGACGCCGACATAAACCAGTATCTGGATTTCAAGATTCCGCCGTATGAGGGCAAGCCGATTACGGTGCGCAACCTCATGACGCATACCCCGGGTTTCGAGGAAGCCTTCAAGGGCGGTATTCGTTTCAGCGGCCAGGTGCCCCCGCTGGATGAGGTGCTGAAACACATGCTGCCCGAACGCGTCTATGCGCCGGGCACGACACCCGCCTATTCGAATTATGGCGCGGGCCTTGCGAGTTATATCGTCCAACGCATCTCCGGTATTCCGTTCGAGGAATACGTGGAGCGCAACATATTTGCGCCCCTCAATATGACCCACTCGTCTTTCCGCCAACCCTTGCCCGCGCAACTTGCGCCCTTTATGTCCCAGGGATATCCCAAAGCGTCGGTGGACGCCAAACCCTACGAATTGATCTCGATACCGGGTGCCGGTTCAGTCGCGGTGTCCGCGGCCGACATGGCCAAGTTCATGATCGCTCATCTCAACCAAGGCGCCGGATTGATCAAGCCCGAGACAGCGCTCTTGATGCACGATCCCTCACACGTGACGCTGCCCGGTACCGACCGCATGGCGCTTGGTTTTTACGAATTGCAGGTCAACGGCCTGAGCGCGATCGCACATGGCGGCGATCTCAATTACTTTCATAGCGATATGTGGATTTTTCCCACCAAGAACGTCGGTCTCTTTATTTCGATGAACAGCGCCGGTGCAAATAACGCGACCGAAGCGATCCGCATCGCGCTCTTCGAGCAGTTCGCAGATCGTTATTTTCCCGCGGCGAACGCCGCGGCGCCCGTAGAACTGCCGACCGCGAAAGAGCATGCCCAGATGCTGACGGGCAACTACATCAGCAGCCGTGGTTCCTTTACGAATTTCGTCGACGTGTTGAACCTCGCGGGTCAAGTCAAAATCTCCCTGGATAAGGACGGTGGGCCTTCGGTTCCCGAGATATTGGGAGGCCCGCCCCACAAGTGGATCGAGGTCGCGCCCTTCGTATGGCAGGCCGCCAACGGTCACGGGCGTCTCGGGGCCGTGGTCGAGAACGGTCGCGTGGTGCGCTGGAGCATCAACCCGGTGTCGCCCTTCATGGTTTGGAACCGGGCTCCCTGGTACCGGGATGCGGCATGGCTGTTGCCCGCCTTCGGGGCAGCCATGGTTCTCATCGTGCTCACGGCCCTGTCCTGGCCGGTCGGCGCCATCAGCCGGCGCCGCTTCGGGGCGGCCATGCCGCTTAGCGGGCCGGATCTGAAATCTTATCGGTGGGTCCGCGGCTTCTCCTGGCTGGTGCTCGTGGCTCTAGGCGGTTGGACGGCGCTCTTTGTGTCGCTGGGGTCGGACACCATTATCGGTGGCGCGATGTTATGGCCACTGCAAGTTGCCGGTACCGTAGGCTTTATCGGTCTGTGCGGCACCGCGCTTTGGAACCTGCAGCGAGTCTGGCAAGGCAATCGCGGTTGGTTCGCGAAGCTTTGGAGCGTGCTATTGGTGCTCGCTGCCTTCGTGACACTGTGGGTGACGTTGAGCTTTCACCTCATCAGCTTCGGTACCCGATACTAAACGACTGGCGCAGTCTCGCGAGTGCGTCCCTAATTCGTCTGTGCGTGGCGGGTTTTGGATGGCATTCCGGTCTAAATGAACAGTACCGAGGAGGGGATACCATGAAGATACCAAAGCGGCGGTCAATCGCCCTAGTTCTGATGGGCGGCATTTTCGGATTCGCCGCGGGGACTGCGCAGGCCGACATCACCATCGAACGCACCACCTCCGTCGAGGGAGTCGGTGGAATGGCGTTCGCGAATATGTCGGGCAGCTCCAGAACGAGCATCTCCGGCGACAAGTCGCGCACCGACAACGACATGAAAATGCAGTCGAAGATCGTCGGTTTTCTGGCGCGCAACGCCCTGGGTCCGAGCGCCGAGATCGTCCTCCTCGATCAGGGCACGCTCTATCACCTGAACATAAACAAGAAGGAATACACCGAGACTACCTTCGAGCAGCTGCACGCGCAGATGCAGAAAATGTCCGATCAAATGAACGCAAGCGAGGCCAAGCAGCAGCCCTCCGCGGTCGATCAATCCAAGTGCGTTTGGCTACCGGCCAAGGTCGACGTCACCAAGAGCGGTGAGAAGGCGCAATTCGCCGGTTACGATGCGCAGCGCGTGACCGTCACGGCGACTCAACCTTGCCAGGACAAAGAAACGGGTGCGATTTGCGAGATCGCATTGGTTTTGGATCAGTGGACTTCCGCGGACTTTGCGGAAAGCAGCGAAGCCCGAAAATTCTATAGTGCCTATGCATCCAAGATGGGCATCGACGTCTCGAGCTCTCAAGACGTCTCCGAAAGAGCCAAGGCCTTCTTTGCCCAGTACAAAGGTGTCTGGGCGGAAGTCGCGGCCAAGATGCAGGGCGTGAAAGGCTATCCGGTCAAGAGCAGCTTTACGCTCGGACTGGGTGGCCCGCAATGCAAGAATTCAAATTCGCAACAAGCGCAAACGAGCCAAACCGATAACAGTTCGCCCAGCCCGAGCGCCAGCCCCAGCGGCATCGCTGGCGCGGTAGTGGGCAAACTCGGCGGCCTTTTTCAAAAGAAGAAGGACACGGCAGATGCGCCCGCAGCGCAGCCCGCACCCGCGGTAGCACCCGTCGTCATGCCACCGGGTGATGTTGCCTTGATGACCGTGTCATCGCAGGTGGTTTCGGTGTCGACGAATGCCGTGAGCGCCGATGTGTTCACCGTGCCGGCCGGCTTCAAGAAAATAGAAACCAAGACTCAATAAGCGCGAATACCTGCGCGTCGCCCCGCGCATCACAAATTCATCACAATTGAGCGACTGTGCGCAGCCGCTTTTTACGTAGACTGCGGCACTGGGGAGATTCCGGGGGTGGCCGATGAATAACGAGTCCGCAACACTAAAAACCTCGCTGCTCGACACACTTCGTTCCCGTCTGCGCGGTACATCGCTGGTACGCGGCGATGAAGGCTATGACATTGCGCGCCGCGTCTGGAACGGCGCCATCGATCGGCACCCCTCTTGCATCGTCGGTTGCGCCGATGCCGAGGACGTGTCGCACGCAATGCGCATTGCGTCCGAGCACGGGCTGCGGATGACGGTTCGAGGGGGTGGTCACAATGTGGCGGGGCGCTCGATCCGCGACGGCTCGCTGCTCCTCGACCTCTCAAAGCTGCGCCAGGTGGCGGTCAACCGCGAATCGCGCGTGGCGACAGTTCAGGGCGGTGCCGTGTGGCGAGACGTGGACAGCGCAACCGCGATCGAGGGGCTCGCAACCACGGGCGGACTGATTTCGAGCACCGGCGTGGGCGGATTCACGCTCGGCGGCGGCGCGGGATGGCTGATGCGCAAACACGGTCTCGCCTGCGACAATCTGCGCAGCGCCGGCGTGGTGCTGGCGGACGGTCGATTTGTCCGCGCTTCCCCGCAGGAACACGCGGATCTTTATTGGGGGCTGCGCGGCGGCGCCGGCGGACTCGGTGTGGTGACCAGCTTTGACTTTCAATTACATCCGCTGCGCGAAGTGCTGGCCGGACTCATCGTCCACCCAGCCGAGCATGCGGTCGAAGCTCTGTGCGCCTTCCGGGATTTCGTGGCGGAGGCTCCCGATGAATTCTGCGGACTCGCGGTGATCGCACATGGGCCGCCGCTGCCCTTTTTGGATGCCGCCTGGCATGGGCGTCCGGTCCTCATGTTCGCGGTGTGCTGGTCTGGCGATCTTGCCGAGGGAGAAGCGGCGCTGGCGCCGTTGCGTGCACAGGGTCAACCGCTGGTGGAACACATCGGTCGGATGCCTTATGCGCAGTGGCAGCAGCTGCAGGACCCCTCGGCGGTGAGGGGGCATTACTACTACTGGAAAACGGCAAACTATGCCGCCCTCAGCGACCACACCGTCAACGCACTCGCTGCCATGGCGCACCGCTTGCCGACCATGAGAAGCGAAATTCACGTACAGCATATGGGCGGTGCGGTCGCCCGAATTGGCGCGGAAGACTCCGCGTTTGCACACCGCAACACGCCGTTCTTCGTGAATTTTATCGGCATCACCGACGCGCCGAGCGCCACCGGCGTGCTGCGCGAGGGCATTCGGGCACTGCATGCCGAGGCATCGCGCGAGGCTTTGCCGGGAATCCTCACAAACTTCGCGGGGCAGGACGATTCCGACAACGTTCAGAAGTTCGGATCGCAAAACGCCGGACGGCTCGAGGCTTTGCGAAAGAAGTATGACCCGGCCGGAACTCTGCAGGGTGCCTAAGCGGCCGGCAGGGCCCCAAATTGCCGTAGTCGCTCTGCCGCTTCATTTATCACGTCTTCCACGCGCATGCGTGCGCCTGCGCCGACCAGCGCCTCGTAGCGATTCAATCCGAGCGCCGACCGCAGTCGCGCGTTGGCGGACTCATTGTGGCGATACCAGAAGCTAAACAGCGGCGACTGCGCACGCTGGCGAATCTGCTCGGCTGCACTCAAGAATCGACAGGCTTCCTCTGCCGCGCCGAGCCGCTCAGCCAGATATCCGCATCCCTCGACGGATCCCGCGACACCTCGCAGGTGCCCTACCGAGAGGGCATTGCGCATGGCTTCATGCCATTCGGCGGCCGCGGCCGCCAAGTCGCCTCGCCGGAATAACGCGAGGCCGATATACATGCCGATAAAGTGATGCTGATGCGCGTCGGCACTGAGACCGCGGACCGAGCGTAGGAGCTCAATGGCCTTCTCGGTATCCTCTTGCGCCAGATACAGCCAACCGCGCACCAATCCGGTGAGTCCGCGCAGCAGCTCATCGTCATGCTTTTCCGCGAACCGCTCGACCGTCGCCAGATGTTCTATAGTCTGCTCGGATTGCCCGAAGTGAATCCGCCAAAGGGCCAGATGTCCGCTTGAATAGGCTTCGGTCCATTCGTCGCCGACTTCATGCGCGATGGTAACGGCCTCGAGCAAGGACTGATCCGCCGCAATTTTGGTACCGGTGAAGATACTGATGCCGCGGCACATCTCTGCTTGCGCCCGTTCGCGGGTGCGCAGCGACGGTGACGCGGTGATCGCGCGATCGCATAGTCGTACGGCAAATGGGGCATTCCCATGCGCTTTGAAATAAAGCGTCAAAAGACCCGCAATTCGCAGAGCCGCCTGCGGGTTGGCACCCGGACCCGCTGCGTATTCGGACGCGCTGTCGATATTGCCGTGCTCCAGCCTGAGCAGCGCGATGCGCTCAAGCATCCGAGCCCCGAGCATGTCTGCATGGGCCGCCTCCGTCATGCGCAGCACGTATGCCAGGTGCGCATCCCGCGCGCGCCGTTCATCGCCCAAAACTTTGAGCTGTTCGAGTGCGAATTCGCGCACGCTCTCGAGCAGCCGGTAGCGCGGTGGACTTACGCTTTGGTCCACGGAAGCCAATGATTTGTTGGCGAGTCCGGTGAGAAGATCGACCGCTTCCTCAGGCGATACGCCGAATGCGCTGGCCAGATCGATAACCGCTTCGACGGTCCAGCCCTGAACGAAAACCCCGAGCCACGCCAGCAGACGTTGTTCATCCGGCGATAGCAGTGCAAAGCCCCACTCGAGCAACGCGATCAAATTCCGGTGCCGGTGGTCGCGGCCGGCAACCTCGCCGACCAAAAAGCGAAAGCGATGGTCCAGCCTTTCCAGCACTTGTTCCGGCGAGAGCAGCGCGAAGCGCGCTGCCGCGAGTTCGAGGGCGAGCGGCATGCCATCGAGCCTTTCGCAGATGCCGACGATCGCCGGGCCATTGGCCAGCGTCAGTCTGAATTCCGACTGAACGTCTTGTATGCGGGCCAGGAGCAGCGCGACCGCGGGGGCTGCCGCGATTTGCTGCAGTTCGCTCTCATCCGAGGGCTGCTCGAGGGCAGGCAATTCCAGCGGCGGCAAACGCAGTACGCGTTCGCCCACGAAACTGAGGTGCTGCTGCGATGTGGCGAGAATCTTCAGTTGCTCGGTGCCGCGCAATATTTCAACGGCCAGGGCGCCTATGCCTGCCGAGAGGCGATCGCAGTTGTCGAGCAGCAGAAGCGCGCGCCGGTCCGCGAACATCTCTGTGATCTTACCGAGTAGCTCGCGCTCGCCGGCGGGTGCGATCGCCAGTGCCAGGGCCAAGGCTTGCAGCCACTCATCGGCGCGGCGCATCGGCGCCAAGTCGAAGAACCAAACGCCATCGGGATATCGATCCGCATGGATTTGAGCAAAGGACAGCGCGCACTGGGTTTTGCCCATGCCCCCGGTGCCGAGAACCGTCAGCGAACGGCCGCCCTTCAGCAGTGCATCGATCTGCCTCAGCTCATTGCCCCGACCGATCAAAGTGTGCAAAGGGGCCGGAAGACGTACCGAAGTCGGCGGCGCAAAACGGGCGCGCGGCTCCGCCGGCGAAGGCGCCGCCTTCTCGACCGGACCTACGTAGCGGTAGCCCGAGCCATGAACCGTCTGGATGTATTTGGGTTCCTCGGCATCGTCGACCAGCGAGCGACGCGCCAGGGCAATAACCCGATTTAGCGTCGAGGGTGTGACATAACGATGACCCCAAACGGCGTCCAACAATTGATCCCGGGTCAGCAATTCTCCGGGCCGCATGACCAACTGCGTCAGCACCGCGAATACCTTTGGCTCAAGGGTGTGCTCCACCCCACCTTTCCTGAAGATGCGGTTCGCAGTGTCAAGCTCGCAGTCTCCGCAGCGATACACGACTTGGTCCAAGCAGATCTCCCTTCCAGTTGTCCGTCAATCCCTCACGAATCCCTCACGATTATCCAAGGACTGCGGCCGTCGTAAAGCCTAGATTGCACACGGTCGATTCAGGTCGACAAGGGGAATTCAAATTCGCACATGGGAGTCTTTTCAATGAACACTATACTCAACTTGAATAGATGCCGAGCCGCTGTCCGCGGCGTCGGGCTTATCGCGATCTTCGCTTTTGGAACCGGACTGGCTCAACAAGCGAGCGCCGGCTGTCTAGACGTTCCGGGGATCAAGGTCCCGACGTCCGACTTGCGGAATTCGTTCTCGCCTTTCGGTTCCGCACGCTTCATGCAAGCGGATTATCGACAGGTATCGGACGACGAATATGGGCCGTCGTTTTTTCGCGCGCCGATCGTCGGTCTGTGGGCTTTCAAGTACACATCCATGGGGAATTCGAAAACGTTGGGAATTCCTGACGGGGCGCCGATCGACAATGGCACTACCGGGTGGTTCGCCGACGGCAATGAAATCACTTTCTCGGGCACGCGCAACCCAATAGTCGGTGCCACGTGTATCGGTGTGTGGAAACAAACCGGCGAACGCACCTATGTGCTCAACCACATCGGCCTCTCCTGGAATCCCTTGGCACCTTCTACCGCCCCCGCGGGACCCGGCAATCCTGCCGGTGGACCTGGCGCCGTAGGCGGTCCTGCGTTCATCAAGCAGTATGTGACCTTGTCCAAGGATGGCCAGAGCTACACGGGAACTTTTGCCATCAGCCAATTGCTGCCGGACGGAAAGACGCTCGCTACGCCGGCGCCGATCAAAGGAATCATAGCAGCGACCCGCATCACGGTCGAAACTGACACGTTCGAGCCTTAAAAGTCTCGATCCCCCCTTAGGCCCTCAGCGTAAGGGGGGATTCTCGAGCGACCCAGCGATTTTAAATATTGCGGATCGCTACCACCGGAGAGATGGACGCCGCACGCAGAGCGGGCCAGAGAACTGCGATCTGTCCGAGCAGCAAGACGGCGACCGCGGCGACGACGG
>Ga0209007_1000347_pt1 | contig 20883 bp, 20 predicted proteins | sample JacPinW_OM1H0_O2_FD_187961 | JGI IMG/M metagenome (GOLD analysis project Ga0209007, IMG submission 187961) | Forest soil microbial communities from Algoma, Ontario, Canada - Jack Pine, Ontario site 1_JW_OM1H0_O2 (SPAdes) (version 2) | ecosystem: Environmental > Terrestrial > Soil > Boreal... | reverse complement strand
GGCCCGCGATCACTTGATTAAACTTACTGGTCTGCTGTGCATTGCTCTCGCTCATGAACCAGCTACGCGTCTGCGCCAATGGATTTCGCCGCGCATTCGAATAGTTGACCGCCGAGATATGCGCCAGATGCTCGTCCTTCAGCCCGTAGCGCTTGTCGTATTCGTCGCCAAGCGGCGGTGGCTAGATGCGGCGCGCGCGCGGGTCGTTGCCCGCGAAGCCTGCGAGAAGGCGACCGTGACGGTTGCCGCCGAGACCCCTACCGCCCAAATACGGTCCCTCGTCAGCCATTTGCGCGCGAGCGGTCAACTCACCGCCGGCTTGATCCTGCGCGCTTTCCTGTCAGGCAATGTGAAGTTATTCGAAGAGGCGCTGGCCGAGTTGAGCGAGATGCCGGCCAAGCGGGTCGGAACGGTTATCCACTACGGCGGCGCGTCGAGCCTGCGCGCGCTGTTCGAGCGCGCCGGCATGCCCGACTGGACGACGGCTGACACCGTCGAAGCGTATATCGAAGCTGCCGTGCGCTTGATCACGCAGCACGACGAACGCGAGGCCCTGCGCCTCCAGTTGATCGAAACCAAGGCGGTCGAAAGGTGTTTTCCATGGCCAGCCAGCGCGGCGGAAAAACCACGAAGTCGATATTGCTGGTGCCGGGAGTATCGCTCGGCGAATGCAGAACCAGAAAAATCGACGGATCGGGATGATCGTATGATGTCGATCCCATGGTGTTGAAGCGCCGCAGATCATACTTGTAGGGCGCGTTGTTGCCGTGCCAGGCCACGACATCCAGCGGTGAATGATCCATCTTTGCGACCCACAGGCGGCGGTCGAATTTTCCGATCAGTTCGCAGTCTGCTTCGATGTCCTCGTAGCGCGCGACAGGCGTGAGGAAATCACGCGCATTGGCAAGGCCGTTGGAGCCGATGGGCCCGAGATCCGGCAATTTGAATGGCGCCCCGAAATTCTCGCAGATATAGCCGCGTGCGGCGCCGCCCGGCAGATCGACCCGAAAGCGCAGGCCGCGTGGGATGACGGCGAACTCCTGCGGTTCTATACCTAAGCGCCCGAGTTCCGTGTCCAGCACCAGCGTGCCTTGCTGGGGCACGATGAGCATCTCGCCGTCGGCGCTGTAAAAGAATCGACGCTGCATGGAGCGATTGGCGGCGTATAAATAGACCGCACATCCAGAGTGGGTCTCAGGCGATCCATTGCCCGCGATTGGGACAAGACCCTCTATGAAATCGGTGGGCATGCTCGGAACGGCTAGGGGATCCCAGCGCAGCTGGTTCGGCGTCGCGGATGCATCTCGCGGCTCATCCAGCAACGCGTGCTTGTAACGTTCAAATGCGTGATGCGTGACGGCCGGACGAATGCGATACAGCCATGAGCGTCGGTTGGCGGCGCGCGGCGCGGTGAAGGCCGTCCCCGAAAATTGCTCCGCGTACAATCCATAAGGGCAGCGCTGCGGGGAGTTGCGGCCCTGCGGCAGCGCCCCCACCAACGCCTCGCTGGCGAATTCGTTGCCGAAGCCGCTCATGTAACCATCGGATTCGAAGGGGGTTGCGCTCACCAGGCCATTCTATGACACAGCGGGCGCAAGTTTCACGCCAAAGGCTGTAATGGTCTTAGGCGGCGGGCGGTAGTGGACCGCGCTCGCGGAGCGCGACGGCCAAGGACACATCCGCCTCCATGACCTCCTTGCTGCGGCGGTCGTCGTGATGAGGACTTAAGAAATCCAGCAGCTGCTGGCCGCCGGCAGCGTTGGAGGCGACCACCTTGAGCGCGGCGAGGGTCGGCGTTGCCAAAATGATGCCCGCGATTCCCCAAAAGCAGCCGCCCAACCACAACGCAAGGAACACCAGCATCGGGTTCAATTGCAGGCGCCGCCCCACCAAAAGCGGCTGCACGAATTGACCTTCGATCGTGGCAATCACCAAGTACGAGCCCGCCACCGCAACGGCGTGACCCAGGCCGTCGAAGGAAATGATGGCCACGATCGTCAATACGATCAACGTCGTGGTTGCGCCGGCATAGGGAATGAAGTTGAGAAGCGCCGCCATGGTGCCCCACAGGAACGGGTTCGGCATCCCGCACAACATCATGACGAATCCAGTGACAAGGCCGAGACCCACATTGATGAGCGCGGTCGTCGCATAGAATCGACCCACTTCGCTTCGCACCTTCTCGATCACGGCGAGGATGTGCGCAGATTTCAAGTCGTTCGCGAATGCCGAGGTCATTCTTGCCAGCATGGGGGGGCCGCCCGAGAGCAAGAACAGCGTCAGGATGACGATGGTCACGCCCGAAAGCACCACGCTGCGCGCGCCGTCCAAGAGCATTGCCGGTCCGTTTTCCTGAGCGGCTGGGGCGGGCGCGGGAGCCGGCGTTTCTTGCGTAGGCTGCGGTCCTGCGCCTAGGTTGCCGGCGGCGTTTCGCAATTCGCCGACGCGCGCCATGAATTGTTCGAACGGCCTGATCTTGCGTTCGATCAGCCTGAACGTGTGCGGGGCGGCCGCGAACCACTTCTGCGCGGGCTCGGACATAAAATTGACCAGCGCGACCATGATGCCGAGGATGGCGGCCATGATCACGGCGGCGCCGATGCCTCGGGGGACGCCCCTGCAATGCAGGACCTCCACCGGGCCGGAGAGAACGAGAAAAATCAGCAACGCCAAAGCGACTGGAATGAATGCGACATGCGCGAAGTAGAGCAGCAAGCCGATCGCGCCGGCTAGCAGCAGCCGCACCGATGTCACCCGCGATTTTATTTTTCTGAGTTCCAGCGGTGTCCCCAATCAGCGCGACTGACGTGCGTCAACCCGCTTTGTTTAGATTTCGCTCAAGCCAGACAATAAATCCAGTGTGGCGGCGGCTATGTAGGTCAATAGCGACCGAGCCTAAGCGTGTGCAGACTTTGCCGTTGTAGGAGGCCGCCGACGCGCCAGTCGCGAGCCTGGTTGGCTGTGCAAGCGGCGAACATTTGTCATATGCAGGAGTTGGGCGTGCCGAGCCGCGGATAGTATGCGATCCTTCGCGGGGGTAAAAAACCTAAGGTTTCAAAAGGCATGTCACGCGAACAATTTCATTGGGATGATCCGCTTCTGCTCGATGCGCAGCTGACGGACGAGGAAAAAATGATTCGAGACGCCGCCCGCGACTATGCGCACGGCCAACTCGCGCCGCGCGTCCTCGAAGCCTTCCGCCGTGAGCACACCGATCCGGGCATATTCAAGGAAATGGGCGCCGTGGGACTTTTGGGCGCCACGATCCCCACGGAATATGGCGGCGGCGGTATGAATTATGTCAGCTACGGCCTCATCGCGCGCGAGGTCGAACGAATCGACTCAGGATTCCGCTCCATGATGAGCGTCCAGTCCTCATTGGTCATGCTGCCGATTTTTAAGTTTGGCACTGAAGAGCAGAAGCAAAAATACCTTCCTTCCCTGGCGCGAGGCGAGACCATCGGCTGCTTTGGCTTGACAGAGCCGGACCACGGCTCCGACCCCGGCAGCATGATCACGCGCGCGCGCAAGGCCTCCGGCGGCTATCGGCTCTCCGGCGCGAAGACTTGGATTACCAACAGCCCGATCGCCGATGTTTTCGTGGTTTGGGCAAAGACCGATGATGAGATTATTCGAGGTTTCATTCTCGAGAAGGGATCGAAGGGACTCACGACGCCGATGCTTCACGGCAAGGTGGGCCTGCGCACGTCCACCACGGGCCAGATTCTCATGGAGGATCTATTCGTCCCCGACGAAAACTTGCTCCCCGGCGTCAAGGGGTTAAAGGGTCCATTCACCTGCCTCGATTCCGCACGCTACGGCATTGCCTGGGGCGCCCTCGGCGCCGCTGAAAGTTGTTGGCACACGGCGCGGCAATACGTGCTTGATCGCAAGCAGTTCGGCCGGCCGCTCGCCGCGAATCAGCTCATTCAGAAAAAACTGGTCGATATGCAGACCGAGATTACGTTAGCTTTGCAAGGCTGTCTGCGCCTCGGCCGGATGAAGGACGACGGAACCGCGTCGGTGGAGATCACCTCGATAATGAAGCGAAACTCCTGCGGCAAGTCGTTGGATGTCGCACGCACCGCGCGCGACATGCTGGGCGGCAACGGCATCTCCGACGAATACGGCGTGATTCGTCACGTCGTGAATCTCGAAGTCGTGAATACCTATGAGGGCACCCACGATATTCACGCTTTGATCTTGGGCAGAGCCCAGACCGGGATTCAGGCGTTCTCCTGAATTAGAGGAACAGTCCGCCGGTTGTTGTGCTCAATATTGGGCAAGAACGCCGCCACCATGCCGATCAGCGGCAGAAAGGCGCAGATTCGATACACGAATTCGATACCGTGTTGATCCGCAAGTCCGCCTAAGACGGCGGCGCCGATGCCGCCGATGCCAAAGGCGAAGCCAAAAAAGAGTCCCGACACGGCACCGACATTGCCGGGCATCAATTCCTGCGCGAATACGACGATGGCCGAGAAGGCTGAGGACAGGATCAAGCCGATGATGAAGGTCAAGATCCCGACCCACATCAAATCGACGTAGGGCAGCATCAATGTAAAAGGCGCGATCCCCAAGATCGATACCCAGATCACGCGTTTGCGCCCGATGCGATCGCCCAAGGGGCCGCCGAACAGGGTACCGAGCGCCATCGCCAGCAGGAACACGAACAGGTGCAGCTGCGCGGAGCGCACGGAGATGTGAAATCGGTCGATCAAGTAGAAGCTGAAGTAGCTGGTGATGCTGGCCACGTAGAAATACTTGGAAAAGATCAACAGCACGAGCACGGCAATCGACCAGCGGACCCTCGCCGGCGACACCGGGGCGATCGCAGCGGAGATCGCCGCGGCCTTGGGCTGATCAATGTGCTGGCGTTTGTACCACCCACCGACGCGCGCCAGCACGACAATCGCGACAACCGCCGCGATCGCGAACCAGGCAAGACTGGGTTGCCCCTGAGGAAGGATGATCCAGGCGGCCAGCAAGGGCCCCATGGCGGAGCCGGCATTGCCGCCCACCTGAAAAATCGATTGCGCCAGGCCATGACGTCCGCCTGAAGCCAAGCGCGCGATGCGCGAGGATTCCGGATGAAAAATCGCGGACCCCGCGCCGATCAGGGCCGCCGCCGCCAGCACGCTGGTGTAATTCGGCGCAAACGCCAAGGTCACGATGCCGACCAGCGTGAAGCCCATGCCGGCGCTCAGCGAATACGGTTTGGGATGCTTATCGGTGTAAATGCCGATGAGGGGCTGCAATAGCGAAGCACAGATCTGATAGGTCAGTGTGATGGTGCCGATTTGCACGAAACTTAAGTGAAATTCTCCCTTGAGCAAGGGGTAAATCGCGACGATCAGCGACTGCATCATGTCGTTGAGGAAGTGCGAGAAGCTAAGCGCGCCCAGCAAATTAAAGCGAGTCTGTACCGCCGGGGCGAGCGGCGAATCCGCCGTCATACTTTTTGCCATGCTTGAACTCTTCCAATGCGCAAATTTTCTGCACGCTTAAACTGCTTACCCTACTAGCTACCTGGTTGTCTGTCCTGAGAGAATGGCCGGATGAACCGCTTCGAGCTACCAGCCTTTCTGCGCGATGTCGTCACTCGATGGGACGTGCTGGCATTCATTGTGGTGATCGGGCTGGTGGTTTTTTTGGGCGAGACCTCGCGCGGGCTGTTTGCGCCGCTGACGCAGCTGCAAATGTCGCCCATTTCGCTCGATCCCTGGCATTTGCCGGAATATGCCGCACGCACGACCTTTCGTATGTTTGCGGCCCTCGCGCTGTCGCTGCTCTTCACGCTGACCTACGCCACCTGGGCGGCAAAGAGCGAACGCGCCGGCAAATTGCTGGTGCCCATTCTGGATATCCTGCAATCGGTGCCTATTCTCGGGTTCATCTCCATTACAGTCGTGTTCTTCATGTCGCTTGCGCCTGGAAGAGTGCTGGGCGCCGAATTCGCGGCCATTTTCGCCATCTTCACCAGCCAAGCCTGGAATATGGCGTTCAGCTTTTATCAATCCTTGCGCACCATTCCGATCGAGCTATCGGAGGCCGCGGAGTCGTTCCGGCTCTCTCCCTGGATGCGTTTCTGGCAGCTTGAAGTTCCGTTCGCCATGCCGGCGCTCATCTGGAACATGATGATGTCGATGTCGGGCGGTTGGTTCTTCGTGGTGGCCTCGGAGTCGATCAGCGTCGGTCACACAACGGTGGCGCTGCCCGGCGTCGGTTCGTACATCGCACTGGCGATCGAACAGAAAAATCTCACCGCCATCGGCTGGGCGATCGCGACCATGTTGATCGTGATTCTTCTATACGATCAGCTGATATTTAGGCCGCTGGTCGCGTGGGTGGACCGCTTCCGGGTGGAACAAGAGCCCGGAGCGCGGGTGCCGGACTCCTGGGCGCTGACCATGATGCGTCGCTCGCGGCTCATTCAGGCGGCAACCTTGTTTTTCCATTCCACCGTCATGTTGACCAGCCGCGCCATCAAGCGCCGCGATGATGCCCCGGTCCAAGCCGTATCCGTCAGACCCCGGCGATCGCTCGATTTGCTGTGGGTTTCGCTGATCGTCGCGGCCGTGGTGCTCGGGCTATGGCATATCGTCGTGGTGCTCATTAAAAACACGCCTCTGCGCGAAGCGCTGCAGGTGTGCGGCTTGGCGGGTATTACGATGCTGCGGGTATTCATTTTGATCGCGCTCGCCAGCTTGATCTGGGTGCCGATTGGCGTGTGGGTCGGAATGCGGCCGCGCGCCACGCAAATCGTGCAGCCGATCGCGCAGTTCATGGCGGCATTTCCAGCCAATTTGTTGTTCCCCATCGCGGTATTCGGAATCGTTCGATGGAAACTGAATCCCGATATTTACTTGAGTCCGCTCATGATTTTGGGAACTCAGTGGTACATTCTATTCAACGTGATCGCCGGTGCCTCCTCGATACCCGCGGAAATGCGCTACGTGGCGGACAATTTTCGGATCAAGGGTTGGCTGTGGTGGCGCAAGGTCGCGTTGCCGGCGGTTCTGCCGTTTTATGTGACGGGGGCCATTACCGCATCGGGCGGATCGTGGAACGCGGCTATCGTCGCGGAATTAGCGACTTGGGGGAACACGCAAATCGAGGCGCGGGGCTTGGGTTCCTACATTGCCGAAGCGACGACGGCAGGAGACTTTCACAAGATCGTGTTGGGGATCGGCACCATGAGCCTTTTCGTGGTCGTGATCAATCGGCTGTTCTGGCGCCCCTTGTATTACTACGCCGAGCGCAAATATCGGCTTACCTGAAGGGTTCGGCATGAATAACTCTCCCCTGCTGCAATGCACCGATGTTCGCAAAGCGTTTCCGAAGCCGGATGGCGCGGAGCTGTTGGTATTGCAGGGAATGAATTTGGAATTGCGCGAAGGGCAAATCGTCGGGCTTTTAGGGCGATCCGGCTCGGGCAAATCCACCTTGTTGCGCCTGATTGCGGGACTCGCCGAGCCCAGTGCCGGGGATCTGCAATACCTCGGGAAACCGATCTTGGGCCCTGCGCCGGGGATTGCCATGGTGTTTCAGAGTTTTGCCTTATTCCCTTGGCTCACGGTTTTTGAAAACGTGGCGCTGGGACTGGAGGCGCAGCGCATGTCGCGGGCAGAGATCCGCAAGCGGTCATTGGCGGCCATCGATCTCATCGGCCTGGACGGTTTCGAGTCGGCGTATCCGCGCGAATTGTCCGGCGGCATGCGCCAACGCGTGGGTTTTGCCAGAGCTTTAGTGGTTCATCCGAACATCCTGCTCATGGATGAACCGTTTTCCGCATTGGACGTGCTGACAGCCGAGACGCTGCGCACGGACTTTTTGGATTTGTGGGCGGAAGGCAGAATGCCCATCAAGGGCGTCATCTTGGTTACCCACAACATCGAAGAGGCCGTATTGATGTGCGACCGGGTTCTGGTATTCGGCAGCAATCCGGGCCGGATCCTCAGTGAGATCAAGGTGACCCTGCCGCAGCCGCGCAACCGCCTGGATCCGAGTTTCCGCGAGTTGGTGGAGCGCATCTACGTGGAAATGACCGCGCGGCCCGCGGGCGGGGCGCCCGGGCGCAAAGAGAATTTCCCGGGCTTAGGGATAGGCAGTGTCCTGCCGCATGTGTCTTCCAACGTGCTCGCCGGGTTGATGGAGGCGGTCGCCGCGGCGCCTTTCAACGGCAAGGCCGACCTGCCGGAGATTGCTTCGGACCTGACCATGGAAATCGACGAACTCTTCCCGGTCGCCGAAACCCTGCAGATGCTGCGTTTTGCGGAACTGGAGGGCGGCGACTTGAAGCTCACCGAAGACGGCATGGCCTTTGCTCACGGGGCGCTCGACGAGCGCAAGCGCATATTCACCCGCCATTTGCTGAGTTATGTCCCGCTCGCCGCACACATCCGGCGGGTATTGGACGAAAGGGCGTCGCATTCGGCGCGAAAGAGCCGCTTTATCGACGAATTAGAGGACTTTATGGCCGAGGATGCGGCGGAACAAAGCCTGCGGGCGGTGGTGAGCTGGGGCAGATACGCCGAGGCTTTCGCCTATGATGACGAGAATGCCATGTTCAGTCTGGAGAATCCGACTTAAAATGAGCGTATGACCGAGATGGCGCCCTATTTGACCCTGAATGTTCCACCGGATGAGATGGTGAAATACATTCAGGATCTGATGACCCTGCCTCATGGCGAGATCGCGGCTGGCTCGGCCATGGCGCTGGCGCAGCGGCATTGGGGCGGCGACACCCCCATGGCGCGTGCCGCTCTGCTGCGATGGGGTGCGCTCAACCTTGCGTTCCAAGACAAACGCTTGGAAACCTGGACCGTCACCCGTGAGCGCGATCGCATCCAAGTGCCCGCCGCATTGGTGGCGGCAGCGGGGATCGCGCCCTTGGTTCTGGACAACGAACGCGCCGTCTTCGACATCCCCGCGCTTCTGGATGCCACGCTGGATTTCCAACCGCCTGCGGGTCAGGCTTAAGGCTTTAAGCGTTTCATGGCAATCCCACTCGAGCAAGCGCCCAAAATGCGCTTCGGCGTGCTGCGCACCATCGCGCTTTACAAGCTCGTGAAGGTGATTCTGCTGCTTTTGGTCGCTTACGGGGAGCTGCGCCTGCGAGATGCGTCACTCGCGGCGAAGCTGCTTTCCTGGGCACAGGCTCGGCCCTATGGATTGGAACACCGCATCGTCGCTCAATTGCTGGAGTGGTTCAGCGGACTCAGTGTGTCGCGCGTTTATTTGTTTCGAATTGTGACCCTGGTCTATGCGGCGGTTTTCGCGGTTGAGGGCATCGGTTTGTGGATGGAAAAACGCTGGGCAGAGTGGCTGACGACCATCATCACGGCCTCGCTCATTCCGCTCGAGGCCTGGGAAATATTCTTGCGGCCGACGATCGGCAAGGTTTTGATCCTGCTCGCGAATGTGGCTGTCGTCGGCTACCTGGTGTGGCATGTCCGTAAGACGCAGGCATCCCGCGATGTTGCCATTGTGAAATGATCTTCATCTCGGCTCAAAGGCCTGATTCCGTCGTATTCTCGCAGCGCTTTAGCCCACACCACGTTTGGAGATCTCATGAAGAAGTCTGCGACCCTGATTACCACTGCCTTGTTGACCTTTGGCTTCGCCGCCGCCTCGCTGGCTGCTGATGCGCCGAGCGCCGGTACACCGGCCGCCGCCGACAGCACGACCCCTGCGCCCAAGGCCAAGACCCATAAGGCCAGCAGCAAGAAGCACAAGAAGTCGACGACGACCAGTTCTTCGGCAACCAAGTAATATTATTGGTATAACGCCCCGACCGCTTTACGGCGGCCGGGGCGTTTTTTTTGGGCGAAATATGGCGAACACATGGATTTCATAGTTGCGATCAAGGCCTTGATACTGGGTGTGGTGGAAGGACTGACGGAATTCCTGCCTGTTTCGAGCACGGGGCACCTGATCGTCGTCGGCAGCCTTCTCAATTGGAACGATGAGAAGGGCGAGGTTTTCGAGATCGTCATCCAATTTGCGGCGATTCTGGCCATTTGTTGGGTGTACCGTCAGCGGCTTTGGACGGTGATCACGACGTTGCCGCGCGAGCGCAAGTCGCAGCTCTTTACTTGGAATCTAGTGCTGGCATTTTTGCCAGCCGCGATCTTGGGCGTCATATTCATCGGCACGGTTAAAAAATACTTGTTCGCGCCGGTGCCGGTCGCGACGGCATTCATCGTCGGCGGGATTTTGATTTTGCTGATCGAAGGCCGCAAGCGCGCCGCGCGCGTCGAGAATATCGATGCCATCAAGCCGCCGGATGCGCTATGGATCGGCATTGCCCAGACGCTGTCCATCATTCCCGGGACCTCCCGTTCCGGAGCGACCATCATGGGAGGCTTGCTGCGCGGCCTGTCGCGTCCGGCCGCCACCGAATTTTCGTTTTTTCTCGCCATTCCCACGATATTCGGTGCGACCGTGTTTCAACTGTGGAAGGCACGGCACTTGCTGAATGTCGATGATCTGGCGGTGATCGGCGTCGGTTCAATTGCTTCCTTCATCAGCGCGATGATCGCGGTGCGAGCCTTGCTGCGCTATGTCAGCGGCCATAATTTCAAAGTGTTCGCCTGGTATCGAATCGCTTTCGGTTTTGTCATCCTGGGCACCTGGTATTTCGGCGTGGTGAAGTGGTGAATGCGTTCTTTCCACAGGCCGCCGATGTTGCGCATCTGATTCAAGTGGCCTTGACGCCGATATTTTTGATTTCCGCGATCGGCGTGACACTCAATGTAATGACCAGCCGGCTGGCGCGGATCGTCGATCGGGCGCGCAGCATGGAGAATGAATTGTGCCGCCCCGACTACCAGGCGGGCGGCCGCGATTTGCATGCGGCACTCGAGGTGCTGGCGCGGCGTGCTCGCTACATGAATACGGCAATTACCTTGATCACGCTCTCGGCGCTGTTCATCTCGTTTGTGGTGGTCATGCTATTCGTCAATGCCTTCGCGCACTGGGACCTCGCGGCATTCATCGCCATCATGTTTATTTTGTCGATGCTGGCCTTCGCGGCGGCATTGACCTCGTTTTTGATCGAAGTGCGCATCGCCACGACGACGCTGCGCATCGGCATCGAAGCGGCTTCGCGCAACAGCTAGCGAGTTGGCGCTCGTCAGGGAGGGTGAGAAGACTCAAGGCCCGAGGGAAACAGGGCCTTGAGTCTTCTCACGCTCCCTGACGGGTGCTAAGGCCGGTCTATATCACTAACGCCGGAACGACCAGTAAGTGTTGCTATACCTAGTGAGCGGTGCGCTCGCGCACCGGGATCGGCACATTGCACAAATCAATACGGCCGGCGGCCACCTTGAAAAAGTCTTCCGGGCGGTTGCGTCGCGATTCGATCAGCGCGGTAAAAGTCGGCGTGTCGGTGCGGATGACTTCGAGGTTCGAGCGTTCAGCGGGGGGCACGTCCGCTGCCACGCGAATTGACTTGATCGGCAGCGGTTTCTCGGTCTTGGTATAGAAGCCCATCTCCGCACTGCCGCGCGGCAAGCCGGAGAGCAGCTCGACGCCTTTGACCACTCTTCCGACCAGCGCCACGTTGCGGTCAAGGTGCCGCGGCGCGTGACCGATCACCACGTACATTTCCGCGCCGCTGCCGCTTTCGGCATCCAAATCGCGCCCCACGCCCACCATGCCGTAGCAGTGCGCCAGCCACACTTTGTGCAATGCGGCTGAGCGTGCGACCGGCAGACTGTTGGAAAAACCGACCTCCGGAGCGTATACATCGCCATCCGGCAGGCGGGTGAAAGCCATGTGCGCGGGAAACGCAGCGTCGAATTCCGGTGCGACCTTGCCTATACCTGCGGGCAGTGGATGCCGGTTGTCAGGATCGCCCCATTGCGCGACGTAGTTATCCTGTTCGCGAATGACGGACAGACCGTTGAAATACCCTGAACGGGCCAAGGTTTTAATGTTGGCAACGTGCAGCGGAGCGAATTCGGGCGCCAATTCAATGACCACGCGCCCGGTGGGCAATTCGACATATAAGGTGTTTTCAGGGTCCAACGGGCGCCAGTCGGATGGGCTGGAGGCAGCCAGAACCTCCGGCATGCTCATTTGTTTGGCCGCCAGCGCCGGATGCAACAAAATTATCAGCGCGCAGGGAATTAAAAATCTAAAATTGGATCGCATGTATGCAGTATTGCACAGAACTTTAACCGGCTCTCCAGGGGGCGAAATGCGCCGCATCTTAATGTGTTGCCTCGTGTTGCTCGTGGCGGAATTGCACTGGGCCCCCAGCTATGCGCAGTATCCCGGCGGCGCCGGTGGCATCCCGCCAATTACCGGCAGCGGCGGCAGGACGCCGCAGCAGTCAGAAATTCCGTCGGCCCCGGCGGAGGTCAAGCCCGAAAAGGCGGCCGCCAAAGCCTATACGGCCGCGATGAAGAGCATGCAAAAGGCGCATGACTTGGAAGACACCATCGCCAAAGCGACCGACCCGGACAAGAAAGCCAAGGCCCTGTCGAAATTGGACGACACCTACGGCAGAGCGCTGGAGGAATTCACGGAAGTCTTGCGCAACAAAAACGACATGTATGACGCCTGGAACAAGATCGGTTTTATTCATCTGCACTTCGGCGCCTACCGCGAGTCCATCGATGACTACAATCACGCGCTGGCGCTCAAGCCTGATCTGCAGGAAGCGATTCAACATCGCGGCGAGGCCTTCATGGGGGTCGACCACTTGGACGAAGCCAAGGCCGCTTACATGGACCTGTTCTTCCACGCGCGCCCGCTCGCGGATCAAATGATGCTCACCATGCAGTCCTGGCTGCAGAGTCACCGCACGTCGGCCAATGGCATAAGCGAGTCGACCATCGATGCGTTCGATAAATGGGTGCAGGAACGCGAGGGGATCGCGAAAACTACGGCCGCCAACTAGACCTCGCTAGACCTCTGCGCTGTGATATCGATCGGCGGAGTGCTCGTCAGGGAGCGTAAGAGGAATCTAGGCACAAAAGGCAGCAGTGCCTAGATTCCTCTTACGCTCCCTGACGGGAACTCGAACCGATCGAAATCACATGCTGGGGCTACCGCGGGTGTTGGGCGAGACGTGAATTTTCGGCCTAGGAGTGCGTTGGACTTCTCTATGGCCCCAGCCATTCGGGCCGCTCAAATTCAAGGTGCCGAGGACCTGCCATTCAACGCATCAATTTTCGCGCGCAAATCGGCCACGATCTCCTCGAGTGCGGTGACGCGTTGACTCAAGGTGGCTGATGCGGGTGCGCTCGGATCGCCCGCGACGCCCGTAGGCTGTGCAGCCTCGGGTTCTGCCGCGGATTCGATCGAGCCGGAGAATAAGTGGGCATAGCGCGATTCGCGGGCGCCCGGCGCGCGCGGCAGGCGCGCGATGAAGGGGCCGTCCTCGCGGCTCATCAGGCCCCTTAAGGCGGCCTCCACCTCTTCGGCATCCGCGAATTCGCACAGCCGATTGGTGCGCGAGCGCAGCTCGCCCGGCGTCTGCGGACCGCGCAGGAGCATCACACAGATGATGCCGAGTTCCTGCTTCGTAAACTTCAAGGAGCCAAATTCGGTGTTGCAAAAGCGGTGCTTGTACTTCGTGACGCGGCCGCCGTAGCCGGCGGATTTGTCGCTGACAAAATGTTTCTTCATCAGCGAATCGACCGATTGCTGCACTTCGGACTCGCTCAACTCGAGCACGGGTTCGCGATTGGTTTTTTGATTGCAGGCGTTGGTCAGCGCATTCAAGGAGAGCGGATACTGATCGGGAGTGGTTATTTCCTTCTCGATCAGGCAACCGATGACGCGTGCCTCGTTCGGCGTAAATACGATGTTCATGACCGCTTCCAACTCGGCGCAGGTTGATCTACCGTAGCGCTCTTGATTCCAAATGAACGACAGGATATTTGCAAATGAAAACCAAAGCCGCAGTTGCCACCGCCGCCCGCAGTCCGCTTGAAATCATGACGGTGGATCTGGACGGTCCGAGAGCCGGCGAAGTATTGGTGGAAATCAAGGCCAGCGGTGTCTGTCACACGGATGAGTTTACCCGTTCCGGGGCGGATCCAGAGGGGTTATTTCCCGCCATTTTAGGCCATGAAGGCGCCGGCATCGTCGTGGATGTCGGCCCCGGCGTAACCTCGGTGCGAAAGGGCGATCATGTGATTCCGCTCTACACACCGGAATGCCGGCAATGCAAATCGTGCACCTCGCAGAAGACCAATCTGTGCACCGCGATCCGCGCGACTCAGGGCAAAGGCCTGATGCCGGACGGCACCAGTCGTTTTTCAATCGGCAAGGACCTGGTGCACCACTATATGGGCTGCTCGACTTTCTCGAATTTCACCGTGCTACCCGAAATCGCCGTCGCGAAGATCCGCGAGGACGCGCCCTTTGACAAGGTGTGCTACATCGGCTGCGGCGTGACGACGGGTATCGGCGCGGTCATCAACACGGCGAAGGTGGAGGCGGGCGCCAATGTGGTGGTGTTTGGCTTGGGCGGCATCGGCCTGAATGTGGTGCAGGGCGCGCGCATGGTCGGCGCCAACAAAATCATCGGCGTCGATTTGAATCCCAAGCGAAAGGCGCTGGCGGAGAAATTTGGCATGACGCACTTCGTCAATCCCAAAGAGGTCGGCGGCGATCTGGTGGCGCATTTGGTTGCGCTCACCGACGGCGGCGCCGACTACAGTTTCGAATGCATCGGCAACGTCGATCTCATGCGTCAGGCATTGGAATGCTGCCATCGCGGTTGGGGCGTATCGGTCATCATCGGCGTCGCCGGCGCGGGCAAGGAGATTTCGACGCGGCCATTCCAGCTGGTGACGGGGAGGGTGTGGAAGGGTACCGCCTTTGGCGGCGCACGCGGGCGCACCGATGTGCCGAAGATCGTCGACTGGTACATGGACGGCAAGATCAACATCGATGATCTCATCACGCACACAATGCCTTTGAACGACATCAACCGCGCATTCGAGCTGATGCATTCCGGCGAATCGATCCGCAGCGTCGTGCTGTTCTCATGAGCGGCTTGGCGCTGATTTCGGAGCACGCCTGCTACGGCGGCGTGCAGCGCTTCTATCGCCATGAGTCGCAAGAGACTCGCGGCCCGATGAAATTCTCGGCCTATCTGCCGCCGCAGGCTGCTTCAAGCAAGGTCCCCGCGCTGTACTTTCTCTCCGGGCTGACCTGCACCGAGGAAACGTTCTGCATCAAATCGCACGCGCAAAAATACGCCGCGGACTTAGGACTCATGCTCATCTCCCCCGATACGAGTCCGCGCGAGCCGCGCATACCGGGAGACGCCGATCACTGGGACTTTGGGTTTTCGGCCGGGTTTTATCTGGACGCGACGCAGGCGCCGTGGTCGGACAACTATCGGATGTACAGTTATGTCGTGCGGGAATTGCCGCAGATTGTGACGGCCCACCTGCCCGCGCGCGCTGGCGCAACCGGCATTTTCGGGCACTCCATGGGCGGCCATGGCGCATTGACGCTGGCGTTGCGCAATCCGTCGCTTTATCAATCGGTGTCGGCGTTTTCCCCCATCGCGGCGCCGATGCAATCGCCTTGGGGCAAGAAAGCCTTTGCCAATTACCTGGGGCCGGACACTGAAACCTGGCGCGCGCACGACGCGACGGAATTGGTGGCACGACGCCCTTACCCCGGCCCCATCCTCATCGATCAAGGCACCGCGGATCAATATCTGGCGGCCGAACTGAAGACGGAGATATTCGCGGCAGCGGCGGCCAAGTCGGGGCAGCAGTTAACCTTGCGCATGCAGCCGGGCTACGATCACGGCTACTACTTCATCCAAACCTTCATGGCCGATCATTTGGCGCATCATGCGGAGCAGCTCGCGAGATCGCATTGACCGGCTTGCGATTACCGGTATGATTCGCCCACGCGCAAGGTTCCCGCAAGGGACTTAAATCGGAACGCGGTGTAATACCGCGGCTGCCCCCGCAACTGTGACCGGATAGCGAACGTCCACGAGACCACTGAAGCTCATGCAGCTTTGGGAAGGAGGACGCGAGCAATGACCCGGGAGCCAGGAAACCCGCCTCGCGCCGTCGTCTAGTTACCGGCCGGGGTGCGCTGATAACTGCGGGGGAAACCGTCGTGACGACAGTGTGGAGTCGTCGTCGCGGGAGCCTTCGGTTGAAGAATTCAAATTCCTATGCATCCGCGCGCCGGCTCTTGGCCCCAATCCAGGAGAGTCTCGTGCGTAAATTTTCTCATCGCTCGCTTATTTTGCTTAGCTCTGTGTTTTGCGTTGCCAGTCTGGCGAAGGCTGAACCCACCGATCTGCCCGATACCATCGTCGTGACGGCGACGCGCATCCCGACGCCGGAAGATCAGGTTGCCAGCAGCATTACCGTCGTTACTGCGGACGACATCGCCGCCAGGCAGCTGCAAACGCTGCCCGATGTGCTCAAGGAAGTGCCGGGATTGAATCTGGTGCAAACGGGGGGGCCGGGGGGACAAACCTCGGTGTTCATGCGCGGCACGAATTCCAATCACACCAAGGTGCTGGTCGACGGCATCGATGTCAGCGATCCGAGCAATCCCGGCGGTGCTTTCGATTTTGGACAGTTTCTGACCCAGGATATTCAAAAAGTCGAGATTTTGCGCGGGCCGCAAAGCGGACTGTACGGCTCGGACGCCATCGGCGGCGTCATCAACATCATCACCAAGAGCGGCTCGGGTCCCGCCCAGTTCAATGTCGGCGTGGAAGCCGGATCCTTCGACACCTTCAATCAAACTGCGGCCTTAAGCGGCTCGCTCGATCAATTTCACTATGCGGCGACTGTCGAGCATTTTCATTCCGGCGAGACCCCCGTCACGCCGCTCGATCTATTGGCGCCGGGCGAGCAGCGCATCGATGACTACTACGACAACCTCACTGCGTCCACCAAGCTGGGCTTCGATGTCACGGAAAATCTCGATTTAGGGTTGGTTGCCCGCTATACCGACGCGCACTTGCGCCTCACCGGCGAAAACGAGAATAATTTTCCGGCGGATTTCCCGGAGTCGGCGCAGAGCGAGAACGACACGCTGCAAACTTACATGCGCGCGACGGCACATCTGCTGTCCTTCGCCGGCGATCTCGAGCAGACGCTGGGGCTGGCGTACAGCAATATCAAATCCTCGGATTTTGACCCGCTATTTCCACGCAGCGACACGTTTGGCGAACGTGTGAAGTTCGACTGGCAAGGAATCATCAAGCTCGCGGCGGATGAAAAACTGGTGCTTGGCGCCGAGCATCAGCGCGACGAAATTACTTCGCCCATTTCGGCGAGTACCAGCATCGATTCAGGCTATGCCGAGCTGCAGTCCAGTTTCGGCGATCGGCTATTCGACACCATCAGCGTGCGCTACGACGACAATGACCGGTTCGGCGGCAAGGTGACCTATCGATTTGCGCCGGCATTTCTGATCACGGAGACCGGCACCAAACTCAAGGCCAGCATCGGCACGGGATTCAAGGCGCCGACCCTGAATCAGTTGTTCCAAAGCTCGCCGGCTTTCGATTTCTTCGCCAACCCCAATTTGAAGCCGGAAAGCAGCGTGGGCTGGGATTTGGGTGTTGAAGAGGCGCTGGCGGCCGATCGAGTCAGATTCGGTGTGACTTACTTTCACAACAACATCAAGAATCTGATCGACGACAATGCCGACTTCACCACCGAAATCAATGTCGGGCGCGCCGTCACGCAGGGCGTCGAAAGCTTCGCTGCGTATCAGCCGATCCAGGCGTTGACCTTCAGGCTGGACTACACCTACACGGAGGCGATGGATGAGATCGCCGATCAAGAGCTGCTGCGCCGGCCCAAGCATAAGGGCAGCCTGAGCACGGCGTGGCAGGCGACCGACCGCTTGTCGTTGAGCGCGACCGTGCTCTCGGTCAGTTCCTGGGTTGACGGCAATCGGGACTTCTCGATTCCGCGCTTGAATGCGCCGCCGTACACGACGGTGGATGTTGCGGCGGCTTACCAGCTAAACAGCAACTTGAGCGTATACGGCCGGGTGACCAACCTATTGGATCGACACTACGAAAATCCGGTCGGATTCCTGCAACCGAGCATTGGCGCGTTTGCCGGAATCAAAACGAAATTCTAGCGCACCAGAACCTGCGGTTCGGAGGTGATGCGGCCGTCGAAATCCGTCCATACATGCTGCGCGAAGTCGTACAGCTTGCAGCGGCGCACGGTGTTCCAGTAGTAGCGCCACGTGAAGACTTCGGAGTTCAGTCTTTCGTCCAGGGTCGCGGCAAGTTTCGCTTGCGCTTCCTTGAGGCGATAGAGCGGAATTCCCATATTCACGTGGTGCGCGCCGTGCTCGAGAATGTAGTGGATCAAGCCGTCGAGCGGACGCATGAGCTTGATGTGCACGGTGGTGGTCGCATACCCGGCATTGGCGGTCCATTGGTCGCGCCGTTCATACCAGGCTACCCGCGGATGGGTGTGCTGCACATAGATCACGAACCCCATCAGGCAGTTCCAAATGCAGAACGGGATGACGAAGCCGAATATCAACAGCGACCAAATCGACCGGCCGCTATAGACGCCCCACACCACCAAGCCGCCGACCCACAGAGCGCCAAAGCCCGCCACCAGTAGGCTGTCCCAGGTGTAGCTGAGCCGGCGCGTGGCGACGTGCTTGCGTCCCGGGAAAAACAGTTTCTTCCACCACATTTCGATCATGTAGTAGACGCCTTGGCCGAAGCCGCTGCGATAGATGCGTTCCAACCAGCGCCGGATCCACGGCAACTTGACGAACTCGGCGGGCGAGTAGGGCGTCCAAACGTAGTCGCGCCCCTTCAAGTTGGTGAAGCCGTGATGGGCGAGGTTGTGGCCGATCTCCCAGAGACTGAACGGGGTCAGCGAGGGCAAGAAAGCGATTCGGCCAATCCACTTATTCAGCGTCTTATTCGGGGTGTACGAGCCGTGGCAGGCATCGTGGCCTATGACGAACAATCGCGCGATCCACAGGGCCGCCACCAAGGAGGCAAAAACTTTGATCCACCAAGACTCGACGACCAACAAGCTGGCGATTGCGACGCCCAGCACCAGCCAGTCGAGCAGGAACCAAATGACCGGCGTGGCGACCCCGGGTTTGACCGCAAAAGGTTGCAGCAACTTCTGAAACCTAAAACGCGATTTGTCAGGGGGCAGGGGCGCCGCGGAGGGCACCTTGGAAGCGGAATCTTCTGATTTACGAACCGGCGATGTTTGCACTCAAAGCCCCGTGTGCACGTGGAGAGGTGGACTTCACATTATACGCCGAGAATGCTGATACGCACGGACTTGCGTTAGGCCGTCTCCGCGTCCGGCCACAGCAAAACCCCTAAATGCTCGCAGGCCTCGATCAGGGCGGTCGCCGCTTCCCGAGTACTGGCATCCAGCCGCCTGTCATGGGTTAACAGCCATGTCAGCCTGGCCCGGCGCGAGCGGGCCGACGGTTCGCTGTCGAACAACGCCGGAAACAGGCCCAGCGCATCGACAAACTCGCGCATTGCCGCCGTGGACGGGGCATTCGGCGCCGGGGTAAGCAGCAATTTCAGCCAGGTCACGCATCGTTTGGCGAGTCCGGCGCGTGTCAGCCCAAGGCCCGTGCGGCGCCGCGATTCACCGTCCGCCAGAGAATCGGCAAGATTGCGATAGCGCTCGATGGCGGCCTCTTCCGCGGCCACCGACGGGCTGGCATCGGACAAAATGGCGCGCAGCACATCCCCCAACAGCAGCGAAAGCGACTCAGCCAGAAAGCGCTGGCACTGTTCTGCGTCCGGACGCGAAAGTTGATCCCAGGAGAGCGGTCCTCCTATTCGTCGGGCATTCGGCGACTTAGACATGACTCCCAGTGTAGCGTCTCTATAGCCCATCGCAACTATCTCAAAGTGCGACGAACATCACCGACAGAAAAATTTAATGATTGCAGATGTATGATGACCGTGATTGCACGCTAGACCTCAACTTGCTCCCGGTAAAGTTGTCTCCTTGGCACGAGGCGTGCGGCGCATCGTGGCCGGCAATGCCGGGATGATGACGGGGCCGGGAACCAACACCTATCTGCTGGGCGAGGATGAGATCGCCGTTCTTGATCCGGGGCCCGATGAGGCGGCGCACCTGGAGTCGATTTTATCGGCGGCGGGCGCTGCCATTCGCTGGATCATCGTGACTCATACCCATCGCGATCACTCGCCGCTGGCCGCGGAGCTTGCGCGACGCACCGGCGCAACCCTAATCGGGTTGCCGCCTCCTCACGATGGACGGCAGGATGAAAGCTTCGTGCCGCAGCACCGGCCGGCGGATGGCGAGCGCCTTCTCCTGGGTAATTTTGAATTGACCGCGATCCATACGCCGGGCCATGCGTCCAATTGCGTCTGTTATTTCCTGGCGCGGGAACGCCTGCTGATCACCGGCGATCACGTACTCGAAGGGGTCTCTCCGGTGATTTTGCCGCCCGATGGGAATATGGGCGATTACCTGAACTCGCTCGATAAATTGTTTGCCTACGACTTCGAGAAAATTGCTCCCGGTCACGGCGATCTCATGGATCAAGGCAAGAAGGTGCTCGAGGCGTTGCGCGCGCACCGCCTGGCGCGCGAAGAGAAGGTTCTGGGCAACTTGGGCAAGCTGCGGGAAGCGAGCCTCGATGCCCTGATACCGGTGGTTTACGACGATGTGCCTGTGGACCGGCATCAATGGGCGCGGCTGACATTGCAGGCGCATTTGATCAAATTGGCGCAGCAAGGTCGCGTCAGCGAACTGAACGGAATCTGGCGCCTGCTCCCATGAGTTCGCGGCTGGCCGTGTCGCTGCGCGCCGCGGGCGTGCGGCGCGGCGATTGCACCGTCGTCGTGGATGACGAGGCCGCCGACTTCGTGCTGGTGCG
>Ga0209007_1000346_pt1 | contig 20947 bp, 22 predicted proteins | sample JacPinW_OM1H0_O2_FD_187961 | JGI IMG/M metagenome (GOLD analysis project Ga0209007, IMG submission 187961) | Forest soil microbial communities from Algoma, Ontario, Canada - Jack Pine, Ontario site 1_JW_OM1H0_O2 (SPAdes) (version 2) | ecosystem: Environmental > Terrestrial > Soil > Boreal... | reverse complement strand
AACTACAACGTGGGATCCGATGGATTGAATTTCTCCATCCAGTACCCGCTGAAGAGGCATGCATTCCAGCGCCTGGGCATGACGTACTCGCTGACCAAGTCCACGATTACGGCCTTCAGTACGGCGTCTTCGACCTTCTTCCAGACCATCGCCTTCCGCTCCGGAGTGCAGGGATCGAATCCGCTGGCGGGCATCGTCAACACCGGGCAATCCGCCGCGACCAATCCGCTCGGGGCCCTGCCTACGCCGTCCCTCCCCAAGCAGACCTTCCGCGGCATCGCCGCCGGGCGAGCCCGCGTGGCCTTCAACGGCAAGATCGTGGTGGCCAAGGACGCGACCGGGACCGATTCACGGCAGTCGCTGCGCGGCCTGCTGGCGGGCCCCGAGGCGGAGATCGACCTGCGGCCGCAGCTCGAGATCTACACCGACGAGGTGCGCTGCAGCCACGGCGCGACCGCCGGCAAGCTCGACGACAACATGTTGTTCTATCTGCTGTCGCGCGGGCTGGACCGTGAGACCGCGCTGCGCCTGCTGAAGTGGGCGTTCCTCGAGGATGTGATCGCGCAGATCGAGCTGCCGGAGCTGCGCCGTCAGGTCGAGACGAGCGTCGCCAGCCAGCTCGAGGACGCGCAGCATTTGCAGGAGCTTCTCTAGTATGGCAGCGAATATCTCACCCGTGCCGCGCGCGGCTGCCGTGCCGGCCCACGCGCCGGTGCTGGATGCGGCACGCGTCAGACGCGACTTCCCGATTCTCGACCGGCTGGTCAACGGCCAGCCGCTCGTCTATCTCGACAGCGCAGCCTCGGCGCAGGAGCCACGGCAGGTGCTGCGCGCGGTCGAGGACTATGCGACGCAGTCGCACGCCAACGTGCACCGCGGGGTGCATGCGCTCAGCCAGGCGGCCACCGCTGCCTTCGAAGGCGCACGCGAGCGCGTGCGGCGCTTCATCAACGCGCGCTCGGTCCGCGAGATCATCTTCACCCGCGGCACCACCGAGGCGATCAACCTGGTCGCCCAGGCCTGGGCGCGCGAGCGCCTCGGGCCCGGCGATGAGATCCTGATCACGGCTCTCGAGCATCACGCCAACATCGTGCCCTGGCAGATGGTGCGCGAGCAGACCGGCTGCGAGCTCAAAGTGGCGCCGATCGACAGGCGCGGTGAGCTGCTGTGGGATGAGTTCCTGAAGCTGCTGGGGCCGCGCACCCGGCTGGTGGCGGTCGCGCACGTGTCGAATGCCCTCGGCACGGTGCTGCCGGTCGAGCGCATCGTGGACGCCGCCCACGCGGCCGGCGCGCTCGTGCTCATCGACGGCGCGCAGGCCGTGCCGCATACCCGCGTCGACGTGCAGGCGATCGGCGCAGACTTCTACACCTTCTCGGGCCACAAGCTCTACGCGCCCACCGGCATCGGCGTGCTGTACGGGCGCGAGGCGCTGCTCGGGGCGATGCCTCCCTGGCAGGGGGGTGGTGACATGATCCTGAGCGTGTCGTTCGAGAAGACCACGTACAACGAGCTGCCGTACAAGTTCGAGGCCGGGACGCCCAACATCTCCGGCGCGGTGGGACTGGCGGCCGCGATGGACTACGTCGAGGGCCTGGGGCTGGATGCGATTGCAGCCCACGAGCAGCGGCTGCTTGCCGCTGCGACGGCGGAGCTCACCCGCCTGCCGTACATCCAGCTCATCGGCACGGCGGCTCACAAGGCATCCGTGCTGTCCTTCACCATGACAGGCGTGCATGCCCATGACCTGGGGACGGTGCTCGACGCCCAGGGCGTGGCGGTGCGCACCGGCCATCACTGCGCCATGCCGGTGATGACCTTCCTCGGAATCCCCGCCACTGCGCGCGCCTCCTTCGCCTGCTACAACACCGAGGACGACGTGGCGCGGCTGGTGGCGGCGCTGGCGCGCGCCCGCGAGGTGTTCGTCTGATGGACCTGAAGGACCTGTACCGCGACGTGATCCTGGATCACAACCGGCAGCCGCGCAATTTCGGCTCGCTCGAGCCGGCGGACGGCCGTGCCGACGGTCACAACCCGCTGTGCGGCGACCGGCTGTCGGTGTTCGTGCGCCTGGACGGCGAGCGCGTCGCCGACATCCGCTTCGAGGGCCACGGCTGCGCCATCTCGACCGCCTCCGCTTCGCTCATGACCGAAGCGGTCAAGGGCAAGGACCGGGCGGCGATCGCCGGGCTGTTCAACAAGGTGCACGCGCTGCTCACACAGCCGCACGCCGCCGCGGACGCCGAGCTCGGCAAGCTGGCCGCGCTCTCGGGCGTGCGCGAATTCCCCGCGCGCGTCAAGTGCGCGAGTCTTTGCTGGCACACCCTCAACGCGGCGCTCGCCGACGGAGCCGCGACCGTCTCGACCGAGTAACCATGCGCAGGCACGAGAACGAGCCGTTCGTCGTCAACCGCGAGGTGCGGGCGGTGATCGTGCCGGCCGGCCAGGAGGTGAAGTTGAAGCCCGGCCAGGCCGGCTACATCACCCAGGCGCTCGGCGGCAGCTTCACCGTGTACCTCGAGGGCAACCTGTTTCGCATCGCCGGCGAGGATGCCGACGCGATCGGACAGGAGACGGTCAAGCCGCCGCAGCTGCCGCCGAACGCCACCGAAGAGGACGTGCGCAAGCTCGCCTGGGAGCAGATGCGCAGCTGCTACGACCCGGAGATCCCGATCAACATCGTCGACCTCGGTCTGGTCTACGACTGCAGCGTCACGCAGAACGAAGACGGCACGCGCAGCGTGGACGTAACGATCACTCTCACCGCCCCGGGCTGCGGCATGGGCGAGATCCTGGTGGAGGACGTGCGCGACAAGATCCGCCGCATCCCGACCGTGCGCGAGGTACGCGTGGAGCTGACCTTCGATCCGCCGTGGAGTCAGAGCATGATGTCCGAGGCCGCGCGGCTGCAGACGGGGATGTACTGAGCGGCGGCGCGGGCCCGCAGCGCGCAGCGATGACGGTCAGGCGATGACGATCCCAGGAGCAGCCCCCGGCTGGATCGACGTGGCCGCCGCCGACGCGGTGCGCGAGACGGCGCCGCTCGCGGTCGAAGTCGACGGCATCCCGGTCGTTGTCGTACGCTGTGGCAACGACCTGTACGCAGTAGAAGACCGTTGCACGCACGACGGCGAATCGTTCTCCGGAGCCGAGGTGGAAGCCTGCGAGATCATCTGTCCGCGGCACGGGTCGCACTTCTGCCTGCGCACCGGCGAGGCGCTCACGCCGCCGGCCTACGAGCCGCTGCGCACCTACCGGGTGCGCGAGCAGCAGGGACGGATCTTCCTCGAGGTGCCGGGGTGAGACCTTAGCGCATGAGACGCCTGACACTCATGCGGCATGCGGAGGCGCGCTGGCAGAACGCCGCCGGCGACGATCTGGCGCGCACCCTGAGTCGCCGCGGCATCACCGCCGCCGAGGCGATGGGCAAGCGGCTGCTCGAGCTGCAACTGGTGCCGGACCGCGTGATCATGGGCCCGGCGCAGCGCACCCGCCAGACAGCCAATCTGGTGGCGCGCGAGCTGACGCTGCCGCCGCGGCACGTGCTGCCCGAAGAAGGCCTGTACCTCGCGAGCGCCGCCGACATCCTCGGCATCGTGCGCGCCACCGGCCCGCGCATCGCGCACCTGCTGGTAGTGGCCCACAACCCGGGGCTCTCCGACCTCATCCACCAGCTGCTGCCGCGCGGCGGCATCAGCACGCTCACCAGCGCGGCGCTCTGCTCGATCGAGTTCGATGCCGGCGCCTGGTCGACGATCGGACCGGAGTGCGTCAAAGACGTACGGCGCGAGGTCCCGCCGGCGCGCATCTTTGGGTTGTTTCGTTAGCACTCGGGGACGTTGACCGCCAGTCCACCCTGCGAGGTTTCCTTGTAGATCGTGGACATGTCGGCGCCCGTCTGGCGCATGGTGGCGATCACCTGATCGAGCGACACCTTGTGGGTGCCGTCACCACGCATCGCCATGCGCGCAGCGTTGACGGCCTTGACCGCGCCCATGGCGTTGCGCTCGATGCATGGGATCTGCACCAGGCCGGCGACCGGATCGCAGGTGAGCCCGAGGTTGTGCTCCATGCCGATCTCGGCCGCGTTCTCCACCTGCTCGTTGGTGCCGGAGAGCGCGGCGACCAGCCCGGCAGCCGCCATCGAGCACGCCACTCCGACCTCGCCCTGGCAGCCCATCTCCGCTCCCGAGATCGAGGCGTTGCGCTTGTACAGCATGCCGATCGCGGCCGCGGTGAGCAGGAAGCGCATGACGCCTTCGTCGTTGGCGCCCGGCTCGAAGCGCCGGTAGTAGTGCAGCACCGCGGGCACGATGCCGGCGGCGCCGTTGGTCGGCGCGGTGACCACACGGCCGCCGGCGGCGTTCTCCTCGTTCACCGCCAGCGCGTATGCGTCGAGCCAGTCCATGACATCGAGCGGCTTGAGGCCGGAGCCGCCCTCGATGAGCAGGCGGTACAGACGCGGCGCGCGCCGCCGCACCTTGAGCACGCCCGGCAGCACCCCGCTCTGCCGGAAGCCGCGCTCGACGCACGCCTGCATGACGCTCCAGAGGTGCAGCAGCCGCTTGCGCACCTCGGCCTCGCTGCTCCAGCTGCGTTCGTTCGCCAGCATCAGCTCGAAGATTTCCAGGCCGGTTTCGCGGCACCGGGCCAGCAGCTCGTCGCCGGAGGTGAACGGGTACGGCGGCGCCGGATGTGCGCTCGCCTCGGCCGCTTCGGACTCGTCGCCGCGCACGATGAAGCCCCCGCCGATCGAGTAGTACTCCTCCTCGCGCAGCACGCTGCCTGAGGCGAGCGCGCTGAAGCGCATGCCGTTGGAATGCCGCGGCAGGCGCTCGTGGTACATGAACAGCAGCTGCATCGGCTCGTCGAACGCGATCTCGTGCTCACCGAACAGGCGAATGCGCCCGCTGGCGCGGATGCGCTGTACCGTCACCTCGATGCTGTCCGGGTCGACCGTCTCGGGATCGGCGCCCTCGAGGCCGGCGAGCACGGCGCGGTCGGTGCCGTGGCCGGCGCCGGTGAGCGCCAGCGAGCCGTACAGCCGCACGGCGATCTCCTGCGTGCCGGCGAGCAGCCCGTCACGCTTCAGCCCCGCGACGAAGGCGCGCGCCGCCCGCATCGGGCCCATGGTGTGGGAGCTCGACGGCCCGATCCCGACCTTGAAGATGTCAAAAACGCTTAAGGTCACGACACTCCAACCTCGACGGCGTGGTTAAGGCGCAGCCATCCGCCGCCGCCGAGTCTGCAGTTCCGACGGCTGGGCCACATGCTTTGCGGCGACCTCCGGGGACTCAAATGCGACGGCGGCAAGAGCGCCTTGAGTATAATTGTGCGCCATGAATCCGGCTGTCATCGAGCGGCTGCGCGCGGAGCTTGCATCCCTGCGCGAACAGGGCCTGTACAAGAGCGAGCGCGTGCTCGAGGGCCCCCAGGGCGGCGTCGTGCACGCCGGCGGGCGCGACGTCATCAACCTGTGTGCCAACAACTACCTGGGCCTGGCCAACCACCCCGCGGTGCGTGCCGCAGCGCAGCGCAGCCTGGACGAGCTCGGCTACGGCATGGCCTCGGTGCGCTTCATCTGCGGCACGCAGTCGAGCCATAAGCAGCTGGAAGAGCGCCTGGCGCGCTACCTCGGCACCGAGGATGTGATCCTGTACTCCTCGTGCTTCGACGCCAACGGCGGCCTGTTCGAGACGCTGCTCGACGAGCGCGACGCGGTGATTTCGGATGCGTTGAACCATGCGAGCATCATCGACGGCATCCGCCTGTGCAAGGCGCAGCGCTACCGTTACGCCAACAGCGACATGGCGGAGCTGGAGAAGTGCCTGCAGGAGGCGCGCGGGGCGCGCACCCGCCTGATCGCGACCGACGGGGTGTTCTCCATGGACGGCTTCGTCGCCAATCTGCGCGGCGTCTGCGAGCTCGCCGAACGCTACGACGCGCTCGTCATGGTCGATGACTCGCACGCGACCGGCTTCATGGGATCCACGGGGCGCGGCACGCCCGAGCACTGCGGCGTGGCCGGGCGCGTTGACATCCTCACCGGCACGCTCGGCAAGGCCCTGGGCGGCGGCAGCGGCGGTTATGTGGCCGCGCGCCGCGAGATCATCGAGTGGCTGCGGCAGCGTTCGCGACCTTACCTGTTCTCCAACAGCATCCCGCCGGTGGTCGCGGCGGCGAGTCTTGCGGTGCTGGATCTGCTCGAGCACACGCCCGAGCTGCGCGCGCAGCTGTTCGACAATGCGCGCTTCTTCCGCGAGCAGCTCACGCGCGCCGGCTTCACGCTCAAGCCAGGGGAGCATCCGATCATTCCGGTGATGCTGGGCGATGCGGCGCTCGCGAGCCGCATGGCGGACGCGCTGCTCGAGCGCGGCGTCTACGTCATCGGCTTCTCCTATCCGGTGGTCCCCAAGGGCCAGGCGCGCATCCGCACGCAGATGTCGGCGGCGCTCACCCGCGAGCAACTCGAGCGCGCGGTCGCCGCCTTCCGCGACGTCGGGCGGCAGCTCGGCGTCAGCGGCTGACGGCCGCGCCGGACGCGCGCGCCGCACCCACCAACAGAGTCACCTATGAAAGCACTGGTCAAACAGCACGCGGCCCCCGGCATCTGGCTCGAAGACATTCCCGAGCCCAGGGTCGGCCACAACGACGTGCTGATCGAGATCGCCAAGACCGCGATCTGCGGCACCGACATGCACATCTACAACTGGGACGCCTGGGCGCAGAAGACCATTCCGGTGCCCATGGCTGTGGGCCACGAGTACTGCGGGCGCATCGTCGAGATCGGCTCGGAGGTGAAGGGACTGAAGCCCGGCGACCGCGTCTCGGGAGAGGGCCACATCACCTGCGGCTATTGCCGCAACTGCCGCGCCGGGCGCCGCCACCTGTGCCGCAACACCGTGGGCGTTGGGGTCAACCGCCCGGGCGCCTTCGCCGAGTACCTGGCGATTCCCGCGGACAATACCTTCAAGCTTTCCGACAGCATTCCCGACGATATTGCCGCCATCCTCGACCCGTTCGGCAACGCCACGCACACCGCGCTGGCGTTCAACATGGTAGGCGAGGACGTATTGATCACGGGCGCGGGCCCGATCGGCATCATGGCCACGGCGATCGCGCGCTTCACCGGCGCGCGCTACGTCGTCGTCACGGACGTCAACGACTACCGTCTCGAGCTCGCGCGTCGCATGGGTGCGACACGCGCCATCAACGTGGCTCGCGCCGAAGCGCTCGACCAGACCATGAAGGAGCTTGGCATGCAGGAGGGGTTCGACGTGGGCCTGGAGATGTCGGGCAACCCAGCGGCTCTGCGCGAGATGCTGCGCACCATGCACCACGGCGGCTCGATCGCGATCCTCGGGATTCCGCCCGAGGAGACGGCGATCGACTGGAATCAGGTGATCTTCAAGGGGCTGACCATCAAGGGCATCTACGGCCGCGAGATGTTCGAGACCTGGTACAAAATGGCGAGCATGCTGCACAGTGGCCTCAGCATCGAGCCGATCATCACCCACCACTTTCCCATCCAGGAATTCCAACAGGGCTTTGCCACCATGGGATCGGGCAAATCCGGGAAAGTGATCCTCGACTGGACATCTCTATAGGGCGAATCTCCGCCCGTCAGCGGACCTCGCAGAAGCAGTAGGCGTACAGCCGGTTCGGCACGTTGAGGCGCGCGAGACGCTCGACCTCGCGCGTCAGCGGATCGAGCCGCTGCGCGAGGGCGGCGAGCGCTGCGCCGCGGGAGTCGCCGGCGGCGGCGGCGCCCAGCATGCCTGCGGCGCGGGTTCGCAGCGCCAGCACCAGCTGCTGCGCCCAGGTGAGCTCCGGCTCGATGAACTCGGGCGCATAGCGCGTGAGCTTGGCGCGCCGCGCGGCCGCCTGCACGGCCTCGTCGAACGAGCCCAGGTGATCGACCAGGCCGATTCGCAGCGCGTCGCTGCCCGCCCAGACGTGCCCCTGCGCGACGGCATCGATGTCGGCGCGGCTCTTCTTGCGGCCGCTCGAAACCCGGTCCAGGAACTCGTCGTAGCCGCGGGCGACCTCCGACTGCAACAGAGCGCGCGCCTCGTTCCCCAGCGGCCGGTCGATCCGCAGCTGGCCCGACAGCGGCGTGGTGCCGATCCCGTCGACGCTCACGCCCACCTTTGCGAGAGTCTTGTCGACCGTCGGAATGATCGCGAAGATGCCGATCGAGCCGGTGATGGTCGCGGGACTCGCCCAGATCTCGTCCGCGGGCGCCGAGATGTAGTAGCCGCCGGAAGCGGCGTAGCCGCTCATCGACACGACCAGCGGCTTGCCCGCCTCGCGCAGCGCCACCAGCTCGCGGTAGATCTCCTCGGAAGCCATGACGCTGCCGCCGGGACTGTCGACGCGCAGCACCACGGCCTTGACGTCCGGGTCGAGGCGCGCCTGGCGGATCAGGTGCGAGGTCGAATCGCCCCCGATGGCCCCCGGCGGCTGGTCGCCGTCGAGAATGTCGCCCTCGGCCACGATTACCCCAATTCGCGGCTTGCCGACCGTCGCGCGTTTCTTCATGACATGCGCGTAGCGCACGTAGTCGGTCACCGGCACCGAGCGGAACGAGCCGGTGGAGTCGTCCGCACCCACCAGCTCGATGAGGCGCTTCTCGGCCTCCAGGCGCGTCTTGACGCCGGTGACGAGCCGGGCCGCAAGCGCCACCTGCGGCGCATCGCCGTGCGCCGCCGGCACGGCCTGCGCGAGCGCGTCGACGTACTTCGAGACGGCATCGGGCGGGAGCTTGCGGGCGCGAGTCACCGCCTGCTGGTAGCTGCTCCAGAGCGCATCGAGGTAGGCGCGGCTTTCGGCCCGGTCCTCGGGTGACATGCTGGTGCGCGTGAACGCCTCGACCGCGCTCTTGTACTCGCCGACGCGGAACACGTTGATGTCCACACCCAGCTTGTCGAGCGCGTCCTTCAGGTAGGTGCGGTAGCGGTCGTAGCCGTCGATGAGCACGAAGCCCATGGGATCGAGATAGCTCTCGTCGGCCTGGGCGGCGAGGTAGTAGCGCTCCTGCGTGAGCTCGGTGCCGTACGCGATTACCTTCTTGCCGGTGGCGCGGAACTCGCGCAACGCCGCGGTGAGCTCCTCGAGCGTCGGCTGCGTCGCGCCGTCGAGCTTGTCCAGGTCGAGCGCGATCACCGCGATGCGCGCGTCAGTGGCCGCGGCGCGGATCGAGTCGGTCAGGTCCCACAGCAGCGTCTGCGAGCGGCCGTCGCCGCGCGCCTGTTCGAGCGCCCGCCCGACCGGCTCGCCGGAGAGCTGTTCGACCAGCTCGCCCTCGGGCGCGACCAGCAGCGCTGCCTTGCCCGGAATGCGCGGTGCCGTACCGAGCCACGCGCCGATCACCACCGCGAAGATCAGCAGCAGCACGATCAGATGCAGCGTCTTGCGCAGGCCGTCGAGGCCGCGCCACAGTCCCTGGAAGAACGCACGCGCGCGCATGGGGCCTCCGCCTTAGGGTTCCGGCCCTAGATCTTTTCCTCGATGCGCGCCGCCTTGCCAGCGAGATCGCGCAGGTAGTAGAGCTTCGCGCGCCGCACGCTGCCGCGGCGCTTGACCGTGATGTCGCTGATCGCGGGGCTGTGGGTCTGGAACACGCGCTCCACACCCTCGCCGTGCGAGATCTTGCGCACGGTGAAGGAGGAGTTCAGCCCGCGGTTGCTGCGCGCGATGACGACGCCTTCGTAGGCCTGAACGCGCTCGCGGTCGCCTTCCACCACCTTGACCTGCACAACCACGGTGTCGCCCGGCTTGAAGTCCGGGATCTCGCGGGTCATGCGCCGCTTGTTGAGTTCCTCGACGATCTTGCTCATGTCACTTACCTCGATCGGTGCCGCCCGCCGCACCCGCGGTGAGCAGCCTGTCCAGCGCGCGCCGCGCCTCCGGCGCAAGCGGAAAATCCGATAACAAGTCGGGCCGGCGCCGCCAGGTGCGCTCCACCGCCTGCTCCAGCCGCCAGCGGCGGATGTCGGCGTGATCACCCGACAGCAGCACCGGCGGCACGCTCAGCCCCTCGAATACTTCCGGCCGCGTGTAGTGCGGCCAGTCGAGCAACCCCTGCACGAACGAGTCCTCGACGCTCGAGCGATCATCGCCGAGTGCCCCCGGCAGCAGCCGCGCCACCGCATCGATCACCACCAGCGCCGGCAACTCCCCGCCCGAGAGCACGTAGTCGCCCACCGACAGCTCGCGATCGATGCCGAGCTCGACCACACGCTCGTCGATCCCCTCGTAGCGGCCGGCGACCAGCAGCAGCCCGGGAAGCGCGGCCAGCTCCTGTGCCTGCGCCTGGCCGAACGGCTCGCCCTGCGCGCTCAGGCAGATGCGCGGGCTCCCGGGGGGCAGTCGCGCATGCGCGGCGCGGATCGCAGCCAGCAGCGGACCTGCCTTCATGACCATGCCCGGACCGCCGCCGTACGGCCGATCGTCCACGGTGCGGTGCGGGTCCTCGGTGTGCGCACGCGGATCCTCGGCGCCGACCTCGAGCAACCCGCGCTCGAGAGCGCGGGAGACGATCCCGAACTTGAGCGCGCCCGCGATCAGGCCCGGAAACAGCGTGACGACCTCGATCTTCACTGCTCCAGCTCCACCGGCCAGTCCACCACGACGCTGCGCGAGGCGATGTCCACCCGACGCAAGTGCTTCGGCAGCGCCAGCACCCAGTGCTCGCGACCGTCCGGCTCTTTCACCACCATCACCGCACCCGCCGGCGCATCCACGAAGTGGCTCACCACTCCGAGCGGCACGCCCTCGAGGTTGCGCACGCTCATGCCCACCAGGTCCACCCGGTAGTACTCGCGCTCTGCGGTCGGCGGGAGCGCCGCGCGCTCGACCTCGATCACCGCGCCGGTGAGCGCCGCTGCGCCGTCGCGACCCGCCACACCATCGAGCTGCGCCACGAGGCCCTTGCCGTGGGCGCGTCCGGCCGTCAGCCGCCGGCTGATCCGCTCACCGCTCGCGAGCCGCAGCACCCACTCGCCGTACTCGAGCAGCCGCTGCGGCGGATCGGTGTACGACTCGACGTGTATCCAGCCCTTGATGCCATACGGAGCACCCAGGCGCCCCAGGTCGATTGCAGCCACGGCCGTAGTACCTTCACCCAGTCCGCCCCTGGCCAAGGCGCCCGCGGCCCACCGCGGCTCAAGGCGCGCGCTGTGCGTTACGCCGTGGCCTGCTTGCGATAGGAAGCCACGAGGTGCTGCACGCGCTCTGAAGGGTGCGCCCCCTTGCCGACCCAGTAGTCTATGCGCGGCAGATCGAGCTTGAGCTTCGTTTCGCCGCGGCGGGCGATCGGGTTGAAGAACCCCACGTGCTCGAGGCTCGGGCCGCCCTGGCGCTTGCGGCTATCGGTCACGACGACGTGAAAGAAGGGCTGATTGCGCCCTCCGCGCCGCGTCAGGCGAATGGTCACCATGGTCGTATCGCTCTCAACGGTTTCAGGGGGCCTTAAGCCCGCGACGGGCGGGCCGCCCCAAAAAGAGCGCGGATTCTACGCAAGCTGTGAATCCTGCGCCAGTTTTTCCGCCGCCGGAACCTGGAACCATGGCGCATCAGCGGGTCCGCGCCTCATGGACCCCCGGGGAGGGTAGCGCGCCCTAGAAAGGCGGCCCTCCCTTGAAGGCGCTCATGAGGCGCCTCAGGTTCCCGCCCTTCATCTGCTTCATGACGCGCTGCATCTCCTGGAACTGCCGCAGCAGCCGGTTCACGTCCTGCACCTGCACGCCCGAGCCTCCGGCGATGCGCCGCCGGCGCGAGCCGTCGATGATGCCGGGGTTACGCCGCTCCCGCGCGGTCATGGAGTTGATGATGGCGATCTGCCGCCGCAGGTCGCGATCGCCCTGCTCAGCCGACACTGCGCCCTTTTTCTGCACGGCGCCCGGGAGCTTGTCGAGGAGCGCGCCCACCCCACCCATCTTCTGCAGCTGCTCGAGCTGGCTCTTGAGGTCCGCCATGTCGAAGCTCTTGCCCTTGACGACCTTGCGCGCCAGGCGCTCGGCCTCGTCGCGGTCGACTTGGCGGTGAACCTGCTCCACCAGACTGACGACATCGCCCATGCCGAGGATGCGCGTGGCCATGCGCTCGGGATCGAAGGGCTCGAGCGCCTCGGTCTTTTCGCCCATGCCGATGAACACGATCGGCTTGCCGGTGATCTGCCGCACTGAGAGCGCCGCACCCCCGCGCGCGTCGCCGTCAGCCTTGGTGAGGATCACGCCCGTGAGGTCGAGCGCCGCGCCAAAGGCGCGCGCGGCATTGACCGCGTCCTGACCCGCCATGGCATCCACGACGAACAGTCGCTCGGCGGCGCCCACCGCAGCGTCGATGTCGCGCACCTCGTCCATGAGTGCCGCGTCCACGTGCAGTCTGCCGGCGGTGTCGACGATCAGCACGTCGAACACGCCGCTGCGGGCGCGCTCGAGCGCCGCGCGCGCGATGTCGGCCGGCCTCGCAGCGGCGTCCGCCGCGAAGTAATCGGCCTGCACCTGGCCCGCGAGACGCTCGAGCTGCAGCATCGCCGCCGGCCGGCGCACGTCAGTGCTCGCCAGCAGCACCCGCTTGCGCTCGCGCTCGATGAGCAGCCGCGCCAGCTTGGCCGCGGTGGTGGTCTTGCCGGCGCCTTGCAGACCCGCGAGCAGCACCACCGCCGGCGGTTGCGCGCGCAGCCTGAAGGCCGAGCCCGGCCCGCCCATGAGCGCGACCAGCTCGGCGTGCAGGATGCCGATGAAGGCCTGGCCCGGAGTGAGGCTCGAGGCGACCTCGGCGCCAAGCGCCTTGGCCTTCACCGACTCGATGAAGGTCTTCACCACGGGGAGTGCGACGTCCGCCTCGAGCAGCGCCACGCGTGTGTCGCGCAGCGCCGCGGTGATGTTCTCCTCCGTGATGCGGCCACGGCCACGCAGCGTCTCGACGGTGCGGCTGAGACGCGCTGTCAGGTTGTCGAACATGCGGGGTAAGGCAACTCCGATCGGGCGCTTGCAGGCGGTTGATTATAGAGTACCGTCACCCGGGGCTACCCTCGAGGAACACGGCCTTGAACGTCCCCGCCACCGTCCTGCCGCTGCTTGCGCTGCTCGTGCTGCTCGTCATCGTCGCCTTCTCCTCCGGCACCGAGGTCGCGATGCTCTCGGTGAACCGCTATCGCATCCGCCACCGGGCGCAGGCCGGGCAGCCCTCGGCGCGGGTGCTCGAGCGGCTGCTGCACAAGCCCGACGAGTGGCTGGGCGCAAACCTGGTGATTCTGGCTGCCGCGAGCGTGTTCTCGTCCGCAATCGCCACGCTGCTCGCCGAGCGTACCGGCCACCGCTACGCGGTACCGGCGGCCGGGGTGCTGCTCACCGTGGTGGTGATCGTGTTCTGCGAGCTCGCCCCGAAAATTTATGCCGCGTCCAACCCGGAGGGCGTGGCGCTGCACGCGGCCGGCATCTACCGCGTGCTGGTGCTGGTGGCACGGCCGGCGCTGTGGCTCACCAACAGTATGGCCTACGGCTTCCTGCGCCTGTTCGGCGTCGGACGCGCCGCGCACCCGAGTCAGGCGCTGAGCGCCGAGGAGCTGCGCACCGTGGTGACCGAGGCCGCGCCGGTGATTCCGGCCCGCCACCGGCAGATGCTGCTGTCGATCCTCGACCTCGGGCACGTCACGGTGAATGACATCATGATTCCGCGGCAGGAGATCTCCGGTATCGACCTCAACGAGAGCTGGGAAGAGATCCTCAACCGGCTGCGCGAGACTCCGCACACCCGGCTGCCGGTGTACCAGGGCGAGCTCGACAACCTGATCGGGCTGCTGCACATGAAGCGCGTGGCGCGCGAGCTGGTGCGCGGCGAGCTCACGCGCGAGCGGCTCATCGAGATTGCCAGGGGCCGCGAGTCCTACTTCGTGCCCGAGGGCACCGCGCTCAACGCCCAGCTCGCGCACTTCCAGCGCAACCGCCGGCGCTTCGCGTTCGTGGTGAACGAGTACGGCGACATCGAGGGGCTGGTGACGCTCGAGGATATCCTCGAGGAGATCGTCGGCGAGTTCACCACCGATCCGGCCACCGTGACCCACAAGGATGTGCATGTCGAGCGCCCGGGCGTGTTCATCGTCAACGCCAGCGCCACGGTGCGGGCGCTGAACCGCGCCCTCGGCTGGCAGCTGCCCACCGGGGGCCCAAAGACCGTCAACGGCCTGCTGCTCGAGCATCTCGAGACCATTCCGGACCCCGGCACCATGGTGCGGGTCGGGGCCTACGAGTTCGAAGTGCTGCAGGTGGCGGACAACGTCATCCGCACGGTGCGGGTGCGCGCCCCGGCGGCTCAGCTGCCGGGCACCGCGAACGCCGCTTCGAGCGCCTGAGCGACCCGCTCGACCGGCCGGAGCACCAGCGCCCCGGGTGCCTTGCGCGGGGCGTTGTCGCGCGGCAGGACCGCGAGCCTGAACCCCTGCGCCTGCGCCTCCCGCAGCCGCTCGTCTCCGTAGGGCACGGGGCGCACCTCGCCGGTCAGGCCGAGCTCGCCGAAGGCGACGAGTTGCGCGGGCAGCGGCACACCGCGCAGGCTGGACGCGAGCGCCAGCACCACCGGCAGGTCCCAGGCGGTCTCGGCGATTTCGATGCCCCCGACGACGTTCACGAACACGTCGTGCTCCTGCAGCGAGAGTCCCGCGTGCCGGTTCACGACGGCGAGCAGCATGGCGAGCCGGTTGGCATCGAGTCCCTGCGCGATACGCCGCGGCGCGCCGAAGCGCATCCGGTCGACGAGCGCCTGCAGCTCGATGAGCAGCGGCCGCCCGCCGTCGCGCGTCACGGTGACGATGCTGCCGGCGGCAGGCTCGGGCGGGCGGGCCAGGAAGATCGCCGCCGGATTCTTCACCTCCTTGAGGCCCGTGGCCGTCATGGCGAAGAAGCCGAGCTCGTTCACCGCGCCGAAGCGATTCTTGGTGGCGCGCACGATGCGGTAGCGGCTGCCGGCCTCATGCTCGAAATACAACACCGTGTCAACCAGGTGCTCGAGCAGCTTCGGTCCCGCGAGCGCGCCGTCCTTGGTCACGTGGCCGACGATCACCACCGCGATACCGCTCGACTTCGCGAAGCGCACCAGCTCCGCCGTGCACTCGCGCAGTTGGGTGACCGCGCCCGCGGCCGTGGCCGCCGTCGCCGACTGCAGCGTCTGGATGGAGTCAACGACCAGGAGCGCCGCCTGCCGCGCCACCGCAAGCGCGAGGATCGCGCCGAGCTCGGTCTCCGCCACGACCGTGAGCGCATCGCCAACGAGCCCGAGGCGCTGCGCGCGCAGGCCAACCTGGGCCACCGACTCCTCGCCGCTCGCGTACAGCACAGGGCGCGATGCCGCCAGGTGCGCGGCGACCTGCAGCAGCAGCGTCGACTTGCCGATTCCAGGATCGCCCCCGAGGAGAATCACCGAGCCCGGCACGATGCCGCCGCCCAAGACCCGGTCCAGCTCGCCCTGTCCGCTCCCCAGGCGCCGCCCCTCGCCCGCCAGACGCGCCCCTTCCGCCAGGCTCACGCCGGCCGCGGGGCTCGCCGAGCGGCCACGCGCCGCGCGGCGCTCCTCCAGAGTGTTCCATTGCCCGCACAGCGGGCACTGCCCCTGCCACTTGAGGGTCTCGCCGCCGCAGGAACTGCACACGAACACCGCATTGGGGCGGGCCATCGATGCGCCTTTGATTCGACTTTCAGCTAGGATGCGCGGCCGGGAAAACCGCAAATGACCCCTTTTGTGAACAGCCACTCGGACTGCCCTGCCGGCGATGCTAGCTTATGGCACCTCGGATCGGGGACGGGAAAGTGACGCGCATCACACAGCATAGGCCGCAGGCGGGTCAGGGCAAAGCATGAGCCTGCGAAACAGGGTGCGCTTCGTCGGTCTCACGGACACCGGCAAGGTCCGCGAGCACAACGAGGACACGATCGCCGTCGACCCGGATATCGGCCTGCTGGTGCTCGCCGACGGCATGGGTGGCTACAACGCCGGCGAGGTAGCGAGCGGTATCGCGGTGAAGACGATCGTCAACTTGGTACGCGAACAGGTGCAGCGCGAGGATCTGTCGATCCCGGATCGCGAATCGGGCCTGTCCCGTGCCAACATCATCCTGCGCGACGCCATCCACCGCGCGAACAAGATCATCTACCAGACCGCCCGTACGCAGCCGCAATGCGAGGGCATGGGCACGACCGTGGTCGCCTGCCTGTTCTTCGACAACCGGGTTACCATCGCGCACGTCGGCGACTCGCGCCTGTACCGGCAGCGGGCCGACAAGCTCGAGCAGGTGACCATGGATCATTCCCTGCTCCAGGAACTGGTCGACCGCGGCTTCTACTCCGCCGAGGAGGCGCAGCGGGCCTCCAATAAGAACTACGTCACGCGGGCGCTGGGGGTGGAGCCGCAAGTCGACGTCGAGATCCAGGAAGAGCCCGCGGGCAAGGGGGAAGTCTTCATCCTGTGCTCGGACGGGCTCTCGGACATGGTCGAGGACGAAGATATCCATTTAACCATAAACACCTTTGGTGCTAATCTGGATACGGTCGCCAAGCAGCTGATTCAACTGGCGAATGACAATGGGGGCCGGGACAACATCTCGGTGGTGATGGCGCACATCATGGACGCGTTTCCGGCGCGTACGAAGATCTTCGACAAGATTTTGAGTTGGTTCGGCTGACAAAGCGAAAAGGGCTAGCACATGGCAAGGTTGGTCTTGAGCCTGGACAGCCAGGTGATGGCGGAATACAACATGAACAAGGAGCGGTACACGATCGGCCGCCTCCCGGACAATGACATCCGCATCGACAACGCTGCCGTCAGCGGTCATCACTCGCTGATCATCAACATCCTCAACGACTCGTTCCTCGAGGATCTGAACAGCACCAACGGCACCTACGTCAACGGCAAGCTCATCAAAAAGCATGCCCTGCAGCACGGCGACGTGATCACCGTCGGCCATCACCAGCTGCGCTTCGTCGAGGACGACGAGCAGCAGGACGAGTTCGAGAAGACCATGGTGATCCAGCCCTCCGCCCGCCCGGTGGAGAAAGTGCGTAGCGCCGCCGAAGTGGCCGACCGCGCTTCCGGCTCGCTCACCGCCACCGGACGCTCGCGGGCGCTGGCCGACGGCGCTGCCGCGGTCAAGAAGGCGAAGCTCCAGGTGCTGTCGGGCGTATTCGCCGGCCGCGAAGTCGAGCTCAGCAAGGCGCTCACGACGCTCGGGCGGCCCGGTGTGCAGGTGGCGGCCATCACGCGCCGCGCCGAGGCCTACTACATCGTGCACGTCGACTCGGGCAAGGCGGACGACTTTCCGCTGCTCAACGGCACCCCGATCGGCGCCCAGGCGACCAAGCTGAACGACAACGACGTCATTCAGCTCGCGGGCGTCAAGATGGGATTCTTCCTGAACTGATCTCATTGGCCGAAATCGCAGGAAGCGATTTCGGCGGACATCACTTCGGTTTCCGCCGGCGCCGGGGCCCCAGGAAATCGCGCGTCTTGATGGCACGTGCACACTCGCCTGTCGTGGAATGCGCGATTTCCTGGGGTGGCTCGAAAGGCGCGGCTTTCGCCGGCTGCGCACCCGAGACCGATTTCGCCGCTCGCCGCCTCCGGCGGCGGGCACATCCATGTGCCTAGCGCAGCTCGATCGGCACGCGCTGACTGACCCCGCACAGGAGCTCGTAGGGGATGGTGCCGGCGTGCCGCGCGACCTCCTCCACCGGCAGTCCCGGGCCCCACAGCACCGCGGGTGTGCCGACGTGCACGTCCGACAGCTCCGAAACATCCGCCGCGATCATGTCCATCGACACGCGCCCGACGACCGGCGCGCGCTCACCGCCAACCAGCACCGGCGTGCCGCCCGGGAGCCCGCGCGCAAGCCCGTCGCCGTAGCCCGCGGCGATGATCGCAATGGCCGAATCGCGCGGCGCGGTCCAGGCGCCTCCATAGCCCACCGTCTCGCCGCGGGAGATATGGCGCACCGCGATCACGGAGGTCTCCAGGCTCATGACGGGCTCGAGTCCGAGCTGCGCCGCCGTCGCATCGGCGAACGGCGAAGCGCCGTAGAGTGCAAGTCCCGGCCGTACCCAGTCGCAGCCGAGCCGGGCGTCGCCGAAGATGCCGGCGGAGTTGGCGATGCTCACGGCGCAATCGAGGCCCCGGGTCGCTTCCCGGAAACGCGCCACCTGAGCGTTGGTCATGCGGTGGTCGCGCTCGTCGGCGCAGGCAAGGTGGGTTAGCAAGCGGATCTCGAGCGGCGCCGGAGTAAGGCGCCGCAGGCGCTCGAGCGCCGCGGCGAAGTCGCGCGGCGGGAAGCCGAGGCGGTTCATGCCGGTGTCGATCTTGATCCACAGCACGAAGCGATGTGCGCCGGTCCCCTCCTCCAGCAGCTCGACCTGCAGCGCATCGTGCACCACCAGATCAAAGCCGTGGCGCGCCGCCTCCAGCAGCTGCTCGGCGGTGAATACCCCCTCGAGCAGCACGATCGGCTGTGTGATGCCGGCGGCGCGCAGCGCCAGGCCCTCCTCGAGACGCGCCACGGCAAAAGCGTCCGCTTCGGCGAGGGCGAGCGCGGTCGGCACCAGCCCGTGACCGTAGGCGTTGGCTTTGACCACCGCCATGACGTGCGCGCGCCGCGCGCGCTCACGGACGACGCCAAGATTGTGTCGCAGGGCGCGCGTGTTGATCACGGCCCGGATCAGCCGGCTCACCGCAGTACGCCCTCCGCGTACGAGTCCGGCACGTAGTTGGCGAAACGCGTGAACTGCCCCTGGAAGGTGAGCCGAAACATCCCGATCTCGCCGTTGCGGTGCTTGACGAGATCGATCTCCGCGATGCCCTTGCGCGTGGTGTCCCTGTCGTAGACCTCTTCGCGGTAGATGAGCAGGATCATGTCTGCGTCCTGTTCAATTGCACCACTTTCGCGAAGATCCGACATCACTGGTTTCTTGTGCTCACGCTGCTCCACGCCGCGGTTCAACTGCGACAGCGCGATGACCGGAACCCCGAGCTCCTTGGCGAGCGTCTTGAGCCCGCGCGAGATCTCGGCGATCTCGGTGGCGCGGTTCTCCTGCGTACCGGGCACCTGCATCAGCTGCATGTAGTCCACCACGATCAGATGCAGCCCGTGCTCGCGCTTGATGCGCCGGGCGCGCGCGCGCAGCTCGGTGGGATTCAACGCCGGAGTCTCGTCGACGAAGATCTTGGCCTCCGAGAGCTGGTTGGTGGCACTGGTGATGCGCACCCAGTCGTCGTCGGAGATCTTGCCGCTACGCAGGCTCGAAAGCGGCACACCGCCGAGCGAGGACAGCATGCGTGTGATCACCTGCTCGGAGGGCATTTCCATGCTGAACACCGCCACCGAGGCGCGCGTCCCCGGGTTCACGGCGGCGTACTCGGCCATGTTGATGGCGAGCGTCGTCTTGCCCATGGACGGACGCCCCGCGATGATCACCAGGTCACCGGCTCTGAGGCCGCCGGTGATCTTGTCGAAATCGGTGAAGCCCGTGGGCAACCCGCGCAGCTTGTCCGGGTTGCTATGCCACTCGTCGATCTGGTCGATGACGGCGGGCAGCAGCTCGCGCACCGCGCGCGCGCCTTCGCGGCCGCGGAAGCTTCCGTCGGCGATCTCGAACACGCGCTGCTCGGCGCGGTCGACCAGCTCACGCGCCGTCTGGCCGTCGTTGCTGAAGACCCCCGCGGCGATCTGCGTGCCGGCCTCGATGAGCTGACGCAGCAGCGAGCGCTCGCGCACGATCTGCGCGTAGGCGCGCGCGTTGGCGGCGGTCGGTGTGTCACGCGCGATCGAGCTGAGGTAAGCAAGCCCGCCTGCCGCTTCGAGTTTGCCGTTGCGCTCGAGCTCACCGGACACCGTCACGGCGTCGCACGGCTTGCCGTCGCCTGCGACCTGAGCTATGGCGGCGAATATCAGCCGGTGATCGGGACGGTAGAAGTCCTCCTGGCGGACGACGTCGGCGACATTGTCCCAGGCGGCCGGATCGAGCAGCAGGCCGCCGAGCACGGCCTGCTCGGCTTCGATCGAGTGCGGGGGTACCGGCGCGTCCAGCAGCGCGACCGAGCCTGAATCGCCGCGCGCTTTGGCGGAACCGGCCACCGGTGCGACTCTCCGGGGCTACTCTTCTGCGACGATCGACACCGTGAGCGGTACGTCCACGTCGGCGTGCAGGTGCAGACTGACGACGTGGTCGCCGAGGCTGCGCAGAGGTCCGGCCGGCAGGCGCACTTCGCTGCGCTCTACTTTGAAGCCGGCGCGCGAGCATGCCTCGGCGATGTCGCTCGTGCCGATCGAGCCGAAGAGCTTCCCTTCGGTGCCCGCCTTGGCGCTGATCGTGAGCTTGAAGTCCTTCAGGGCCCCGGCGCGCTCGCCGGCGGAGGCGAGATGCTCGCGCGCCAGCCGTTCGAGCTCCTCGCGCCGCGCCTCGAAGCGCGCGACGTTCTCGGGAGTGGCGAGTGTCGCCTTGCCTTGGGGCAGCAGGAAATTCCGCCCGTAGCCCGAGCGCACCTTGACGCGGTCACCGATGTTGCCGAGGTTGGCAACTTTCTGCAGCAGAATGACTTGCATCGGCGCCCCTCAATGCTGGTCGGTGTACGGCAGCAGCGCCAGGAAGCGCGCGCGCTTGATCGCGACGGCAAGCTGGCGCTGGTAGAAGGACTTCGTGCCCGTGATCCGGCTCGGGACGATCTTGCCGGTCTCGGTGACGTAGCCCTTGAGCGTTGCCAGGTCCTTGTAGTCGATCTGCTTCACGCCCTCGGCCGTGAAGCGGCAGAACTTCTTGCGGCGTGAAAAGCGGCTGCCGCCACTTCCGCCGTGTCCTCTGGACATTGCCATGGATCAGATCCTCGATTGAATTGCCGTGCGGTCGCGGGCGCGCTTCAGACGCTGTCCGCGGCGGAGTTGTCGTCGTCGTCGGCCGGCGCGGGT
>Ga0209007_1000345_pt1 | contig 20994 bp, 21 predicted proteins | sample JacPinW_OM1H0_O2_FD_187961 | JGI IMG/M metagenome (GOLD analysis project Ga0209007, IMG submission 187961) | Forest soil microbial communities from Algoma, Ontario, Canada - Jack Pine, Ontario site 1_JW_OM1H0_O2 (SPAdes) (version 2) | ecosystem: Environmental > Terrestrial > Soil > Boreal... | reverse complement strand
CGCCGCCTCGCCGGTACGGAACGCCACTACCGCATGATGGAAGTCTGTGGCGGACATACTCATGCCATCTATCGCTTCGGCCTGAAAGATATACTTCCGGAAAACATCGAGTTGATCCACGGCCCCGGCTGTCCGGTCTGCGTGCTTCCCATGGGAAGAATCGACGATGGTCTTTCTATCGCGCAGCAGCCGGACGTTATCTTCGCCGCTTTCGGCGACATGATGCGTGTCCCCGGAACACAAGGTAGCCCTCTTGAGCACAAGGCTCGCGGCATGGATGTTCGGATTGTGTATTCGCCCTCCGATGCGCTGAAACTGGCCCGGCTCAATCCCGACAAGCATGTCTTGTTTTTTGCCATCGGCTTCGAGACAACCGCGCCTTCCACCGCGCTTACGATGATGCGCGCTAGCGCCGAAGGCATTCGCAATTTCTCCGTGTTCTGCAACCACGTCACCATCATTCCGGCGATCCGTGCCATCCTCGACTCTCCCGACATGCGGCTCGATGCCTTCATCGGTCCCGGCCACGTTTCGACCGTCATCGGTTGCCGTCCTTACGAGTGGATCGCCCGGAACGAACGCAAACCGATCGTGGTGTCGGGCTTCGAACCCTTGGACATGCTGCAATCCATTGTCATGCTCCTGCGCCAGTTGAGAGCTGACGAGGCTAAGGTGGAGAATCAATACAAGCGCGTTGTTCCCTGGGAAGGCAACCGAGCCGCGCTTCGGGCTATGGCTGAAGTTTTTCAGTTGCGTCCTTACTTTGAGTGGCGCGGTCTAGGATTCATCTCGCAGTCGGCACTGCGCATCAACGAGAAGTACGCCGAATGGGACGCGGAACAACGTTTCGCGGTTCCAGGCATTCGAGTGACCGATCCTAAAGCCGCGCAATGTGGAGAAGTGCTGAAGGGCGTGCTGAAGCCGCATCAGTGTAAACTTTTTGGCCGGGAGTGCACGCCGGAGCATCCGATCGGCGCACTCATGGTGTCATCGGAAGGATCATGCGCCGCCTATCACAACTACGAATACCGCAAGGCAGCAATGGTAAGTCTGAGCTCGATCGCCTGAGGCTCGAAGATTCGACCGCTCCGGCCGCCGTGCCCGCCGAGTCCGCACCCGTCCGGTTCCGCGATCCGCAAATCGAGATGGCGCACGGTGCCGGAGGCAAAGCCAGCCGCAAGCTTGTCGAAGGCCTTTTTGCTCCCCTGCTTTTTGGCACGGCGCCCGGACCACTCGGAGATGCCGCGCAGGTCGACATTGACGGCACAAAAGTTGCGATCACGACTGATAGTTTTGTAGTCAAGCCGCTGACCTTTCCCGGCGGCTCGATTGGTGAACTTGCGGTGAACGGTACGGTGAACGACCTCGCGGTTTCGGGCGCCAGAGCAGAAGCCCTCGTAGTCAGCTATGTTCTCGAAGCCGGGCTGCCTACGCAGGTTCTCGAAGCCGAAGTTCGAGCCATGGCAAAGGCCGCGCGGGACGCCGGTGTGCGGATCGCTGCCGGGGACACCAAGGTCGTCGAGCACGGCAAAGCGGACCAGATGTACGTCACTACGACCGGCATTGGCCGCCTGCTTCATGGAGTGACCATCGATCCCCGCTCGGTGCGCGTGGGGGACAGGGTTCTGCTCTCTGGGCCCATCGGCGATCACGGCATCACCATCCTGCTGGCCCGCGATGAACTGGACTTTGAAGCCGACCTTCGTTCTGACACCCGCTCTGTGCTCCCCCTGGTCGAAGCTCTTATTCGCGCCGCCGGCCCGGGCATCCGCTGGATGCGCGATCCAACTCGCGGCGGTGCTGCGACATCTCTAAACGAGTTGGCGCGGGACTGCGGACTGGGGATGGTTCTCTTTGAAGATCAGATTCCGGTGCGCGATACCGTGCGCGGAGCTTGTGAATTACTGGGGCTGGATCCGCTGCACATTGCGAATGAGGGGCAGTTTCTGGCGGTTGTCTCTCCGGAGTACGCCGACGTCGCAATCAATGCCTTGAGCCTGGCGCCCGGCGGAAGTGAAGCCCAAGTGATCGGCGAAGTTCGCGAACAGCCTGCCGGCACCGTGCTCGTGACAACCCTTTACGGGGGCAGCCGAATCGTAGATATGCTGGTCGGCGATCCATTGCCGAGAATTTGCTGATACAGACGCTATGGCAACTGCATTTAAGCTCGGCAGCCAAATCGAAGAGCGCCTACTCGAGCGGAACCAATTGTTTGAGGACTTCTTCTCGCGCGAGGCGCCACGCATGGCGGAAGCGTGCCGCGAGATGTCCGAACGATTCCTGCGCGGAGGGCGATTGCTCGCTTTTGGGCGCGGACCCTATGCCACGGATGCCCAGCATGTATCGGTGGAGTTCGTTCATCCCGTGATCGTGGGCAAGCGTGCGTTGCCCGCGCTGGATCTATCGGTTCTCTTTCGACCGTGGCTCGAAGCTATCCTTCGCCCTGAAGATATCGTCATGGGATTCGGTCCCCCGGAGGGCGATCCTGAAGTTTGGGCGACGATTCAGGAAGCTCGCCTAAAAGATGCGATGACCTTTGCTCTGCCTGGTGTTGAAGGTTCCTATGCCGTGGATGCTGCTACCCAAGACCCGTTCATGCACCAGGAGATGATCGAGGTCCTCTATCACACGCTCTGGGAGACGGTACACGTTTTTTTCGAGCACCGCGAACTGGGCTTTGAGGTGGGCGACTCCGGATTCCTTTATCCATTTCTCGGTACTGAAAAGCAGGGAACCAGCGATGTTGTGGCCGAAGTAACATCTTCCATCTTGATGAAGGTTCGCGATGATGCCAAGCTGCGCGCGCAGGTCGCGCGGGAAGAAGCCGAGCAAATCGGTAACACCGCGCAAGCGATTCATGAGCGTCTACGCCGCGGGGGCAAGCTCATTCTCTTCGGCAATGGCGGGTCTGCGACCGACGCCAACGATTTCGCTATCGATTGCGTGCTCCCGCCACCTGGCTATCAATCTATCCCCGCGATCTCACTCTCCCTGGAGCCTGCGAATATCACAGCCGTTGCCAACGACATCGGCACAGATGCAATTTTCCTTCGCCAGTTGATCGCGCAGGCCCGTCCGGAAGATGTTGCGATCGGCATTTCCACCAGCGGCGGATCGCGAAACATCATCATGGCGCTGGAAGAAGCGCGGAAGCGAAATATGTTGACCGTGGCGCTGCTCGGCTACGATGGAGGCGAGATCAAGCGCAAGCGCCTGGCTGACTTTCCCGTGGTAGTGGATTGCGACTATATCCCTCGCATTCAGGAAGTACAGGCTTCCATCTACCACGTCATCCGGGAATCGTTGGAGGCGCTGAGCCATGGCCACGCTTGAGCTCTATGGAACTGCTCGCTGCCCGCACACCGGCGAAATGCGCGAGTGGCTAGAGTGGAAGCGCAGTGAGTTTGTGGAGTACGACGTGGAAGCCGATCCCGTAGCGCGCGGACGCATGCGCGAGATCGCGCGTGGACAGCGCACGGTGCCCATCCTGGTCGAAGACGGCAAGGTAGTCCAAGTGGGGTGGCAAGGTCACGGTTGCATCATCGACGAGTAATGCAGGCGAGGAGACAACGTAAGCAACATTATGGCCAGCGCTTGTTCGATCCGAGTTAGGGGCGTAGTGCAGGGTGTTGGATTCCGTCCATTTGTCTATCGCCTGGCCTGCGCCAACACCTTGAATGGATGGGTGCTGAATGCTGAAGAAGGAGTTGAGATCCATCTCGAAGGCGCTGAGACTGGGCTGGAAGCTTTTGTTCGGGCCTTGAAATCTCAGCCGCCACCCGCCGCCTGTATCGCGGAAATCGACGTGCGGCCTGCAAAGGCAACCGGCCTGCACGAATTCTCAATCCGGACTAGCCAACGCCGGAAGCGCCCGACAGCTCGCATTTCACCGGACCTGCCAGTTTGTGATGAGTGCCTGAAAGAACTCTTCGACCCAGCCGATCCGCGTTACCTGTATCCCTACATTAACTGCACTAACTGCGGGCCACGCTACAGCGTCGTGCTGGCACTCCCTTATGACCGGCCGAACACCACCATGAAAGATTGGCTCCTCGACGACTACTGTGCAGCGGAATATTCCGACCCCGGCAACCGTCGTTTTCACGCGCAGCCCGTAGCCTGTCCGGTCTGCGGTCCCAGTTACTATCTTCACCCGCAGCTTCACTCGAACCATGAGACCATAGGCGGAAGTGAAGCCAGCATCCGCCGGGCGGCCGAGATGCTTCATGCCGGAGCGATTCTCGCGGTAAAAGGACTCGGCGGGTACCACTTGGCATGCGAGGCCCGGAATCCCGCAGCCGTCGCGGCTTTGCGGGATCGCAAGTTCCGGAAAGAAAAACCCTTTGCTCTGATGGTGCGGGATGTCGAGATGGCCCGCACCCTGGTCGAGCTTTCTTCTGAAGCGGAAACGCTGCTCACTTCCGTCGCCCGTCCCATCGTGCTCGCGCCGGCAAGAACCGAACTCACCGGAGTCGCTCCGGAGAATATCGAACTCGGAGTGATGTTACCTTACACCCCGTTGCACCACTTGCTATTCTGCGCCGGCGCTCCGGAAGTTCTGGTCATGACCAGCGCGAATCGGTCGAGCGAGCCTATCGCCTACGAGGACGAAGACGCATTGCAATGTCTGGCAGGAATCGCAGACGCATTTCTGATTGGGCAGCGGCCGATCGCGCGCCGAGTGGACGACTCCGTGGCGCGAGCCGGGGCTTTCGGTCCCGTAGTCCTGCGCCGCGCCCGTGGTTACGCTCCGGGCGCGGTTGCCTCACTTCCTGCCGAGGGCCCTGTCCTCGCGCTGGGCGCCGACCTGAAAAACACTATCACACTGGTTGTGGCCGGCCAGGCCTTTGTGAGCCAGCACATCGGGGACCTGGATCATTACCAGTCGCTCCGCGCATTTCACCAGATCATCGAGGACATGGCCTCGATGTACGAGGCTCGCTGGGACGAACTGCTTCTGGTGCATGATCTTCATCCGCAATATCTCTCAACGGTTCACGCCGCAACCCTCGGAGTTTCACAAAGCCACGCGGTGCAGCACCATCGCGCACACGTGGCATCGGTGCTTGCTGAACGGGGAGAGTGGACGAAACGAGTCGTAGGCGTAAGCTTTGACGGCACCGGATACGGAGACGATGGATCGATCTGGGGCGGCGAGATCTTCGTGGGCAGCGTGCAAGAAGGTTTTGAGCGTGTGGCTCATTTGCGCCGCGCAGCCCTTGCGGGCGGCGACGCTGCTGCGCACTACCCAGTCCAGGCGGCGGCTGGATTCCTTGCCCAGGTAGATAGCTTGCCAGACGTGCTTGCCGGTCCGTTCGCTTTTCCCGAGCGATACCAGAACGCGATGGAGTTGGTACGCAAAGACGTGCGCACCTTTGCTACGACCTCTGTGGGGCGTCTGTTTGACGCCGCTGCAGCGCTTCTCGGGTTTACCCGTGAGGCGACTTTTGAAGGACAGGCCGCGATGTGGCTCGAGCAACTCGCCCGCAGCGCGTCCTTGACGGAGGTCTATCCCTTCCCCTTCGTCGGCAGGGAACTCGATTTTCGACCGCTGCTCCAGGCCGTGGCCGAAGACCGGGTTCGTGGGCGGGACATTGGGGAAATCGCGCGATCCTTTCAGCGGGGAATCGCTCAGGGTTTACGCAATGCCTTGGATGTCACCTCCCGCGGTCACGGATTGGATACGGTTGTTCTCTCCGGAGGAGTCTTTCAGAACGAGTTGTTGATGGAAGATTTGAAGTCTCTGCTGGCAAACGAACCACTGCAGGTGTGGACGAATCACGCAGTCCCGCCCAACGACGGAGGCATCAGCCTGGGCCAGGCAGCATTGGCGGTATTCGGTCGGTTCGATACCCTTCAACGGCCCGGCGAACACGCCGGCGAGTCAACCTATGCATGAGCTTTCCATTGCGATGAGCATTGTCGAACTAGTCGAGGAGGAGACAGAGCGCCGCGGGGTTCAGATCGATGCTGTGCACTTGAAGCTGGGGGCCCTTTCCGGCGTGGTGAAAGCAGCACTCCTCTCCTGTTATGAAATGGCCTGCGAGAATACTCCACTGCAAGGCTCTCGCTTGGTCATTGAAGAGGTTCCCGTGGTGATCTTTTGTCCCACTTGCCAGGCGCAACACCCTCTCAGCTCTATCCAGCTATTTTGTTGTCCGGAATGCGGTACGCCATGCTCTGAGATTCTGCAGGGCAGGGAACTCGAAGTAGTTGCATTGGAGATACAGGAATGCGCCCCGAACCCCGTTTGATTGAAGTTCGCAAGAATGTTCTGAAGCAGAATGACGTCGTGGCCCGCGCGCTTCGTGATCGCTTTCGCGCCGCCGGAGTTTTTGTCGTGAGTCTGGTCTCCAGCCCTGGCTCTGGTAAGACCGCGTTCCTCGAAAAAACCCTCACTTTTCTTCGCCCAAACTACCGCGTGGCCGCTCTGGTCGGCGACCTTGCCACCGAAAATGATGCGCTTCGTTTGGCGCGAAGCGAAGCTCCAGTCAAGCAAATTACGACCGGCACTCTTTGTCACCTCGAGGCGGCGATGGTCCAAAGCGCGCTTGAAGGGTGGGATCTCAACCAGTTGGATTTCCTCTTTATCGAAAACGTTGGGAATTTGGTCTGTCCTTCTTCTTATGATTTGGGCGAAGATCTCCGTCTCGTACTTATTTCGGTAACCGAGGGCGAGGACAAACCGCTCAAGTACCCGACCATCTTCAACAGCGCGGATGTAGCAGTGGTCACCAAGGTTGATTTGGCGGCCGCAGTTGAATTCAGCTGGGAGACCGCATACGACAACATCCAGGCTGTACGCCCGGGCATGCCGGTACTTAAAGTTTCAGCTAAGACCGGCGAGGGCATGGAAGAGTATTTAAGCTTTCTTGCGGTGCACCTGATCGAACTGCGCCAGGCAGTGGTAGTCTAATCAATCCAGGTAGAGTACATAATGAGCTTTCTTTCCATCCTCGCGGTGGATTGTTCCTGCCGGCTCCACTTGGCCTGGCGCTTTGCCCCTTAGGCATATCGGGCCAGCTTAATGCCTTCCCACTCTGCTACAAAAGCAGAATGCGCACTATCCTCTCCTGCTTGTTCCTGTTTTTATTCTGCAGCCCCGAATCTATCCTTGCTGAGGTAGACCCTTTGTGGACTACTCCCGTTGCTCCGTTCCGAATCACTGACAATCTGTACTACGTGGGAAGCGAGGACCTTGCTAGTTACCTCGTCGTCACGCCAAAAGGAAATATCCTCATCAATGCAAACCTCGCTAGCTCACCGCCGCAAATCCGGGTGAGTGTGGAGAAGCTGGGCTTTAAGTGGAGTGACACCAAGATTCTGCTCAACAGCCAAGCGCACTCCGATCATATGGGTGGAGCAGCGGAAGTGGTTCGCGAGACCCATGCAAAGAACATGGTGATGGACGGCGACGTGAGTGTGGTTGAAACCGGCGCACGCACGGACTTTTTATCGCCTTCACCTAACATACTCACATACGCTCCTGTACATGTGGATCGCGTTCTCCATGACGGGGATACTGTAAAGCTTGGGGATGTAACTCTGACAGCCCACAAAACCCCTGGCCATACGCGCGGATGCACCACATGGACGATGCGCTCTCACCTTCCAGGGGAGCCAATGGAAACGATGAGGAATATCGTCATTGTGGGTGGCGTGGGTTTTTGGTCGGAGTACCACTTCGTTGCCGCACCCGGCTACCCCGTAAGCTACCCCGGCATCCCTCATGATTTCCAGCATACGTTTTCGGCGTTGCGTGCTTTGCCCTGCGACGTATTTCTGGGAGCCCATGGCGGGGTACTTCGACATGCTCACCAAACTAAAGCGCTATCCGCAGGCTGGTCCCTGTGTCTTTATCGACCCGTCTGGTTATGAGGAGTTTGTCGCTGACGCTCGAGAGACTTTCAGGAAGGTACTAAAATTCGTGAGCGGTCAGCTCACCAAAGCCGCTCGATGCTCCCGTGATTACGATTACATGTTTCATGGTATTCCTCCTTTTGATTGTTCTCGTTTTGCTGAGGGGCTTGCATCGCAATGCGCTTAGGCGAACCCGCTGTTGGCGCGCAGAACCTGAGAGTTCGACCATCCGCCCCCTCAGGTTTGTAGAAATGAACTTGTCGAACAGTTCTACGTCGCTGTTGCCGATAGGTGAAAGCGGCACTTATCGAACCGCTGACCGTTACCTCTCCGAAGAGAGTACTCCTCGAAGGGATTCGACCGTTGGTGAAAAATCAATGGCCCATTCTGAAATCCAGAATTTCTGATCTGGTCACGTTCCTAACAGGTTGATTTGTAGTTTCTCGTAACCATGTTCGCGTGCCCACAGGTCCAACGGGATTGTTGCCAACTCGTCTACAACGGCAACTGCCAGCCCCGTTTTCGTCAAGTCGATGCTTTTCAGATAGGTGTGGCATGTGTCGCAAACGTCCACCCGGACGTGCGCGATCTCGGGTGCTGAATAATATGCCATCTGCGGTTCTCGTTCTTCTCCGCACGCAGGACAATAAATTCTTCGGAAAAGCCACTCGTGCGAACAAAGCATACAAATCAGCGACTTTTTCGCACCGTCGCCTTCACTTCGCAATACGCCGACGGCTGGCTTACCTCCGCAAAGCGGACATGTCGATGGAGTTCCGTCCACAATCGTGACTTCGCGATGATCGGCTAGATATTCGGCGTAAGGCTGAAGAAATATCCATGCGAGTGCTCGATCGGAAGATTGGACTTGCACGGTGTCGTCTACACCTTCCGCCAATTCTGGTTCCCCGTGCCAGAAGTCTTCGATTGCATGTTGCCACGCGCCCGGCCCCTTTTGCGCCAGACCGGCGGAGGCTTGCGCAAGCGGCGCTGGCGCAACCTGCTGGATCACTGAAAGGAATTCGGGGAACTTCGGTAAGAGAAGAAAAAGATCCAATTCATCGCGCAGAGGGCGATCCAAGGAAATCTTGGGCGCATCCGCGAGCGCTTTCTGGATTTTGTTGTAAAGGTTCTTCTGAAATGTTGCGACACGCGCGTAGTAACGCAGTCCTTGGGCGGAAAAAGGGTAAGTGGAGGCTAGTTCGTTGGCGCGGCGGATGCGGCGGTCCCACTTCGCATCGTTCATCGCAGGGAACGGGGTTTGCCGATAACCTGGTAATACCATGTGCGGTGGAATGTCCACGCCCACGCACGTGTGACGTAGCCGTGAATCATGGACCCAAAGCTGCCCTCTTCCAGGATCGCGCTCATGTAGACGTGAATCAGAAACAAGCCAATCGTGATGAGCGCTACGCTCGCATGAACCAGAATCGCGGCGTAGCGCACGAACCGGAGGCTCCAGGGGAGAGTTTCGGTGTACCACAAGACGGTTCCGGAGAGCAGCAAGAGAATCACGCCGTAGAAAATTCCCCAGAAGAAAAGTTTTTGTCCAAAGTTGAAACGGCCGACCGGCGGGAGTTTCTCGTCTTCGTTCTTTATGTAATCCGGGATCGCTTTTCCCCAGGCTCGATCGGCATCGTCGATTTTCATATCGTCGTGCCACTCTTTGAAAGTCCAGAACAGCGATGCGGTAAAAATCAACCCGGCCCAGGGATGCGAGAATCTCGCCGCGGGACCACCTCCCACAATCGCAGCCAGCCAGTACATGTAGGGCGACCAGAATGCGAGGCCGGTGATCAACAGATAGGTATAAGAGAGAGCGCCGAGCCAGTGATTCACGCGCTCGGCAAACGTGTAACGGAGGATGGTTTTTTCGTCTTGGCTGGCGGCGCTTGGGCGCGAAACGGCGTTGGTTGTCATACCCGCCTCCCGTCGTCGAGCCGCTCATCCTTCGGCAAATCATTCGGCGGAATCGGTTCTTCTTTTTTCGGCCCAAATCGCATGTAATGCAGTGCCATGCCGACAATGCCGCCGATCATCGCGACATTGCCCAGCCACTTCAACGGCGCTTTCCACACTCGTACCGACCAGGGAATACGCGGATCCCTCGGAAGGCCGCCGTACAATTCCGGATTCTTCGCGTCGTGCAGAACGTAGATCACGTGGGTTCCGCCCACTCCGGCGGGATCGTAGACTCCCGCATCCTGAAACCCGGAATGGTCGCGAAGTTGTGTCGCGCGAGTTTCCGCCAATTCCTTCATCTCTGACTTCGTTCCGAAGTGCAGGCAGCCTGTCGGGCAGGCCTTGATGCACGCTGGTTCGAGTCCCACCGATACGCGGTCATTGCACAGCGTGCACTTAAAGACTTTCCGCGAGGGAGGGTCGAACTTTGGAATGTTAAACGGGCAGCCGGTCATGCAATATCCGCAACCGATGCAATTCGCCTCCTGAAAATCGACGATGCCATTGGCATACTGCACGATAGCGGCGTCCGCCGGGCAGGCTGCGAGGCAACCTGGGTCGGCGCAGTGCATGCACTGGTCTTTGCGCATAAGCAGCATCATGGTGCCGTCGGCGCGCTCATGCTCGTTAAACTTGATCAGGTTCCAGTAATTCCACGCCGTCTCCGGCATCGTCTGGTAGGTGTTGTCGAAGGTGGTTTCGCTAAATGTGTACCCGTTCCATTCCAAGCAGGCCACTTCGCACGCTTTGCAGCCAATGCACGTGGTCGTATCGACCAGCTTGCAGACCTGAAATTCACGGTTCAGGCCTTTACCCGGAACGACTCCCGCGTGACCAGAAATTCGGATTAGCTCGGTGGCTGCTTGGCTCATGATCGCTCTCGATTCCTACGCCTTCTCGACCTTCACTAAGAAGCCCTTCGATTCTGGGGTGTGAGCATTCGGATCGGTGACTGCGGGCGTCAACAGATTTGCCGGCGTCCGCGCATTTCTTCCTTCATCCTCATCGATACCGCGGAAGCCCTGATGAATCGGCAAACCAATCTGATAAACCTTTTTGCCGTCGATCATCATCGGTTTGAGCCGGCGAGTGACAAAGGCCTTCGCCGTATAGGTTCCGCGCGCGCTGATCACATGGATCAAGTCCGTTCCGCGAATTCCTTTTTCGTCCGCCAGTTCCACTGGAATCTCCACGAATGGTTCCGGGATCAACTGAACGTTCATCGGATTATTTTTCGTCCAATAGTGATACTGCTCGGTTAGCCGATAGGTGGTGCAGACGATGCTGTACTCCTCCGGCGATCCAAACTTGTCAAAAGGAGTCTTGAACTTCTTTACCAGTGGATTATTCGACTGATCCGGGTGAAACGGATTTTTGATCGGGCTTTCAATCGGTTCGTAGTGCTCAGGGAACGGCCCATCGGCGAGCACACCGATCGGAGCGAATAAACGCCCGATGCCTTCGGGATTCATGATGAACGGTCCCATGTGATCTTTGGGATGGGAGTCGGGTTTGAAGTCCGGCACGTCACTGCCGACCCATTTTCCCGCCGCTTCGTTCCACCAGATCTGTTTGCGATCAGGATCCCAAGGTTTCCCATCCGCATTGCATGAAGCGCGATTGTAAAGCACGCGCCGATTTGCCGGCCATGACCACGCCCAGTTGGGGAAAACTCCCATCCCAGAGGGATCCTCGGTGCCTCGCCGCTGAATCTGCGATCCGGCTTCGGTCCACGAACCGGAATAAATCCAATTGCCGCACATCGTCGTGCCGTCGTCCTTCAACCAGGCAAATCCGGGCAACTGCTGACCAGCTTTGATTACCTGCCCGGTCGCATCATCTTTCAGGTCGGCGAGAGCTTTACCGTTGATTTCCATTGCCACTTGGGAAAGTGGAGGATGAGCCGCATCCGCGTAGGCCCAACTCAGATTCAGAATGGGGTCGGGAAATTTTCCGCCCTCCTTCTTATATAGGTCACGAACCCGCAGGAAAATCTCCGCGACGATGTCCTGATCGAGTCGCGCCTGCCCCGGAGGTGGAACGGCGGCATATTTCCACGTGACCCAGCGCGCTGAGTTGGTCATGCTGCCATCTTTTTCGGCAAAGCCCGCGCAGGGCAACCGGTAAACCGTCGTGTTGATCTTCTTCTGTTCTTCGGTCGTAATTCCCGGCGCCTTCCAGAACTCGCTGGTCTCATCCTGATAAATTTCGCCCACCACCAGCCAGTCGGCCTTCTTCAGCGCATTAATGTTCTTGTTGGTGTCCGGGCCGATCATCACTCCATTCATTCCGAAGGCCAACATGCCCTTGATCTTGTCGTTGTACATGTCGTCCCAAATGTGAGTCCATGAGCAATCTTGTCCAGGCTTGGGCAAATAATCGAAAGCAAATCCGTTTTCTTTCGTCGCCGCGTCGCCGTAGAAGCCCTTGAGCAAAGACACCATAAATTTCGGCGTGTTCGCGTAGTAGTTCATCGAATTCCACGGCGCCGGTTTGGACGCCGCAGGAGTCGTGCGCTTCAGATACGTGGCCAAATCCTTGTCGTCGGGAACAGGCCCCTTTAGATAACCGGGCAGTGAGTCGTACAGGCCAGCCATGTCGGTCGCGCCTTGAATATTCGAATGTCCACGCAGAGCGTTCACGCCGCCGCCGGCTCTTCCGACATTGCCCAGCAGAAGTTGAATCATGGCTGCAGTACGGATGATCTGCGTTCCAAAAGTATGCTGCGTCCAACCCACTGCATAGATGATCGTCGCGACCTTCTTCATGTCGCCATCTTTGCGGACTGAGGTAAATAGATCGATGGCCTTCAGGTACTGGTCTTTCGGGATGCCGGTGATCCGCTCCACGGCTTCGGGCGTGTAGCGGGAATACTGTTGCTTCATCAATTGGAAGACGCAACGCGGATGCTGCAGCGTCAGATCGTAGGCAACGTTCGGCGGCAACGCAGGCGGAGGTGTGGGCGTCGCCGGATGACTTGCGTCGCTAGGCTGAGAAGCTGACAGCGCGGACGTTGTGTGCACTTGAGCGGCAGCGGTATCGATCTTGCCGCTGAAGTCTCCGCCCTCGTCGTAATTCCACGTGGTTTTATCGTAGCTACTCGATACCGCGTTAAACCCCGAATACAAGCCATCCTCGGGAAGTTTGAAGCCCTCTTTAACAATGAAGGCCGCGTTGGTGTAGTTGACGAGATATTCCTTTGCGATCCGGTTGTTCTCGATGGCGTAGCGGATCAGGCCGCCGAGGAATGCAATGTCGGTGCCGGCGCGAATCTGTACAAAGAGGTCGGCGGTCGCGGATGTACGCGTGAATCGCGGGTCGACGGAAATCAGCTTGGCGTTGCGGTTACGCTTCGCCTCCATCGCCCACTTGAAACCGCAAGGATGGTTCTCAGCGGGATTACCGCCCATGATCAACATCATGTCGGTGTTCTTGATGTCGATCCAGCCATTCGTCATGGCCCCGCGCCCGAATGTTGGTCCCAAACTTGAGACCGTGGGTCCGTGTCAAACACGGGCTTGGTTTTCTAAATAAACCAAGCCCAACCCTCTCATGGCCTTGACGGCCAAATAATTGAACTCATTGGTGTCTGTGCAGCCGCCGATGAACGAGATGCCCTCGCACCGATTGACGGTGCGGCCGTTCGCGTCTTTTTCAACAAAGGAATTGTCGCGAGTTTTCTTCGTCCACTGTGCAATTTCATTCAGAGCGTCGTCCCAGGAAATGTCCTGCCAATCCGTCGCACCTGGGCGCCGGACCTGCGGCTTCGTGAGCCGCCGCGGGTTAAGCATGTCCTGTTCGAGCGAGGAGCCTTTCGGGCAGAGCGTACCGCGGTTGGTGGGATGATCAGGATCGCCTTCAACGTGGATTACCTGCGGCGTGACATTTTTCGCGCGATCGCCGATCGTGTAGATGAGGACGCCGCAACCCACCGCGCAATAGGGACACGTCGAACGCGTTTCAGCAGCGCGCGCAATCTTTAATTCTTTGAGTTGTGCATACGCAGGCTGGAGGTCGAAGCCAAAGATGGTAGCGCCGACTGCGCCGACCGTTGCTGCCTTGAAAAAATCTCTGCGGGACTGTTGCATCGAAATGATCTCCGCGTGCGTCCGAGAGTCGAAGAACCTCTAAGTTTTCTAGTCCTCAACATTATGTTTGTCAAGGACATGAACATGGAGTAGTGGATTACGCTTAGCTCGTGGTGAAAGCTAGTCCCATTTCCGCTGACCTGCGACGATTCGTAAATTTCCGCATCTGGGCATTATTTCCGCTAATCCAAATTGTTAAAATATGAAAATTTCACATGCCCTTCTTCCCGTAAGTCTCTACGGGCTGCATCTGGTACGAGGTAGCCCGGTATGACCGAGAATGCCGGCGCCCTCGACATACCGGCAGTCAGGACACCCCATGACCAGCGATATCTGTGTCAAGGTTGCGATTCGCTTATTAGAACGGATAATCCTCTCCCTCTTCTTCATTGTGCTGGAATTCCCGCGACGCTAAACCAGGACCGTACCGCCATCGACCACAACGGTCTGACCCGTACTGAATCCTTCCTTCATCAAAAACAAGAAGGCTTGTGCAATGTCATGAGCCTCACCGACTCGGCCCACAGGGAGACTCTTTCCCACACTTTCAAAGAGCTGCTCCCTTTCTGCTGAGCTCATGCTCTGCCAGAGATTCGTGCGGACGACTCCAGGGGATACGGCGTTAACCCGTATGGGTGCTAGCTCGACGGCTAGGGCCCGCGTTAGTGCTTCGATGGTTTTGCACACGCTTGCCGCGACTACCCATCCGCTCTGTGGGCGCTGGCCGGCGATTCCTGTCGTGAGAACGATAGAGCCGCCCTTGCGAATGTGTGAGCTTCCATATTTCACCGTGGCAAGCGCAGACCAATAACGGAGTTCGAACGCGCGCCTGGCCTGCTTGAGATCCGTATCGGCAAGTCGGTGCAGGTGCAGGCTGTCCCCTGCGGTGAAAACCAGGTGATCAAACACGCCAAGGTTCGTGAAAAAGCTTTCCACAGCTTTTTCGTCGGAGACGTCAACCGCCTGCCCCCGTGCTTTTCCTCCGATGGATTGAATCGCTTCCTGAACTCGTCCTGCATTGCTGGACACGATGACGACATCGGCTCCCTGCGAGGCCGCCTCTTCGGCGACGGCCAAACCAATTCCCGACGACCCGCCCACAATAACCACCCGCTTATTGTCGAAACTGTTTTCTTGTGGCATTGAATTCTCCGTCCGTGCAGTCTGTCGACTTACACAGCTCAGAGATGAGCAGACACCCGCATGCGGATCATGAATAATGAGAATTTCTTAACGGCAAATTGCGATGACTGCTGCGGGGCTTCTCGGCGATCCGGTGTGCCAGTTGTGTGTCAGATTTCACGGATCGCTCCTCCATTGCCGACCCGTTATCTCCAGGGCCTACAAAAGTAGGGCGAGCAACTGATTCAGAATCAGTTGCTCAATGAAGCCCCTCCGTTCCTCCGCGCATAAATCCGTGATGGGCATTGGAATTTTGCTGCGGGTGCAGCGTCATTTGCCCACCAAAGCTCCCGGGAACCCGACGCTCTGGGGTTCAAATCTTGCCAGCCCACAGATTCTTTCAGGCAGCAGCCTGCAGTGTAAGTGGCTCATTTCTCGCAGAAGACCAGTATCCACATCGAAGTAAAGCCTCCTCGTACAGGGAGATCTTTTGCATGGGTACTTAATGTCGGCGGTACGCGTGGTTCAACGCTTCTGGTAAGGTGGAAGACGTAGTCCTTCGCCTTCACGACCGTATGGCACGCGTTTCCGCAGTCCGAGAGGCTTTTCGGATCGGCCGTGAACTTGTCCGATGCGGCGCCGTAGTTGAACACCGCGTATCCCCATCCTCCGGTTTTCGGAAACCTCTTGCTGTCCTTTTCCATGACGAAAGCCGGGGTAAACACGTCAGGCACATCCACGGCGAACTGGGCCTCCGTGCTCTTCTTCGGCTTCCCCTGGAGTTTCACTAGCATGGAGCCCTCCGGGAAAGGCTGGCCGTTGACGGGAACGCCGCATTTTGTACGCCGTGATTATGGCCGGATTGCCGACGATTACCTTGAGCACTTCGTCGGTCCGGGCAGAGGAAACCACTGACCAATACTCGTATCCCCTGAAATCGGAGAACGCAATTCCGCTCGGCGATTTCAGCGAGTACTTATCCTTGCCTTGGACTCGGTTTTGGTCTTGCGCGTAGACGCCCGTGGCGACGAGGGCCGCGAGCACCGCTCCGGCTGTCAAGCCGACGGTAAGAGCGGCGATATGTTTCACTGCTTTGCGTCCTGCTATCTTCTGCTGTTGTTCTTGCGCGCCACAGATTTTGTCACAAGTTCAGGCATGGTGTGTCTCCTTCACCAAAAATTTGTAAAGCTCGATCAACGTGCATCTCGAACGACTGCGATTGAGCCAGATGAGAGGGAATAAGACAATTGGACGATGGTATTGGCGATACGAAAGTATGGGCAATACTATCGTCCAATTGCGCGGCCGGTTTTGTTCTGGCTCAATGGTGACGGCCTTACTACCGTCGGCTTTCATCGAGCGGTTCCCGAGACTCACAAATACGGAGAAAATTCCATGGCAACTATGAACGCACCTACCAAACTCACACAGATGAACGCACCCGCGAAACCCGCACAGATTCGCCTGACCCGACGGTCGCCAGCCTATTGGCGGGTCACAATCGATAACCCGCCGATCAACGTCATGGGCCCGGTAATGGTCAAGCAATTCCAGGAAGTCATGGCTGCTTTGGAGGCTGATGAGCAGGTCAGGGTTGTGGTCTTCGATAGTGCGGTCGACGACTACTTCCTGAATCACTCCGACTTCACAGCCAAGCTTGAGGACCTGACCGGCATGCCGGAAGGTCCTACAGGCCTGCCGCCTTGGCCGGACTTTCTCGCGCGTCTGACCCGACTGCCGGTCGCCTCCATCGCCCTAATCCGCGGCCGTGCAACCGGCAATGGCAGCGAGATCACACTGGCCTGCGACATGAGTTTCGCCAGCCGCGAAAAGGCCATCATCTCGCAATGGGAGGTGGGCGTGGGAATGGTCGCCGGCGGCGGCCCCATGGCTCGGCTTCCTCATCTCATCGGCCGAAACCGTGCCCTTGAAGTGCTCCTGAGCTCAGAAGACATCAGAGCAGACCAGGCCGAGGCCTACGGCTACATCAATCGCGCACTGCCCGACGCCGAGCTGGATGCGTTTGTGGAGGCGCTCGCGACCCGGATCGCCAAGTTCGACAAATGGGCGATCGCTCAGACCAAGCGCCTCGTCAACACCAGCCTGCCGCCGGATGTCGAGCTCGGTGCCGGGTGGGATGCGTGCATCGCTTCGCTCGGTCGACCTGCCGCGCAAGAGGGGATCAAAGCGCTGATGGCGCGCGGATTCCACAAGCCGGGGGATGTCGAAAATCGACTAGGATACTACCTCGGCCAAATCGCGCGCTAGGCCGGCGCTCGACGCGGTTCGAACTCCGGACGTTGCAGATGGGACGTGCTCGAAGCTAAGCTTGCTTGCCAGGACACGGAAGGAAAATATGAATGGGAGCGGGACTCCGAACACCGTATTTGTAATGAGCACTGTATCGAAAGGAGCCATCAATGAACGCGGTACAAATTGAACAGAAGAGCTATGAGATGCCCCCGCGGGAGGGGATCAGCGTCGCGCAGTTTCTCACCGTCGCCGACATCGAGCGATCGGCTCGCTACTACGAAAAGGTCTTCGGAGCTCGCATTCTAAGCCTGGGTGACGGCAACGCACCTGGGTACCTTCAGCTGGCGAATATCTGGATGATTCTGAACGTTGGAGGCGGGCCCACCCCGGATAAACCGACGGTAACGCTCAGCATCCCCGACCCGAATCACATCAACAGCTTTATGAATTTCCGCGTTGCGGATATTCAAGCGTGCTACAAATTGTGGAAAAGTCGAGGAGCCGAGTTCATCACGGAGCCGATCCCCAAGTACGGCGAGATTCGCTGCTACATCCGCGATCCTGATGGTTACATTATCGAGGTCGGGCAGAGCACTACCCTCACCTATGGTTAATGCTCGGAGCGGATAGGATGCCGACTCTGCGCTAGTCGTGGCGCTTCTGCCAATCTTTGCCTTGAACAGTCACGCTCTGACATCGAAAGGAGTACCAGATGGTCGTCACAAACGAACTGAAAGACGCCGCGCGCGTGACCGCGCCTGTCGCCTTGAACACGCTGAGTGTGAATGTTTTTACCGCCCCGGGAAAGACTATGGTCGGCGAGCGGCCGAAACCCTTCGGCGAAGCGTTCGGCTTTGACCCGATCACATCGACTTTAATCTTCGGCGAGTACGACGCGGTCCTGGTGGACGCAATGGGGACAGTGGCTGAGGCCGAGGCTCTCGCGAATTGGATCGCTCTGCACAACCGCAACCTCGAGACCATCTATATAACGCACGCCCACTTCGACCACTTCTACGGCCTTAGCATTCTGCTCGACCGTTTCCCCGGCGCTCGGGCGATAGCAACGCCCGAGGCAGTGAAGGCCATGCAGATGTCTTTCACTCCCACAGTGGAGCGGCTAGCCCGACGGATGTTTCCTGGGCAAGTACCCACCAAGTTGGTTCCACCTGAGCCCTATGAGCACGGCACGTTCACTCTCGAGGGCCACGAATTGCGCATCATCGAGCAGGGCCGCACCGATAGTCCTGATTCGACGTCTCTCTACGTTCCATCGATCGGCCTGATCGTCGCTGGCGACGTTGTGTACAATCAATGCCGCATCTACGTCGGCGACACCCCCCCCGAGAGCCGAAAGAATTGGATCGCGGCGCTAGACCGGTTAGCGGCGCTGAACCCGGAGATTGTTGTCGCCGGTCACAAGAAGCCCGGCGCACCCGACTCCCCTTCGGCGATCCAGGACACCAAGCGTTACCTCGAGGACTTCGATCGGCTGCAGAAAAGCGCGAAATCCGACCAGGAGCTGTTCGATCTGATGACGGAGCTGTACCCGCATTGGGTAGCCAATCAGTCGTGGTTGATGTTTGGATTCCCAGGGGCATAACTCACATCAACCGCCGATGGGAATGTTTCCGGTGTGACATCGAGTATCGTTACAGCGCTTCTCTTCGATGGAGGGACAAGAGATGGATTGGAAACGGTTGGTCCAGTTTGCGCTGCTGGGTAGCAGTGATTTGGAACAATATGCCATCCTAGTGGTACGCGTTTCGATCGGGCTGTTCTTCGCCATTTCCGGAGCGAACAAATTATTTGTGGCCGGCGGCACGAAACCTGTTTACGACACGCTTGTTAAAGCCAAAGTTCCGTTTCCCCGCCAGACGGCCTATTTCGTGGCGGGTGTCGAGTTCGTTTGCGGATCCTTGCTGGCCGTGGGATTTCTTTCGAGCGTGGCTTGCGTGGCTTTATTGATCGATATGATTGTCGCCACCCTGACCAGCGCCATTTCCACCTTGCCCAAAGGACTTTCACCCCTTAGCTGGCTCGACGATTTCCTCTACCTTCCAGAAGTCTTGTACGTGCTCTTCTTTATTTGGTTGATCTGCTCCGGTCCGGGAAAGTTCAGCGTCGATTGCTGGCTCGCCGGCAAGTTACTGAGCTGATCGATCGACGAAGCAGCCGCAGATGTCAGAGTCACGACCTGGCACTTTGCCTCGATTTGCCGAAAAATCGATCCGCCACTTGCCAAATTGATTCGGAGTCGCTGGTTTGCTAAGGTCGTGGTCATGTTCGAGCGTGTCATGTCCGAAAGTTCTACCGAGCAGATACGCGGATTGCTCGACTCCCTTTATCGCGTGGATTCGGGGCGGATCCTGGCAACTCTGATCCGCTTGCTCGGTGATTTTGATCTTGCCGAGGAGGCGATGCACGAAGCCTTTGCGGCTGCGCTGAGCGTGTGGCCGAGGAGTGGAGTACCTGGCAACCCGCGACCATGGCTGATTTCGACAGCCCGATTCAAAGCCATCGATACTCTGCGTCGACGGGCAAGATTTGATGCGTCGCAAGACGAGCTCGCGCGCCATCTCGAAGCGCAATGGAGTTCAGCGGAAAGTTCCAAGGGAGACGGTCTTGCGGACGATCTGCTTGAAGACGACCGGCTGCGCCTGATTTTTACCTGCTGTCATCCGTCCCTGGCGCCGGAAGCGCGCGTTGCGCTCACCTTGCGTGAGGTGTGCGGGCTGACCACCGAGGAGATCGCAAAGGCTTTCCTCACCACTCCGCGTACGCTGGCGCAGCGCATTGTGCGCGCCAAGGCAAAGATTCGAGAGACACGGATTCCCTACGAGGTGCCGACGCCGCAGGAATTGCCGGAGCGGCTGGGCGCGGTGCTTCAGGTCACCTATCTCGTCTTTAACGAGGGTTATTCGGCTGCGGCGGGAGCGGAGGTAACGCGGGCCGAGATGACCGGCGAGGCGATTCGACTGGGCCGGTTGCTGCTCGAACTCCGGCCCGAGCCGGAAGTCGTTGGTTGGGAAATCATGGGTCCGGAAGTAACGGGGCTGCTTGCTCTGATGTTGCTGCAGGAATCCCGTCACGCCGCGAGAACCTCTCCGACCGGAGAGCTGATTTTGCTGGAAAATCAAGACCGCGCGCTCTGGAACAAAGAGCAGATCGCGGAGGGAGTGGCATTGCTGGAGAAGGCTTTGAAGTCGCGCCGCTTCGGTGCCTACACACTGCAGGCTGCGATTGCGGCCGTTCATGCGGAGGCGGAATCGGTGGCTGCGACCGACTGGCGGCAGATTGTTGCGCTTTACGACCAATTGGTACGAATTCAGCCTTCGCCAGTTGTACAGCTCAATCGTGCCGTGGCCATTGCCATGCGCGATGGTCCAGAGGCCGGTCTGGCGCATATCGACGCGGTATTGGAACATGGCGAACTGGCAAATTATTACCTGGCGCATTCCGCCCGTGCAGATATGTACCGCAGGCTCGGCAGGACAGCCGAGGCTCGGGCGTCTTATGAGAAGGCGCTGGCGCTGACCCAACAGGAACCGGAACGGCGTTTTCTCGCGAGGCGACTCGAGGAATTGAAATAAAAGCGGAAACCGAACAGATGCTTATACTCTTTAAGTTCTGATGCCAATTTTCGGAAGACGACAGTTACAACAGATGCTAGATGAATTGGGTCCTTGGCTTGACCGTGGCAAAGCCA
>Ga0209007_1000344_pt1 | contig 21106 bp, 18 predicted proteins | sample JacPinW_OM1H0_O2_FD_187961 | JGI IMG/M metagenome (GOLD analysis project Ga0209007, IMG submission 187961) | Forest soil microbial communities from Algoma, Ontario, Canada - Jack Pine, Ontario site 1_JW_OM1H0_O2 (SPAdes) (version 2) | ecosystem: Environmental > Terrestrial > Soil > Boreal... | reverse complement strand
GTGGCGCTGATTGAACTCGATGGCACGGAGCCGCGTGCGAACTACTTCTTGCCCTTAGGTTTAGCCTGGGAAGAGCGCGACGATGAGCGGGTAAAAAATCTATCGACCTCCGCGGTGGCGAAGATTCGCCAGCAGGCAAATGTGGGTGTGATGGGCGATGCGTTCGCGGATGAGCTGTTCTGCCGCGCGGTTGTCGCGGCCATGGCAGCCGGCCGCGAAATCCCCATGTCGGCCGGCAAGCTGCGATTCAGACCCACCGCTGCGTTTGCGCAGATTGCCGGTCCCGATTTCGAGACGCTGCCGGTCGAGCGGCCGCGCGGGTCCAGCTCGAATACCATCGTCAATATGCGCGAGAAGCTGATGCTCAAGGGCTATCGCCGGGTGCGCGTCGGGATGAATCCGGAACTCGAGATGGGCCTGTATCTCACCGAGGTGGTTCACTTTGCGAACTGTGCGCCTTTGGCGGGCGTGCTCGAATACGTTGCCAATGACGGCCAGACGCGCCTGCTGGCGATGCTGCAGGCTTACATCGCCAATCAAGGCGATGGCTGGACCTATTCCCTTGAATATGTGCGGCGGCATCTCGAGCAATATCGAACCACACCGGCGAGCGACGCGCTGCCGCCCAATGCGCACGAGGCATACCTCACGCTGATTCGCGTTCTGGCGCAGCGAACCGCCGAGTTGCATGCGGCGCTTAGCCAACCCACGAACGATGCGGCGTTCTCTCCGCAGGACCTTACGCGGGCTGACATCGATGCCTACCGCCAGCGTGCCTTGGACGAGGCGCGCGGCGCGCTGGATCAATTGGCCGCCGCTATGGACGCGGTTCCCGCGGCGGATCAGGGGCGCGCCAAAGCAGTGCTCGCGCAGCGCGCGCAAATCCTGAAGCGCATCGAGGAGTGCACGGCGGAGACGCCGCCAGGCAAGAAGATCCGCATTCACGGCGACTATCATTTGGGCCAGGTTCTCGTGACCCGCAACGACTTCGTCATCATCGATTTCGAAGGCGAACCAGGCCACAGCCTGGAGCAGCGGCGCGCGAAACACTCGCCGCTGCGCGACGTCGCCGGGATGATGCGCTCCTTCAGCTATGTGCAGCACAGCGCCTTGCGCAGCGTCGCGCACAATGAAGCAGAGGCGGCGAGATTGGCGCCTCTTGCGAGAGGTTGGGAGCTTCAGGCGCGAACCGCATTTCTGTCGGCCTACGATTCGGCCGCGCGCGCGACGGCGGCGTATGAGTCGCTACAACCCGGCGAGGGTTTGCTGGGGCTGTTCGAACTTGAAAAGGCGCTGTACGAATTGCGTTACGAAATCGGCAACCGGCCGACTTGGGTCGGCATACCGTTGCAAGGAATTCTGGATTGGGGCAAGTGATAGTGAGGGGCTCTCATGCAAAGCATTGATTTGTTGGTAGATGCAACTCGGGAATTTTTGCACCAGTTCGCCGCGTTCTTGCCGAAGCTATTGCTGGCGCTGCTCGTGGTCGCGGTGGGGTGGTTGTTGGCCAAGATCGTGCGCTTTGCGGTCGAACGGGCGCTGCGTGCCATCAATTTCAACGTATTGACCGAACGCGCGGGCACCGACAATTTCTTGAGACAGGCGGGCATGCAAGGCGACACCACGACGCTGTTTGGCTTGGTGGCCTTCTGGTTGGTGATCCTCGCCGCACTGGTCATTGCCTTCAATGGCATGGGATTGACCTACCTTCCGGATCTCCTGGGGCGCGCGGTCCTATTCGCTCCCAAGCTGCTGATCGGCATGCTGATCATGGTATTCGGCTCGTATTGCGCGAGTGTTGTAGGCAATGCGGTGCAAAATTATTGCGCCGATGCACGCATCCCGGACGCCGAGGTGTTGGGCAGGCTGGTGCGCTACGCGATCATGCTGTTCGTGGTGATGATCGCCTTGAGCCAGGTTGAAGTTGGCGGCGACATCGTGCAGCGGACATTCCTCATTATTCTCGGCGGTCTCATGCTCGCAATCGCCTTGGCGTTTGGCCTGGGCGGAAAGGACTGGGCGGCATCGATGCTGCAGCGCTGGTGGCCGCAGCATCGAAAGGATCATGACCCCTGACCGCAAGCCCGGTTGGAACCGGGAGCGGTGATTACGATCTACTCTTAGGCGGCAGCCCGCTCGGCGGGCGCGCCCTCGAGCGCTCTTCCGAGCACGTCCTCGATTCTCTCGGCCCACACGAACTCCAGACCCGTGCGCACGCTGTCGGGAATGTCCTCGAGATCGCGGCGATTGCGCGCCGGCAGGATCACGGTGCGAATTCCGGCGCGCGCGGCGGCCACGCATTTTTCCTTGATGCCGCCCACCGGCATGACCACGCCGCGCAGGCTGATTTCTCCGGTCATGGCGACGTCGGCGCGAACGGTGCGCTGCGTCAGAAGCGAGGCCAGCGAAGTGGCGATGGCAACGCCCGCGCTGGGTCCATCCTTCGGAATCGCGCCCGCCGGAACGTGAATATGCAAGTCGCTGTTATCGAGCACGGCAGGATCGATTCCCAACCGATCGGCCAGCGACTTGATCAAGGTGACTGCCGCTTGAGCACTCTCCTTCATGACCTCACCGAGTTGTCCGGTCAGGATCAGCTTGCCGCTGCCGCGCACGCGGCTGGTTTCTATGAATAGAATGTCGCCGCCGGCCGGTGTCCAGGCCAGTCCCGTCGCCACGCCCGGCACGCTGGTGCGCAGGGCCACGTCGCTTTCGAAGCGCGCCGCGCCGAGAATGCGTTCCACCGCCGGCGCATCGATCGAGACGCTTTGTGCGTCCCCGGACGCGATCGTGACCGCGGCGTTGCGTAACAGCGCACCGATTTGCCGCTCCAAGTTGCGAACGCCGGCCTCCCGGGTGTAATCCGCAATGACGTGCCGCAAAGCCTCGTCGGATAGCTGCACCTGCTCCTCGGACAGGCCATTGGCCTTCAGCTGACGCTTGAGCAGGTAGCGCCGCGCGATCTGCAGCTTCTCTTCTTCGGTGTAGCCGGTGAGTTCGATGATCTCCATGCGATCACGCAGCGGCGCCGGAATCGAATCGAGCACGTTCGCCGTGGCGATGAACAACACTTTCGACAGATCGAAGGGTACGCCCAGGTAATTGTCGCGGAATGTGTTGTTCTGTTCCGGGTCCAGCACTTCGAGAAGCGCGGAAAACGGGTCGCCTTGATAGCTCGCTGAGAGCTTGTCGACTTCATCGAGCATGAGAACCGGATTGCGCCGACCGGCCTTGCGTATCGCCTGCACAATATTCCCGGGCAGCGCGCCGATGTAGGTGCGTCGATGGCCGCGAATTTCGGCTTCATCGTGCACGCCGCCCAAGCTCACGCGGCCGAATTTCAGGCCGATGGCTTTGGCGATGCTCTGGCCCAGCGAGGTCTTGCCCACGCCCGGCGGTCCGACAAAGCACAGGATGGGACTGCGGCCCTCGGGATTGAGTTTACGGACAGCCAGGAACTCGAGAATCCGGCGCTTGATCTTGGCAAGGCCGTAGTGATCCTCGTCGAGGATTTTTCGAGCTTGTTCGATGTCGACCTGTTCGGGGTCGAGCTTGGCCCAGGGCATGGCGAGCAGCCATTCCAAATAGGTTCGCGTCATCGAGTATTCGGCAGCCTGTTCCGGCATCCTTTCCAGACGGTTGAGTTCGCGCTGTGCTTGCTCCTCGACCTCTTGCGGCATCCCGGCCTCTTTGATGGATTTCTTCAGGTCCGCCAATTCTGATTTGGAGCCGTCGGTCTCGCCGAGCTCCTTCTGGATCTGGTGCAGCCGCTCGCGCAGCACAGCCTCTTTTTGACGGTCGTCAAACGCCTCGCGGGTCTTTTCGTCGATTTGACGCGATACCTTCAGGACCTCGATGCGCCGCCCGAGCAGCGTCAGGACGCGATCGAGCCGGGTCTTTAGATCAAAGGTCGCGAGAATCTCCTGTTTGTCGGCGGCCTTCAGATCCATGAAGCTCGCGATCATGTCGGCGAGCGAGGGGATGGATTCGATGTTGCGAATGGCGTTGGTCAATTCGCCCGGTGCCTGCGGCAGCAGCTGCACCGCCTCGATCGCCATCTCGCGCAGATTCAGGCCGCGCGCTTCGATTTCCTGATCAAAGGTGGTCGTCTCTTTGTGCCGGTCGATGCGCGCGACCAGGAAGGGCTCCCGGCTCACATAGTCCAGCACCGTAAATCGCTCCTCGCCCTGGGCTATCAGGTGATGGGAGCCGTCAGGCGCGGTGATGAATCGCACAATCGAGGCCGAGGTTCCGACGCGATGCAGCACTTCGGGGGTGACGTTCTCGACGCTCGAGTCGGTTTGCAACAGCAGACCGACGCGCCGCTGCGTGCGCACGGCTTCTTGCGCTGCAGCGAGGGACGCGGCGCCGGAAATCGCAATCGGCAGAACGACGCCCGGGAACAGGACGGTCTCGCGCACCGGCAGGATAATCAATACGTCTTCGCCGGTGCTCATACGGTTTCCCTCGTCAGGTGCAACTGCAAATAGCCGTGATCCAAGCGGCGCTCGGTCAGGACATAGCGCCCCGGCGGCAACTCGATGCGCCGGCGCATGCGGCCATAGGGAATTTCCAAGCGCACGATATTCACGGCGGCGCTCAAATTGGGGGGCGACACCGTCGCGTCGATTTGCAAGCCGGTCGGGCCGAGTTGCACGGTGACCTCATCGACACGCGCTCCAGGCAATGCCACCACGACGTGCACGTCGGGCCCCTCCGCGAAAATGTCGGTCGGCGGTTCCCACACGGGCCGGGTTGGGTTGGCAATCAGGTTAAAGAAGTGCCGATGCTTACGCTCGGCCTCTTCCAGCAGCGCGCAGGCTTCGGCCCACATCCAGGAGTTTCGACGGGTAATATCCATTGAACTGAAAATGCGGGCAGCCGCATCAAAGTCAAGGGCCGGCCGGTGCCGGAGGACGAGTGTCGAGTATCTTAAGCCGGGCGCGGTGCCGGTCGGTCGATGACTTGCACGGTATAGCCGCCGGACTTCTCATCGGGCCGGAGCGTCAGCAGTCCGCGCTTCTCGGCATCGCCCAGCATGTCGTTGAACGATCTAAAGCCATAGAAGCGCTCGTTAAAGCCGGGTTGGCGGCGCTTGATCGCTTGTTTGATCATCGAACCCCAAATGGGTTCGCTGCCGCCGCGTTCTTCGGTCAAGGCCTCCACCGTATCGAGTATCAACTCCATGGCCTCGCCCAAGTTCGGTCCCTTTTTTTCGGCCGGCGCGCCGCTGGCTGAGCTAGGCGCGGGCGCCGCCGCGGCGCCGCGCCGGCGCCCTTTGGGCTCCTTGCGCACCAGATCATCGTAATAAATGAATTCATCGCAGTTGTTGATGAACAGATCCGAGGTCGAATTTTTGACGCCCACGCCGATGACGGTTTTGGCGTTCTCGCGCAGCTTGCTGACCAAGGGCGAGAAATCGGAGTCGCCGCTCAAGATGACAAAGGTGTCGACGTGGCCTTTGGTGTAGCACAGGTCCAGGGCGTCGACGACCATGCGGATGTCCGCGGAATTCTTGCCTGACTGTCTCACATGCGGAATTTCGATCAGTTCGAATGCCGCTTCATGCAAGCCGCGCTTGAAGTCCTTGTAGCGCTCGAAATCGCAATAGGCCTTCTTGACCACGATGTGGCCCTTGAGCAATAGACGCTCGAGCACCTTTTCGATATCGAAGCTCGGGTACTTGGCATCGCGCGCGCCCAGCGCAATGTTCTCGAGGTCCAGGAAAACCGCCATCGTGGCATCGGAGGCTTTGGCCGACATTCAAGAATCCTTCACTTAGAACCAGTTGTAATTGAAGCTTACGCTGATTCGCTCAGGCGTGACGCGGTTGGGTGCGACTTCATGACGCAGCCAACTTTCGAATAACAGCAGACTTCCTGCGGAGGCCTGATAAGTCACCCAGGGACGCGATGCGCGCCGCGCTTGACGTTTGCGCGGCGGCGCCGCCATGAATCGATCCAAGCGCGGATCTTCGAATTTGATGCCGGGAGACCCTTTGGGCACTTGTACGTAGTAGGTGCCGCTCAAGGTCGAATGAGGATGCAGGTGCAACGTATGCACCGTGCCGCGCGGCATGATGTTGACCCAGCAATCAGTCATTTCCAGTTCGCGGCCCCGCAAATCCCACTCGACCGCCGCCGCGAAAATGGCGACGTGGCGCTCGAGCTTTTTGCGCAGCGATTCGAAGGTCGGCGAGACCGTCTGCAGACGATGCACCGACCCATAGGAGGTGTAGCCGCCCGGATAATTTTCCTTGGACCATCGCCGCCCGGCCGCATCGTCCAGGCGAAGCTGCAGACATTCCTTCAGCAGCTGACGATTGAAGTCGCCTGAATCGCCGCGTTGTAGCGAGGACGTGTAAACCAGCGTCGGAAATAAGGCGTGAATGCTCACCGCGATCCGCCGCCCTAGACGGACAGTTTGACTTCATTGAACTGGATGATCGGCGCCACGTCCGTGTAACGCGGAATATCGGCTTGCAGCTCGGCCGCGGCGGGTCCCCAGACCTCGAGGAACGCCGGAATACTGTCGAAATAAAATTGGCAGCCGCCGTGGAAGGCCGGCGCTTCACCGGGAGCGGTTCCCTGCAGGCCGGCATCCACTTCGGTCTTGCGCAGATTCTTTTTGAGCAGACGCATCGCCAGGGGCATGTGCGTGCCGACGTAGTAGTCGATATCGAAGCGCGAGCCCGGCTTGTTGGGATAGAGAATGGAAAGTTTGATCATCGAGATACCTGCTGGATTAAAATTGCGTTCTAGGCGCCGCCGCAATTGAACTACGGCGCCGCCGCCGAGCCTGCGGGCGCGCGCGAATCGTTTGCACCATAAAAGAGGCTGGGGCGCGGGAAACCGAGCGCCTTCGCGGCCGCGGCGTCCGCAGGCGCGATGCCGATGGCCTCGACTGCGTTGCCTGAACCCCAAGGCTCCAGCGGCACGATCTTGTATCCCATGGCGGTGAGCGTCTTCACGGTGTCGGCGGAGAGGGCAAAGGGTTCCGCCCCAATGCTGTCCGGCAGCCATTGATGATGGATGCGCGGCGCATCGACGGCCTCTTGCAGCGTCATGCCATGATCGATGACATTGACGATGACTTCGAGGACCGTGGTGATGATTCGAGAGCCGCCCGGCGTTCCGACCACCAGAACCGGCTTGCCGTCCTTGAACACGAGCGTCGGCGTCATGGAGCTCAATGGGCGCTTTCCCGGAGCGACCGCATTTGCCTTGCCCTGAATCAAACCGAACACATTCGGCACGCCGGGCTTGGCGGTGAAGTCATCCATTTCGTCGTTTAAAAAGAATCCGGTATTGCCGGCGATCACCTTGGCGCCGAAAGAATCGTTGATGGTATAGGTGACCGAGACTGCGTTGCCTGCACGATCGACCACGGAATAGTGCGTCGTGGTGGCGTGTTCTTCTGCGGGCGCGAGTCCTTGCAGAGCAGAGGAGGGCGTGGCCCGGCTGGCCTGAATCTGCGCGCGGATCGATTCCGCATAGTGCGCCGACAAGAGGTGCGCGGTGGGGTTGTCGATAAACGCCGGATCGCCCAGGTAGGTATTGCGGTCGCGGTACGCGTGACGCATCGCCTCGGTCATGACATGAACGGCGCGGCCGGAATGAAAACCCATGGCCTTGAGCGGGTAACCTTCCAGCACCTGCAGCATCTCGCACAACGTGATGCCGCCGGAACTCGGCGGCGGCGCGGAAATGATCGTATAGCCCCGATATGAGCAACTGACGGGCGCCGATTCCGTTGCGGTATACGCGGCAAAATCCTCTTCGGTCAATAATCCGCCGTGTGCGCGCGAAGCGGCGCTCACGGCCGCGGGTATGGCGCCGTGGTAGAAGGCATCGGTCCCGCCGCCGCTGATTGCGCGCAGCGTGGCCGCCAGGTCCTTCTGCATCAAGCGATCGCCAGGCACGAAGGGTTCGCCGTGATTGAGGAATATCGCCGCCACGTTCGGCTGGTTGCGAAACCCCTTTGTACCTTCCGCCAATACGTCGACATCGCCCTGAGTCAGCACGAACCCTTCCTCGGCGAGCTGGATTGCCGGCGCGATCAAGACGGCCCGCGACAGCGTGCCGTACTTCTGTCGCGCGGTCTCCAGGCCCATGACGGTTCCGGGAACCCCCACCGCCAGATAACCGTCGAGACTGCGGTTGCTGACAACCTTGCCGCGCGCGTCGAGGAACATGTCGGCCCTGGCGGCCAGCGGCGCCCGCTCGCGAAAATTGATGAAGGTATTTTTGCCGTCGGCGAAATGAATGGTCATGAATCCGCCGCCGCCGAGATTGCCGCAGCAAGGATGTGTTACCGCCAGCGCGTAGCCGACCGCTACCGCGGCATCGATGGCGTTGCCACCTTGACGCAGAATTGCCGCACCCACATCCGAAGCCAGGTGCTGGGAAGTAACCACCATCCCCTTATCGGATTCGAGTTCCAGGGGCGCGGCCGCACGAGCCATCAGGCACGGTGTGAGCAGAAGAGCGATTGTTATCCGGTTAAACATGGTCCTTAGAGTAACGCACTGAACCGCCTGGCGGCAGCACTTGTTGAGGAGTGCTAACACAGGTTGGTGAAGGCGCCAGGCAAGGCGCGGATAGTGAAGGAAACACGAGACTTCTCCGGAGGGCGCCGTCATGACCGTCAAGGAAGTTGCCGACAGTGCGGAACTCAATCACCGCATCCGCCGGCTTCTGGCCTTGATCAGGTCGATCGCCGTACATATGCAAATCCAAGACGACGCAGAGGACTCAGCCTTGCACCTCGCCGGCCGAGTGGGGGTTATTGGACGTGTGGCACTCACTCCCATCGCGGCCGGTGTGGATATGGAATCTTTGGTGCTCGATGAGCTGCTCGTCCATCGTGCGCGCCGATCGGGAATCATTGTTGAGGGCCCGGAGGTTCGGCTGAACGCCAAGTCGGCGGAGCTCATGGGCCTCTTGATCCACGAGCTTGTCACGAATTCGGTCAAGTTCGGCGCCCTGTCTCAATCGCAGACGCAGCTGCGCGTGGTATGGTGGTTTACGGGCGATGAGGACTCGCGCTTGCATCTTGAATGGGGAGAGAGCGGGGTGCGGATGCCGCCGGCGACCGGCAAAAAGCCGGGTTTTGGTTCGCAGGTCTTGAAGCGTCTGATCGCGAGCGAGTTGCATGGGGAGGGCGACATGCTATTTTTGCGCGAAGGAGTACTTTGCACCATAGAATTCCCGTCCAGCGGGGCGCTGCTTCAATATGAATAATCCTCTGTTGCGCAAACTTGCGAACTTCACGAAATTATCTGAGGAAGAATCGAGCATCGTCGAAGCGAGCACGCTCGACGTGCGCGAATTCGCCGCCCGCGAAGATGTGATTTCGCAGGGCGATCGCACCGGCGGTGTCAAATTGCTGTTGGAAGGGTTTGCCTGCCGCTACAAGGTGCTGGAAGACGGGCGCCGGCAAATCGTCGCCTATTTCGTGCCCGGCGATTTGTGTGATTTGCGGGTGTTCATTCTCCGGCGCATGGACCACTCGATCGGCGCGTTGGTCGCCTCCAAAGTGGCGACCATATCCCCCGAGAATATCCTGAAAATGACCAGCAATTACCCGACGTTGACGCGGGCATTGTGGTGGTCGACGCTGGTGGAGGAAGCGATCCTGCGCGAATGGATCGTGAACGTGGGGCAGCGAAATGCCCTCGAGCGCATGGCGCATTTGTTTTGCGAGCTGCTTTACCGCTTCCGCGCCGTGGGTCTCAATGAGGGCAACTCATGCACGCTGCCGCTCACGCAAGTGGAATTGGCGGAAACCTTGGGCCTGTCATCGGTTCACGTCAATCGGACGCTGCAGGAATTGAGGCGGCAGAAATTAATCACCCTGGAGGCCGGTACGCTGACAATTCAAGACCTCGATGCCTTGAAGGAAGTCTCGTTCTTCAACCCCGACTATCTGCACTTGGATTACAGCAACGAGAAGCCCCACAGCGATGAGCGGGAAGGCGCGTGAATTGCTTTATGTTAGCGCGCCGGGTGAATTGAACATTTAAACTTTATCGGAAGAAAAACCAATTAGCAGTCGATCATGCAGTATAACGAACACCAGTTGGCACAGCTCGCTGCGACCGTGGCGGCGGGACTGGCCCGCGACGCCGATTTGCTGCCGCAGAGCGAAGATAGAGAGAAAACCCGCGCCGCGGCGCGCAATCTTGCGCGAGTCAGCTTGCTGGTCGCACGCCACATTCTGGTCGGCGCACATAGCGCCGCGCTGAAAGTCGACGAGCTGGAATTGCTGTACGACGACGCGGATTTTCTGTAGCGGCGTTTATTTCGCCGCGGGCACGGGCGTCGCCAGGGGTTGGCCCTTGTCGACAATCCAGGCCGACACCGCCATGCCGCCATCCGATCCCGGCACCGCTCCGAGGCTGTGCACCGCACCGCGGGGATTGAAAAAACTGTCTCCCGCCTTCAGGACCCGATCGGGTTGTCCTTGCGTTTTTAGAATCAGGTTCCCCTTGATCACATAACCGGCTTCATCGCCAGGATGGGTGTGATAGCCGATCAAGGAGCCCGGAGGCAAAGTCGCGGTGCCAATCACGATTTCCTTGCCGGGCACTCCGGATTGATCATGGCGTTCAATGACGTTGCGCACCGGCAGCGCGTTGGGCTTCGGTTCATCGGCCGTCGCGTTCAACGACAGCACGGCGATGGCGATGAGTGATGCAGGTAGTAGCTTCATGGTGGTGTTCTCACTGTGATGAGTAATTACGTTGGCAAAATATCCGCTGACCGCCCGAGGTTCGCATCAGTGCGCATACGAGATGCGATAGATCACGTTGTTACCATCTTCGCTCATCAAAAGCGATCCATCGGAGAGTTCCGCCGTCGCGACCGGGCGGCCCCAGACATGGGCGTCGTCCACGACAAAACCGGTTAGAAAATCTTCATAATCGCCGGTGGGCTCGCCGTTCTTCATGTGGACGCGCACGAGCTTGTAGCCGGTCCGCAAACTGCGGTTCCAAGAACCATGAAAGCCGACGATGGCATCGCCCACGAACGCCGCGGGGAACGCGGATTTTCCGCTGCTTGCCGCATAGAAAGTCATGCTGAGCGCCGCGGAGTGGGACTGATACAGCACATCGGGTACCGATACCTTGCCCGCCAAATCGGGGCGTTCGCCCTTCAAGCGCGGGTCCTCGTTTGAGCCGATGTAATACCACGGCCAGCCGTAAAAGCTGCCGCGTTTCACGCGCGTCGAATAGTCGGGTACCAGATCATCTCCCAAGGCATCGCGTTCGTTTGTCGTGCACCACAGGGCGCCGTTCGCCGGTTGCACGGTCAGGCTCACGCAATTGCGGATGCCGCTGGCGTAGATGACCGCCGCCCCCGGCGCTGCCGCGTCGAATTCCAATACGGCTGCTCGATCGGTTTCCACGTCCCAGGCGGCGCCGAGGCCGTGAGCGGCTTCCCAGGTCTTGATTTCCGCGGGTGTCTTTTTCGACATCGTCTCGGCAACATTCGAACCGGAGCCGACCGAAACGAACAAGCGTTTGCCGTCCGGCGAAAACGCGATATCGCGGGTGGAGTGCCCCACACCACTGGGTATTTGCGCCACCACGATTTGCGCCGCGCCGCGCGGCTTCACATCGCCCACCTGATAAGCGAATCGCGTGACGCGGTTGGTCTCGGCGACGTACAGCCACTGCGGATTCTGCGCGCTCGGGTAAAACGCCAGGCCGAAGGGCTGCTTCAGTCCTTGTAAATACACATCGCTGCCGGCGACGCGGCTACCGTCGGCTGAAGGGTGAAGCACCGTAACCCGTCCGGCCCGCATCTCGGTGACCAGGATGTCTCCGTTGGATGCAACCAGCATCTTGCGGGGTCCGGTAAGAGTCGAGATGAAGGTGTCGACGTGAAATCCCGGCGGTACCGATAAAGACGCATTGGACGGTTTTGGCACCACCGACGAATTGTTGCGGGACGAAGGTGTCGCAAATGCCGCGGGCAGCGCACTTGCGCTGATGTGATGCACGCGGCCCGGGGCGTCCAGGCGCCAATTGGCCGATTGCGCGCTGCTTGCCGGCACGACGATGGATGCCTCAGAGGATGGCGCTTGGTTCGAGACGCTTTGGAAATAGGCGATCAGATTGTCGCGATCGGATTCACCGGGTACCGCAAGCGCCATCGAGGTTCCCGGCACCACGGAGGTGGGAGCGGCGAGGAAGCGCTTCAGCGTTGCGGCGTCCCACGTGAGTTTTGAATCACGCAGCGCCGGGGTATAGGAAAACTGGGGCGCGCTGGCCGCCGCGCGCCCCATGAGGCCGATTAATGAAGGCCCCTGCGCACCGCCGTTATCGCCCGATTCCGCCGTATGGCAGACACTGCAGCGCTCCCGAAATAGCGCTTTGCCCGCGTTGGCGTCGGCGGCGAGTGCCGGCGCAGCGGCCAGGATCCAACCGCTCGCGCACCAGAAGATCATCGATCGTAGGGACATGGCTTTTACTCCGTCGCTAAGGCTGGTATGGAAATCGGGGCTGGTATGGAAATATAGCGCGTCCTCGTACAATCTTTGCAAGCCATGCAGCTATTTGAAATTACCTTGATTTTGTTGGCCCTCGCCGTGGTGTTCCTACAGATTGCCCGGCGCCTGCGCTTGCCCTATCCCTCTTTGCTGGCCCTGGCAGGCGGTTGCGTGGCGCTCTTACCCTTTGCGCCGCATATGGGTATCCAGCCGCAGCTTGCCCTCGCATTGTTCGTCGCGCCTGCGGTTCTCGACTCCGCGTTCGACATGCCGCCGCGCGAAATGCTGCGCATTTGGGTGCCATTGGTTTCCCTCGCCGTGGTGCTCGTCCTACTTACCACCGCGGCGGTGGCGTGGGCGGGCGTGGCGCTGGGCGGACTGCCGATTGCGGCGGCGATCGCCTTGGGCGCCATCGTCGCGCCGCCGGACGCCGCCGCGGCGTCAGCAGTGTTGCGCGAATTCAGTTTGCCGCGCCGAACCTTGGCGGTACTTCAAGGGGAGAGCTTGCTGAACGACGCCGTGGCCCTGTTGCTGTTCGGATTGGCGGTCACCGCCGCGGTGGCGCCCGATGGCGCGTGGCGCTCCCTGGCGCCGCGCTTGCTTGTCGCAGTTCCCGGCGGCGCGGTATTGGGAGTCCTCTCCGCGCAATTTGGCATCCGCATCTTCACCAAGCTGGCCGGTACCTTGTCCTTGGTCCTCGCGCAATTCTTGGTCGGCTACGGAACGTGGATTTTGGCGGAGAGGCTGCAGCTATCGCCGATCGTGGCCGAGGTCGCGCTGGCGGCCGTGATTGCGCACTACATGCCCTCGCGCACCAGCGCTCGCGATCGCGTGAACTCGTACGCCGTGTGGGCCACCATGGTTTTCGTGCTCAACGTGCTCGCGTTCCTATTGATGGGACTGCAGGCGCGCGACATCTTGAGCCAACTGCAGAGCGATGCACTCACGCATGCCTTGGGCTTTGCCGGCATCGTGCTTGGGATCGTCATCGGGGTGCGCCTTGCCTACGTCATGACCTATGGTTTCGTGCTGCGCACGTTCCGGCATTTTTTCGAGCGCGTACTGCATTCAAGAGTGCCGAGCGCATCGATCGGGGTATTGACCTCGTGGTGCGGAATGCGGGGACTGGTTACGCTGGCAACGGCGCTGGCGCTGCCGCCGGAGTTTCCGAGCCGCGACGTCATCGTCTTGAGCGCCTTCATGGTGGTGCTCGGCACCCTCATTCTGCAGGGATTCACCATCCGCCCGTTGATTGCGCTGTTGCACATCACTCCGGATGATTCGCTGGATGAAGAGGTCGGCCAAACGCGCAATGCCATGCTGGAGGCGGCGTTGAAGGAGTTGCAGGGAATTCCCGGCGATGGCGCGGCGGCGCTGCGCGCCGAGTACGGGGCTGTGCGCGCGGGCAATGTTGGTCGAGCGCAGCCGGATACCGAATACGACAATATGCGGAGGCGCGCCATTTTGGCTGAACGGCTACTGCTGGCGGACTGGCGTCGGCGCGGGCGCATTCAGGACGACGCCTATCATCTCCTGGAAGATGAACTGGACCGCGCGGAATTGCATGTGGCGCCGATGTCGAACACTTATCTGGATGGCTAGGGAACGGAGTTTGCCTGGCGGCCGTCGCGATAACACGACGACCCAACCGAAATTGCGATCAACTGTTACCATGGGATGCAAACTTTTACTCGGCGGACGTGTCTCACACAACGACACATAATCGTGGCAACCAAGGGAGCGACCACGGATGTCTTCACGTATCTTTGCAATCTTGACCGTGGGCGTACTTTCGGCCCTCTCGGCAGTCTCGGCTGTCGGTCCTTCACCATCCGCGCACTTGCGTCCAAATGCACCCGGCAACTCCGTGCTGCATGTGGCCGGCAGCCGCAGCGCGCAGCAAGGCAATAGCGCAAGCGGCGCGAAATACGATGCATCGCTCGCCGAAATAGCGCGCCATGTGAGCAGCCTGCGGCCGGGGTCGGGGCTTCAGGACTTGCACGCGTTGAACCCCGCCGTGAAATTCAGCCAGCCGGCCAACAGTTCATCGCCGCTGGTGCTCATCGATGCCATCACCAAGGGCGATCCCCAGAAATTAAAGGCAGCGCTTGTCGGGTTGGGCTTGCAGAGGGCATCGCAGTATTCCAACGACGTCGGTGGTTGGCTGCCGGTCGATCAGTTGGACGCCGCCACGGCATTGACCGAGGTCCATGCCATCCGGGCCGCGATGATGCGCACGAAGAGCGGCGCGGTGACTTCACAGGGCGACTATGCGCAGAACAGCGATTTAGTGCGCTCGCAGAACTCCTTGAGTGGCGCGGGCATTACCGTCGGCGTGCTTTCCGATAGCTATGACTGCTACCAACAATATCAAAATGCCGGCAATCCTCCTCCCGGAGGCAACCAGGGGTATGCCAACAATGGTTTTACCGCCACCGCGGCCAGCGATGTTTCAACCGGCGACCTGCCGGCGGGCGTAATCGTGCTCGAAGAGGCCAGCTGCCAGAATTACGGCGCGCCGACCCAATTGCCTTTCGGCGATGAAGGGCGTGCGATTATGCAAATCGTCCACGATGTGGCGCCGGGCGCGGGTCTTGCTTTCTATACCGCTGAGAACAGTGAGGCGGATTTCGCCAATGGCATCGGCCAGCTGGCGGCGTCTGTTGCCAGCGGCGGCGCCGGAGCCAAGGTGATTATCGATGACGTGGGCTATTTCGACGAGCCATTCTTTCAGGACGGTGAGGTCGCTCAAGCGGTCAATGCGGTCGTCGCGAACGGCGTCGCGTATTTTTCCTCGGCGGGCAACAACGGGACGCTGGCGTATGACAACTATAGCGTGACCACGGCGAGTTTTGCGACGCCGGGCACGGGTCAAAACGCCAACGAGCATTTGCTGAACTTCGACACGACCGGTGCTACTACGACCACGACGCTCCCGGTCACGATTCCGCAAATGGCTCCGGGTGATTTCGTCGCGATCGTTGTGGAATGGGATCAACCCTACGTGACGGGCGCGCCGAACAGCGGCGGCGCCACCAGCCAGATCAACGTATGCATCACGCCCACGAGCGGAAATGACATCATCACCAATTACAACGGTCAAAGCGCGACCTGCAGCGGCCTCAATACGCTGGGGCAAGATCCGTATCAAGTGATGATTGTCGACAATCCTGCCAATGCGGCCGGCAATAGTTCACAAGAAACGGTGAATATCGTGGTCGGCCTGGCAAACAGCTCCGCACCGCCTGGACGAATTAAAGTGGTGGTCGAAGATGATGGCCTCGGCAGCCAAATCACGAAGTTTGCGGGCAACGGCGGTGGAACGATACAAGGTCATCCCCTCGCCGGGGGCGCCGCAGCCGTAGGCGCAGTATTTTTCCCGAACACCCTGTCCTGCGGAGCAACGACGCCTACCTTGGAGACCTTTTCCTCCGCAGGCGGCGATCCAATTCTGTTCGACGTCAACGGGAAACCTCAAGCGGCGCAATTCCGTCAAAAACCGGATTTCGCCAGCCCCGACGGCGGCAACGATACATTTTTGGGATTCACGCTGGCGAACGGGGGACCGACTGATCCCAGTACGGTTCCCCAGTGCGCGAACAACCCCAGCTTTCCGAATTTCTTCGGTACCTCCGCGGCTGCGCCGCATGCGGCCAGCATCGCGGTGCTCATGCTGCAGGCGGACCCATCGCTGACGCCGACGCAGATTTATACAATACTGCAGCAAAGCACCGTGCCGATGGGCGTTACGCCAAACCCAACAGCATCGACACCGACGTTCAATTTTGCCGCCGGCTATGGGTTTGTTCTGGCCGATATGGCCGCGCAGATGGTTCCGGCGATCATTCCACCTGCACCGACGCTTAGCGTATCCCCAACGTCCATCGTGCCAAGCGCCTCCGCGACGATCACGTGGTCATCGGTGAACACCACCGGCTGCACTGCCTCGGGCAGTTGGTCGGGCGCTTTGGCGAGCAACGGCACGCAGACAGTCAGCCCGACCGCTGTCGGCTCGGACACGTACACCCTTGTGTGTTCGAATGTTGCGGGGACTTCCCCGGCGACCTCCGTAACGCTATCTGTGAATACCGTGGCGACCCAGCCGGGGCCGAGCACCGGCGGCGGCGGTGCGCTCGAGCTTTCAACACTGCTCGGTCTTCTCGCGCTAGCCGGGGCACGGGCGCGGCACTTGCTGCGTTCGCGCCCCAAATTCGCAACGAGCCGGTGATTCGCTAGCCCGTCCCTGCCGCGAGCTCGCTGCAGCTGGAGTCCGCGTGCACATTGACGGCGGAATCGTTGCGCAGGCCCGAGGTGTCATCGTGGCCGCACTTCGCAGATGTTCCGTCGGTGCTGGTCGCTGTCCAAGATAGGTTCGCATGCCCGGTGGCGTCCGCAATAGCGGATACGGGCACGGAAGTGAAACCGTTGATCCGCGCATTTTGCAGCAAGATTGCCCGGGGATTGGCGTTCATGTCGTACACTGTCACGACAATGTCCTGCGTTCCGTCGTTGGTGATCTTGACCTGCAGGCCCTCGCCGCCAAGTGCCGTTCCGATCATCAGCAGGGGCAACGCCAGAATCGATGCGGTCTTGATGTGGCCATTCATGTTAGGACCCTCCTGGTAATACCCAAATGGGAAATTACCTATCCTCATCCTAAGCAGCGCGCGCTTAAGAGAGCAGCGGCCGGGGTCCACTATGGTTGTGGGAGAGGCCCTACGAATTAATATTCAGCAGAATTAATGACTTAGCGGGGGCTGCGGCATGGCGACAAATCGGGTCAATGAAGCGCTTTCGGGGAAGGCTAAGTCCTGGGCTGCTTTCGGTGCGCTAGGCGTTGTATTCGGCGATCTTGGTACGAGCCCTCTGTACACGTTGCAGACGGTGGTGCAGGCCATGGGGGGGCAATTCACGCCGCAAACCGCACTCGGCGTACTGTCCCTAATATTTTGGACCTTGATCGTGACTATTTCGATCAAGTACTGCCTGTTCGTGATGCGTGCTGATAACCGTGGCGAGGGCGGGATATTGGCGTTGATGTCTTTGATCGGTGCCAACGGCTTTACGCCCGGAGTGCGGCTCTTGACCGGCATGGGACTGCTCGGCGCCGCGCTGATCTATGGCGATGGTGTGATCACGCCGGCGATCTCGGTGCTGAGCGCGCTCGAAGGCGTCAACGTCGTCACTGAATCATTAAAGCCCTACGTGATGCCAATGGCGGTGGTCATCCTGTTGGCGCTTTTCGCCGCGCAGCGCTTTGGCACGGAAAAGATCGGTCGTGCGTTCGGGCCGGTGATGCTGCTGTGGTTCATCGTGATTGCAGTGCTGGGCGTGGCGTCGATTTTGAAACACCCGGACGTCGTGGCGGCGGTGGATCCGCGCTATGCCATCCGCTTCATGGCGAGTTCGGGCCGCGCCGGCTTCCTGGTGTTGGGCGGCGTGTTCTTATGCATTACCGGCGGTGAAGCGCTTTATGCGGACATGGGGCATTTCGGCAAGGGTCCCATTCGCCGATCTTGGTACGTCGTGGTGCTGCCGGCGTTGCTGCTGAGCTATGCAGGACAAACGGCCTTTTTGATCGACAAGGGCACGGTAACGGGCAATCCCTTTTTTCAAATCGCACCCGCTTGGTCCGTCTATCCGTTGGTGGTATTGGCGACGATCGCCACCATCATCGCCAGCCAGGCCATCATCACGGGTTCTTTCTCGATGACGCGGCAAGCCATGCAGCTCGGCTGGCTACCCGGGGTGGCGATTCGACAAACGTCGGATCGGATCTACGGTCAGATCTATATTCCGGCGGTCAACTGGCTTTTGATGGTGGCTACGATCGCCACCACCATCGCCTTCGGCGCCTCGGATCGGCTGGCGGGGGCCTACGGCACGGCGGTGTCGACTACCATGTTGCTCACCACGTTTCTTTTGTACCGCGCGATGCGCGATCTGTGGAAATGGCCGATGGCCGTGGCCGCCCCGATTGCTATCGTCTTTATCGTGGTCGATACCAGTTTCTTCACGGCCAATCTCTTGAAGATCGCCCAGGGCGGCTGGCTGCCGCTGACGTTCGCCGCTATTTTGTTCCTCATCATGGTCACCTGGCGCCGCGGTGTCGAGGCCATCCGCAAGACCTTGGTGCAGTCACCGCAGTCCGCCGAAAAATTTCTATCCGACTTGAAGTGCGGCGCAATCCCGCGCGTGGATGGAACGACGGTATTCTTGACCCGCAGCTCGCAAAAGGTATCGCGGCTCATCATGGATCATGCGCATTTTGTCGGCGTCTTGCCGCGCAACGCGATTGCATTGAGCGTCGTATTCGAAGCCACGCCGCGCATCGCCGGCCCGACGTGCGCGGTAGTCGACAATGTCGGTGAAGGATTGTGGCACCTGGTGGCGCGTTTCGGATTCCTGGAAATTCCGGATCTACGGCAAGCGCTGCTCAATACCCGCGGTCTTCCCGCCGAAATCGATTTCGACAAGGCGATGTTTGTCGGCACCCGCGATTTGGTGGTCTCTCGACGCGAAGATGCCAGCCTTCGGGGCTGGCGAATGGCGTTGTTTGCGTTTCTCTATCGTAATTCGGTCAAGATCGTCGACCGATTCAATCTGGAGCCTTCGAATGCGATCGAGATTGCCAGGCAAATTGAGATCTGACTCCCTGCTGCTCGGCAGTGTGATCGTGAAAAATTGGACCCGGTTCGCGAAATGCCGGCTCATCATGCGCGCCGTTATCGGTCAGATTTTCCACAAGACTGATCAGTCCCCACGCGAGCAGGAGGCAGAGGCACAACAGCAATAGCAGAGCGATCGCGATATTCATGGCGTTCACCGCAATAAATCTCAGGGTACGATCTTAAAATGCGAGGTCCTTGAGGGCTGTAGGACAACGCTGATAAATAATGTCAGCGCCAAAATGGGCCTCGGAAGCCTTACAAAGGCAGCCTGAGGCGTTAAGGCCTATGAGGAGCTTGCCGGCAACACCCGGCCGCGCAGCTCGCCAAATCCGATGCTGACTGCGCCGGGGCGTTCGCATCGGGCGCGGAAGATCACGGTGTCGCCGTCTTCCAGGAAAGTTCGATGCTCATCTTGGCCGATTGGCAGCGCCTGCGTGCCGCCCTTGCTCAGTTCCACCAGGGAACCGGCTTCGGCTGGCGTCGGACCAGATTGCGTGCCGCTGCCGAACAGGTCTCCCGGGCGCAGATTGCAGCCATTGACGGTGTGGTGTGCCACCAGTTGCGCGATGCTCCAGTAGGCGTGCCGAAAACTGGTTTCAGACAGCGGCTGCGGCGGCTCGCCTCGGCCCTGCATTTTTGCGGTCTGAATCAGCGCCTCGAGCCGTATGTCGATGGCGCCGCCTTCGCGGTTCGCTGACGAGTCCAAATAAGCCAACGGTTGAGGATCCGAATCGGGCCGGCTGAAGGGGACGCGAAAGGGCGCGAGCGCCTCCAGGGTCACGACCCAGGGTGAAATGGTGGTCGCGAAATTTTTCGAAAGGAAAGGACCCAGCGGCTGGTACTCCCAGCCTTGTAAATCCCGCGCGGACCAATCGCTGAGCAGGCATAGGCCGAAGATGTGATTCTCTGCGTCGGCCATCGGAATCGGTTCACCGAGCGCATTGCCGCAGCCGATGAAAATACCCATCTCAAGCTCGTAGTCCAGCCGCGTGCTGGGTCCAACCGTCGGACTGCCTCCACCGGTGGATCTCTGCCCTTGCGGCCGCCGGAAATCTTGCACCGACACGCCGATCGATGAACTGCGGCCGTGATAGCCGATGGGGATCCATTTGTAGTTCGGCAGCAGCGGATTGTCCGGCCGAAACAGGCGGCCGATGGCCGTCGCATGATGAATGGAAATGTAGAAATCCGTGTAGTCGCCGATATGCGCGGGTAAGGAGAACACCGCTTCGCTCTGCGGCACCAGGCATTTCCGCAGCAGCGCTTCGTGCGCGGATCCTTGCGCCATGGCCAGAAACAGCGCGCGGCGCAACGCACTCAAGACGCGGGGCCCCAGACGCATCAGCGAATTCAATGAGTCCTTGCTGCCGGCGGATACGCCTTCCGCGGCATCGCCTGTGAACAGTTGTGCATCGGCGAGTGCGCAAAGATCGATGATCTGATCACCAATGGCCACGCCGCCGCGATAGCCTTCCGCAGATTTCGCGCGCCGGAACACACTGAACGGAAGATTTTGGATCGGGAATGCGCAGCCGCTTGGGTTCGCACTGGCCAGCCAGCTGCGAGCCTCGGGATCATGCGTCATGTCCAGCGACGGAATGGTCACGGCTTGGCCGGATCGAAGCGCTTTTTCAGTCCCAGCCAGTGGCTCAGGTAGTCGGATTGCAATGGCGGAGTCCCATGCAGCGCAGTGTGTGTGGCCTTGAGCACGCTGCGGGATTCGAACATGAATGCCATCGTGTCGCCGATATGGACTGGAATTGAGGTGTCGGCGGCGCTCGCTTTTTCGAATGTGGCGGCGTCGGGTCCGTGTCCGCTCATGCAGTTGTGCAGCGAAGATCCGCCGGGCACGAAGCCGGTGCTCTTTGCGTCGTAGACGCCGCAGATGAGGCCCATGAATTCGTTGGCGACATTGCGGTGAAACCAGGGCGGTCGAAAGG